>Ga0209403_10005697_pt1 | contig 12922 bp, 9 predicted proteins | sample ArcticOcean_MG_C_8_FD_187440 | JGI IMG/M metagenome (GOLD analysis project Ga0209403, IMG submission 187440) | Marine microbial communities from western Arctic Ocean - ArcticOcean_MG_CB11_86 (SPAdes) (version 2) | ecosystem: Environmental > Aquatic > Marine > Oceanic | place: Arctic Ocean... | reverse complement strand
CTTCGCTGCTCGCTCGACTCATTCGTCTGTCAGACTCTGCAACCCGCGCAACTATCCGCAACCGATGTCATCTGCTGTACCCGTTTGTTCGCGCGGAATTCCATCTGCACTGGCCCATCGCCACACTTGATGCACAGATCACCCGATATCTCGATGGTATCGCGCGACTCGACCTTATCAGCGACAGTGCGAGCAACGATGATGAAAAACTGATGCCGGCGCCCCAGGCCAGCGCACAGCACGGCCGTCTGTACTACCTTGGAGAGATCACGGGGCCCACTGTCGAGCGATTCTTCATCGTCCTCGCGCTGCTCGATGGCCATAGTTTCGCGAGCCTTAAAAACCTGGAGGCGGCCGCATCGGGGATCGCTGAACGGCTGTCCTCGCACTACCGCATAAACTCACCAGAGTTCTTTGACCACACACTCTTCGGCAGCTTCAGCAACGAGCTAAAGGAACTGGGCTATTTCACGGTCACCGGCGGCACGTCGATGGCAACACCGAACCTCTCAAACCTGCGTCAGGCTTGTGAAGGCGCGCTCGACGCCGAGGTTCGCTACAACGTCCTGCACGCCGTTGCACGCTATCGTGAGACCGCTGCGGAGAGCACCACGACGTAGTCCGTTGTCTTGCCCCTCACGACGAAGTCCGGTTCGATCCCCGATATCCGCGCGCCGCGTGGCCGCTTAACCACGATCCGTCGGCATCCCGTCGCAACCGCCGATCCTAACAAACCGAACACATCTTCGTCCGTCCCAACGAGCGTATGCAGCAACTGCATCTCTCTTTTGACGAGCGCTGACTTATCACGCGGTGGAAACATCGGATCGATGTAGATGACGTCAGGCGGCGTCTCCAGTGCGGCGAGAACGGACTCGGCCTCACCGCTAACAAGCGTCATGCGCGCGATCGCATCGGCAAGATCGGGGACAGCCTTCGCTCGCTCGACGGCGCTCTCAAGCATTTGCGAAAGGACGGCTGATCGTTCAATCATCGTGACCACACAGCCGAGACTCGCAAGCACCAGCGCATCACGCCCAAGACCCGCAGTGCAGTCGATGACCGACAGCGTCTTTCCCGGCTTGATCCCAACCGCACGAGGGAGTGCCTGCCTACGCCCGATCGTTCGTCGTCTTTGACGCATCCGCCCGTCAGTAAAATCGATCGTGAGCGGTGCAAGCGCAGACCCCGACTGTCGCACGGAGAATCCGCCCGGGCCCACTTGCCCAATGAAGCCGTCAACATCCGGAGTCTCGCGTGCGAGCCGGATCGCATCGGCGGCAAACGCCGGGTCTGTCGCATCTACGTGCACGGGACTTCGTCCCCGCGTCGACTCACTCGCCTTGCCTCTCGGCGATCGTCCTCGCGACCACCTCGCGCAGGTAGACAGGGCGCGCGTTTTCGGCCACCACCGCAGCGCCCCTTGCGTAAGCGCGTTCACCCAATGCGATGAGGTCAGTACCCCTTGGTAACGTCTCGGCAAAACTCGCCGCGATGCGGACGTCGAGACTCGACGCGAGAAGTGCGCCGTGTTCACCCCAGCCGTCACCGGCACCTGTCCAGGCGATCGTCCGCGACAACTCGGCCGCGTCTGTCGGCGAGTGAATCAACTCGGGTATCACGGGTTCCGCACAGCCCTCGCTGATGTGGAACGCTCCCATAAAGAACTCATCGGCACGTGCGTGGAGCGCCGAGACGATGTCGACTGACCCGGACTCCCTGAAGGTGCCCTGAGCGATAGCCGCCAGACTCGATACCGGAACCACGGGAATGTCGAGTCCAAAACCCAGACCCTGAACAACGCCCACGGCAATGCGTACACCGGTGAATGAACCGGGACCCTGGCCAAAGATAATCGCGTCCAGTTCCGAAAGTCCGATTCCAGCGCTTTGCATCAGGTCGATCAGGCGGCCCAGCACTTCCTGACTGTGCCTGCGCTCAAGCACCGCAAACGATTCTTCGATGTGACCGGATCTGGAGACCGCAAGCGCGCACGCCCGAGACGAGGTATCAATCGCGAGCAGGTTCATCGGCAACCTTGCCTTTGCTGCATTCCCCCGCACCCGACCGCCATGCCCTCAATCTCCACTCAATACCCCCGCGTTTCACTACGATTGTTTATCGACACCAGACGTTCAATCGCTACAAGCGGTTGCCCTGTTTGTGGCATCACCGGCAAAGACGCCAGTATTGCGGCGCCATAGCTGCGCGTCGCGACCCGCGGGTCGCCCAGCACAAAGACGCCCTCGTCCGATTCATCGCGGATCAGACGGCCGAACGCCTGCTTCAGACCGATCGTGGCGCGCGGTATCAGATAGTCATCAAACGGATTTTCGCCCTCCGCCGACAGAGTATCCATCGCAGATCGGGTCATCGGGTCCGTCGGGCTTGGGAACGGTAACTTGTCGATTACGACGCAGGTGAGTCCGGCGCCGCGAACATCCACGCCCTCCCAGAAGCCTTGAGTAGCCAGCAGAATAGAGCCGCTCGTTCTGTGGAAGCGCGACAAAAGCTCCCGCCTCGGCAGACTTCCCTGCACGATAATGGTGAGTTCGCGCTCACGGCGCATCAACATTGCCGCGCGATTGAGGGCACGAAAACTCGTAAAGAAGAAGAAGGTTCGCCCCCGGTTTGCCTGCAGCAAAGGCAGCACTGAATTGACCAGCGCATCGGTATGCTCGTCATCACCGGGGTCAGGAAGCCCCTCAGGAAGAAAGAGCAGCGCCTGTCGTTCAAAATCGAACGAGTCGTCCAGCAATAGTCCGGGCAACTCAGCGGGAGTAAGACCGATCTCGCGACGAAACCAGCCGAAGTCCCCGGCGGGATCAAGCGTCACCGACAACGTCGCCGACGTAAAGATCCAACTCGCCGGGTCATTCGCCACATGTTTGCCGAGCGTTGACCGATGATCATCGGAGGCACGGTGCAGATCAAAGCCCCGCTCATCCGCCGCCCACCGGATCGCTGAGCGGTCTTCCGTTAGGACCACAAAGCTGTCACTCAGATGAACTGCCTGCTGATAGCATCGCAGCAATTCATCGCTACGATGACGCGGAGTCTGCAGCGCTTCGACCAGTTCCGAGCACGCGTCATCCATACGCTCGATCGCGTCGTCGCCCGGAACCGCCTGATTGGTAGATCGTATAATCCTCTCCAGGTCGCGCGCGGCACCGATCAGTCCTTGCAACGCAACCTTTACGGCTCTCAGTTCCGCACCAAACCGCGCCGACGCATGTTCGATATCACGCACGAGGCCCCGCAATTCGCGACCGGACCAGGTGTCGCCGAGGAATTGGGCAGCAGCCAAAGGAAACTGATGCGCCTCGTCGACGAGCACGACGTCTGGCTGGGGCAGCAACTTTGCCGATGGTGCCGCCTTCATATCAAGTAGCAGCAGGTGATGATTCGCGACGACAAGCTGCGCCTGACTGGCTCTCCCTCGCGCGAGGAATAGCGGACACTCGTGAAAGTGCACGCAGGCTCTCCCACTACAATTGGCATCAGTACTCGTGACGTGGCGCCTGACGGGGCTCGCTTCCGGAATGTCGCGCAATTCGCTCAGATCGCCAGTGCGGGTCTGGCGGGCCCAGCCCTGGACCCGCACGAGTTCGTCCATCTCGCGCGCAGGCCGTCTCGTCGCCCGGGCCGCCCGCAGATTACGTGGGCACAAATAGTTCGAACGACCCTTCAGGAGGGCGACCCGCGTGTGCATGCCACTCGCCTTCAGTGCGAGTGGAAGGTCACGATGGAACAACTGTTCCTGCAAGGTTCGCGTGCCTGTGCTGACCACAACGCGCTTGGCCGACATCAAAAGTGGTATGAGGTAGCCGATCGTCTTGCCGAGGCCGGTTGAGGCTTCGACGACGAGAGAGCGGTCATCATCAATCGCATCCCTGATGGCACGGGCATAGGCTAGCTGACCGGACCGCGGCGCGTAGCCCGGCACCAACGCCGCCAGCCGGCCACGCGACGAAAAAATGTCGTCCAGAGTCTCGATAACCAGGCACACTCCTCTCACTCCAGAGACGCTCGCGGATCGACATTGTCATCGCATCAAGCCGCCGGCGCAACGCGTCACGACGTGTCTCTCACGTATGACCAAGGCTCCTTAGTTCTCGGCAGTAATGCGTAGTGCCGCCGGAACTCGCTAAACTGTGCCCACGATGAACGCAGCTCGAAAGTAGCCTGCATGGGCTGATCACGGATTGCTTCCGTGATTCGAAATTATAAAGTCGTCAATTGTCGTGAGTGGGTGAAGGCCCGCGACGTATGATTAGTGTGTTCCTGTCCCAGAACTCCGTTCTAGGGCCGGCACTGGCGAGCGGTGCAGGGATGCACCATCCATTTTCTGCAGGCCTTTTTTCTGCAAGATCATGCGAGGTTTGCTTGCAAACCGACTCCCAAGAATTGTCGGGATGACAATTTTGGGACAGAAACTAGTTCAGGACAATACCCTCGTCAATGTAATGCAAGTCAATGCAAGGGGATTCCAACGTTGGGGCTGTAGATGGTCGATGAGCGCCTGAGTACACATGAGATTCCTACGGGCATCATCCTGGCCGGGGGCAAAGGCACCCGCGTAGGTGGTGCGGACAAGGGGCTTTTGCACTACTGCGGCCGGCCCCTCATTCACCACATGCTCGACATACTGAATCCGGTCACGAACAACATCGTTGTGAATTGCAATCGCAGCGACACTGAGTACGCACGCTTGGGTTACCCGGTCGTGTCAGACGCGACGCAAGACTTCGACGGTCCACTCGCAGGTATCGTGGCCGCGGGTCAAGTGTCGAATTCTGCGATGCTTTGCGTTGTACCGTGCGATACGCCGCACCTGTCTTCGACGGTTCTGTCACACCTTGTCGTCGAACTACGGCACTGTGACGCCGTCTATGCACACGACGGTCAACGCCCGCAACCTCTCGTCTGTGCACTCCGACGCTCCTGTCTGCCATCGATGGCGGACTATCTGCATGCAGGGGGACGCTCTGCAATCGGTTGGTTTCAACACGTCCGAGGCCGGGAGGTGAGGTTCTCTAACCCACAACAATTTATAAACATCAATCAGCTTGATCAGCTGGATGACTCGAACAACAATCACCTTCGGACGTGATCAGTGAGTCATTGCCGCCGTGTCCAGCAAGACTTCCAATCCGCGCGCACTCACATCAACCGGCCTTCGAAGCAAGCTGGTAAGTACGGTTTGTAAACGAACGTTCTTCAAACGCCGAGAGGGGCGGCGCACCGAACCAAGCCAGGGACGAGTCGGTGAGACTTACCGAACGGTCGCTCTAGCTCTCTCCCAAGGTTAGTTCCTGTCCCAGAACGGAGTTCTGGGACAGGAACTAACTACAGTCCTAACTACGAACCAGTCCTAACTACGAACCGCCCCGGCAGATAAAGGAGCGCGCTAGAGACGCTTCGCCTTGGATTTAGCCGCCTTTTTCACGGCTTTTTTGACAACCTTCTTTGCAGTTTTCTTCACGGCCCTCTTCGCAGCTTTTTTGACCGCCGGCTTTTTCTTCGCAACTTTTGACTTCGTCGCAGCTACCTTTTTCTTCGCTACGGTCTTCTTCGCGGGCGTCTTCTTCTTAGCTGCCGGCTTCTTCTTGGCTACTGCCTTCTTAGCCTTCTTTGGAGCAGCCTTCTTCTTCGCGACCGCCTTCTTTGTTACGGCCTTCTTTGCTACCTTCTTCTTGGCAACCTTCTTGGCAGCCGTCTTGCGAACCGCAGCCTTGGTCTTAGCTACCGCTTTTTTGGCAGCAGTCTTTGCCTTTTTTGCTACAACAACCTTTTTGGTCGTCTTGCGTTTTGCTGCGGTCTTTTTTGCTGATTTCTTAGCAACCAATTTTGCTACTCCTGTTCAAATTTATTGAAGTCGACCCGGGGTCGTCACAATTGCTTCTAACATCCATGCGCTTCCACCCACATCTCACTGCCCCCTCCCGTCCCTGTCCAACTGCTCCGTTGGCGCTGCCCCCTTGTCTCATCGACACCAGGTTGCGCACACCAGCAATGGTGACGCATGTGCATTGCCTTGAAGTACATTGCCTTGAAGTGGATAGAGAGTTGATATCCAACCCATTACAAGCAACCGGATCGCCCTGACGAGTAACCACAGTCGCAGCGCTTCGCTGCAGTAAACCGGTTTAAAGCACTGCTGCGAATAATTGGCTGGATGATACTAGCGAACCTGCGAATGTTTCGGCCTGTTATCACTACAATTGCATTGCCGACCCTTCGTCGCTCAACCTGACCCCACAAAATTCCTGTCTAGCAAACGACTCGCGGAGTTTAGACCAAAGAACTTAGAGATTGCGAACTTTTCTCACATTTTCTGGTGATTTTTCAGTGATTTAAGTGCGGTTTCTTATAGTCGATGCAAGCCGCATTGATAGTCAGTGTAAGCACATTCATCCTCGGTGTACGCCGCATTCATCGTCGACGCTGCATCGGCATGAATCTGCGCCGGGTCAAAAAAACCCGCGAGTTTCACCTGTCAGAAGTTCTGCCATGACAATCCATGACCTCGGTGTCGTGGTGAAAACCAGAAGGCCCACCCAGTTGCGGCTAACGTATTGTCTCGCGTAAGAGCGCACCTCCTCGCCTAACAGTCTTGCCGGGGCCGATTTCGGGAGCAGGAATTGCCTTTAGGACTCAGGCCAGAAGCGCGAAGATCGCGGTGCGGATATCTTCTGTCGAACCACTGCCATTGACTGTGTTGTAACGAACATTGCCGTCTTTGGCCTTTGCGCGATAGTAGCTCACGAGTGGCTCGGTTTGACGCAGGTAAACACGCAAGCGTTCCGCTACAGTCTCGGGCTTGTCATCGTCACGCTGTATGAGCGGTTCACCTGACACGTCATCAAAACCCGGCTTTTCTGGCGGATTGTGCTCCACGTGATAAACACGGCCGGACTCAAGGTGTACACGGCGACCCGAGAGCCGCACGATGATCTCGTCGTCGGGGACCGCGATCTCCACGACGTGATCGATGTCCACGCCCTGCTGATCCAGTGCGTCCGCCTGAGGAATCGTTCTCGGAAAGCCGTCGAAAAGATAGCCCGACTCACAGTCGGGACGCTGCAACCGTTCATTCACAAGATCAAGGATGATCTCGTCCGTCACCAGCGACCCCGCATCCATCACACTCTTGACGCGCTTGCCGAGTTCGGAGCCTGCCGCAACGGCTTCACGCAACATGTCGCCCGTCGAAATCTGAGGGATCGCGAATCTCTCAACCAGGAACTGCGCCTGGGTACCCTTGCCAACACCTGGCGCGCCTAACAGAATTACTTTCACTCGAAGACCTCACTTGCGTTTGATGACAGGATGACTGCGCTCATCGCGCGGTTCGCAATTGCCTGCGACCCATGGCAGCACCTACGGTTGCCCGACTGCCCGTTGTTGCGGTAACCCGACAGGACGAAGCGCGCGATCATACCAAATTGTAGGCTATGCACGGCTTGTCCACGGCGCAGCAACGAGAGAAAAATCACGGCATGCTGAAGATGAACCTGGTCAGATGCGCCAACATTCCTCATCGACCAACCACGCCCACATCCACATCCGGACGGGACAACCACTAGCCGTTAATGCGGCGTGCAGTGAGCACGTTGGACACCCGTGCCATCCGATCGAGTGTCCGCAGCAGTCGATTCAAGCCAACAACTTCGATTGTCATACGGATCACAACCTTCGTCTGCTGCTCCTCTACATCCACAGAACGCACATTCGTGTTCTCGCTTAGCAGCGTGCCGCAGAGGTCATACAGCAGGCCCTGCCGGTCCACCGCGGTGACCGCAATGTTGACCGGGAAGGTCCGCTGAATGGTACCGCGCCACGATAGCTTGATGGGCGAGGCATTGAATTCCTCAAGCATGCCTTGCAAGCAATCCTGGCGATGTATGGCGACAATATCGGCTGATCCAAGCGCACCGGCGATCGAATCACCTGGCACCGGCTGACAGCATGATGATATCTCGTAGTTCAAATCCCCCAGGCCGACGATCGCGGCGTCAGCGTCCGTTGCGTCTTCAATCAGCGGCAGGCTGAGCTGTTCGCCGAAGGATGCAACGCCTGCGTTCAGCACGGCATCGACGACATCACCTACGTCACGATCCCCAGAGCCCACCGATGCGAACATGTCATCGAGCGTTTCAAAATCGGTCTCAATGAGCACGTCGCCGAAGTCAACCTGGCCGATGCCGAGATGAGATAACTGGACGAGCAGCACTTTCTTGCCTTCCGCGATATTCTTCTCACGTGCCCGGCGCCCCAGCCACGCCCGGATCTGCGCACGGGCGCGGGATGTGATCGCGTAGCCGAGATGTGGATAGAGCCACTCACGACGGGGTTCTTCTTCCTCACCAACGACGATCTCGACTTTGTCACCGGTTGCCAGGGCGGTGTGAAGTGGTACTACGCGTCCGTTAACCTTGGCCCCGCGGCACTTGTGCCCAACCTGCGTATGAACACGGTAGGCAAAATCGACGGGTGTCGCGCCAACGGTCATGTCAACGACATGACCATCCGGCGTGAATACATAAATCCGGTCAGCACCGGCCTCATTTAAAAACTCGCCAGTAACGTCGGTGTCATCGCCAACCTCGGCCTGCCAGTCAAGTACCTGACGCAACCAATGAAGCTTGCGTTCAAGTGCTTCGGGTTCCTCTTCTTCGCCGGATTCAACTTTTTTGTAGCGCCAATGGGAGCACACGCCGAGCTCCGCTTCCTCGTGCATCTCGTGCGTTCGAATCTGCACTTCCAGCGCCTTTCCCTCAGGACCGACTACGGCCGTGTGCAGCGAGCGATAGCCATTGTCCTTGGGCGCTGCGATGTAATCGTCGAACTCCTTGGGCACATTGCGCCACAACTGGTGCACCACACCCATAACGACGTAACAGTCGCGCGGTTCTGAAACGAGGATGCGCACGGCGCGCACGTCATAGACCTCCGAGAAGGGAATCCCCTTCTCTCGCATCTTCCGCCATATGCTGAAGATGTGCTTTGCACGCCCCTCGATCGTCGCCTCAATCTTGAGAAACCTAAGCTGCTTACGCAGTTCAATGATGACCCGGTGGATGTACTCCTCGCGCGCCATTCGCTTCTCATCCAGCATCGCAGCGATGCGCTGGTACGCAACCGGCTCGATGTACCGAAACGAGATGTCTTCGAGCTCCCACTTGAGGTAACCGATGCCAAGCCGGTGCGCCAGAGGGGCGTAAATCTCGACGATTTCTCGCGCCAGTCGCACCCGCTTCTCCGGCGTTCCGCGTGCGATCTCGCGTAGGGCGCAGGTTCTGTCCGCCAGCTTCAACAACGCAACTCTGACGTCATCGACCAGTGTGACGAGCATTCGACGCGCCTGCTCTTTCTGATCCTGAGTCTGGCCCAATACGCGCTCGCTTGCGGCGAACTGGATGTTACTGATCGCGGCCATCTTTAAAACACCGTCGATCAGCGTCGCGACCTGGCCACCAAACTGCTTGCGAATGTGGTTGAGCGTTAGTTGATTCTCGCGCACTGCGCGATAAACGATGCCTGCGACGATACCGTCTTCATCAACGCCGAGTTCGTCCAGAATCTGGGCCATGTCGAGGCCAATCCTGAAGCTGCTGTGGCCCTCGGCCCAGATCGTGTTGCTGGCGATCGCGCGCTCTTCAGCACGCTCACTCAGTTCACAGGCGGATTGCAGTCGGGGCCCATCGAACCCCGGATTTCGCAGCACCAGCTGGTTGACCCACATGGAAAGGTCGACGCTGCCGTCAGTCGAAAGCGGTTGTTCTGCGCGTACTTTGACCATACGTTGACTACCGTTTGTTGCAGAGCGCGCCAGCGCTCGTCAAAACCGCCGATGCTTCACCAAAAGAGCCGGGGTCCGAGTGCGTGTAGCACAGGGCGATCTACACCTCGATGTTTGACTCACGCACGTTCATTGCGTTCGCTCGAAGACGGAAATCGATTCCATGTGCGCGGTATGCGGAAACATATCGACCACACCGGCGCATTCATATCGGAATCCCATCGACACCAGCTGACTCGCGTCCGCGGCAAGCGACACCGGATTGCACGAAACATAAACGATGCGTTCGATGCCGCCATGAACCAACCCGTCGATTGCTGCCCCGGCCCCTGCCCGGGCCGGGTCAAGCAGAACTTTGTTGCATGCGTCGATCGATCCCGCACGAGGCTGCGTGAGATCCGCGACTTCGAATCGTGCATTGTTGGCATCGTTTCGCGCCGCGTTTTCCCGTGCGCGCGCAACGCTGCCCGGTGCGACCTCAAGGCCGAGCACGTGCGCGCAGTGACGCGCAACAGGCAGGCTAAAATTACCGATCCCACAGAATAGATCAGCAACGCGGTCAACGTCCTGCAGCCGAAGCTGCTCGACCGCTAACGCAACCAACTGCCTGTTGACCGACTGATTGACCTGCGTGAAGTCCATCGGGTGAAAACTGAACTGAAAACCAGACACCGCATAGTGCAGTCGATCGGTACCCTTCTCCGGGAAGATCCTTGTTACCGTATCGATGCCCCCGGACTGCAGATAAATCTGGAATTCGTGGTGCAAACCGAACGCCGTCAAAGCAGCCACATCAGCGTCCTCAAGCGGCTGCAAATGGCGGAAGACCAGCGCGGCAGCGTCATCGCCCACAGCGACTTCAATCTGGGGAATGGAAGCGTGTGCGCTCATGCCGGTCAGGAGTTCTGACAGGGCCGGCAGCACCTCTGCGATTGCCGGCGACAAGACATCGCAGCCGTCGTTGTCGACGATGAACGGATACATTTTTTCCCTGAAGCCGACGAGAACCCGCCCCAGCTTCTCAACGTATTTAACACCCAGTCTCGCCTTGGAGCGATAGCCCCAACGGTCTGCTGAAAGCGGGGGCAGCCAGGCATCAGGCTGAGCCTCACCCAGACACGACTGCAGAGTTTGGGCGCGAAGCGCCAACTGACCTGTCGCGCTCAGATGTTGCAGACTGCATCCACCGCAAATGCTCGCGACGGGACAGCGCGGATCCTCACGATCAGCAGACGGGTCGGTTATCGACTCAGCCCGACTGAACAGCACCCGCTTCTTCTTCTTAAGTGGTCTCGCCTCCACCGTTTCACCCGGCAGCGCCCCATAGACAGCGACAGCCCGGCCGTCGAGTTCCGCACTGCCGTAGCCGTCCGCATGCAGATCGGTGATTTGAAGGCGCATCAAACGGCCCCGTTAAACGGGGGAGAACACACCCGTTGAGAGATAACGATCACCCCGGTCACAGATAATTGCAACAATCGTGGCGTCTGTAACTTCGGCCGACACCTCCAGCGCCGCCGCAACCGCACCGCCCGATGACACGCCACAGAATATACCTTCTTTCCTTGCGAGATCGCGCATGGTTTCTTCAGCGACCTGCTGATCCAAGTCGATGATGCGATCGACCCGGCGGCGGTCGAAAATGCGTGGCAAATACGCCTCCGGCCAACGTCTGATGCCGGGAATCTTGGAACCATCGGTCGGCTGCAGGCCGATGATTTCGATCGCCGGGTTTACCGACTTGAAGAAACGGGACGCACCCATAATCGTGCCTGTCGTCCCCATGGAACTAACAAAATGCGTTACGTCGCCGCCCGTTTGTTCCCAGATTTCAGGGCCGGTGCTGCTGTGGTGAGCGAGCGGGTTATCCGGGTTTGCAAACTGATCGAGAACAATACCTTCCCCCGCGTCCGCCATCTCGACGGCGAGGTCACGCGCGCGCTCCATTCCCTCTTCTTCGGTCACGGTCACGAGTTCAGCGCCGTAGGCTGTCATCGCTGATTTGCGTTCTTCGCTCATGTGCGCAGGCATAATCAGGATCATCCGATAGCCCTTGATCGCCGCCGCCATCGCAAGCGCAATGCCAGTGTTGCCACTTGTCGCCTCGATCAGCGTGTCTCCAGGCTTGATCGCCCCACGCGTCTGGGCTTCGTTGATCATGCTCATCGCCGGCCGATCCTTAACCGACCCGGCAGGATTGTTGCCTTCCAGTTTTACCAGGATCGTGTTCGAGGTCGCCCCGGGCAGTCGCTGGAGACGCACGAGCGGCGTATTACCGATGCATGATTCGATGGTCGGGTAACTCATGGCGGGGGTCAACCGGAGTGGTCGTAGGAGAATGTAAACGGGTCATATAATATCAGGAAGCGCCCTATTTTGTGGAATACCGTTCCGCGTGGATACCCCTTCTGACCCGCTTCTTGTGAGCCTCGCCCGTTCGGCTCTGCAGTCCGTCATCGGCTTTACGAACGTGATCGAGTCGCCGTATTCAAGCAAGCTCAAACAGTCTTCGCGGTCCCTTGAGTTCTTGTTCGCACTAATCACAAGCAATCCGCTGCCACCTAACCAGAGCGTGTTCGACTTTCGACAAGCGGTCGATGAAGTCCTGCTGATGCTAAAACCCCTCGCCGACAGACACGAAGTGGCGGTGCTTCCTTTCTATCAGCCCGAGTGTCCCACCCTGATCGAGCAGGACGAATACCGACTGAAGTTATTGCTGTTCTACGAGGTTGAACGCCGCATACGTCAGACCCATGAGCCGTCAGAGATCATCGAATTTGACCTCGACAGGCCGTCTGAGCAGATTCTCATGCACGGCCAGGCCGATCTGGCTGGCACCGATCTCGGCGAGATCAATGGTGCGCATCATGCCGATGGAATTCTGATTCCACGGTTGCCCGAAACACCCGACGCCCCTCCGAGGTTTTCGGCAAGGGCGCTCATCATCGATGATGAGTTTGAATGGACGACGAGCCTGTCGTTGCGGCTACTTCACCTGGGCCTGACAACCGAGTGTGAACGGCACTGGAACGACCAGCCCTGCGATCTGATCTTCACCCGGTCAGGCAGTATCACGACCGCCAAGCCGATCGTGGTCGTTGACGGCTATGCCCGGGC
>Ga0209403_10005696_pt1 | contig 12922 bp, 11 predicted proteins | sample ArcticOcean_MG_C_8_FD_187440 | JGI IMG/M metagenome (GOLD analysis project Ga0209403, IMG submission 187440) | Marine microbial communities from western Arctic Ocean - ArcticOcean_MG_CB11_86 (SPAdes) (version 2) | ecosystem: Environmental > Aquatic > Marine > Oceanic | place: Arctic Ocean... | reverse complement strand
AGGTACTGTAAATGACTCTGGTACAACTACATCTCTTACAATTAAAGCTTCATTCTAAAAGTTTTAATATATTTTTAAAAAGGGTGACTTTTGTCACCCTTTTTTATTCATTTTTTTTTTTATTATAATTTAATTGATGTATTATATAATACTGCTAAAACTTAACTATATTTTAGTAAAAGGCTTTCTCATGTATAAAAAAATTTTAATAATTCCTCTTATTATTTTACTTTCCAATTGCTCAAGCAATGATTCTCCCGTTCGAAATCCAGTTACTGGCAAACAATCTAACCCTGGACTTTTTTCTAAGGACAAAGATAAAGGAGTAAATATAACTGAATTATTGTTAGGAAAAGACAATTCAGTTGGAATTATTAATGTAAATGCATTTTTATGGCGGGCATCGCTAAATATCTTATCTATTGCTCCTTTAATATCTACAGATGCACTTGGTGGAACCATAATTTCTGACTGGTATATTAATAAAAATATAAAAAATCAAAGATTAAAGATAACTGCATTTATATTAACCCAAGAACTTAGGTCTGATGGAATTAAAGTTAAGGTTCACATACAAAATTTTAAAAATAATGTTTGGTCAGAAACTTTCACCGACAATGATTTAGCTAATAAAATTGAAGAAAATATTCTTAATGAAGCTAGAAATATACGAATAAATTCATTAAATAAAAAGTAATTGAAAACATAATGAAATATAATCCATCTGTTATTGAAAAAAAATGGCAAAAAAAATGGACTGAAAAAAACATTTTTAAAGCTGAAATTGATTATAATAAACCTAAATATTACGTGTTGGAAATGTTCCCATACCCTTCAGGGGCAATTCATATGGGTCATGTGAGAAATTATACTCTTGGTGATCTTGTTGCAAGATATAAAAAAGCTAAAGGGTTTAATGTCCTTCATCCTATGGGATGGGATGCTTTTGGCCTTCCTGCAGAAAATGCTGCAATAGAAAACAAAACTCATCCTGCAAAATGGACTTATTCTAATATTAACAGTATGAAAATTCAATTAAAGAAAATGGGCTTGTCTTATGATTGGAGTAGGGAATTAGCAACTTGTGATCCAAATTATTTTAAATTTGAACAAAAAATGTTCATAGATTTCTTTAATGCAGACATAGCCTACAAGAAAGAAACATGGGTGAACTGGGATCCTGTTGAAAATACAGTATTAGCTAACGAACAAGTTGTAGACGGATGTGGTTGGCGTTCAGGCGCTCCTGTTGAAAAAAAGAAAATGAAAGGTTGGTTTTTAAAAATATCTGATTTTGCAAGTGAATTACTTAATGATACTGACAAGTTAAAGTTTTGGCCTGATAGAGTTAAGACAATGCAAAAAAATTGGATTGGAAAAAGTGTAGGAGCTACAGTTAAATTCAATATTAGTAGTCTCAACAAAAATATTAATATTTTTACGACAAGACCTGATACAATTTTTGGTGCCACTTTTATAGCCATCTCTCCACAACACCCATTAGCTATAGAAATTTCTCAAAAAGATGCTGATACTAAAAAATTTATTAATTTTTGTGAGAAACAATCCACTTCTGAAATTGAAATTGAAAAAGGTGAAAAATTTGGTTATAAGATAAGTCTTACTGCTGATCACCCTTTTATAATTGATAAAAAGCTTCCAATATACATAGCTAATTTTGTTCTAATGGATTATGGAACAGGAGCTATATTTGGTTGTCCAGCTCACGATCAAAGAGATTTTGATTTTGCAAATAAATATAATATAGATATTATTCCTGTTCTAAAAGATGATAACAGTTTATACAGTAATCAGAACCTTCCTTATACTGGTGATGGCGTTCATATTAATTCAGATTTCCTTAATGGTTTAAATAGTAGTGAAGCTATCAAAGCTTCTATAAAAAAATTACAAGAGTTAAAAGTTGGTGAAAAAACAATTACATATAGAATTCGTGATTGGGGCGTTTCTCGTCAAAGATATTGGGGTTGCCCAATTCCAATAATTTTTTGTTCCAATTGTGGTGAAGTTCCTGTTCCTAAAGATGAGTTGCCAATTACGCTTCCTGAGGACATCTCCTTTAATAGCCCCGGCAATCCCCTAGAAAACCACCCTACGTGGAAACATATAAATTGTCCTAAATGTAATAATAATGCAACAAGAGAAACAGATACTTTTGATACTTTTTTTGAATCTAGCTGGTATTTTGCTAGGTTTACAGATTTAAACCCAACTCAGGCTTTTACTCAAGAAGCTATTGATTATTGGTTACCTGTTGACCAATACATTGGAGGCATTGAGCATGCCGTTATGCATCTTTTGTATTCTAGATTTTTCATGCGCGCTCTTAAGGCAGTAAAAACTATCAATATTAAAGAGCCTTTTACTGCACTTGAAACTCAGGGAATGGTTTGTCATCAGACTTTTAAAGATAATAATGATAAATGGCTTTTTCCAAATGAAATAGTAAAAGAAAATGATGAATTTTTTCATGCTGATACTCATGAGAAAATTATTGTTGGAAGAACTGAGAAAATGAGTAAGTCTAAAAAAAATGTTGTGGACCCTCAACATATTATTGATAATTATGGTGCAGATACTGCTCGTTTTTTTATGCTATCTGACTCACCACCTAATAGAGATATGGAGTGGACGGATTCAGGGATTGATGGATCATGGCGTTTTCTTAATAAACTATGGCGTTTTGTTAAAACTATAGATTATAAACATGATATTTCTGAAATTCCAACAAATTTGTCTGATCATAAGCAAAGTTTATTGAGAGTTTTAAATATTACAATTAAAGATGTAACAGATTCGATTGAAAACTTTCATTTTAATAATGCTATTGCTTCGATTAGATCTTTATTTAATTCTGTTGTATCTTATAAAACTATAGACCAGAATGATGCCTTTATTGTTTTATATGTAATAAAAAATTTATTAATCCTTATAAACCCTATGGTTCCACATATAGCAGAAGAATTATGGGAAACTTTAGAAGCGGATGGTATGATATGTAATGCAAATTGGCCTAAAGTTAATAATGATTATCTACAGAAAAATAATATTGAAATACCTATTCAAATAAACGGTAAAATCAGAGCTTTAATTAATGTACCTATAGGTACAAATAAAGAAAATTTAGAATTATTAGCACTTAAAGAAAAGAATATTAAAAAGTTTTTGAATGGACAACCTAAAAAGGTTATAATCATTCCAGATCGTATCGTGAATTTTGTTATTTAAATTGGTAGTTATATGTTTCTTCTTTTAAAAAATTTCTTAATTATTATTTCAATTATATTTATTAATGGATGTGCACTTAAAAGCCCTAACTTAGTTAAAACACATGAAATAAAAAGTGTTAGTATTGAGACAACCAGTAATAAGGATAATATCCTATTTAAAGAACATTTAAAAAGAATATTTAAATCTAAGGATAGTATAAATCATAAATTTAAATTAAAAACATCAATTTCTTTTTCTTCTTCTGATACCCTGTCAGATAATGGTTTAAATGCTTTAACTAGAACATTCGCTTATGTAAATTATAAATTATATGATTTTAAATCAAATAAGTTAATCAAATCTGGATCTATTAAAAGTTTTCCTGTGTTAGGATCCACATCAAGCTCTTTGTATGCAAACGATATTAATTTAAAACATATTAAAGAGCGTCTCAATATTAGTCTTTCAAAAAAATTATATATGCACTTAAATGTTTTTTTACGAAGATCAAAGTGAAAATTAAATCTGAAAATTTTCTAAAATTTGTCCATAATAATTCCAATAACTTTAAATTTATTCTTTTGTATGGATCAAACATAGGTCTAGTTAATTTGCTGTTTAATAATGTTATAGATACATTATCTATTGACGTTAATGATCCATTTAATGTTTCTAAATTTAATGCTCAAAACCTTATTGATAATCCCTATGTTTTCATTGATACTATTTCAACTTTTAGTATGACATCTGATAAGAGAATTATTTTTTTAGATTTATGTAATATAATACCTAAAAAAGATTTAATTGACAATATTAAGACTTCTTTATCTTCTGAAGTTGAAAATTATCTAGTAATTATAAAAGCTGATAATTTAGGAACTATGAATGAATTAGTAAAATTTACTCAAGATTCAAAAAATGGAATTTTAGTCCCTTGTTATGAAGAAACTCCAAATCAAATCAAATTAGAAATCTCTAATATTCTAAGAGAGAATAACTATAAGTTTTCTGATTCTTTTATATTACATTTATCTACTAAGTTTAGTAATGATTCATCAATTAACAAAATGGAATTTGATAAATTAACAAACTTTTTAATTAATAATAAAGAAGTTACAGAAACAATATTACTAAACTTAATAACTGATAATTCAAATGTTAATTTAAATAAGCTTTCAAATTTTTGTGCTATTGGTGATGTTAAGAATGCTTTGTTTTTTTATGAAAAAACACTTGATTCTTCTATTTCACCTATTGTTGTCATTAGAACTATGGTTAAACACTTTAAAATAATTGAAAAAGTTCTTTGTGCTGTTCAAGACGGAAAAGACATTGAAGATGCAATTAATAATATAAAACCTCCTATTTTTTTCAAAGATAAACCACTAATTTCTATTCAATCTAAGTTATGGAATTTAGCAAAAATTAACTTAATTTTGAAGAGATTGTCAGACATTGAAATTAAATCTAAATCTGGACTTTTTTCAGATAAATTACTTTGTGCTCAACTTATTTTGTCTACATCAGTAATGGCCAAAAATGCTATTAAGCCTTAATTTTTTTAATTATATAGTCAAATTCTAATAAATTTGTGCATTTTAATTGAATAGATCCCTTTTCCTTTTTATAATCAAAATCAATTATTATATCCATTCCACAAATTTCAGACAAACTTTTTTGAAGATTAATTATATCAATATTTTTTGTTTTTTCTTTATTAACGTGATTTTTTATTCCTTTTTTTACTAAATTTTCTACTTCTCTAGAAGATAGTTTTTTCTTTATAATAATTTTTATTAATTCATCACAATCTTTGTTTCCAATTAATGGTCGTAATTGTCCTATTGTTAATTTATTTTCTTCTAATAATTTTTTAGCAAAATCAGACAATGTTAATATTCTAATCATATTTGCTATATGTGATCGTGATTTTGAAACTGCTTTAGAAACTTCTTCTTGTGTATATTTATATTTATTTATTAATGATAAGTAGCCTTCAGCTTCTTCGATTGGATTTAATTCTGATCTTTGAATATTTTCTACTAATGATAATTCTGGAATTTTATCTTCTTCTACATCATCTCTAATTATAGCTGGTATTTGATGTATATTAGCTAATTGTGATGCTCTCCATCTTCTTTCTCCAGCTATTAAGTAATATTCATTAGATTTATTATTTTTAGTTTTTAAAACTACTGGTTGAATAACACCTTGTTTTTTTATTGATTCAGCTAAGCTTTGTATATCATTTTGATTAAATCTTTTTCTCGGTTGCCAAGGCCCTGGATGTATTAACTCAATAGGCACCAATTTATAATTACTCTTATCGCCATTATTTTCTATTACGTTAGTTTTGTTAATATTATCTTCACCTAATAAACTAGATAAGCCTCTTCCTAGTCCTTTATTCTTCATATTTATATCTTTTTTCACTATAATTCTTTCTCTTGATTAATAATTTCACCTGCTAATGCCGCATAAGCTTGTGATCCTGGGCAATTTATATCATACATTAAGACAGGCTGCCCAAAACTTGGCGCTTCAGAGATTCTTACGTTTCTTGGTATAATTGTTTTAAAAACTTTATTACCAAAATGATTTTTAACGTCTTTTGATACCATTTCAGAAATTTTATTCCTAGTATCATACATGGTTAAAAGAATTCCTTGTAATGTAATATCTTTATTGAAATTATGTTGCACTAAATCCAGTGTCTTTATTAATTGTGTTAGACCCTCTAGGGCATAAAACTCTGTTTGAAGTGGTATTATCAAATTTTTTACTGCACATAATGCGTTTATAGTTAGCAAACCTAACGATGGAGGACAATCTATTATTATATAATCATATAAATCTTTTATTTCTCCCATCAAATTTTGAATGATATATTCTCTGTTTTCAACATTAACTAATTCTTGTTCTAAAACAGAAAGGTTTGAAGATGTAGGTATTATATCAAGCTTTGGTATTATTGTGCTTCTTATTGAATCCAATATTTTAGTGTTGCCACACATTACTGAATAAAGATCTTTATCCCTTTCATTATATTTAATTCCAAATCCTGTGCTGGCATTTCCTTGTGGATCAGCGTCTATTATCAATGTTTTTCTGTCACAAGCAGCCATTGCCGTTGCCAAATTAACTACAGTCGTAGTTTTGCCTACACCCCCTTTTTGGTTAGCCACTGCTATTATTTTGTTTAATTTTTTCATTTATATTACTTAGCTCATACTTAGATTATTTATATATAAAATTTTACCATATTCATTTGTGATTGAAGGGTAAACTTTAAATTCAAATGTCCGTGTTTTTTTTAATTCATTTAACTCGTCATTGTATAATTTACCTTTTAAAAACAGCATGTTAGGTATTTTTTTCTTACTTGCAATATTTTTATTCATATGAAGTTCAACATACTCCACTAGTTTCTTTAATGGAGCCAAAGCTCTAGATGTAATTAAATCTGGTTCAATGTAATTCAACGCCTCTATACGACAATTATGTATTGTTAATTTTGTATTTGATAATCTAGCTACTTCTCTCATGAACGTACATTTTTTTTGATCAGATTCTACTACATTTATATTTTTATTACCCATCATTGCTAATATAATTCCAGGAAAACCTGCCCCTGATCCCATATCTAAAATATTTCCATGAGTTTTTTCTGTAAAATTATATAATTGAGCTGAATCTAAAAAATGCCTTGTCCATATGTATTCTAAGCTTGAATTACTTATAAGGTTTATTGATTTTTGCCACTTAACTAATGTCTCATAATAAATTTCAAATTTTTCAAATGTTTCACGTGAAACATATTGAAATGAACAAAATTTACCGTATGAATTAATGTCCACTAAAAATTCTTTCATCGTTATTATTATTTTTAATGTATCTTAATAACAGTAGAGTTGCTGTAGGTGTAAAGCCAGGTAACTTGGAAGCTTGTGCAATTGTATGAGGTTTAACTTTATAAAGGATATCCTTTATCTCATTTGACAACCCCTTTATGTTATTAAATTCTAAATTTAGTGGAATCGTTATTTTGTTTTCTTTTTTGAAGGCATTGATATCCTCTTGCTGTCTTTTTAAATAAACATTATATCTACAATCAGTTTCTAATTGAGAGTGAAGATTTTTCTGTATTTTCTTTAATTCTGGCCATATAGACAATAAATCTATTATCTTAGTTTCTCCCGATGATAACATTTCTTTTGCAGTTCTAGCTTTTCCTGTTCTAGTAAAGGGTAAATTATGTTCTTTTAATAATTTAGGCTTTGCTATTAACTTTTTCATTATCGTTTCAGCGTCTTCTAGCTCTTTGTTTTTTTTATCCCATACTACTTTTCTTTTTTCGTTCACCACGCCAATATTTATTCCTTTTTGTGTTAATCTTTGATCTGCATTATCAGATCTCAATAGTAGCCTGTATTCTGCTCTGGAAGTAAACATTCTATATGGCTCTGGAGCTCCTCTTGTTATTAAATCATCTATCATCACACCTATATAAGCTTCAGATCTATCTAATACAAACCAATTTGGCGTATTATTTAAATTTATAGCAGCATTAATTCCTGCAATAACACCTTGAGCAGCCGCCTCTTCATATCCCGTTGTTCCGTTTATTTGACCAGCAAAAAAAAGGCCTTTTACAGAATTTACTTCTAGAGAGTTTTTTAAAGCTCTAGGGTCCATATAATCATATTCTATTGCATAACCATATTGATTGATAATTGATTGCTCTAAACCAGGAATGGTTTTTACAAAACTATCTTGAACAAATTTAGGTAAGCTGGTTGATATTCCATTGGGATATATAAGATTACTATCTAAACCCTCAGGCTCAAGGAAAATTTGATGTGATTCTTTGTCTTGAAATCTATTAACTTTGTCTTCTATACTAGGGCAGTATCTAGGTCCTGAGCCTTCAATTGAACCTGAATAAACAGGGGATAAATTAAGATTGTCAGATATTATTTGATGAGTGTCTTTTGTTGTTCTTGTTATACCACATTTTATTTGTTTTACAGTGATTTTATTTGTCATATAAGAAAAGGGTATTGGATTGGCATCTGCAGATTGCATATCTACTTTGCTCCAATCTACACTATCTTTTTCTATTCGTGGTGGCGTTCCTGTTTTTAATCTTCCTATTGGTAAATTTAATTGACGTATTTTTTTAGATAACTTATTTGATGCTTCGTCTCCAATTCTACCTGCAGAAAACTTTTCATCTCCAATATGAATTACTCCACCTAAAAACGTCCCAGTTGTTAAAATGACAGATTTTGACTTGTATAATTGATTGTCATCTACAACTATTCCATTTATTACGTTATTTTCAATATTTAAATCTCGAACAGTAGACTCTAAAATTGTTAAATTAATTTGGCTTTTTAATAATTTTTTAACGGCTTCTTTATATAGCTTTCTATCTGCTTGTGATCTAGGACCATGAACTGCAGGCCCTCTGGAACGATTAAGCATTCTAAATTGAATTCCAGATTGATCAATAGCCTTAGCCATAATGCCGTCTAATGCATCAATTTCTCTCACTAAATGACCTTTGCCTAGCCCCCCAATAGCAGGATTACAGGACATCTCTCCAATTGTATCGTACTTCATTGTCACTAGTAAAGTGGTAGCGCCCATTCTAGCAGATGCAGAAGCAGCTTCTACTCCTGCATGCCCCCCTCCAATTACTATTACATCAAAAGACTTCATTAAACTAACCTATCAATCATTTAATTATTTACCAATACAAAAGCTATTAAATATATCGTCTAAAATCTCTTCAACGTCAATAATATTAGTTATAGATCCAATTGACGTCGCAGCAATTCTTAAGTCTTCAGCAGCCAATTCAGGGTTAATATTTAATTTTACTTTAGTTAATCTTTGAAGAGCTACAATGGACTTTTTAACACCTTGAATATGTCTTTGTTTAGTTAAATAAGCATTCTCTCTAGGTGACAAAGAATGAAAATGTTTAGTAATCATGTTTACTAATTCTTCAATTCCTTCATTGTTTTTTATTGATATTGGGTGAGCATGATTTAATTTTTTTTTATTTAAATCTGTCTTTGTATGAACACAAATTATCTTTTGTGAAACCTTTAGATTAGGGATTGTAAAATCATCTTTATCAGATAAAAGTAATACAACGTCTGAATTCTTTGCTTTGCTTAAAGCTTTTTTAATACCTATTTTTTCTATTTTTGATTTTGATTCTCTAATACCAGCAGTATCATTTAATAAAACTGGAAAACCATTAAAATCTGATAAGACCTCTATAATATCTCTAGTTGTTCCAGGTTCATTGGTAACAATTGCAATATTTCTATCTGACAAAAAATTAATCAAAGAGCTTTTCCCTACGTTAGGGCGTCCAATTAAAGTAATAACAAACCCATTTCTCAGTCTTTCACCAAAGGAACTCGATTTGACCGATTTTTTCATTTCGGTTAAAAGATATAAAACTTTACTACTAAAAATAATTTCTAAATTAGATGGCAACTCTTCATCCGAAAAATCTATTATTGCCTCTAATTTAGATAATAAATTTACAATTTCTTCTCTCCAAAGATTTAATTTTTTTGATAATTCACCCTCATATTGAGACATAGATAAACTAAGTTGACCTTCGGTTTCTGAATTTATTAAATCGTTTAAGCCTTCAGCTTGGGTCAAATCAATAATCCCATTAAAGAACGCTCTTTTAGTAAACTCTCCTGGTTCAGCTATTCTAAAATCTTCTTGATTATTTAAAATATCATAAATTTTTCTTTCAATAATTAAACTTCCATGAATATGTATTTCATAAATATCCTCCCCTGTAACCGTGTTGGGGCCGGGAAAGTAAATTACTATGGCCTTGTCTATTAAGTTTTTATTTAAATCATATAGCTTCCTAAAAGAAGCAACCCTTGGCTTAGTTGGTTTATAAGATAAAATGTATGGAATATCACTAGATTTTTTTCCAGAGATTCTAATAATTTTGATTGCGCTTTTTAAATAACTGGAAGCAGATGAAAATATAGTATCCAATGAATTATACTTTAAGATTTATTAATGTTTCACGTGAAACAACGGAAATTATTTATTCATAGCTCTAAAAAAATCTTCGTTTGTTTTACTTTGTTTTAATTTATCAGCCAAAAACTCCATAGCATCTACAGGTCCCATTTGCATTAAAATTCTTCTTAGTACCCACATCCTAGATAAAGTATCTTTTTCTACTAGAAGTTCTTCTTTTCTAGTGCCCGACTTAGTTACATCTATTGCTGGAAAAGTTCTTTTATCAGATAATTTTCTATCAAGAATAACTTCACTATTACCAGTTCCTTTAAATTCTTCAAAAATAACTTCATCCATTCTAGATCCAGTATCAACAAGTGCTGTGGCAATTATTGTTAAAGATCCACCATCTTCAATATTTCGAGCCGCTCCGAAAAATCTTTTTGGTCGTTGTAAAGCGTTAGCATCAACTCCTCCTGTCAAAACTTTTCCACTAGACGGTATCACTGAGTTATAAGCTCTTGCTAATCTTGTGATCGAATCTAAAAAAATTACTACATCACGTTTATGTTCAACCAGACGCTTCGCTTTTTCTAAAACCATTTCTGTTACTTGGACATGACGTGAAGCTGGTTCATCAAATGTTGAGCTTATAACTTCTCCATCAACAGATCGTTGCATATCAGTTACTTCTTCAGGTCTTTCATCAATTAATAATACTATTAAATAAGCTTCTGGGTGGTTTTTTGAAATTGCTTGAGCCATAGATTGCAACATCATAGTTTTACCAGTTCTTGGGGGAGCTACAATAAGGCCTCTTTGTCCCATTCCCATAGGAGCAACCATTTCAACAACTCTAGTGGTTATATCTTTGTTTTCTGGGTTAAACTCAGTTTCAAAATTTATCTTAGTTTCAGGATAAAGAGGTGTTAAATTATCAAAATTAATTCGATGTCTTACAGAATCAGGATCCTCAAAGTTTATTGTCTCAACCTTTAATAAAGCAAAATATCTTTCTCCATCTTTAGGAGCTCTTATTTGTCCTTCAACTGTGTCACCTGTTCTTAAACTAAACTTTCTAACTTGGCTTGGAGAGATATATATATCATCGGGGCCAGATAAATAATTAGATTGTGGTGATCTTAAAAAACCAAACCCATCTGACAAAACTTCTAAAACACCATCCCCATAAATACCTATATCGTTATCTGCAAGCTTTTTTAAGCAGGCAAACATCATATCTTGTTTTCTAAGTGTGCTGGCGTTTTCTATATCCAAACTTTCAGCATAAATAAGTAATTCTGCTGGGTTTTTGGCTTTTAGTTCTTTTAAATGCATATAATACTCTAAAAAGGGGGGATTATGGGATTAAATAAGATAAGTCTGGTTTAACAATAACTAATAAAATTATAATTATCATTAATATAGTAGGAATTTCATTTATCTTTTTATAAAAAATAGTAGTTTTAATTCTATAACCTTTTTCAAAGGATTTGTAAAGTCTTGATAAATAGAGATGAAAAACAGTAAGAAATAAAACAAAAAATATTTTTAAAATAAAATAGTATTCTGTAATAAGATAATTATTATAATAAACTAAGGTAAAACCTAAAACATAGGTTAATACAATTGCTGGCATCATAATAATTTTTAAAAGTCTATTCTCCATTAACAAAAAAATTTGATCAAGCTCAGTGTTATACTTAGTATCGTTGTGATATACAAAAAGACGGGGCAAGTATAAAAGTCCTACCATCCACGATATAACTGCCACCAAATGAAAAGATTTTATAATATCATAATACAATTAAATAAGTCTCAATTTCTATAATTTTTAACCTGTTTTATAACTGCTTTTACATTATCTATTTTACACTCAGGGGTTAACCCATGACCTACATTAAAGATAAATCTTTTTTCAGCCATAGTAGATAGAATAAAATCAACATTTTTATATAAATTGGAATTATCAGATATAAGAGCAGCTGGATCTAAATTACCCTGGATGACAATGTCAGAGTTAATATTTTTAATAGCCCAAGGTAAATCAACTGTCCAATCTAACGCTATACAATCAACACCACTTTCATATGAATAATCAATTATTGAATGGCCTCCCTTAAAAGGAAAACCAATAATGGGATTAAAAATTTTTCTGTCTCTAAGAATCTTTATAATTTTTTTTGTAGGATTTATAGCAAAATCTTTCCAAAAAAAACTCGGTATCATATGGGACCAAGAATCAAAAATCATAAGAACATCTGCACCAGCTTTAGCTTGCATTTCTAAAGTATCAGCTACGTAAACAATCAAAGTTTCAATTAATTTATTAAACCATTTGTTTGATCCCCATACTGATTTCCTTGTCTCAATAAAATCCTTACTACTTCTACCATCTATCATATAACACGCAAGCGTCCAAGGCGCACCAGCAAAACCAATTAAACAGATTTCACTAGAAAGCGATGATCTTAAAATAGTTAAAGCTTTTTGTAGAGGTTTTAGGTAATTAATAATTTTGATATTATCCAATATAACGGTTTCATTTGGTATCATAGGATCCATTACTGGTCCTATACCTTGAATAAAATTAACATTCCTGTTCATGGCCCAAGGAATCATAAGAATATCAGAAAAAACTATAGCTGCATCTATATTATAATATTTTAAAGGT
>Ga0209403_10005692_pt1 | contig 12924 bp, 12 predicted proteins | sample ArcticOcean_MG_C_8_FD_187440 | JGI IMG/M metagenome (GOLD analysis project Ga0209403, IMG submission 187440) | Marine microbial communities from western Arctic Ocean - ArcticOcean_MG_CB11_86 (SPAdes) (version 2) | ecosystem: Environmental > Aquatic > Marine > Oceanic | place: Arctic Ocean... | reverse complement strand
GGTGTCTTCCAATAGCTTGAAATAGAGAATGTAGGCCAAGGCGGTCGAGGCCAAGGCCAGGCCCAGCAACGCCCCCCAAGCACCCAGGGACGGCATGGCCAAGGTCCAGGGTTGTTCCACCACCAACGCCAACGGCAACATGAACACGGTACCCCCCGCCACCTGCCCCGCCGCCGAAGCGATGGGGTTGATGCCAAAAGGCTTTAACCGCAATCGCGCGTAAACGGTGCCCAAGGCATAGCAAATCCCTGCCCCCAACACCGCCAGTTGGGCCAGCACATCTGTACCGATGCCGGCCAATGCTTCCGGCCCCACCATGATGGAAACCCCGGTAAAGCCGATGATGACCCCCGCCGCGCGTCCGGGAGTCATTTTTTCGTCTGAGGTGAACAGGTGGGCGATCACCGCGCCAAATAAGGGCGTAGCGGTGTTCAGAATGGACGCCAAGCCGCTGGCGATATGGGTTTGCCCCCACACGATCAACGAAAACGGCGCGGCGATGTTGATGAACCCCAACACCAAATACACCCGCCACACCGGCCCCATGGGGATTTTGATGCCCATCACCATCATCATGCCCAACAACGCCAGGGTGGCCAGACCCACGCGCAAGGTCACTACGGTCAGCGGCGGCAATGCTGTCAGCGCCACGGCGATGAAATAAAACGAGCCGCCCCACAACACCGAGAGCAGAAGCAAGATGGCCCATTGGGTCGCGCCCATGGTCCGACCGACGGTCGGTATGTCAGACATGATTTTTAGGGGGCTAAAGGGTTCAGCGCCGCGGCACTATACGCCGCCCTGCGGCGGACGCTAGATCAAAGATTCTGTGGCCAGGCCAGAAGCATAGCGGGCTTATCAAATTTGCAGCTTCCGGAGCATGGAGTGCAGATCGTGGCGCGCTTTTTGATTCGCGCCACGTGAATCTGAACGTCACAAACAATGCGGGCTTACCAAATTTGCAGCTGCCGGAGCATGGAGCCCGGTGCCACGTCATCGCTGTCTTCCCAGTCGCCGCCGTCTTCCAGGTCTTCTCTGTCCGCGCCCCAAACCGCCAAGGTATCGGCCAACGCCGGCGGCACCGGCACCAATAAATGTATCGGCGCACCGTCAACCCACAGCACAGCGGCTTGGGAAGGATATAGCGCAACAATGCTTGGACTGATCATCCATTGGTCCCGCAGCCTTGGGCAGTAATCATGGCGGGCAAATGACAGCCCTAAGGCGAGACGCAGGCAATTTCGTGGTATTGATGCCCCATGGCACACGGATTGGGGCGAACCACCGAAGATGCGGAGCTGAGCCAGCCCCACGACATCAAGGCCGTGCGGATGATGGCGCCGTTCTTGTGGCCAAAGGACGACATGGCTTTGCGCGTGCGTCTGGTGATTTCGATCAGCTTGTTGGCGGCGACGGCGGGCATGAACGCCCTGGCTCCCGTGCTATTCGCTCTGGCGGTGGACCGCCTAACGCCGCAGGAAATCTTTGGAGAAGAAGGCAAAGTCATTGGGGTCATCGCCGTGACCGTTCTGCCGTTGGCCGTGCTGTTGGGGTATGGCGCGGTGCATTCGTTTGGCAAAGCAATGAGTGAATTGCGCTGGCTGCTGTACGGACCCATCGAACAACGGCTGAAACGCAATGTCGCCATGACCGTGTTCCGGCATCTGCATGAACTGAGCATGCGCTTTCACATCGGCCGCAAAACCGGGGCGCTGAGCCGGATCATGGATAACGGCACCCGCGGTGTCGACAATCTGCTGATGGCGACGGTGTTCATGATTTTGCCACTGGTCACCGAGATCGTCATCATCTTGGTGGTGCTGTTGGCGTTTTTCGATTTCGTTTTTACCGCCATCATTCTGGCCACATTTGTCCTGTACAGCGTGGCGCTGGTGATCGGGTCGGAATGGCTGCGCAAACACCAACGCAAAGCAGTAGTGGAATCCGCGGCGGCCCACGGCAAAGCAGTGGACAGCCTGCTGAACTATGAAACCGTAAAATATTTCGGCAACGAGGATTTCGTCGCCGGGCGGTATGACGATTCCCTGGCCAAAGTAGAGCGCCTGACCATCAAGGCACTGACCTCACGGTCCGTCACCGGAGTCATACAGGTTTTGATTTTGGGAATCGGTTTGACCGGCATGATTTTGTTGGCTGGAAACCGAATCGTCGCTGGCACCATGGAGGTGTTCGGCTTTGTGCTCGTGAACATGTACATGCTGCAAATCATCCGGCCTCTGGACCGAGTCGGAAATTTATATCGCAACATCAAACAGTCTTTCGTCGATGTGGAACAGATGATGGGCCTGTTGATGGAAGAGCCCGAGGTCAGCGATGCCCCAGACGCCAAACCGCTGGGGGGCGGCGAGGGCAAGGTCGAATTCCGCGACGTGTCCTTTGCCTATGACATCCGGCGACCGTTGTTGGACCACGTTTCCTTCACCGTGCCGGCTGGGCGTACCATCGGCATTGTCGGGGCCAGCGGTGCCGGCAAGACAACGTTGGGTCGTTTGTTATTTCGCTTCTATGACCCGTCATCGGGGCAGGTGTTGGTGGACGGTGCCGACTTGCGCACGGTCCAAGTGGAGGCGTTACGGGCCACCGTCGGCGTGGTCCCCCAAGACGCGGTGCTGTTCAACGATTCTCTGCACTACAACATCGCATTCGGCCATCCGGACGCCACTCGGGAAGAGGTGGAACAGGCGGCGAAATTGGCACAAATCCACGAATTTTCCGCTGGCCTACCCGATGGCTATGACACCGTGGTTGGGGAACGAGGCCTGAAGCTTTCCGGCGGCGAAAAACAACGGGTGGCGATCGCCCGGGCGATTCTGAAAAACCCGCGCATTTTCTTGTTCGACGAAGCCACATCGGCGCTGGATTCCAAGACCGAGCGGGAAATCCAAAAAAGCCTGCGCGGCGTTTCCAAAGACACCACAACCCTGATTATCGCCCACCGGCTTTCCACCGTGGTCCACGCCGACGAAATATTGGTGCTAGAGGACGGCAAGACAGTTGAACGCGGCACTCACGATGCTCTGCTGCGCGATGGCGGCATCTACGCCACCCTGTGGGCGCGCCAGCAAAAAACCCTCGATTTAGAAGCCGCGGACTAGAGGACGGCTTTCAGCCGTCCCCAGGACTAATCTTCGCCCCAGTCTTTCATGGGGCGAGAGTCGGCGCCGGACAGCCTTCGACGCAGGGCCAGGATCCAGATCACCACCAGTGCGAAGGCCAAGGAAAACCAGGTGATGGCGTATCCCAGATGGGGGTTGCGCAGGCCCGGTACCGTGGCATCACCACGAGGCCAGCCACCAGGATTGGCGGTTTCGTCGGCGACCACAAGGGCCGGTCGGTAATACATGCCGTGGACTGCAGACATGGCGGTGGGGTCAACCCAGAACCATTCATTGTTTTCCACGTCGTTGTCAGGCAGCGGCCCTTGGATCCCGACAATGTCGGTGCGGACGATGCCGGTGATCGAGATATCGCCCTCGATCTGGCCTTCCGGACGGGTCGCCGGGTCGAGTTTATCTGCCGGTATCCAGCCGCGATCAACCAGCAACGTCAGGCCAAGTTCCTGAAGCACCGGAGTAACCACCCGGTACCCGGTCTTGCCGGATTTGGGGGCGTAAAAATAAAATTCCTGGTCATGGATGAAAGTGCCGGTGACCACCACACGGCGAAACGACATACGCTCGACAATGTCGTCTCGGGATGGCATGGCAACGGGCTCCACATCCAGGGCAACTTGGCGCCCGTAGATCAGGTCGTTCTTCCAATTTAGCCGCTGGACCTGCCAGGAACCCAAGCCGATCAGCACGACAAATGCCGGTACAACCACCAGGATAGACATGAAAATAACGGCGCAGCGGCTCATTAATTATCGTCGTCCGTTTCCATGTCTTCCCCGGCGCGGGTGCGGTATTGGGCGGAGAACATCATGGATTTCAACAACGGCAGCATTGCCAGAGACCCGCCCAGAATCAGCGGGGTCCACAAAGCCATGTGCATCCACAGGGGCGGTGAATATTTGATCTCCACCACCAGCGCTAAGCCAACGACGGCAAAGCCAACCACCAGCATGACAAACACCGCCGGGCCGTCGCCGGTGTCCAACTCGCCAAGCTTTACGCCACAAACGTCACAGTAATCGGTGATTTTCAGGTACCTAGAATAGAGTTTCCCCTTCCCGCAGTTCGGACATTTAAACGGTAGTCCTGCGCGGAAAGGGGAAATATCTGGATCGTCGTGCCCGGTCATCCGGGCTAACGATCAGTCGCCTGCTCAGCCACCATGCAGGACGGCGCCGGGCTGTACGGATGTCCACCAGTACACGAAGGCGAACAAGAACAACCAAACAACGTCAACAAAGTGCCAGTACCAAGCAGCGGCTTCGAAGCCAAAGTGGTGATCAGGCTTGAAGTGGCCTTTGTAGGACCGGAACAAGCAGACCGCCAAGAAGATGGTGCCGATGATTACGTGGGCACCGTGGAAGCCGGTGGCCATGAAGAATGTGGTGCCATAGATGCCGCCAGTGAATGTGAACGGCGCTTCCATGTATTCGAAGGCTTGGAAGCCGGTGAACGTGATGCCCAAGGCAACCGTCACCCACAGCCACATGATCAGGCCCTTGTTGTCACCTTTGCGCAAGGCATGATGGGCCAAGGTCACGGTGACGCCAGAGGACAACAAAATGACGGTATTTAGCAGCGGCACGCCAAAGGGATTGAACAGTTCGATCCCTTCCGGCGGCCAATGGCCACCAATCTGCGGGGTCGGGTAAATGCTGGCGTTGAAGAACGCCCAGAACCAGGCGACGAAGAACATGACTTCGGAAGCAATGAACAATGCCATGCCATAGCGCAGGCCAATCTGCACCACCGCTGTGTGATCCCCTTGGTGTGTGGCTTCATTCACCACATCCCGAAACCACACGAACATGGCGTACAGAACGGCAATGAACCCGATCGGCAGGACCCAAGCCGTCACATCATGCATAAACATGATAAGCCCGCTAGCCAGCAAGAACACTGAAACCATTGCCAACGCTGGCCACGGACTCGGGTCGACCATGTGATAGTCATGGGATGCTTTGTGTGTCGTCATAATCTGGCGTCTCCCAGCTTTAATCCGATTTTTTTGAAGACAGCGGCGTGGCCGGATTGGCCTATCAATCGAAAAAGGACCACTGCGTTATCTACGGATTGCCTCAACCAAAATTGGAAACCTCAGGCCTAGTGCACCCAGGTCCGCGTTCTCCCTCAAAACCTCGAAGAATGTATACGAAAGTGTGATCTCAGTCACATCATCCAAGTACCGATCATTCACTATTTCTGGGTCTACAAAGAACGAAATACCCATATCGACGGTTTGGCCCGGTACCAAGACCTGTTCGGTGAAGCAAAAACACTCAATTTTACTGAAATACTTCCCCGCTTTGGCCGGGGACACGTTGAAAGTCGCGGATCCTGTGATTGTCCGGTCCGTTGGGTTGGTTGCAACGTAAAACACCAAGGATTCTTCACCGGCGGCCACAGCAACCTGGCGCTGGGCGGGCCTAAAGTCCCAGGCCATACCCCGGGCCAAATTTGCATCGAATTTCACGGTGATTTGGCGGTCGGCGACAATATGGCCGGGCGCCATGGCCGCAATGTTGGTGGATCCGCCGTATCCGGTGACTTGGCAGAACACCCGGTACAGGGGCACAGCGGCGAACGCCGCACCCACCATACCAAGGGCGGCGAGACCAGCGATCATCCCAACAACCTTGTTGCGCGCCGCCGGGTCACGCCTCGGTCCGGCAGCCAAAAATTGTTTGGGATCAGCCATTTGTCACCCCAAGTCGCACCATTGTCACAAGCACCAACAATATCACGAAGATCAACAGGCCAAAACCCACGACCCGGTTCTTGTCACGCATGCGTTTGGCTTCTTTTTCGCGATCATTCATGCCAACACCCAACCAAAATTCTCCGCCAGACCACCATCCACCAGCAGAAGAGCGAAGATCAAAAACAAGTACAGAATCGAGAACCCGTACATGCGACCGGCCCAGGCCGTGCCCTCGCCCCGCCAAACCGCCGCGGCAAAGCCCAAAAACACCAAGCCCAGCACCGCCGAGGCAATGCCATAGATCATCCCAGCCAAGCCAATGTACCAGGGAACGACCCCCGCCACTGCGACCAGAACGCTGTAGGCCAAAATCTGATTCTTCGTGGCCCGTTCCCCCGCGACTACGGGAAGCATGGGAACCTTGGCTGCGGCATATTCACCGGATCTCAGCAACGCCAGCGCCCAGAAATGCGGCGGCGTCCAAAGGAAAATCAGAGCGAACAAAACCACTGCGCCAAGCCCGATGTCTCCGGTGGTTGCGGCCCAGCCGATCACTGGGGGCATGGCGCCCGCAGCACCACCGATGACAATGTTTTGGGGGGTCCGCCGTTTTAGCCACATGGTGTAGACGAAAATATAAAATCCGATGGTCAGGGCCAACAGCGCGGCGGAAATCCAATTCACCGCCACCCCCATCAGGGCGATCGACGCCAAAGACAGCGCGACCCCAAACCCCAAGGCGTCGGCACGGGGCACGCGCCCAGAGGGAATGGGCCGTCCAGAGGTCCGATCCATCGTCGCGTCGATGTCGGCGTCGTACCACATGTTGATGGCGCCAGAAGCGCCGGCACCGATGGAAATACACAAAACCGCCACCAATCCCAGAACCCAGTGGATGGTCCCGGGGGCAACCACCATGCCGGTCAGCCCAGTGAACACCACCAAGCTCATGACCCGGGGTTTCAGCAGCGATACATAGTCAGAGACGAAAGAATCTCCGTTCCATCCGGGATCGGCGTGCGCGGACTTAACGTCGTGGTCAAGTTCGGATTGAGTCATTCCCACACCCGACGGTTTTTGGTCGAAATCAGCATACGAATTTTAAAATTCCAATTGCCTATTGCAGGGCAGATTAACCCATACAGGATATAGACAAACCGGGGGGTTCCGGCAATCCAGATAACACCATTTTTGACACATTGGTGCGCATCATGGATCAGACGTTGCGCCCCGTGGTATGGTAAATCCAGTGCATCGCACTATGTGTTAGGTGTCGGTATCCTTTGGATTGTCGGCCCCAGGGGAGCTAAGAAGGGAAAGTCATCGATGTCTGATTCCGCCAAAGCTGACGACCTGTTTTTTCGCCGCGCCGGGTTAGACCGGGGCCGAGTTGAAGCCATCGTCGATGCGTCCTTGCATGGGGCTGACGACGGCGAAATGTTCATGGAATACCGCCAATCGGAAAGCTTCGTTTGGGATGACTCCAGATTGCAATCGGCGTCGTTCGATACCTCTCAGGGATTTGGCATCCGCGCCGTGGTTGGGGAATCAACCGGCTACGCCCATGCATCGGAATTGTCGGAAGCCGCCATGCAACGATCCGCCGCCGCCATCGAGGCGGTGAAATCTGGCCACGAAGGAACGTGTACGGACAATCCCGCCGGGACCAACCAATTCCAATACAACGACGACAATCCGTTGGATGAAATTCCCTTCGCCGACAAAGTGGCGCTGTTGGAAAAAATTGACACCTATGCTCGAGAAAAAGACAGCCGGGTTCGCCAGGTTTCAGCATCACTGTTGGCATCGTGGCAGGTGGTGGAAATCATCCGTGCTGGCGGCCAAAGAGTGGGCGATATCCGCCCCATGGTGCGCCTGAATGTGCAAGTGGTCGTGGGCGAGGGCGACCGCCAAGAATCCGGCAGCTATGGCGCCGGTGGCCGGGCGGCATATCAGGATTACATCAACCCCGATGCCTGGCAGGCAGACGTGGACGAAGCCTTGCGCCAAGCCGTTGTGAATTTGGATTCTGTGCCGGCTCCGGCGGGTGAAATGCAGGTAGTTTTGGGCCCAGGTTGGCCCGGCATTCTGTTGCACGAGGCCATCGGCCACGGGCTGGAAGGGGATTTCAATCGCAAGAAGACCAGCGCCTTTTCCGGGCTGATGGGGCAACGCATTGCTTCACCGGGCGTCACGGTAGTGGACGACGGCACGCTTTCCAACCGCCGCGGATCGCTGAGTATCGATGACGAAGGCACCCCCACCCAACGCACTGTTTTGATCGAAGACGGGATCCTGAAGGGTTACATGCAGGACCGCATGAACGCCCGGCTGATGGGGGTTGCCCCCACCGGCAACGGACGCCGCCAAGATTACGCGAATTCACCCATGCCACGGATGACCAACACAACAATGGAAAACGGCGATCGCGACCCGGGAGAAATTTTGGCCAGCGTCAAGGACGGCATTTACGCTACGGCGTTCGGCGGCGGCCAAGTGGACATCACGTCAGGAAAATTCGTGTTCAGTTGCACCGAAGCCTATTTGGTCAAAGACGGAAAATTAGGGGCTCCGGTAAAAGGCGCCACGCTGATCGGCAATGGCCCGGACGTGCTGACCAAGGTTTCAGCCATCGGTAATGATACGGCACTGGACCCGGGCATTGGCACCTGCGGTAAGAATGGCCAAGGCGTTCCGGTGGGGGTCGGCCAACCAACCATGCTGATCGATGGCATGACCGTCGGCGGCACCAGCGCCATGAAAGGCGGCAGCGCTTCGCAGCTGACGTAACTTTATTATGCTGATCAGATTAACGCGACCGGCCAGAGCCCGTCACGATCTGCACTTACCGCACCGTTGGTGGAGCCTCGTGGGTGTGGTGCGGTGCCGGTGATGGCACGGACCATTCCAGGGTTGTTGCGCCCTCGCCCCAGTAACTTGCCTCCACTTTTTCGCCAGATTTGAACGTTACGTACACGACGTACAGGAAGAACAGCGCGGCGGAGAAGGAAATATAAGCACCTAACGACGAGACCAAGTTCCATCCGGCATAAGCGTCCGGGTAGTCAGCGATCCGTCGCGGCATGCCGGCAAGGCCTGAGAAATGCATGGGGAAGAAGGCCAGGTTCACGCCGACCATGGTGAGCCAAAAGTGTATTTTGCCCAGCTTTTCGGGGTATTGGCGCCCGGTCATTTTGCCGACCCAGTAATAGAAACCTGCGAAGATGCCGAACATGGCGCCCATGGACATCACGTAATGGAAGTGACCAACCACATAGTAAGTGTCGTGGAACGCAGTCGTCAGGCCGGAATTGGCCAGAACCACGCCGGTCACGCCACCCAGTGTGAACAGGAAGATCATTCCCATCGCCCAAAGCATCGGCGTCTCAAACGTTAGCGAGCCGCCCCACATGGTGGCGATCCAACTGAAGATTTTGATCCCTGTTGGCACCGCGATCACCAGTGTCGCCGCCACGAAATAGGCTTCGGTATCGACGCCCATGCCAGCGGTATACATGTGATGGGCCCACACAATGAAGCCGACCGCGCCAATGGCGACCATGGCATAGGCCATGCCAAGGTATCCGAAAATTGGCTTGCGCGAGAACGTCGCAACCACCTGGCTGATTATGCCGAAGGATGGCAACACTAGGACGTAGACCTCTGGGTGGCCAAAGAACCAGAACAAATGCTGGTACAGCACCGGGTCCCCCCCTTGTGCTGCATCAAAGAACGCCGTGCCGAAGTTGCGGTCGGTCAGCAGCATGGTGATGGCGCCAGCCAGAACCGGCAGCGACAGCAGCAACAAGAAAACCGTCACCAGCTGCGACCACACAAACAGCGGCATCTTGTGAAGGGTCATGCCCGGCGCCCGCATGTTGAAGATTGTGGTGATGAAATTGATCGACGCCATGATCGACGACGCCCCGGCCAAGTGCAGGGCCAGGATCGCCATATCCACCGACGGTCCGGAATGGCCTATAGTCGACAGCGGCGCGTACACGGTCCAACCGGTGCCGGCACCATCGCCTATCACTGTTGAACCAACCAACAGCAAAGCCGACGGTATCAAAATCCAGAAACTAAAATTGTTCAGGCGCGGGAACGCCATGTCCGGCGCGCCGATCATCAACGGCACCATCCAGTTGCCGAAGCCGCCGATAAACGCCGGCATGACCATAAAGAACACCATGATCAAGCCGTGCCCGGTCACCAAAACGTTGAACGTATGTTCCGGGGTATCACCCCACATTATGTCCACACCGGGCGTCTGTAATTCCATTCGCATAATCACGGACATCAACCCGGCGACAATGCCGAAGACGACAGCGAAAATCAGGTACATGGACCCGATATCCTTGTGGTTCGTGGAATATAGCCACCGCCGCCAACCGGTTGGGGCTCCGTGGGCTTCGTGTGCGCCTGCCGTGGTTTCGGTCATGATCGGATCCTAAATGCTTGATTTAATTATTCGGGATATCCAGCGCGTTAGCCGGGTCGCGACGAGGGGAAATTCCCTGCTGGGCGAACGCGCCTTTCTGGGCAAAAAGAGTTGTCGGGGCTTTCAACCGGTCGGGCTGCATGGCCGCCAGCTGCCCCGCCATCCAAGTGTCATAGTCTTCTTGGGACACCACGTTGACCTGGATCGGCATATAGCTGTGATACATGCCGCACAGTTCCGAGCACTGGCCGTAATAAGTGCCGATACGTTGCGCCACGAACCAAGTCTCGCTCAACCGTCCCGGCACTGCATCAATCTTGACCCCGAACGCCGGGACCGCCCAGGCGTGGATGACCGCCGCTGCGGTGACCTGAACTTTGATCAGAGTGTTGACCGGAACAACCACGGGGTTGTCGGTCTCAAGCAGGCGCCTGGCGCCTTCCGGGGCTTCACCGCCAAAGCACCAATAATCCGGGCCATACAAACAGCTGGAAAACAGGAACAGGCCGTTATCGACATATTCGTATTCCCACGCCCACTGCAGGCCCGTGGCCTTCAACGTAATCTCGCCCGCCACATCAATTTCGTAAAGATCAGCGACAGCGGCGGCTGTCGGCACTACGTCACCCTTGTATAGCAATTTGAAAGAGGGAATCGCCATGGCCACCAAGATGATGATGGGAATGACGGTCCAAAGGACCTCTAGCATGGTGTTGTGGGTGTTCTTCGACGGCACCGGGTTCGATTTCGCGTTGAACCGGAACACGATGTAGAGCATCGGCCCGAGGACGAAAAGGGTAATCACCGTGATGAGCAACAGCATGCTGTTGTGGAATTTCACAACGTCCTGCATGAACGGGCTGGCCGGATCCTGAAAGCCCATTTGCCATTCAAACGGCGCGCCTAGGCCCGCTTCTTGGGCCAGCGCTGCGCCAGCGCCCGCAATCAAAGCCGTGAAAAGCGTCGTAATGCCAACGCCCGCGTTACGTCCGAACATGGAGTGACTCCCCCGGTAACCCTTCTACGAGCGCCGAGACGCCCACAAAACCAACACGTCCCCCGCACGGCGGAGGCCACAACCCGGGAACCTAGCCCATCACGGGGCCGGGATCACGACTTTTTTAACTCAAATTAAATTTTCTGGTGCGGGTTAATAATATGGGGTTAGTAGGCAAATATGCTGAAAATCGGGTCCACGGACTGGTTCCAGGCGCCGGCATATTCGGCCAACATCATCTGCGCGCGGGTTTGGCCGGAATCAGCGATTTCCCTAATCTCTTCCAAATATTTGCTTTCATCGTTGCCATCCGGGCCGATGCGGTTGCGGGCCCCGAGCCCGGCCACGGAAATCTCCACCAACTGTTTGGCGATATCCTGAACCGTGGCATGGGTGGAACCGGCTGGAGCCATGGCTTGCAGGCCATCCCGCGGCACTCGGGCGCACAGTTCGGCGCGCTCGGCCTGGGTCCAGTCTGTCACCAAATCCCAGGCGGCATCCAATGACCCGCCATCGTAAAAAACCCCAGTCCAAAGGGCAGATAGCGCGCAAATCCGCGACCATGGGCCGCCGTCGGCGCCGCGCATTTCCAAGAACTGTTTCAGGCGAACATCGGGGAACAGCGTGGCCAGATGGGTCTCCCAATCCGCCATGGTCGGCTTTTGCCCGGGCACCACATCAAGCCTGCCCGCCATGAAATCCCGGAATGTCTGGCCCTTGGCATCGATGTAGGACCCGTCGCGGACGACGAAATACATTGGAACATCAAGGGCATAATCCACATAGCGGGCAAAGCCAAAGCCGTCTTCGAAGACAAAGGGCAGGCCGCCTGTGCGTGCCGGATCGGTGTTTTGCCAAATGTGAGACCGATAGCTTTGAAAGCCGTTGGGTTTGCCTTCGGTGAACGGAGAATTGGCGAACAGCGCCGTGACGATAGGCTGAAACGCCAGCCCCACCCTGAATTTTTTCACCATGTCGGCTTCGTTTTCGAAATCCAGGTTTGCCTGTACCGTGCAGGTGCGGAACATCATGTCCCGGCCCAGGGTGCCGGTTCTGGCCATGGTCGCCCGCATGATCCCGTATCGGGCCTTTGGCATTCTTGGGATTTCATCCAATCGCCAACTGGGGACAAAACCGGGGCCGATGAACGCGATGCCCATGGCCTCGGCCACCGCCTTTACCTGTCCCAGGTGAGCGTAAACCTCGACAATGGTCTCGTGGATGTTTTCCAGCGGCGCCCCGGACAATTCGATTTGACCGCCGGGTTCCGTGGTGATGGATTGGGCCCCCTGGGTAAGCCCGATAATGTTGCCCTCCTCCAAGACCGGGTCCCAACCGAACTCCTTGGCCAAGCTTTCCAACAACACCCGGATTCCACAGGGCCCTTCATAGGGAAGGGGCGACAAGGTGTGTTTGTCGAAACCGAATTTTTCGTGCTCGGTGCCGATGCGCCATTGGGATTTGGGCTTGGACCCGGCTTCCAAGAAGCCTGTGAGTTGATCCACCGATTCGATTGGCGGTGTCAAATTATCGAGAACAGTCATTCCGAGACCCTACCAGACTAAGCGATTCGACTACTAACTAGGGTGGTGCCACAAAATAACAAGCAGCCGCCAAAGAGCAGATCGTAGCGGGTATTTGGCCGACACGT
>Ga0209403_10005691_pt1 | contig 12924 bp, 13 predicted proteins | sample ArcticOcean_MG_C_8_FD_187440 | JGI IMG/M metagenome (GOLD analysis project Ga0209403, IMG submission 187440) | Marine microbial communities from western Arctic Ocean - ArcticOcean_MG_CB11_86 (SPAdes) (version 2) | ecosystem: Environmental > Aquatic > Marine > Oceanic | place: Arctic Ocean... | reverse complement strand
AATTTTGATTATTTTTTTGGATCATTGCTAGATCAGAAGCAATTGTGCTTTCATAAAGATTTAAATTTATTGTTATGGATTTTTTTGGAGATCCTTTTTCTAGATTTTCTAATAAATTTAAAAACATTTTTTGCATAATATCTTGAACACCTGGTAGAACATAAATATTTTTAACAATAAAACCAGGTGCAGCTGTAAGGGGATTTGAAATTAATTCTGCATACTCTGGCATTTTAGACATTTTTTGTCTTCCTTCATTAAATTGCCCTTTTGGATAATATTCTTCTAAAATTTTATATGCTTTCTGATGGATACAATATTTTTGATTAAAGGCTTTAGCTATACTTTCTGAAGTTATATCGTCATGAGTTGGTCCTATACCCCCAGTAGTAAATACATATGTATATTTTGGATGAAAATCTAAGATATTTTTTATAATCTCTTGTTGATCATCATGTATAACCTTAATTACATCTAATTGTATACCAGCATCAATTAATTTTTTAGCCATGAAATTTGAATTTGTATCTTGCGTTTTGCCTGACAGTATTTCATCTCCAATTATAATAATTCCAGCATTAAATTTTGTCATATCTACTCGTTTAAAGAATTAGTTATAAATATTAAATATTTTTGTTATTTATTTAATCAAGCAATTTTTTAGTGTAATAAACAGATTAAATGCAAGTTCAAGAAATTCCTATATATTCTAAAAATGACTTTGAAAAAATGAGGAGAGCTGGCTCTTTAGCTGCCAAAATTCTTGATAAATTAAAAACTTTAATTAAACCTGGTATATCCACCTTAGAAATCAATGATTTTTGTCATGGAATGATAATTGATAATAAAGCAATACCAGCACCACTTAATTATAAAGGATTTCCTAAGTCAGTTTGCACATCAGTTAATCATGTGGTTTGTCATGGCATTCCAAGTCAAAATAAAATTTTACAAAATGGAGATATAATTAATATTGATGTTACAGTAATTCTTGATGGGTGGCACGGAGATAGTTCAAGAATGTTTGTGGCTGGAAATATAAATAGAAAAATTTACTCTCTTCTTAAAACCACATATGAATGTTTGTTAATTGGTATAAAAAATGCTTTACCAGGAAAAAACTTAGGTGATATTGGTTTTGAAATACAACAATATGCTGAAAAAAAAAATTACTCAGTAGTTAGGGATTTTTGCGGTCATGGAATTGGTAAAGTTTTTCATACTCCCCCAAGTGTATTGCATTATGGAAATTTAAAGGAAGGTCCCAGATTAGAACCAGGTATGTTATTTACAATTGAGCCGATGATAAATATTGGCGACTGGAGAATAAAAATTTTGAATGATGGTTGGACAGCAGTAACTAAAGACAAATCTTTATCAGCTCAATTTGAGCACACAATCGGGATTACTGAGACAGGTAATGAAATCTTTACTCTTTCTCATAATAATTCCGATTTTCCAATTAATCCTTTATAAGAAGATAATGATTCCAAGATATAATCGCCCAAAAATAGAAGCTATTTGGTCAGATCAAAATAAATATGAAATATGGACTAATATCGAATGTTTAATTGCTGAGCAATTATCAAATTTAGGAATTATTCCAAAAAAAGCTGCAATAGAAATTAAAAAAAATGCTAAATTTAATGTTGAAGAAATAAATGAAATTGAAAAAAAAACTAAACATGATGTCATTGCATACATTGAAAATGTTAGTAATTATGTCGGCGAACAAGCTAAATATTTTCATCATGGGGTAACTTCAAGTGATATTATTGATACTTCTTTTTCTATTCAATTAAAACAATCATCTACAATAATTTTAGAACAAATAAAAAAACTAATTGAAGTCTTAAAACAAAAATCTGAAGAACATAAAGATACAATAATGATTGGTAGAAGTCATGGCATACATGCAGAACCAATAACTTTCGGTTTAAAATTAAGATCTTTTTATTTTGAATTTAAAAGAAACCTCAAAAGACTAGATTTGGCCACAGAAGATATTTCAATTTGTGCAATATCTGGCCCTGTAGGAACTTACAATTCTATTGATCCGAGTGTTGAAAAATTTGTTGCAGAAAAATTAAACCTAAAAACTGAAAGTATTTCAACTCAAGTAATTCCTAGAGATAGACATGCATTTTTTTTTGCAACTCTTGGTATCATAGCTTCATCCATCGAAAGATTAGCTGTAGAAATAAGACATCTTCAAAGAACAGAAATATTAGAAGTTGAAGAATTTTTTACTAAAGGTCAAAAAGGTTCTTCGGCAATGCCACATAAAAGAAACCCCATATTAAGTGAAAACCTTACTGGTATTTCTAGATATATACGTAGTGGAGTAATACCTAGTATGGAAAATGTAGCTTTGTGGCACGAAAGAGATATCAGCCACTCAAGTGTAGAAAGAATTATAGCCCCCGATATTACTATTGCTACTGATTTTGCATTATCTAGATTAACTGAAATAATTCGAAATTTAATTGTGTATCCTGAAAATATGAAAAAAAATTTAAATCAATTAGGTGGCTTACATAAAAGTCAAAATATACTTTTGGCATTAATTCATAAAGGACTATCTAGACAAGATGCCTATTCAATAGTTCAGTCTTCAGCTATGAAATCATGGAATACTAAGGAGCGATTTGAAGATATTTTAGTTAATAATGAAGAAATTCAAAAACATCTTACAAAGGAAGATATAAGAAAAATTTTATACAGTAAAGATAAAGTAAGCAATATTGACTGGATATTTAAAAATAAGATTTAATAATAAAATTCAGACTTTTCTTTTTGATATAAATACACTATTTAAATAACATTATGGCTATGGAAAAAGAATTAATTGAAAAACTTATTAAAAATTCAATTCCTGATGCCAAAATAATAATTGAAGACTTAAGGGGCGATGGCGATCATTATAGCGCGACCATTACATCAAAAGCCTTCGAAGGAAAGAGCAAGATAGAACAACATAAAATGGTTTATGAGTCTCTTAAAGGCAAAATGGGTAATGAACTACATGCGCTAATGCTAAAAACTAAAACGGAGTAAAAAATGAATGAAAACATACTTGATGTTACTGAAAATATAAAAAATGAAATAAAAAATAATGATGTTGTTTTATTTATGAAGGGAACTCCTGTATTTCCTATGTGTGGATTTTCAGCAGCTACTGTTCAAATTTTAACTAATCTTGGCATTAAGTTTAATAGCGTTAATGTACTTGATAGCGATGAAATGAGAGAGGGTATTAAAAAATTTTCTAACTGGCCAACAATTCCTCAATTATATGTAAAAGAAGAATTTATAGGAGGCTGTGATATTGTTAAAGAAATGTTTGAAAGTGGCGAACTCTTAGAATTATTTAATACTAAAGGAGTAGAGGTACAACCATCATAACTGTGAAAGTTAAATCTTTTTACTATGGTATTTTTTATACTGTTTTAGCCTCTATTTTTTGGGGAATTCCTCAACCATTATTTTTTAATGAAATTAAATTTATACCTGTCATAGAAGTTGCATTTCATCGTGGTTTCTGGTCATTTATTTTCCTACTAATTTTAATAACACTAAGCGGAAAAATTAAAGACTTTTATACAATATTCATATCTAATAAAAAAATATTATTTTTATCAATTACAGCTTTTCTCATAACAATCAATTGGACAGCTTTTATTTTAGCAGTAAGTGTTAACAGGCTGCAAGACGCATCAATGGGTTATTATATAACCCCCTTAATTAGCATTATGTTAGGATACTTTTTTTTAAATGAAAAAATAAACAAATTTAAATTAATTTCAATTTTAATGATGTTTGGATCACTTACTTTTTTATTTATTAGTTTAAATACACTTCCTTTTTTAGCAATTTTAATTGGAATTACATGGAGTGTTTATGGTTTGTTAAGAAAACAAATTAATGTTTCATCAGAGGTAGGATTATTATATGAATCAGGATTAATATCTTTTATAACTGTACCCTATTTAATTTACTTAAATATTAAAGGAACTGGATTTTTTATAGATCAGACATCCTACATTTCAATATTTCTAATACTGTCGGGAGCCATAACAATTTTTCCACTTTTTTTCTTCAACTTAGGGTTAAAATTTATTCCATTAGGGTTGGCCGGAATAATTTTCTTTTTAGCTCCCTCTCTTCACTTTATTACTTCCATTTTTATATTTAATGAAACTTTAAGTATTCCTAAATTAATCAGCTTTATTATAATATGGGCAGCTGTAATAATTTTTATAGTCGATATATTTAGAGAAGAAAAAATTAACGGGAGTAGTACTCAATTACTAAATTAGGTTCCATAATAACTGGATAAGGCACATCATGCATTAAAGGTGCTCTCAAAAATTTACCTTTAAATTCTTTAATATCTACTTCAAGATATTCAGGTATTTCTCTTTCTTGAGAAACAATAGCTTCCTGAATTATTGCTATTTCTTTACTTTGATCTTTAAGTGATATCTCATCGCCATCTTTTACAGTATAAGAAGGAATATTAACTCTTCTGCCATTAACCTTAACATGACCATGATTAACAAGTTGTCTTGCAGCAAAAATTGTAGGAACAAATTTCATCCTATAAACTATAGCATCCAGTCTTCTTTCAAGAAGTTCAATTAAAATTTGACTAGTATCACCTCTAATATTAGATGCTTTATCAAAAATACGTCTAAACTGTTTTTCTGTTAAATCGCCGTAATAAAAACGCAGTTTCTGTTTGGCAAAAAGTTGGTGACCATAGTCAGAAAGCTTCCTTCTCATACCTGAAGCTCCGTGTTGCCCAGGCCTAGTAGGTCTATTATTAAAAGGACTCTTTGGTCTTCCCCACAAATTACAACCTAATCTTCTATCTATTTTGTGCTTAGCTGTGATTCTTTTTGTCATAAAACTATATTGAACGGTTATATAGAGATATAATTTTGCATGTCAATTCTATAATAAGGCGTTTTTTGCCTATTTCCTTAGCTTTTTTATCATACCCCATAGAGTTTGAATTTCTATTTTACTTAATGAGGCTCGAATAAACATAGTCTCAATATTTTCAATCATGCTTTTAGCTTTGGCCTTAGGATATAAGAAACCTACTTCATCAAGTTCTTTCTTTAAAAAATCCATAAAGTAATAAAAATCTTTTTTTAATGCTTTTTTATTATTTAATTGATTATCATTTGGCTTTTGTTTGTGTAAATTAAAAAACTCTCTCCAAGCAAAAGAAATTAATATTACTGCATGAGATAAATTCAAAGATGGATTAGATCTAGAAGTGTTTATATGAAATATTAAATCTGCTAATTTTAAATTTTCATTAGTTAAACCTGAATTTTCAGGTCCAAAAAGAATAGCTGTTTTTTTATTGGTAGGAAATTGTTCAAAAAGTTTATTAAAATTATTTTGATAAGGTTTTTGTAAAAATCTTTTTCTTGCAGACATGGCTATTACAAAATGAAAATTTAATAAAGCCTCTTCTATAGAATTATAAATTTTTGATTTTTGAATAATAGACTTAGAATTAGCAGAAGCATTAATTGCTATTTCATTTGGCCATTTTTCCCTTGGGTTAATTATTATTAAATCTTTAAGACCACAATTATCCATTGCTCTTGCAACTAATCCGATATTTTCAGGAAGTTGAGGTTTTACTAATACTATAGAAGGTTTGACTAATCTCACCTATTAGAACTCAAATCATGAAATAATTTATAAGTTATACTATCATAAATTGCATTATACGAAGCATCTATGATATTAGCGGATACTCCTATTGTAGTCCAATGACGATTACTACTGTCAGTAGATTCAATTAGAACTCTTGTAACTGCACCCGTACCTTTTTCAGAAGATAAAATCATTACTTTAAAATCTGTTAATTTTAAGTTTTCTAAAGAAGGATAAAAAGAAATTAAAGCTTTTCTTAAAGCGCTATCTATAGCTTCTACAGGACCATTTCCAACTCCTACAGTCATTATTTCTTCAGCTTCACTAGTTAACGTAACATTTATAGTAGCTTCTGATTCAGTAATTAGAACACCTTTTGCATTCCAGCGTCGTTCAGAAGTAACTCTAAATTTTTGTAAAGAATAATAATTTTCTAGTTGATTTAATTCTTTTCTAACCAAAACTTCAAAACTCGCCAAAGCTGTGTCATATGAAAATCCAGCAGACTCTTTTTCCTTAATTATTCGTAAAATATCAGATAACTGATCTTTAGTAAGTTCAATCGACATTTTATTCAATTGATTTAAAAGATTTGATTTACCGGCTTGATTTGAAATTATTACATTTCGCTCGTTTCCAACTAATTCTGGATCTATGTGTTCATATGTTGATGGGTTTTTTTCAACTGCTGCAGCATGTAATCCGCCTTTATGTGAAAAAGCATGATCCCCAACATACGCACTTTGTTTTTTTGAAGGAATGTTTAACAAATCATCAACTACTTTTGAAAGCTTAGTTAAAGATTTTAATTGATCTTTTTTTATATTAGTTAAATATTCAGTTTTCAAAACTAATGTTGGAATTAAAGATATTAAATTTGTATTGCCACATCTCTCACCTAAACCATTAATAGTTCCTTGAACTTGTCTTACACCTGCATCAATAGCTGCCAAAGAATTAGCAATAGCATTATCTGTATCATTATGGGCATGAATGCTCAGGTGATCACCAGGAACATATTGTTTTACATCAGATATAATTTCAAAAATTTCGTTAGGAAGAGTGCCCCCATTAGTATCGCATAAAACTATCCATCTTGCACCCGCTTCATAAGCTGATTTTATACAATCTATGGCAAATGACTTATTATATTTGTATCCATCAAAAAAATGTTCTGCATCAAATAATGCCTCTTTATTTTTTTTAACTATTTCTGAAATACTTTCTGAAATCATCATAATATTTTCTTTATTATCAATTCCTAAAGCTTCTTTAACTTGAAATGAAGATGATTTACCTACAAGGCATACAGCAGATGCTTTACTGTTTATAAGTTTATTTAATCCTGGGTCATTAGCTGCACTTTTACCTGGCCTTCTAGTCATTCCAAAAGCAGTAAGTGAAGAATTTTTAAATTTTATATTTCTATTAAAAAATTCATCATCGGTAGGATTGGCTCCTGGCCAACCCCCTTCAATATAATCAACTCCTAGTTCATCTAATGCATTTGCTATGATCATTTTATCACTTACTGTAAAGTTAACTCCTGTGGTTTGCTGACCATCTCGCAAAGTAGTATCAAATAAATAAATCTTATTTTCCATAATTTTAAGCCTTCTAAATTAAAAGGTATTATTGTCGAGAGAATTCAAATTAAGTCTTAATTTTAACTAATTATATTAAATTTTTTTACAATTTTTTCTTTAGTTAATAAAGGTAGTAAGTATTTTAACTCAGGACCTTTTTCTTTACCAGTTAGAGCTTTTCTTAAAGGCATAAACAAATCTTTGCCCTTTAATCCAGTTTTGTTCTTAATTAATAAAATCCATTCATCCCATGTATTAATAGTAAAAGGATCGTCTGGAAGTAATAAAGCCGCTTCTTTTAAAAATTCAGGATTATCAAAATTATACGATGAGGTAGAAAAAATAATATTTCTCCATTCTAAACATTCATGAAAAAATTCAATATTATTTTGAATAAATAACCAAAAATTTTCATCTACATCATTAATACCTGATTCATTAAATTTATTCTTTACATCTAGAAAATTATATTTTTGCAAAATATTTTTATTTAAAAATCTTAAAACATCAATAGAAAATTTAGGAGATGACGAAGATAAACTTTTAATATTAAAATTTTTAATAAGTGAATCTATTAAAATTTCTTTAGTTAAATTAATACTGCTACCAATACTCAATAAATAATTAAGAATTGTAATATTTTCAAAACCATCTTCTTTCATTTTTTGAATTGACAGACTTCCAAGTCTTTTTCCAAATCCTTTACCTTGATTATCAGTTAAAAAAGTATGGTGACCAAATGAAGGAATTTTGGAATCAAAAGCTTCAAAAATTTGAATATGAAAAGCAGTATTGGTAATATGATCTTCACCACGAATTATATTTGTAATTTCTTCTTCAATGTCATCTATTACTGAAGGTAAATGATACAATAAACTGCCATTTTCTCTAATTAAAACTGGATCACTTAAATTTTTACTTTCAAAAGAAATCTTTCCCTTAATAATATCATTCCATTGTATTGTAGAATCATGAAGTTTAAATCTCCAATGTGGTTTTTTTCCAGATTTTAATAATTCATCGATTTCTTTATTAGTAAGCTTGAGAGAACTTCTATCATATATAGGGGGCTTACCTGATGTAAGTTGAGATTTTTTTTTAAGAGATAATTCTTCTTGCGTTTCAAAACAAGGATAGATTCTTTTTTTATCTTTTAGTTCTTGAATTTTTTTATCGTATATATTTTGTCTATCAGATTGATTAAAAGTTTTATTCCAACTAATTCCAAGCCAAGATAAATCTTTTTTAATATCATTCTCATATTTTTTTTTACTCCTTTCTTTATCTGTATCATCTATTCGTAATATAAATTCTCCCCCCCTGTTCTTTATATAAGCCCAATTTAATACAGCCGATCGAGCATTACCAATATGCAATAAACCTGTTGGGCTAGGTGCAAATCGAGAACGCAACATGTTATTCTTCCTCAAATTTACATATCGGAATTGGTTTCATTTTATGTAAATTTGGCTTTCTTATCTGGTTATATTTTTCAAAATATTGACTTTGAGGATTAAGCATTGCTTCCTCTAATTGATTATAACTTAAACCTATCTGATCTTCATCGCCTCTGTTATCATCCCATAGTCCATCAGTTGGTTTTGCTTCAATAATATTTTTTAATATTCCTAATTCTTTACCCATTTCCCATACTTGGGTTTTTGTACAATCAGCTATAGGTGAAATATCAACGCCGCCATCTCCATATTTTGTATAAAAACCGATTCCAAAATCCTCTACTTTATTCCCTGTTCCAACAACGAGAGCTTTATTTGATTGAGCTATTTGATACAAAGTTACCATTCTAATACGCGATCGTGAATTAGCAAAAGCTAGCTCAGATTCAAAAGAACTCATAGTATCATGAAATGATTTAAAAACATTATCTAAGCTTATAGTATAATCAATAATATTGTTAAATTTCGATTTTAACCAATTAATATGTTCTAGACTTAAATTATGCTGTTTTTCATTCTGTCTAATAGGCATTGAAACAACAAATGTTTTAATATTAGTTCTTGCACACAATGAACTCGTTACTGCTGAATCTATACCGCCAGATACACCAACTACTAAATTAAACTGTTTTTCATCAGCATAATCTTTTATCCAATTAGAAATAATATCTATTCTTTTAGAAACAAGCATATTAATTTATATAAATATATATTAAAGATTTGAAGACTGTTGAAGTCTAATTCTTTCATCTTTAAGGAAATCTGATAATAAAAAAGCTAATTCTAAAGATTGAGAAGCATTTAATCTTGGATCACAAAAAGTGTGATATCTGCTTTTTAAATCATCTTCTGTAACTTCTTTCAATCCCCCTATACATTCAGTTACATCTTGACCTGTCATTTCAAGATGAATACCACCAGGGTATGTACCTTCGTGTCGATGAATCTTAAAAAATTGTTCTATTTCAGATACGATATTAGTTAAAGGTCTAGTTTTATAGCCAGACGAAGCTTTTATTGTATTTCCATGCATTGGATCGCAAGCCCACACAATTTTATAATCAGTCTTTTTAATAGTTTTAATTATATTTGGCAATACTGTTGAAATTTTATCTGCGCCCATTCGACAAATTAAAGTAACTCTGCCAGGTATATTGTCTGGATTAACAACTTCAATGATCTTTAATAATTCATTTATATCAGTTGTGGGACCAACTTTTAAACCTATTGGGTTCTCAATGCCTTTAACAAATTGTATGTGAGCACCATCTAATTGTCTAGTTCTATCTCCTACCCATAACATATGTGCTGATACGTCATACCATTTCCCTGTAGTACTATCTATCCTAGTTAAGGCTTCTTCATATGGCAACAAAAGAGCTTCATGACTAGTATAAAATTCAGTTTCATTCATTTGACGAACATTCTGATCATTAATTCCACAAGCATCCATAAACGCAATACATTCATCAATTCTACTTGCCATATTATCAAATTTTTTCTTGTACTGATTATCTTCAGCAAATGTTAAATTCCATTGATGAATTTGCTTTAAATTTGCAAAGCCACCTTGTGCAAAAGCTCTAATTAAATTTAAAGATGCTGCGGATTGATTATAAGCTTGAATTAATCTCTCTGGATCCGGAGTTCTAGATTTAGCATTAAAGTCAATACCGTTTATAATGTCTCCTTTATAAGATTCTAATTCAACACCATCTATAATCTCTGTATCTTGAGATCTTGGTTTAGCAAATTGTCCAGCCATTCTTCCAACTTTTACAACAGGACAAGAAGCACCAAAAGTTAAAACAACTGCCATTTGCAAAATTACTTTAAAGGAATCTCTTATGTTATTTGGATTAAAATCAGCAAAACTCTCTGCGCAATCTCCCCCTTGGAGCAAAAAAGCTTTACCATTTGCAACCTCTCCTAATTGTTTGAGTAGATTTCTTGACTCACCGGCAAAGACCAAAGGTGGGTAAGAACCCAACTTATCAGTAATAGCTTTTAATTTTAGATCATTACTATAAATTGGCAAATGTTTAGCTTTTTTTAATTGCCAAGAATTCGGTTTCCAGTTTGCGTCCATAATTAATTTTGCTTAATAAACTCTCTCGAATCTTGAAACAAGATGAATATATTTATTTTTTTCCTTTTTTTCTTAAGATTTTTACTTCTGACCTTTCTAGAGCAAGATGATTTTTGGGTATATTCTCAGTAATTACACTTCCAGCACCAATAGTAGATTTGGCCCCTATCTTAATGGGAGCAATCAAAGAACAATTAGATCCAACAAAAACATCGCTTTCTATGATTGTCTTATTCTTTTTCTTGCCATCATAGTTGCAAGTAATTGTGCCTGCACCAATATTAACATTATTACCTATATCACTATCTCCTATATAGGATAAATGACTAATGGATGTATTATTTCCAATTTTTGAATTTTTAATCTCAACATAATTACCAATTTTAACATTTTTGCCAATTTGTGTTTTAGGTCTTATTCTTGCACTAGGACCAATGGAGGAATTAGAGTTAATTTTACAACTTTCTAAACTACTGTGACTTTTTATAATAACATCAGATTGAATCTCTACACTGTTTTTAAAAATAACATGAGATTCTATAATAACTCTTGATTTAATTTTAGTATCATAACTAATGCGTATTGAATCTGGCTGAATTAAAATAACTCCATTTTCTATAATTTTGTCTTTTAAACTTTTTTGATAAATTGCATCTATTTTAATTAAATCCTTTATAGAATTTACTCCAACCATCTCTTCCTCCAAACCTACAACATAACTAAAACTTTTATTAATCTTATTAAAAATATTAAAAATATCAGGCAAATATTTTTCTTTTTTTACATTCTTATTAGAAATTTTAGCAATATTAGCAAATAATAAATTTGAATTGCATAACAACACTCCAGAATTACATAGTTGTATTTTTTTTTGTATTTTAGTAGCATTTAATTCTTCAACAACATTTGATATATATTGACCTTCAGTTATAACTCGTCCATAGCCGAAAGGATTCTCAGTTTTAAATGCAATCATTGATCCAATGGAATTATTTTTATAAAAATTTAAAATCAATTTTTTGAGACTTTTAATAGTAATTAAAGGAACATCTCCAAATAAAATTAAAACATTGCTATTTTTTAAGTATTTTTTTGCTTGATAAATTGCATCCGCAGTACCTTTTTGTTTTTTTTGAATAACAAATTTTGCTTCAGAAAATAACTTTTTTAACTCAGAAAAATTATTTTGATTACATACAAAAATAATATTTTCTTTAGAAACTTTTTTCGCAACTTTATAAACATGTTCAATAATTGATAAACCAGCCAAATCTTGATAAATTTTTGATTTACTATGTTTGAATCTAGTACTATTACCAGCGACTAATATTACAATTGATATTTTTTTCATTATTAAATTAATTTAATATTAGAAATTTCTTAGAATTTCATTACCAATATTAATTATTTCTTTTGAAGTATCGGATGTAACACTTATATCTACAACGCCCCTTCCAACAGAAAAAGTCTCTGCATAAATTATTTTACTAGATATTCTTGATCTTGCTATTTTTGCACCAGCATATCTTAAGCGCATTATCATAGCATCAGTTAGTTTAGCTCTTGGCATTACTCTATTTAATATAACTGTTGTTTTTTTTCTCTCTTGTTTTGCAATATTTAAAAAAGGAATAGTGGCCATTAAATCTATTGGACTTGGTTGAACAGGAACATAAATAAAATCAGAGAATTTTATAATCTGAATTGTATCAAATGTAATAGAAGGAGGGCTATCTATAATTACAAAATCATATTTTCTTTTAATTTGTTTTAAATCTTCATTTAAATTTCTTACATCAAATGGATAATGATCAATACCTATTGGCTCTTCACGATAATATTTTTTTCTAGCCTCTAGCCAATATGTAAGACTTTTCTGAGCATCAGCGTCTATCACTGCAACTTTATATTCACTATTAGCCCATAGCACTGCAAGATTAGCTGACAACGTGGTTTTTCCTGAACCACCCTTTTGATTAGCAAATGTTATTATTTTTCCCATAAAAACTACTTATTAAAATTTTTTAAGATAATAATAATTTTATGTCTATACAAAACCTGTTTATAAGGCAAAAAGTTATGAAAAAAGACATCAAATTAGCAAAAAAAACCT
>Ga0209403_10005690_pt1 | contig 12926 bp, 13 predicted proteins | sample ArcticOcean_MG_C_8_FD_187440 | JGI IMG/M metagenome (GOLD analysis project Ga0209403, IMG submission 187440) | Marine microbial communities from western Arctic Ocean - ArcticOcean_MG_CB11_86 (SPAdes) (version 2) | ecosystem: Environmental > Aquatic > Marine > Oceanic | place: Arctic Ocean... | reverse complement strand
TGCGATCCTGCCATCCGCTTTCAAAGGCGTTCGTCCAGTCTTCCGTTATCGCTGGCATGGCGTTCATGGAGGATATCAACATACCGCCCCAGGAAGGCATCGGCTATGTCCAGGCGACGCAGCGCAAAGGCTGGCGGCACAGTGCTTCGCGTGCCTATCTCTGGCCCGCCAAGCGGCGGCGTAATTTGACGATCCTCACCCATGCCCATGCTTTGGGCCTGCGTTTCGACGGCAAAAAAGCGGTCGGTGTGGACTATGCGCACCGTGGCCAGACGGCCCATGCGGCAGCAGCCAAGGCCGTTATCCTTTGCGCCGGCACGTTCGGATCGCCCCAGCTTCTGATGCTGTCCGGCGTCGGCCCGGCAGCGCATTTGCGCGGCAAGGGTATCCCGACCGTACATGATTTACCGGGTGTGGGTGAAAACTTACAAGATCACGCCGGTGCGAACTGCACCGCGTGGGTAAACCGTACCACATACAATGTTCAAACCGGGCTTTTGAACTATCTAATTTACGGCACACAGTGGCTGCTCACGGGGACCGGCCCGGCCTCGTCACCGGTTGCCCAGGTCGGGGCATTTCGAGACGGCGGGATTCCCGGCAACCGGTCGCGCATACAGTATATGTTTACGCCCGGTGGATTTGATCTGGCTGAAGAAGGTCCGATCCTATTCGACAGGCCAGCGGTGACTGGACTGGCGACCATACATCGACCTTATTCATCTGGTTCAGTGCGCCTCAGATCCGACGATCCGTATGACACGCCGGCCATTCAGCCAAATCTTTTCGGCGACGCGCGGGATGTTGAGACGCTGCTGCACGGCATTAAATTTTTACGCAAGATTTATGCGACAGAGCCTCTGTCCCGCCATGTCATCAGCGAACATATGCCGGGCAAGGATGTTGAGACAGACGATGATTGGCGCGCCTATATCCGAGGCGCTGGAGGTGGCGTCTATCATCCTGCCGGCACCTGCAAAATGGGCCACGACGATATGGCGGTGGTGGATGATAATTTGCGGGTACGCGGTCTCGAGAGACTCTATGTCGCGGACGCTTCGGTCATGCCCTTTGTGGTGAGTGCAAATCTCAATGCCAACTGCATTATGATCGGGGAAAAGGCCTCAGACATGATTCGCGCTGCGGCGTGAGTACGGGGAGGCAGGGCATAGGGACGAATATCAACGAATACGGAATCGATCTCGCGCATATGGACGGCCATCGCCCGCTGTTGCGCGGACAGCGGCACATGGCCGTCGCGGGCCACTATCTGGCCGCCCAGGCGGCGTTGCAGATTTTGGAAGCCGGCGGCAACGCGATCGATGCCGGTGTCGCCGGCGGCATTGCACTCGGCGTCGTGCAGAGCCAATATGTCAACGTCGCCGGTGTCGCGCCGATCATGGTGTATCTGGCCGCCGAAAAGCGTGTCGAGACCATCAGTGGGCTCGGCCCCTGGCCGCGCGCGGTCACGCCCGACCTCTTCCAACACGATCATGGCGGTGATATTCCCGAGGGTGTGTTGCGCACCGTGGTGCCGGCGGCGCCCGATGCGTGGATCACGGCACTCGCGCGCTACGGCACGATGGGATTTGCCGAGGTTGCGGCCGCGGCTATCCGCTTCGCCGCCGAAGGCTTTGTGATGTATCCCCACATGGCGCAAATGATCGCGCTACAGGCCGAGGACTATGGGCGCTGGCCGAGCAACGCGGCGATATATCTGCCTGGCGGAGAGCCGCCGCGGGTCGGCGAAATCTTTGTCCAGACCGACCTCGCCGCAAGCCTGCAATATATGGCCGATGAGGAACGGGGCGCAGCCAAGAGCGGCCGCGAAGCGGGGCTCGAAGCGGCGCGCGCAGCCTTCTATCGCGGCGATATTTCTGTGGCGATTCTGCGCTATCACCGCGAAAACGGCGGGCTTCTGAGCGCTGACGATCTGGCGGACTATCGCTCCGCCGTTGAGGCGCCAGTGCGCGCGGCCTTCGAAGGCATCGACGTCTATACCTGCGGTCCCTGGTGCCAGGGGCCGGTGTTGCTTCAGGCTTTGTCGCTGCTGCGGGCGGAGGAGCTCCGCGCTTTCGGGCACAATTCGATTGATTACGTTCACACCGTCGCCGAGGCGCTGAAACTCGCTTTTTCCGACCGTGAGCGGTATTACGGCGATCCGCGTTTTGTCGATGTGCCGTTGGATCATCTCCTCTCGGCAGAATATTGTGCCGCCCAGCGTGGCCGCATCACTCCGGAACGGGCTATGGTTGAGGACGCCGCCGCGGCGCAACCGGGCGAGCCGGTGCCGCCCGGCGACACTTCTTACGTCGCCGTCATAGACAAGTATGGCAATGCTTTTTCCGCCACGCCGAGCGACGTTTCCCACGACACGCCGGTCATTCCGGGAACCGGCCTTTGCCCGTCTTCGCGCGGCTCGCAATCCTGGGCCGATCCCGAGCACGCCTCGGGCGTCGCACCTGGTAAACGGCCGCGCCTTACGCCCAATCCCGCGCTGGCAATTCACGAGGGTCACTTTGTCATGCCCTTCGGCACGCCCGGTGGCGACGTGCAATGCCAGGCGATGCTGCAAGCCCTTCTCAACATCGTTGTGTTCGGCATGAATCCGCAGGCCGCCGTCGAGGCGCCCCGCTTCGCGACACATAATTCTCCCGATTCCTTCGAGCCCCATAGCGCGCATCCAGGCCGCCTCAGTTTAGAGGGGCGCTTCCCCGAAGCAATCGGCCAAGATCTCGCAGCGCGCGGCCACGACATCCACACCTGGCCCGATTGGACCTATTTGGCCGGCGCCGTGTGTATGATCTACCAAGACCTCAAACGCGGAACCTTGGCCGGCGCTGCCGATCCGCGGCGTCAGGGCTACGCCGCCGGCTGGTAGCCGCGGGCAAGTGAGCCCACTGGACTATTTGTTGGGCGCGGCCAACCTGTCCCAGAAACCGATCAGCTCGACCTCGCCGTCGAGCATCGGCGCGGTCACGTCCAAATGTTTTTTCAGGAATGGGTAAGTCATGTGCTTATCGAACGCGGCCTCGTCGAGGTAGATCTCGTAAAACAGAAAGCGCCTAGGATCGGATTTATCGACGCTCACTTCGAAACCGACGCAGCCCGGCTCCCGGGTGACGCTGTTGTTGGCGTGTCTTTTTACGCGCTTTGTGAATTCCGCCAAGTGCTTCTTCTTGATGCGCAGGCTCGCGGCAACAACGAATGTCATTGGATTCTCCCTCTATCGGAATTAAGCGGCAATGAATTTGCCAAAATCATATTGCTTGCGCTTGCTCGGGCCTTTGCTGCCGCGCGGCTCCTTGCTCACATCGTAGTTCAATTCGACGAGCACCCCACTCGGGTCGAGCACGAAAATCTGCCACAACTTAACTTCCGGTACATTGTTCTGGCGCCAATCACAACGGTGCTTTTTCACCTTCTCCCGCATCTTGTCGAATCCCCTGGCCAACAGCGCGATATGGTCGATCGGCGACTGCCGCTGGCTGTATTTGTAGTTCCCGTTATGGGTCTTGGCCGGATCGCCGCCATACACGTGAATCATGGTTTCGCCTATCTCCAACCAAATTCCGGGAAACCCAAATTCAGGCCGATGGACTTTCTTCATTCCAAGCAATTGGGTGTAAAATTTTTCGGTCGCCTCTAAGTCCCGCGACTTGATCGCAACATGATGCAAGTTGAGCAATGGCATGACGCTGGTTCCCTTTTTACAAAATTTAGCTACGACAATCATATGCCACGGGTCTGCCCCTGAAAAGCCGCCCGGAATATGCCCTCGGCAAAATCTCCACCGCAGCAGGTGCCTCACACCGAGGTCCCGGTCCAAATTGCCGGCCGACGCTTTCGATCAATTCGTGGGCATGTTATCGTTTTCGGTGCTCGGGAAGAACCATTTGGGGGAGCCTAAATGGGAGAAACAGCATGACCGTTCGTGGAGGTTGTTGGCCTCATATTCTGCGCATAGACCTTAGCCAAAAATCCGTCCCCAGGGAGGCGCTGCCACCCGAGGAGGATTTGCGTAAATACGTGGGCGGCATCGGGCTTGGGCTCCTCTACCTGCTGCGCGAGGGGCCGCGCATGGGAAGGGCGGCCGACCCGGACTTGCCTCTCATCTTCATGAACGGGCCGCTGACGGGGACTCCCGCCGTCAACTCCTCGGACGTGACAATCGTTAGCTTCCACCACTGCACGCTCTATTCCGCTGCTGTCGGGCACACGCACGGCTTCTGGGGCGCCTATCTGAAGCATGCCGGACATCAGGGCATAATATTCACCGGCAAGTCATCGAAACCCAGCTATCTCTGGGTCGACGACGACAATGTGACGTTTCGTGACGCGGACCACCTGTGGGGCGAGGATACCCGAGAGACAAGCGACGCATCAAGGTGGAACTCGGCGACGGCGGCAATATCAGCGTCGCCTGCATTGGTCCCGCGGGCGAGGCGGGGGTCGCCGGCGGGATGATTAAAAACGACTGCAATCACGGCGCCGGCAAAGGGAGTCTGGGGGTTGCGATGGGCGCAAAGAATCTCAAGGGCATCGCGGTGCGGGGCACCGGCACCGTTCCCCTGTTTGACGCACCTGGACTGGTGGATACTGCCATCGAATGGGAAAAACTTCTCTTTCCCGGGACCAAAGACCCGCGCCAACGCACCGTCGCCGAAGCATTGCAGGACGGCGGAAATGCGCGCAATTATTACGACACTTTCGGCGCGCACCGCCGGGTATTCGGCAAGAACATGACCGACCCCGAATGGGGTGCCGATTTTGCCCGAAAATACGTCGCGGCTTGCAGCCGCTAGAGCGTTACGCCCCAGCCTTCCTACAATTGCAAGATCTCCTGTGCGTACGATGTAGAAATCACCGACGGTCCCTTGGCCGGGTTTGTCGGCAGCAAATGCGGCGGCGCCAAACCGATGCAGGGATCGTCCGCGATCATCGGTGTCGATGATCCCAGCGCCATCGTGGTCCTGAACGATCTCATGACGGCATGGGCATCGAGATGGGCCAGTGCGCGCCAATGATGGGCGCCGTATACGAGGCCTACAACGAAGGCCTCATCCACCAGCAGGACACTGGTGGTCTCGACCTTACCTGGGGCAATTGGGAATCGGCCATGGAGTTGATTCATCAGGTGGTCCGCGGCGAGGGTTTTGGCGCCAAGCTCGCGCACGGCCCAAAATCCATGCCCGAGGCGGTGGGCGCGAAGCGGGGGATCGTGGAGGCGTTGCGCGACAAGATTCTCGACATGAAGGGCGGGGGCGCGGTGATGCACGACCATCTCGCCGCCTGGAGCGCGTTTTTCTGCGAGATGACAGCCGGCTACGGAGCCTCCACCCAGGGACGGGGCATGGATACGTTCCGCCGGCCAGACCTCGGCTATGATGAAGTCACACCGGGTGTGGCCGGCAATCTCGATGAGGCTCTCGCCAAGGTCGATCCGGTTTACCGCACCCAGATCATGAAGCTCTTTTGGGACACACTCGGCATTTGTACGTTCGGCACGACGGGGGTGCCGGGCTCGGTGCGCCTCACCAGCACGAGCCTGGCCCGGGCGACCGGGCGACCGGCTGGGAGGATTTCGACGAGGAAGAGGCCTTTACCGTCGGCGAGCGGGTCTACAACCTGCTGCGCCTAGTCTACGCGAGGCGCGGATTCAAGAAGTCGGACGAGTTTGATCTCTCGCCGAGGTTCCTGGAGATCACCCGCGTCAGCTCGGCCAAGGAAAAGGGGATCGCGCCATATTTGCCCGCCATGGTCGACGAATACTACCGTCTGCAAGGCTGAGACGTGGCCTCCGGCGTGCCCTCCGGCGTGCCCTCGCCCGAGACCCTCAAGCGGCTGGGCATGGAAGAGTTTCTCGCGGACGCCGCAGTATGAGACACTGTGGTTCGATCGAGAAAAGGAGTAACAGTTAATGTCAGAGCCCGTGCTGGCGCTGGTTCACACCGTATCCGCCAATATCGAAACATTTGATGCGCTTATCGAGGAGTTGGCGCCGGAAATCCCGCTTCGCCATGTGATCCATGACGCGTTGCTGAAAGAGGCGCTCGACGCCGGCGAACTGACTGCTGACATCAGGCGGCGCACCGCCGAGGCCGTCGTCAAGGAGGCGGAGAACGGGGCCGCTGTGGTGCTGTGCACGTGCTCGACCGTGGGACCGGGCGCCGACGATGCGGCCGCAATGACGGCGACCAAGGTGATGCGCATTGACCGGCCGATGGCCGAGGCGGCGGTTCGCACGGGCCCGCGGATTGGCGCGCGAATCGGCGTCGCGGCCACCCTTTCGACCACGCTGGGGCCGACGCTGGATCTTCTATCCGAGGCCGCCGCGCAAGTCGGCAGGGAAATAGACCTAAGACCTGTCGTCTTCGAAGAAGCCCGCGCCAAGCTGATGGAAGGCGATATGGAAGGCTATGCGCGCATCACCGCCGAGGGGTTGCATCGCGCCGCCGAGGACAGCGATGTAATCGTCCTGGCGCAAGCTTCAATGGCGCCCGCGCTGGCACAGTGCCAGGATATTGAGGTTCCGATACTGACCAGCCCGCGCTCCGGCTTGGAGGCAGCCATTCAGGCATACAAATCGATTTGCCCGAGCTAGTCATTTCTATGCGGCCGTGATGCTCGCCTCCGTGCAGAGGCAATTGATATGGCGGCTCATGTCCTGCGCCGCTTCAAGTGAAATTGATTTGAACCTGTAAATATCGTTGGGCCGTGACTGTGCGAGCTTCCAGAACACGGCGGAAGGCACGGTGTAGGGATTGATGAAGCCGCCCGTGCTCGGCGCGTCGTTCACCAGGATGATCGGAGTCTGACCGCAAAGGTTGACTGTCCCCACCGGGTAGCCATGATCCAAAATATTGGACGGATGTTCACCGTGCTCCGGGTTCTTGTTGTAAGCCCGTTCGGCAAACGTCCACTCCGGGCCAGTGAGACGAAAACCGGTTCGGTTGCTGCGCGCCTGTAATGTCCAATCGCTCGAAAGAAAGCGCTCGTGCCCGGCATCATCGATCCAGTCGTCATTCGGCCCGGGGACGACTTCGATCTCCCAGATTTGCGCACCCGTCAGCGGCGGGCGGCGGTCCTGGGCAACCCGACGTCCGGCCGTGCCGTCGCTTTGCGCTACCGGCACCACCTGTCCTGTTTTCAGCGCGTGACCTTCCATGCCGCCGATCCCCGCCTGATGAAACGTGGCGCGCGAGCCCAAGACCGGTGGCGTATCTATACCACCGGCAATCGCTATATATGCCCGCGCGCCGATGCGGGCGAAGCTGAGGCACAGGACCTGCCCGGTGCGAACGACAAAACTTTGCCACATCGGTGCCGGCGCGCCGTCGAGCAGGGGAGTCATGTCCGCACCCGTTACGGCAACCACCGCATCGCGGTGAAATCGCAGGGTCGGGCCGGTGAACTGGCATTCGAGTCCAGCCGTCCCTGGCGCGTTGCCGACCAGGAGATTGGCAAGCTGAAACGACCAGAAATCCATCGGTCCGGAAAACGGGAAACCCTGTTCCCAGTATCCGATGCGGCCCGGCATATCCTGCACGCTGGTTTCCAGGCCCGGCTTGATGACTTCGAGCATGCGCGCGCGCCTAAAAGCGCACCGACTCGTCGATGGTCGCGAGCCAGTCGTGATAATTACGGATCGAGAAACGCTGATATTCGGCAACATTGTGGAGATAGACGCCGGCTTCGACTTGGCGATCGACATAGTCATATTCTTCCCGGGTCGCCGGGATGAAACGGACGCGATCGCCGGGGCGGAACAGTGCCAGGCTCTCCTTGAACGCCGGCAGAATTTGCGCCGGATCCCAAATCGGAACCGGCGTCCGCGCGATCATCTGATAGCCGCCCGGCGTCTGATCCGGATAAATGGAACACAGCGCGCCGCCGACGCCGATCGTACCCTTATATGTCCAAGTTCGCGGTGGATTGTATTTGGGTGCGGTCAGGCGGCAGCGCGGATCGAGCGGCATGAGCGAGACCAGTCCCGGATAAAACCCGAGTGCCGCCACCCAATAGTCGGTGCCGGAATGCACCTGAGCCAGTTGCTCGAGGCCGGACAATCCATTGATACGGACCAGCACCTCGGGATCCCACTCCTTTTCGGCGATCTTTGCGCAGTAGTCGTCGTAGCAATCACGGGTCCATTCATCAAAATAGTGAAGGGGTAGATAAAACATGCGGCTGTCGAGTTCGAGGTCTTCAAGCGAGCCGAGCGAATGAAACAATGCCGACATCTCCTTGACCACATCGGCGTAGCGAATCTGCTCGAAATCGTAACTGATCATGATCGAGGTGAGTTCAGGCACGATCTCGATGATGCCTTTCGTCTGGCTATCTCTGATCAGACCGGAGACGTTGTGGACGAGAAAATTGAGATCGAAACTCATCTCGTCTCCAAGTTCCATTTCGATGAACCGATCCCCTCCGGGGTTAAACACCGGTTCGTTAAATATCATTCGACCGTCTCCGTTAAATCCGGGAAATGCTTGCCGATTGCGGACACGCCGATACCGCGCCAGTGTCGCAATCACATTTACCTGCGCTGGCCGCAGTTGAACATTTGAACGGGTATTGTCAACTTTACCGGTCGCATGCATCAACCGTACGATCTCGGCAGTTTCGGGGCATTGACACGTTAAGTCGGTGTCCGGAGCGGGCGGGGGCCGGTACCGTCGGCGTATGACCCCAATATCATTCAAGCGACGTCGATTTTCGCCCGAGATTATCCAACACGCCGTCTGGCTCTACGCCCGTTTCACTCTGTCGTTTCGCGACGTCGAGGAACTGCTGGCCGAGCGTGGCATCGATGTCTCGAATGAGACGCTCCGGCGCTGGTTTCTAAAGTTCGGGCGTCAGATCGCGGTCAACCTTCGCAGCAGTCGTCCGCGTGCCAGTGCGCGCTGGCATCTCGACGAGATGGTCATCAAGATTCGCAGCCGGAAATATTGGTTGTGGCGGGCGGTCGACGACGAGGGTGAAGTGCTCGACTTTCTGGTCCAGCGGCGACGCTGCGCTCGATCGGCGGGGAGATCGCTTCGAAAGCCGTTGAAAAAGCAGGGCTTTGCGCCGGACAGGATCACGACGGATAAACTTCGTTCATACGCGGTCGCCATCCGAGCCGAGCGGCTTATTGCGGTCCACGACCAGGGATTGCGGGCGAATAATCGGGCCGAAAATTCACACCAGCCCGTTCGACGACGAGAGCGAAAACAGCAGCGGTTCAAGTCACCAGGTTCCGCCCAACGCTTCCTTTCGATCCACGCCGCCGTCTACAACGCCTTTTACGTCCAACGTCATCTTCTGTCGCGCCACTCTTTCAAAGTATTTCGATCCAAGACTTTTGTGGTTTGGAATCAAAACTGGCTTACCGCCTAATCCTGATCGCGATCAAATTCTGCTGACCGCGGGAGTTAACGTGTCAATGCCCCGCCGGGCGCCATCGCCCGCCTCTATGCCGGCGAATACAACGGCAAGTTTCTCATCCGCCTCGACTAGCCGGACCTCATCAATATCAATCGCCACCGTCATAACCATAATCGCGACGCGCACCTTCAGGTGATAACCAGCCCTCGCGCAAATCCTCCGCGATCATCTCATGCGGCCGTTCCGCCACGGGGCCATAGCCGCCGGCACCGGGTGCGGTAAGGCGCACTCTTGCGCCCGGCGCTATCTTGGCATTGGAGAATTTGCTCGGTGATATTTTGGCGAAGGCCTCCGTGAAAGGCTGCCATTCGCCGCCCTCGCTATCCTGGTAAAGCAGGCTGCCCGTTGTACCGGCACCGCCGCCCAAGAGGCCCCAAGGCTGAATGGCATGGCGATCCGATACCGAGCTCACGGTAATTTCCGTACCCACGGCGCGGAAGGTTTTGGAGACCGCGTGGGCGCCGCGGAAACGCCCCGGCCCGGCGCTGTCTGGCAGTAAGGCAAATTCTTCGATCAGCCAGGGATAGCGCAGCTCAAAGACCTCAATCGGCACCATGCGCGAATTGCCATTGATGCAATTAACCGCTTCATTGCCATCGGCAAAGGGTCGCCCGCCCCAGGCGGCGCAGGTGAAATCGTAACAGACGACATATTCGTCCGTGCGCGGGTCAAGCGCGCCGAATAAAAAATTACTATGCGTGCCGGCGTCCGTTGCAAACGCGCGCTCAGGCAGGCACTGGGCCATGGCGCCAATGATCGTGTAGGCGATACGGATATGGGTTTCCGTATTGCCGCCAACGCAGGTCGCAGGATAATCCGCATTGACCAGCGAGCCACCCGGCGCGACCACCTTGATTGGCCGGAAGCAGCCGGAATTTTTCGGGATCGAGGGGTCGGTCAAATGCAGGATCGCATTATAGGCCGAAGACCAGGCAACCGAGAGAACGGCATTGATCGGGCCTTTGGATTGACCGTCGGTGCCGCTGTAATCGACCACGACCTCCTTACCTTGGACATGCACATCGACGTGAATTTTATACGGCTTGGCCTCGATGCCATCATCTTCCATATAATCTTCGAAGCTGTATTTGCCGTCCTTGATCTCGTCGATCTCGGCGCGCATTCGAGCTTCGGAATAATCCATAAGATCGGTGACCGTACGGGTAAAGACCTCAGCACCGTATTTTTGGATCAGGCTTTCCAGCCGGACCACGCCGATATCAACAGCGCCGATCATGGCACGGTAATCGCCATAATTAACGCGCGGCGTACGCACATTGGCGAGCATCAGCTTCCACACTTCATCCACATCCCGCCCAGCCTTCTTGATCTTCACCGGTGGCACGCGCAGGCCCTCATGAAAAATTTCCGTCGCCTCACCGGCAAAGCCGCCCGGCACCATGCCGCCGACCTCAGCAACATGGCCGATGGCCACCGCATAGCCATACAAAACACCCTCGACAAAAACCGGCTTGATAAAGCTGTGTTCCGGCGTATGCATACCGCCCCGGTACGGATCATTGGTGACGATTACGTCACCTTCCTGAATCGTGTCATGGGGAATTTCTTCAGCCGTGGTTTTAAGCATCAATGGCATGCCGCCGATTTGCGCCGGGCAAAACTCGGCCACGCTGATCATCTCGCCCGAGGTGTTACCAAGGCCGCAGGTGAAATCCATACCCTCATTGAAGATCGTCGAATAGGAGGTTTTCATCATCGTCAGGCCCATCTCGCGGCAAATCGAGACAAGCGTGGAATCGATGATATTCATGATGACCATATCCATGGTCGGCCCTCCCTTGGAAAAGTGCGTATGTTACCTGCCAGCCAAGATCAGCGGAAGGGAGGTTCGTCGAAGCTGCGCAGTATACGCGAATGGAGCGCCTGGTGGGTAACGCCGTCGCGCATGGCATCCACCGCTTCCAGGCAGATGCGTAAATGCTCGCTGACACGCGCAGCGTAAAAGGCATTGGCCATGCCGGGCAATTTGATCTCACCATGCACCGGCTTGTCGGAAACGCAGAGCAGCGTGCCATAGGGCACACGGGCATTGTCAAACTAACGCCAACCAAGTTGAAAATGAGATTCACGGCAGCCCATGAAAGCCACAGAAATTGGTGATTTTATACAACTTTTAGACGATCATAAAAATCGCTAATATTTTACTCTGACAATGCCCAAGGCCGCCCTCGCCAACCGCGACCGGCGCAGCCATGGCCACGCCCCGTGAGCGGCGCTCGCGGAGGCTCTTTACCCGGGCGGTGGATGGCGCTTCAGTGATCATGTAACTGGTTGAATTCGCGAGTCAATAAAACAGATTGAACTATCCTGCGCTGGCAATTTTGTCAGAGGGCACGGCTAAGAGTTCAGAAACCGATGTGGTGTGCCAACCGAGCGCACGCTTTTCCCAATAGAGATCACGAAGACGACACGAGGTTAGGCCTGGCGCGCCATTGCCGATGGGTTGGTCGCTAACGCGAGTAACCGGGATAATCCCACCGCCGGAAGTGGAAATAAACACCTCGTCCGCATTTTTTAAGTCTGCAGGGGTTAAATCTGCCGTCTCCGCTCTAAGGCCAATTTCTTCGCAAAGTTCGAAAACAGTACGACGTGTAACACCCTCCAATATATTTTCGCCTGGCGTAAACGCAGTTCGATTTTTGATGATCCAGACATTATTGCCTGGTCCTTCGGTTATGAAGCCAGCGGTTGAGATCAGTACGGGGTTGTCGGCGCCCGCGTCTAGCGCCTCAAACTGGGCAGCCGTCAGATCCATACGGTTATAGTTCTTGGCCCGTTGGTTTATCGCGACATCCGGCGCACGTCGGGTCTCTGCAATCCAGATGTGGGCGCCCGTTTCCGAACGTTCCTTCGGTACAATCCAAAAATAGGGAACCGAGTACGCCATGAATTGATTCTCACAGAAGCGGGGATCCCCAAACGCTGTGCCACCAGAAAATGGGCCGCGTGTGCATAACATCCAAACCATGGCCCTAGAAAACCCGGCTCGGTCGACGCATTGCGCCAGCACATGCCTTATTTCGTCATCAGTACAGGGCGGCGACAAGCGAACATAATCGCAGGAAGAATGAAAGCGCTCTAGGTGGTCGTCAAGTCGGAAAAAGTTATCATCCCATACTGTAACAACGTCAAACACGACATCGCCCTTCGTGAATGCCGGGTCCATGATATGAATAAAGCTCTCCTCGATCGGGATGTAACGTCCGTCCTTGTATGCAATTCCCTTTGAGTCTGTCATGACCTAGCCTTCCAACAATTTGCGCCACCTAGATGATGTGTCTGTAATCAAGCCATGAGGGGATGCCCTCAAATTTGTCCGTCGTCATATAATTTGGAACAATCTACGGCCTGATCTAAAGGAGGATTTGGCCCATCTGGTTCAAGATATTAGGCGGCGTATTTGGGTATTGCAAGCGCCGGTTCTCCATCGTTTTCAGTTTGATCCTTTCTCGTTGTTTTAAAATTGATTGCCC
>Ga0209403_10005686_pt1 | contig 12936 bp, 9 predicted proteins | sample ArcticOcean_MG_C_8_FD_187440 | JGI IMG/M metagenome (GOLD analysis project Ga0209403, IMG submission 187440) | Marine microbial communities from western Arctic Ocean - ArcticOcean_MG_CB11_86 (SPAdes) (version 2) | ecosystem: Environmental > Aquatic > Marine > Oceanic | place: Arctic Ocean... | reverse complement strand
ACTTTTTATTTTTCTAAAAAGCTCTTTAAATGTTTTGACCTACTAGGATGTTTAAGCTTTCTTAAAGCCTTTGCTTCAATTTGTCTTATTCTTTCTCTTGTTACTGAAAATTGTAAACCAACTTCTTCCAGGGTGTGGTCGGTATTCATCCCAATTCCAAAGCGCATTCTTAAAACTCTTTCTTCTCGAGGTGTTAGCGTTGCTAAAATTTTTGTAGTTGATTCGCCAAGGTTAGATCTAATTGAAGCATCGAGAGGTTGAAGAGCATTCTGATCTTCTATAAAGTCTCCAAGGCTACTATCGTCTTCATCACCAACTGGCGTTTCTAACGAAACTGGTTCTTTCGAAATTTTTAAAACTTTTCTAACTCTATCTAAAGGCATAGCTAATTTTTTTGCAAGTTCTTCAGGAGTAGGTTCTCTTCCAAGATCACTTAAAATTTGCCTTGATGTTCTAACTATTTTATTAATCGTTTCTATCATGTGAACTGGTATTCTGATTGTTCTTGCCTGGTCAGCTATAGACCTAGTGATCGCTTGTCTAATCCACCAAGTAGCATAAGTGGAAAATTTATAACCTCTTTGATATTCAAATTTATCTACCGCTTTCATTAATCCTATATTTCCCTCTTGGATTAAATCTAAAAACTGTAAACCTCTATTTGTATATTTTTTAGCTATCGATATTACTAATCTTAAATTAGCTTCTACCATTTCTTTTTTTGCAATTCTTGACTCTTTTTCTCCCTTTTGAACTCGGCTTACCAAAGTTTTGAACTCACCTACTGGTAAACCAATTTTTTTGCTAAATTCAATTAATCTTTCTCTAATTTCATTAAATTCCTTCTTTTTTTTCTTAAAAAAATTTTTCCAAAGAGAATTGTCTGTCAAAAAAGATTGAAAGTTAGGATTTATTTCATTTCCTAAATAATATTTAAGGAATTCTTCTCTAGATATTTTGTGGTCCATTGCTGATCTAAGCAAAAGACCATCTAAAGAAACAACTTTTTTATTTTCTTGATAATGTTCTTTAACCAACTCTTCCAATATTGATGGGCTAATTTGCAATAATTTTATTTTATCAACTATTTTATTTTGAATTTCTTTAAAAGCTTTTTCTTTAGATCTAGAAAATTCTTGAGCATTTAATACACAATTTAGTCTTTCTTTTTGATACTTGATTAACTTTGTGTAGAGTTTTGAAAGATCATCAATTGTGGAAATAACTTGTGGTTTAATTTCCTCTTCCATTGCTGCCAGTGAAGGATTAAATTCATCGTCATCTGAGTATTCATCAGCTTTCTCATCTTTTTTTTCATTTTTATTTGGTTTATCGCCTTCTTGTTTTTTTTCTTTTTCTTTACTTTTTATTTTATTTTTTTTCTGAGACAAAGATTCTCCTTCAGAGTCCAGATCAACATATGTGGAATCTATATCTATAATTTCTCTTACTAGTATTTCATTTTGTTGTAGTTTTTCTTTCCATTCAAAAATTTTCTTTGCAGTTATAGGGCTTTGTAGAAGTGCATTAGTCATAACTGCTTTTCCAGCTTCTATTCTTTTGGCTATTGCTATCTCTCCTTCTCTTGAAAGTAGTTCAACACCACCCATTTCCCTCAAATACATCCTTATAGGGTCATCGCTCTTATCCTGCTCAACGGATTTATCGTTTTCACTTCCTGTTGATTGCTTTCTTTTAAGTAGTCGATAATCTGATTTTTTTTCAACAAGACAGACCATATTATCAAAAGAATATAAAAATGCTTTTTCTATATTTTCCTGACTAATGTGTCTCTTACCTAAAGATTTACCCAATTCTTCATAGGTAATAAAACCTCTATGAATGCCTTTATCGAGCAATCTTTCAAATGATTTTGTAATTAGTTTTTCTACTTTTGGTTTTGTAATTAGTTTTTCCACTTTATCTTTCATTATTTATAACTTAATCGAGGACATATATATAATAACTAAATAAACAAAATCTATAGCTTATTTAGCCACCTTTTAATTGATTTCTTAAAGACAAAAGTTCTGAATAAAGCTTTTCATCAAGATTTAATGACACTTTGTCTTCAAGTGAGCTGATTTTCTTTTTAAGTCCAATTTTTTTTATTTCAACAATTATTTCGTAAAAAAGTGAAATAATTTTTTTTTCATCTTTATTACTTGAAATAATTTTAACTGGGGCGTTTGTATTTATTGCTTTTATAAGCTCTCTATATTTTTCATCAAAATCTTCTATGTTAACTTTTTTTCTATCAAAGAATTTTTCTGACATTAAGTATTCTGTAAGTTGTTTTTTAAAATCTAAAATTATTTTTTCTGAAGGTATAATTTCTGAAATTAACTCAATATTTTTTCTAAAGATATCTAAATTATTCATAATTAAGAAAAAAACTGAAAATTCTTTTAATTCACCTTCTTCAAATTTATTTCTTTGATTGCTTATATCTTTAGTTACTTGAAGTGGATTGGAAATTTTTTTAAACTTGGAAAAATTGTATTTTTTAAAATTTAAATTTGGTGTTAATTCATTTATTTTTTTCAAGAAATGATCAAGAAAGTATTTTGCAAGTGTTCTATCTTTGATGTCTCGGCAAAGACTTTTTATTTTTTTTTCAAATAATGAGAGTGATTTAGGGCTAGATTTATCAACTTCTTCATAATAAGATTCCCAAATGAAATTTGGAATTTCTATTTTGTCATTTACAAGTTTTAAAAAGGATTCTTTTCCTCGTTGATTTATATAAGAGTCTGGATCTAAATTTTCAGGAAGTGTTAAAAAATAAATATTAAAATCTGAATTAATTAGTGGAAATAGTTTTTCTGCAGCACGTAAAGCAGCTTTGCGTCCACTAATATCTCCATCTAAACAAATAATTGGATTTTTAAAAAATTTCCATATTAAGTCTAGCTGTCTTTCTGTCATTGCTGTTCCTAGGTTTGCTACAACATTTTTAATACCAAACTTATGTAAATTTATAACATCCATATAGCCCTCAACAACAAAAACTTCTTCATTCTTATTTCTAAATTCTCTAGCAGAATCCATATTATACAAATTATTTCCTTTTTTATAAAATTCCGTTTCTGGAGAATTAATATATTTTGCAAAAGCTTTTTTTGATACCGCTCTACCACCTAAAGCAAAGACAAATCCATTTACATTTTTAACTGGAAAAATAATTCTTCCTCTAAATCTATCTACGTTTTCTTTTTTTTTTTCATCTATATAATAAATTCCTGAAGAATTAATTTGATTTTCATCAAATTCTTTTAACAACTCATTAAAAAAATCATTTTTAGGTGGAGCATAACCAATCTTAAAAAAATTAATTTCTTCTTTTGTAATTTTTCTTTCTTTTAAATATTCAAGTATTTGCACATTTTTTTCAGAAGTTAATTCTTTATGGCAAAAATTAGTATATTTTTCTAAAATCATTTTATAAACTCTCCACCTCTTCTCTCTTTCCTCATCTTGTTTAGTAAATCTAAATGGTTTCATTCCAGCTTCAGAAGCTAGAGCTCTTACAGCTTCTCCAAACCTGTAATTTTTAGTTTTCATTAAAAAATCAAAAATATTTCCATGCTCAGCTGAACTGAAGCAATGATAAAAACCTTTTTCATCATTCACTGTAAACGATGGAGTTTTTTCATTAGAAAAAGGAGAAAGGCCAACATACTCTTTTCCTCTTTTTTTAAGTTTTACTGATTTATTTACTACTTGTGATACTTTTAATTTAAGCTTAATTTCTTCAAGATATTCTTTTGGATATTTCATTTTTTCAATAAATCTTTAATAATTAAGCTCACTTTCGAAAAATCTATAACATCTGAATATTTTTTTTTTAAAATACCCATAATTTTTCCCATGTCTTTAATTGTTATAGGGCCCAAAGATTCCGCAACCTCTCTGCAAATTTTTATCGTTTCGTCTTGGCTTAGTTGCTTTGGTAGAAAAGATTCTATTATTTTAATTTCTTCTTTTTCAGCTTTTAATAGCTCTTGCCTGCCCCCTTTTTCAAATAAATTGGCAGATTCATGTCTCTGTTTTATCATTTTTTTAAGAAGATTAATTATTTCTGAATCTTTTGTAGCCTCTTTGCTTTCTTTAGTTCTATTGGCAATATCACGATCCTTTATTGCGGCTAATATTAACCTTAAAGTAGAAACCAAAGTTTTGTTTTTGTTTTTCAATCCTACATTATACTGATCGTTTATTTTTTCTCTTAAAGACATGATTTTTTAGAACATCAATTTAGTCCAAACATCTAATTTCTTCAAAAGAAAAAAGTTCTATCTTTAGGGGATAAAAAAAATCTTATCTTGCACAAAACGATCATATATTGTAAAAGCCTCTAACTCATGAGTTGCATTTGGTGGTAAAAACAAATTTAACCCATATATCAAAAAACAATCTTGAAAAGATTAAAGCTACTGGCGTTTTAGTACTAGAAAATGGAATGTTTTTTAAAGGTCATGGCTTTGGTTTCGAGGGCACAGCAATAGGAGAGATTTGTTTTAATACTTCTATAACGGGCTATCAGGAAATAATATCAGACCCATCTTATGCTGAACAAATAATTAATTTTACATTCCCGCATATAGGAAATGTTGGATCAAATAACGATGACCATGAATCTAATAAAATTTGGACCAAAGGTGTAATTTTTAATTGTGAAATTTCTAATCCATCAAACTATAGAGCTTTAAAACATTTAGACAAATGGTTAAAAAAAAATAAAATAGTAGGTATTACCGGTCTTGATACAAGAAGTTTAACAAATTTTATTAGAGATAAGGGTGCTCCAAAAGGAGCTATTTGTTTTTCTAAAAAAAAACAATTCAATATTAATAAGTTACAAAAACTATCTAATAGATGGAATGGTTTAAAAAATTTAGATTTAGCAGAAAAGGTTACGACTAAAAAAAATTATAAATGGTCAGGATTCAAAACTTGGAAAAAAGAAAATAAATTTTTAAAAAATAAAATTAAATTATTTAAAGTTGTAGCAATTGACTATGGCATAAAAAAAAATATCTTAAGATATTTTTCTGATTTTAATTGTGAGGTTATTGTTGTTTCTTGCAAAACAAGCGCAGAAGAGATATTAAAAATCAACCCTGATGGCGTATTTTTATCTAACGGACCTGGTGATCCTGCGGCAACAGGAAAGTATGCAATTGAAATTATAAAAAAACTAATACGAGAAGAAATGCCTATTTTTGGAATTTGTTTAGGTCATCAAATACTTGCCTTAGCACTTGGTGCTAAAACAAAAAAAATGAAAATTGGACATAGGGGTGCTAACCATCCGGTAAAAAATTTAATTAAAGGCAATGTTGAAATTACTTCTCAAAATCATGGTTTTGAAATTATTAAAGACAGTTTACCAAGTAAAATTCAAATCACCCATAAATCATTATTTGATAACTGCATCGAGGGTATTAAATTAAAAAATAAACCAGTTTTTTCTGTTCAGTATCATCCTGAATCTAACCCAGGCCCACAAGATAGTGTTTATTTATTTCAGGAATTTATCAACTATATAAAAAAAAATGCCAAAAAGAAAAGATCTTAAAAAAATTTTAGTAGTTGGTGCTGGACCAATAATTATCGGGCAAGCATGTGAGTTTGATTATTCAGGCACGCAAGCTTGTGAAGCTTTGAGAGATGAAGGTTATAAAGTAATTTTATTAAACTCAAACCCAGCAACAATTATGACTGATCCAGATATTGCAAATAAAACTTACATAGAGCCAATAACCTTAGAAGTTTTAGAAAAGATTATAAAAAAAGAAAAACCTGATGCAATTCTTCCTACGATGGGAGGCCAAACAGCCTTGAATTTAGCAATGGAAGCAGAGAAAAAAGGGTTTTTAAAAAAATATAAAGTTGAACTAATAGGAGCAAATTCCAAAGCTATTTCAAATGCTGAAGATAGACAAAAATTTAGAAAAAATATGATTGATATAAATTTAGATTTACCCAAATCTAAAGTTGTTAAAAATATTAGTGAAGCCGACAAGGCTTTAAAAAAAATTGGTTTACCGTTAATAATTAGACCTTCTTTCACCCTTGGAGGGTTGGGTGGAGGTATAGCAAAAAATAAAAAAGATTTTTTCAAAATAGCTAAAGATGGTTTAAGTCAATCTCCCACAAATCAGGTTTTAATCGAAGAATGTTTAGAGGGCTGGAAAGAATTTGAAATGGAAGTAATTAGGGATAAAAAAGACAACTGTATAATTATTTGTTCAATAGAAAATGTGGACCCTATGGGAATTCACACAGGGGACTCGGTCACTGTAGCTCCAGCCTTAACTTTAACTGATAAAGAATATCAAATTATGAGAAATGCTTCTATTGCATGTCTTAGAAAAATTGGTATTGAAACTGGTGGTTCAAACGTTCAATTTGCAATCAACCCTAAAAATGGAAGGATGGTAATCATAGAAATGAATCCAAGAGTTTCAAGATCATCAGCTCTTGCTTCTAAGGCAACTGGCTTTCCAATAGCAAAGGTAGCTGCTAAACTCGCTATTGGATATACTTTAGACGAATTAAAAAATGAAATTACAAAAACAACACCAGCTTCATTTGAGCCTACCATAGATTATGTTGTTACAAAAATTCCAAGATTTACTTTTGAAAAATTTTCAACTTCACCAGCAATACTTGGAACTTCCATGAAGTCAGTTGGAGAGGCGATGGCAATAGGAAGAAATTTTAAAGAATCTTTACAAAAAGCATTGGTGTCCCTAGAAGTTGGTTTTTCAGGTTTAGATAGAATTTTTAAACTTAGCAAAAGTCAAATAGAGAAAAAACTTAAAGAAAATATTCCTAACAAAATTTTATTAGTTGCTGAAGCTTTCAGAAAAAAAATAAATATTAAAAAGATACAAAAACTATCAAACATTGACAATTGGTTTTTAGAACAAATTAGGGAAATCGTAGATTCAGAAAATAAAATTATAAAAGTAGGCTTACCTAAATTTTATAACGAATTTAATAGAATTAAATCTATAGGTTTTTCAGATAAAAAATTATCATTATTAACAAAAACACCCGAATTATTAGTTAGAAAGAAAAGAAATAAACTTAAAGTTTTACCCGTATTTAAAAAAATTGATACTTGTGCTGCTGAGTTTAAATCTTTTACACCATATATGTATTCAACTTACCAAAGAAATTTTTCAGTAAAATCTGAGTGCGAGTCTGATCCATCTGCTAAAAAAAAAATAATCATACTTGGTGGTGGGCCAAACCGTATTGGTCAAGGAATAGAATTTGATTATTGTTGTTGCCAAGCAAGCTACGCTCTTAAAGCTGAAGGTTTTGAAGCAATTATGATTAATTGCAACCCAGAAACTGTCTCTACCGATTATGATACGAGTGATAGACTTTATTTTGAACCTTTGAAAGAAGAATACGTTAATAATATTATCATTAAAGAAAAAGAAAAAGGTAATTTGCTTGGAGTAATTGCTCAATTTGGTGGTCAAACTCCTATTAAGTTAGCAAAATTTTTAGACGATAACAATATACCAATTCTTGGGACACAGTATACTTCTATAGATCTCGCAGAAGATAGAGAAAGATTTAAAAAACTTCTGGAAAAATTAAATTTAAAACAAGCTGAAAGTGGAATAGCAAAATCTTATGGTCAAGCAATTAAAATTGCTAAAACAATTGGACTTCCTTTGGTTGTTAGACCGTCATATGTTCTAGGTGGCAGAGCAATGGAAATAGTTCATGAAAAAAGTCAATTAAAAATTTTTGTTGAAGAAGCTTTTAAAGCTGCAGAAAATAATCCTATATTAATTGATAAATTTATTAATAATGCAATGGAAGTTGATGTTGACGCTATATCTGATGGAAAACAAGTATTTGTGGCTGGTATAATGCAGCATATTGAAGAGGCTGGAATCCATTCGGGAGACTCGGCTTGCTGCCTTCCTCCTATATCTATTAAGAAAAAACTAATAAAAGAAATTAAAAATCAAACAAAAAAATTAGCATTAGCTCTAAAAGTAAAAGGTTTTATGAATGTGCAGTTTGCAATTAAAAATGATCAGATTTATGTAATAGAAGTCAATCCAAGAGCTAGTAGAACTGTTCCTTTTGTTTCAAAAGCTACAGGTATACCCTTAGCTAAAATTGCGTCGATAGTAATGACAGGTAAAAAATTATCAAAATTTAATTTAAAAAATCGCAATAAAAATATGTACGCTGTAAAAGAAGCAGTATTCCCATTTAATAAATTTCCAAATGTTGATGTACTTTTAGGACCTGAAATGAAATCTACAGGAGAGGTAATGGGTCTGGATAAAGATTTTGGTCTTGCCTATGCCAAAAGTCAAATTGCTGCAGGTAACTCATTGCCGACTAAAGGTTTGGCCTTTATTTCCTTAAAAGATAAACACAAAAATGAAGGTGTAGACTTAGCTAAAAAATTAGTTGAATTGAATTTTACATTATGTGGAACTGAGGGCACTGCGAATATAATTAAAAAAAATGGCGTAAAATGTAAAAAAATAAATAAAGTTAGTAGCGGTTCTCCACATATTGTTGATGTGCTTAATTCAAAAAAAATTGCTTTAGTTATTAACACGGGAGGAGGCAAACGTGTCTACGCTATTCAAGACTCGACTTCATTGAGAAGATCAACATTAATTAACAAAGTTCCATACTGCACAAATATGTCTACTGCTTATGCGTGCTTAGAAGGCATAAAATCTCTTAAATCAAAAAAAATGGAAGTTAAAGCAATTCAAAAAATTACAGATTAAATAACTGGCCAGTCAGTTTTAAAACTTACATAATTAATTTGCAGGCATCTTCTTTCTTTCTTAATTTCTTTCTTTTCCATGCCATGCCATGTATTTGGTCCACTAGAAAAAAAATATCCATAATTATCTTTATACGGTACCGTTTTAGATTTTTTTAGACTCTCGTCATATAAATCAGTTCCAAGATTTTCTGATTCATGAAAAGGATTAGCAAAAATAAGTCCTGAGATTAATTTTTCTTTAATATCACAGTGTGGCTTAAGCCAAAATCCTTTTCGATCGCAAATAACTTCGACCCTAACATAAGAATTGGCGAGATCTTTTTTTATTAATTCACTTATATGACCGTAAGTTTCTTTTGATCTAAGTTCTTCTATTAAATTAGACAAACAAGGAAAATCTTTAGAGTTTTTTTTTTCAACAAAACGTCTAAACTTTATAGCTTTACCTCCATCTATTATACCTTCTCTAAATTTTCCTTCACCTCCATCTATAGCTCTTGTTCCATCATAATTAATATTAATTTTATTTAAATCTACTATTTCAGTTTTACAAATTTCTTTTATTGATTCTTTAGTCAAAGGTTCATTTAATTCCCAATGACTAAATGGAGAACTATAATATTGAGATCTATTTTTTAAAGAACTAAGAAATTGCATAAATTTAATTTTGTATTTTACTTTTTAGTATAGTTGCTATTCTTTCTGCTTCGTTACTTTTTTTATATTTCCAAAAAACAACTTTTTCCCCAAGATCTTTAGTTATTCCCATGCCTTTAAATAACTCAAAGAATTTTTTGAATCTATAATTATTTTTTTTAGCCTGCATATGAGCAATAAATATAGGTTTGCCAGATGTGGTTGCTTCTGAAATCATTGATGTAGAATCGCATGTAACAACCACGTAGGTAGCTAAAGCGTAAGCAGATAAGTAGGCTTGCTTATCCACAACATTAACAACATGTCCGTAAGCTCCAATTTCGTTTCTTGCTAATTCAATGCTTTTTTTTGGAGTGCGCATTGAAGGTATTACGATAATTTCGTAACCTTTAGAAATAAAATCAGATTTCAACTGATTAAATATTTTAATTAATTCGTTGTTACTGAAACTATAATATTTATTTGGCCCACCTAAAATTAAAGAAACTATTTTCTTACTTTTTGTTTTTCCACTTAAATATTTTTTAGCTTTTTGTATTTCTGACTCAGTAATGTAGTGGATAGCTCCTTTAGAATTAAATACATTTTTTCCATTTAAATTATCATGCTCAGGAGCAATAATAGCATCAAAATTTTTTAAATTTATTTTTGGATTTTGTATATGTATTGTAAACAATCTTGGATTTTTTTTTTTTAGTATTAAAGACGGAATCACACTTTTTCTACCACACGAAATTACTAAGTCAAAAACATCTTCTTTATTCAATAAAATTTGATTTTTTAAAATTATTTTAGAAATTGGCGTAAATTTTGGAGGTATTAACCTCCACGGAAATTTTAATTTTATAATTTCATGTACATACTCTGCATTTAGAGCTTTTGCCATTCCTTCAACTTGGCTCATCATGCCGTGCATTCCTTCCGTTAGGAGCAATGCTTTTAGTTTTGTCATATATACTTATATATATTTCTAAATATAATTTATCCACAGCATAATAAATATGTTTTAATTAAAACAATAACCCTTTATACCTCCTCTATGGAAATATGCGTATTGAAGAAGATATCAAACTGGACTACGGCGATGTTTTATTTAGGCCTAAACGTAGCACACTATCAAGCCGTAAAGACGTAGAGCTTAAACGTACCTATAAATTCAAATACAGTAAACATCAGTGGTCAGGAACTCCTATTATAGCTGCCAATATGGATGGTGTTGGAGAGTTAAACGTCGCAAAAAGTTTGTCCAAATTTGAAATAATGACATGTTTAACAAAACAACATGATCTTAAAATTATTAAACGTAATGCTATAATTAAAGATATTTTTCCACATATATCTTTAAGCACAGGTACAAGTGACAAAGATTATAAAAGACTTAATGAAATTTTAAAAGAATTTAGTTTTTTTGAATTTATATGCATCGATATTGCAAATGGTTATTCTGATCATTTTAGTAAGTTTGTAAGATCGGTGAGAGAAAAATATCCAACTAAAACTATAATTGCAGGAAATGTAGTTACAGCTGACATGACTCAAGAATTGGTCATGAGTGGTGCTGACATAGTAAAAGTTGGCATAGGCCCTGGCAGTGTTTGTACAACGCGTATACAAACAGGCGTTGGCTACCCCCAGTTAAGTGCAGTTATTGAGTGTGCGGATGCTGCTCACGGTCTGGGAGCACATATTATTGCTGATGGTGGATGTACCTGCCCGGGTGATGTCGCCAAAGCATTTGGTGGTGGCGCTGACTTTGTTATGTTGGGAGGAATGTTTGCTGGTCATGAAGAAGGTGGTGGTAAAAAAATCAAAAAAAATGGATCACAATTTATTGAATTTTACGGGTCTAGTTCTGATACAGCTCTTGATAAACACTATGGTGGTTTAGCGGATTACAGAAGTAGTGAAGGTAAAAAAGTCCAATTAAAATATCGTGGCAAGATTAAAAATACTGTTTTTAATATACTGGGTGGCGTTAGAAGCAGTTGTACTTATGTTGGTGCTCCATCACTTAAGCAATTAAGTAAATGTACAACTTTTATTCGCGTTAACAAGCAGTACAATGATACGTTTAAATAAAATTTAATTACTTTAAATTCTTTTAAAAGTAACCATATGCTTTATAAATATGAAAAATAATACAGCGAAACATTCAAAGGTATTAATTATAGGATCTGGACCTGCTGGCTATACTGCTGCAATTTATGCAGCTAGAGCTATGCTAAAACCAATCTTAGTTTATGGATCAGAACCAGGAGGACAATTAAGCGCTACAACTGATGTACAAAATTATCCTGGTTATTCCGATGTAATACAAGGACCTTGGTTAATGGATCAAATGAAAGAACAGTCTAAAGCAGTTGGGACTGAAATGATTGAAGATCATATTAAAAAAATTAATTTAAGTAAAAAACCTTTTGTGGCCATAGGGGATAGCGGGCAAGAATATACAGGTGATACTGTTATAATTTCAACTGGTGCACAAGCTAGATGGTTAAATTTAAAATCTGAACAACAGTTCAGGGGGTTTGGTGTTTCTGGTTGTGCTACATGTGATGGATTTTTCTTTAAAGATAAAGAAGTTGCGGTGATAGGTGGTGGAAATGCTGCTGTAGAAGAAGCAATGTTTTTAACTAAATTTGCTACAAAAGTAAAACTTATTCATAGACGTGATAATTTACGTGCAGAAAATTTATTGCAAAAAAAGTTAAAAGAAAATCCTAAAATTGAAATTATTTGGGACTCAGTCTTAGAAGAAGTTATAGGTGATAAAGAACCAAAAGGCGTAACAGGAATTAAAATTAAAAATATTAAAACCAATAAACTTTCTGATATTAAACTTCATGGTCTTTTCATAGCTATTGGGCATGATCCAGCAACATCTTTATTTAAAGATCAATTAGATATGGATAAAGAAGGTTATTTAATAACTAAACCAGATTCTACTGTAACTAACATTCCTGGAGTGTTTGCTGCAGGAGATGTTAAAGATAAAATTTTTAGACAAGCTGTTACAGCTGCTGGTATGGGATGTATGGCTGCTCTTGAAGCAGAAAAACATTTGTCTCATAAATAAAAAAAATTAATTTAAACTTTCACAAAAAGATTTTATTCTTTCCATTCCAATTTTTAATTTTTCCATTGAGGTTGCATATGAAATTCTAAAATATCCATCCAATCCAAAAGCAGATCCTTGAACGACTGCTACGTTAAATTTTTCAAGAAGCTTCTGCGCAAATTCTGTATCTGTCTTCAATTTAGTCTTTTTACCTAATAATTTTTTACAGCTCGGAAATACATAAAATGCTCCATTAGGTTTTACACAACTTATACCTTTAATATTATTTAAACTACTAATTACAAAATCCCTTCTTTTTTTAAACTCGTCTGATCTTTCTTGGATAAAGTTTTGAGTGCCATTTAAAGCTTCAACTGCAGCTGCCTGACTAATAGATGAAGGATTGGAAGTTGATTGAGATTGAATCTTG
>Ga0209403_10005685_pt1 | contig 12937 bp, 10 predicted proteins | sample ArcticOcean_MG_C_8_FD_187440 | JGI IMG/M metagenome (GOLD analysis project Ga0209403, IMG submission 187440) | Marine microbial communities from western Arctic Ocean - ArcticOcean_MG_CB11_86 (SPAdes) (version 2) | ecosystem: Environmental > Aquatic > Marine > Oceanic | place: Arctic Ocean... | reverse complement strand
CGAGGGCAAACCCGGTCATCATCACGGCGAGCTGGAGGATGTTGACCCGGGCCGAGCCGATCAAGCCTCCGGCTGTGAAATAGGCTGTCATGATGCCGCCGCCGATGAGCGCGCCTGCCCATCGCGGGATTCCGGTCAACACGTTGAGAATCGCCGCTCCGGCGATGAGCTGTCCGGCGAGCAGTGCGAGCGTTCCGAGTCCGACGAGCAGGGAGGCGACGCACCGGACGCTCGTGCCGTACCGGAACTCCAGGTAGTCGCCGGTCGTGTAGAAATCGTGCTCGCTCGCGAGGCGCCAGAGTCGCGGCGCGACGAGGAAGGCAAAGACGAGCGACCCCAGCCCGGCAGAGCCCACCCACCACCACGCGCTCAGGCCGTCACGATAGGCAAGCCCGGCGGCGCCGACGGTGGAGCCGGCGCCGATGTTGGCGGCGATCAGGGTGGTGAAGATCAGGCCCGGGCCGAGACGGCGGCCGGCCACGAAGAAGTCGCCGCTGCCGCGAACCAGCCGGGCCGACCAGATCCCGAAGCCCGTGTCGCACGCCGGATAACGCCGACGCCATCCGGTAGTACTCTTTCTGAGTGATCGGGTCGAACTTGTGGTCGTGACAGCGTGCACAGTGGATTGTCAGGCCGAGGAAAGACTGGCCGACGACGCTGACGATGTCTTCGAGTTCGTCCTGTCGGACGACTCGCTTCATGGCCAGGCTCTGCTGGGAATTCCCCACTTCGTCCCAGGGTCCGGCGACCAGGAAGCCGGTGGCGACAGTCGCACTGGGATCGTCCGGTTGCAGGACGTCTCCGGCGAGTTGCCAGGCTGCGAAACGATTGTAGGGCATGTCCGAATTCAAGGCATCAGCGACCCAGTCGCGGTATCGCCACGCGTCGAGTCGCAGTTTGTCGCGTTCGAAACCCTGGCTCTCGCCGTACCGCACGACGTCAAGCCAGTGGCGGGCCCAGTGTTCGCCGAAGTGAGGGTGAGCCAGCAGTTGGTTGATCAGTTGGCTGGTCGCGTCGGGTCGCGGGTCGGCGACGAAGCGGTCGACAGTGTCGGGGTCGGGAAGCAGTCCGAGCAGGTCGATGGCGAGCCGACGAGCCAGCACACGCCGTGAAGCCTGGGGTGAGGGAGCGAGTCCGGCGTCGGCGAGACGGGCTGCGACGAAGGCATCGATCGGGTTGCCGTGGCCAGGAACCCGTCCTGGAACATGGTCGTTGGCCGGTGGGCTGGGACGTGTGAGGGGGCGGAGCGACCACCAGGTGGTGTCGGGTTCGTCGGTCGAGGCTGTGGTCGCCAAGCAGAGAATGGCGAGTGCGGCGAGTGCTGACGGGGAGAATCGCATGGCAGATCGAGTTTGAGTGAAGTTTGGGGCGAGTGTATCCGAAACTGTCGGGCGGTTCCGGCGGGATGTCAGAAATCGTTTCGGATTGGGCTTGCGGATGGGGCGAGAATCCGGACGATGTGCCGCATGTGCCACACTGACGCAGTGTGACAGGGCAAGAGGCCCGTGAGCAGATCGGCACTGGCTGTCCGTTCGGAAGCGGGTGAGACTCTGTTAGAGGAAGGAGGTGGTCGAGTGGAATATTGCTGTACATGCCAGAGAGGTGGTAACGCCTAGGGCAACCGGCGGGTTGTCCCGCAGGCAACCACCTAACCGGTGAGCGGACCGTACGGTCCCGGCCGGGAAAAACAGGAGGCTCGGTCGCGTCAGTCGTGGCCGAGCCTCTTTTTTTGAAACCTTCCGACATCTTCGACTCGTCTCACGTCCACACGAGCCCCATGTCTCATTCGTTTGTTTCTCGAATCGCAACTGTCGTTTTGGGCAGCGTGTTCCTGTGGGCCGGCGTTTTGAAACTAATGGATGTCCAAGCGTTCATCACTGCGATTGGGGATTTCGGCCTGGTGTGGGAGCCATTGTTGGCGACTGTGGCTTGGGTGATGATTGGGTTGGAGTTGCTGGCCGGCGTGGGGCTGTGGTGTGGACGACGCCTTGCGGTCGGGTTGGCGGCGGGCCTGCTGAGTCTGTTTCTTTGTGTGTTGGGATACGGGATACTGCTGGGGTTGGACATCGAGTGCGGTTGTTTTGGCACGGGTGACGGGTCGGGCAGTCTGACTCTGAAACAGGCCGCCGTGCTGGATTCGGTTTTGTTGTCGGCCTGCGGTTGGTTGGGTTGGTTGATGCGGGGCCTGGCGGTCGTTGCGACACGAATCGAGGCAGGGGACGGAGAAGACTGATGGTGATGATGACACGGGCGGTCGGGGTGTTGATGGGCCTTGGGTTGCTGGTTTGTGCCAGTGGTTGTGGCCAGAACAAGTTCCAGCGGGAAGTCGAGACCGAGAAGGTCGCGGTGAAACTGGCTCGTCACATGGCGGAGGGCGAGTACGAGGTGGTTACGACGGCCGAGTTGAAGGTGTTACTCGACAATCGCACCGAGATGGTTCTGGTCGACGCGATGCCGTTTGAGGCCAGTTATCAGAAACAGCACATTGTCGGTGCCGTGCAGTTCTTGTTTCCCAAGTCGACGATGGAGACATGGGATACGGGCGAGACGGCGGGGAAGTCCGAGCTGGATTACGCGGCGTTGCTGGGCGAGGATAAGACGAAGTTGGTGGTCGTGTATTGCGGCTTCACCGCCTGTGGCCGCAGCCACAACGGGGCTTTGTGGGCCAAGCGAGCGGGGTATGAGAACGTGAAACGCTATCCGGGCGGGATCTTTGCCTGGAAGGGGGCCGGGTTGCCGACGGTGGTTGGAGCCAAGTAGCCGCAGCCGGGGCGTGCGTTGGTTTGTGGTCGTATGCGGTTTACAATCCGCCGGTCGATGGAATTTGCTGTTGGACCTCACCGGAGTCTTGTGATGGCACTCTTTGGACGAAAGAAGCGACTGGTCGATTGGGCCAGTTGCGCGGGCTGAGCGGGCAAGTTGCCCCAGGCGGGGACCGCGCAGGTCGTGCGTGGACTGCCCAAGTTCGATGACCCGGATTTGTTGATTGGCGCCGAGGACTTCAGCGACGCTGGAGTGTATCGACTGCGCGACGACCTGCTGATCCTGCTCTCGCTCGACTTCTTTCCACCCCTGGTCGACGACCCGTTCTTGTTCGGCCAGATTGCGGCGGCCAACAGCCTGAGTGATATCTACGCCATGGGCGGAACGCCTCGTGCGGCACTCAACATTGTTGGTTTCCCGGACGACAAGCTGGACCTGTCGATTCTGAGCGAAATCCTGGCCGGAGGTGCCGAGCGGGTCCAGGCGGCTGGGGCTGTGATTGCCGGAGGCCACACGGTGCGGGACACCGAGATCAAGTATGGCCTGAGTGTGACCGGTGTGGCGACTCCGGACGAACTTTTGACCAACGGTGGAGCCCGTCCGGGTGACAGCCTGGTGTTGACCAAGCCGCTGGGAACTGGTTTCGTGACCACCGCGTTCAAGAAAAAACGCTGCCCGGTGGATGTTCTGGACACGGCGGCCGCCAGCATGTCGATGTTGAACCGTGGGGCGAGCGAGTCGGCTCGGGCGGTGGCGGCTTCAGCGGCGACCGATATCACGGGTTTTGGGCTGGCCGGTCATGCTGGCGAGATGGCTCAATCGAGTGATGTGACGCTGACGATCGAGACGTCCAGGTTACCGGTGTTGGCCGGTGCTGCGGAATTGGCCGCGTCGGGCAATCACACCCGAGCCAGCAAGACGAATCGATCGGCAGTGGAATCTTTGATGCGGATCGAATCGTCGGCCGATGCGATGGGGCTTGAGATGCTCTTTGATGCTCAGACGTCGGGCGGATTATTGATCAGCGTGGATCCTGTTCGAGCCGAGGAGTTGGTTGGGTTGTGCCAGGACAGCGGTGCGGGCCAGGCGTCGGTGATCGGTTCGGTAGCCGACAAGTCGGACAAATTTCTTGTCTTCACCGGTTAGGACTGCGAGTGGCGGGTCAGAGAATCCGGATCGTGGTCCCTTCGAAGGCAGGCCGCCGAAGTGGAAATCGGGTCACGGCGCGTCGATGGGCCGGGTTTCTCGAATCGTTGGGCCATCAGGTTGTGATTGATGTGGATTACCACCGAGAAGCCTGCGACCTACTGATCGCACTGCACGCTCATCGAAGCGCAGCGGCTGCCTTGCGGTATCGTCAAAGGTGTCCGGCGGGGCGGTTGGTCATGGCACTGACTGGGACGGATTTATATCGCGACCTGGACGGTTCGGTGCGAGGCCACGAGGCACTGGCTGTGTCGGATCGGATTGTGTTGCTGCAGAAGCACGGCCTGTCGCGATTGGATCGGAACCTTCACGAGCGGTGTCGCGTGATCCATCAATCGGTGGTGGTTCCCCGCCACTTGCCTGCGAAGGCGAGCCGGAGCTTTCAAGTGGGGGTCGTGGGTCATTTGAGGCCGGTGAAGGATCCGTTCCTGGCGGCTCGTGCGGTTCGGGATCTTCCAGCGGATTCGAGAATCCGAGTGGTGCATTTCGGAGCGGCTCTCGATGAGCGGATGCGTGAGCGTGCCGAGGCTGAGATGCAGCGTGGGCTTCGGCGATATCTCTGGATGGGCAATCGGCCTCACTGGCAGGTAATGCGGCAGTTGGCCCGCAGCCAGGTGATGGTGCTCTCGAGTCGGATGGAGGGTGGAGCGAACGTGGTGGGGGAATCGATCAGCGTAGGGACGCCGGTGCTGTCGACACGGATCAGCGGCTCGATCGGGTTGTTGGGCGAGGACTACACCGGTTTCTACGAGCCGGGTGACGTCGCGGGACTCCGACGACTGCTGCTGGAGGCGGAAAAACAGAGCGAGTTTTACAGCGAGATTTCAGAGAGTTGTGCGGCATTGAAGAGTGTGTTCGAGCCAGCCCACGAGCGACGTGCCTGGCGAGAGCTACTAGGGGAACTGACCTAGGTCAGGGCCAGCGGCCCTTCGGAAGCCCAAAGGACATGTGCTTCTCTCGCGGGAACTTGTCATCCTTGGCTGCGCTCGGGCCGACAGGTGTGTTGCGGTTTTCGGGAATAGATCGAGTTGTTCAACAGGCTTTCAGGTGGTTTCAATCAGGGAGCATCATGCCGTTCCACTCTTGCCGATTGTCCGAGATGTCGATGACGTTTTGATCCGGGTCAAGCACTTTGAAGGACCGTTCAGGTACTTCGTTGAGACTGGTCACCTCGGTACGGTGCTTGACGTCTCCCTTGCTGATCTCGGCACCCCAGTCAAGCGCCCGTTTCCAGCACTCTTGCAGACTGTCGACGATAAAACCGATGTGGATGTACTCGTTCCCCTCGACCAGTGGTGGCCGAATGCAGTCGGCAGGCTGTTGCAGCAGCGTGATGTTGTTGACTCCGTCGGTCAGGTCCAGGCCCTGGCGGCTGGGGCGGTAGTCGTGAAACTCGAGCCCGATCACTTCGGTGTAGAAGCGTTTGGACAATTCCATGTCCATGCAACGAATGGCGAGGTGTCGCAGGTGGGCCATGGTGACGTCTCGCAGTGTGGAGGTGAGGTCGGGCCGGCTGGGGTGTCTCTTTCTCAGCTTGAGCCTGACCGACTGACCTACCTGGTGGTTTTCAGAGATGAGAGGTAGGCGAGGAGATCGGCGACTTGTTGAGCGGTCATGTCCTTGAGCAGAAGTTCCGGCATTAGACTCTTGCGCTGGACGATCAGCTCTTCGATCTCGTTGGCCGGGATGATCGTCTGTTTCTGCTTGGCGTCGCGGAGCAGAACCTGTTTGTCGGTGCGGCTGATCAACAGCCCGGTGAAGACTCGACCGGCCTTGGTTTCGACAATGTAGGTCATGTACTTTGGATCGATCTTTCGCGACGGATTAAGAATCTGGTCGAGCAGTTCGGCTCGGCCATACTTCTTGCCAATCCCGTCGAGATCCGGGCCGACCTGCTTGCCCACGGTTTCTACCCTGTGACAATTACGGCACTGCGTGGCCTGTGACGTCGTGAAGAGCCGGCGTCCGGTGTCGGCGTTGCCCTTCATGGCCAACAGCGCCGCCGGCCGGATCACTCGACCCAACCTCTGCACTCGACGCTCTTCGGGCAAGAACCTCTCGAAGAGGTCTCGGGTTGTGATGTCGTCGTGAGCGACGGCCGATTCGATGATCTGTTTGCGAGCGAGTGCAGAGAATTTCGAGCCGGATCGATCGAGTCGTTGCTGCAGCAGCAAGGCGGTGGGGGTGGAGGTGAGTGATCGTGCCAGCAAGAGGGGTGGGATCCGGTCACCGGAGGCTTCGAGTTGGGCGACTCGCGAGTGGGCTTCGATCCGCGTCTCCTTCTGAGCTGCCGAGAGTGCGGCGATCGGAGTGCTGGGTGCGGGGAGGTCGGATATCCAGTCGCGAATCAGGTCGGCTCCGGCGCGGTCGACCACTTCCGAACCGATGTGTGGCATGCGGCCACGGCCGAGTTTCGAGACTCTCAGGTACAACAGGCTGCGGAGTGGGTCGCCTGGAGCAACGATCCTTGCCTCGCGGATGCCGAACGTTCCCTGGGTCGGTTTGGCGTCGAGCATACGGGTGGCCGGCAGTGACAGATCGGCGTGCATGTAGGCCAGGACCGCACTGCCGGCGTGCAGCCGATGGCAGTGCGAGCAGTTGACGTGCAGAAAGCTGCGAGCACGACGTTCAGTTGGTTGCGAACTGTCGTACGGGTTGGCCAGGACGGGAGTTTCGGATCCCGAGAGTGCCGGGTGCAGCAAACCTGATCGGGAGAGGCTGGCCAGTTGGTTGCTGCCTGACGATTGGCCGGGAGTCGCTCGGTCCAGGCCTGCGGGGTTGAATCCCAGCACGTGGCCGCTCCAGGGATTGTGACACCGGCTGCATTCGACTCGAGAGGCAAAGTGCCAGGTTTGGCGAGTTGACGCATCGGGCTGAGAGCGGTCGGGGACTTGCAGGTGGGTATCGGACCCGCTGGATTCGACCAGAGTGGCGTCTGTTTGATCGTTGTTCCAGCGGTAGCCATATCCTCGCCACGCGTCTCCGTTGAAGTGCAACAACTGGGTCTCGATCCGGGTCGAACCGCCGAGGACTCCCTTGGGCAGGTTGTCAACGAGATCGAGTGACAGTGTCTTGAGGACGACGGTTCCGGCCGGAAAGTTCCATTCCTTGCCGGTGGTGATCGGTTGCGTACCGGGTACTGCGATTGCTCGTTGTGCGGAGGCACCATCGTGCCACGGGGAGGCGGCGACGTCGTATTGAGTCACTCCAGCCGCCAGGCGATGTTCGGCGGTCGAAGCAAATAGCCCGGTTTCACTGAGTCGACGAGGAAACCGGCTCGGTTCGCCTCGGTCGGGATTGTCCGCCAGTCGATGGATGGTGCCCCCGGTGTAATCCATCAACAGCAGGTCGTCAGAGGTGTCGTAACTGAAGCAGATGACGCGAAGCGGTGTGTCGACCAGTTCGCGTTGGTCGACGACCGTCCTGGTTTTGGCGTCCCAGCCGAACGACCAAAGTTTGCCGGTTTCGTAGTCGCCATAGACGTATTGTCCGTAGAGTGTCGGCAGTCGTTTGCCGTAGTAGAACTCGCCTCCGGTAATCGAAGCGGCTTCGCTGTGCGGGTGGTCGACGGTCGGAGGCAGGATGGGCGTGGGGCCTCGCTGGAAGTGCGTGTTGACCGGTTGCCGGCCCTCGACAATGCTCCAGCCATAGTTGCCCCCCTTCTGGACCTGGTAGATGAACTCCCACAGTTCCCAACCGACGTCGCTGACGAACAGGTCGCCGGAGTTTCGGTCGAACGAGAGTTTCCAGGGGTTGCGGAACCCGAAGGCCCAGATCTCGGGCAACACGCCCTTGGTCTTGACGAACGGGTTGTCGGGCGGGATGCGGTAGGCGAGGCCGGGGTCAGTGTGGTCGACGTCGATGCGGATCAGGGTCGAGAAGTAGTTGCTGCAGTCTTGGCCGTTGTTTGGGGGGTCCGGCGGGTTGGGTCCGACTCCGTCACCGGCGGTGATGTAGAGGTAGCCGTCGGGGCCAAACCGCATTGCTGCTCCGTTGTGGCCGCCCGATGGCCAGTGAAAGATTTCTTCGCGGCTAGCCGGATCGATGGTTGGCGGGTCCATGCTGGTGAACCGGTAGCGGCAGATCCTGGTGCCTGTTTCCTTGGGGCCCTGGATGTAGGAGATGAAACAGGTGCGGTTTTCGGTAAATCGCGGGTGAAAGGCAAAGCCGTAGGCGTTGCCGATCGGGGGCTTGTGCTGCTTGAGGTCGAGTACAGGATCGACGGTGACGACATCCTGTTGGTCGGGGAACGAGACAATGCGGCCGGCGAGTTCCATGACCAGCAGTCGGTCGGTGCCGGGAATCGGCCGCATTTCGACAGGGTTCTGAAATTGCAGTTTCGGAAACCGTCGTTCGACGAGAAACGGTGACGGGGGCTCGGGCGTGCCGGTGACTCGGGACGAGGTCCACCCGACCAGTCTCGCCGGTGTCTTGTCTTGTGCCTGAAGCGAGTTGTCGACGAGTAGAGTTGCGGCCAGCAGGGCGGGCAGCAGCTTGTGGAGTTGTGGGAGCGGTTTGAGTTGAATCACTTGAGCGACTCCAGAAATGCGAGCAGATCGGCCAGGTGTTGTGCGGTCATGTCCTTGACCAGCAGTTCGGGCATCAGGCTTTTGGGTTGCGCAATCAGCATGTCTACGTCGTCAGTCGCCACGCGGACTTCTTTTCCGGTGGCGTCGCGGAGGACAACGTATCGGTCGGATTTCGAAACGAGTAGTCCGGTGTGGACGCGTCCCTGAGCGGTTTCGAGCAGGTAGGCTCGGAACTTGGGATCGATCTTTCGCGAGGGTTGCAGAATGGATTCCAGTAATGCCTTGCGGTCGTTTTTCTTTGCGATCCCGTCCAGATCGGGTCCAACCGATTTGCCCTGCTGGGCGATTCGATGGCAGTTACGGCATTGGAACCCGGCTGCCTTGGTGAACAGTTTTCGGCCCGTGTCGGCGTTCCCGGGTATCTTGAGAATCTGAGCGGGTCGGACGGTGCTGCCGAGTCGTCGAACGCGTTTTCCGTATGGTAGGAATCTCTCGAATAGATCCCGAATTCGGACATCGGTGTGTTGGGTTCCGGCGGCGACGGCCATACGGCTCGCGGCTGTTCGCAGCGGATTACGTGGGTGGTCGATGGCGAGGGCCAGTTGCAGGGCACCGCTGGTGGAGCCGAGCAGTTGGTCGATGGTGGCTTTTGTTCCGGACGCGTCGAGATCGGGGAGAGTGAGGGTGGTGAGCAGGACGTTGTTTTGTTTACCGAGCAAGGTGGCGGCTGCGTCTCCGGAACCCGGTGCAGCGACGTTGGAGTCAATTGAGGCGATCCAGTCGTGGACAAGTTGGAGTCCCTGTCGGTCGACGACTTGTGATCCGAAGTGTGGCATGCGTCCTCGGCCGAGTTTGGCCATGCGGTAAAGCAGGACCGAGCGATAGGGGTTGGCGGGAGCCATGACGCGAGCGGCGAGCAGGCCGAAGGTGCCTTGTGTGGGTCGTGCTCCGAGAAGGTTGGTTTGCTTGAGCGAGAACTCGTAGCGAATGTCCATCGCCGCCGTCCCGCCTCCACCACGGCGATGACACGTGGCACAGTTGGCGTGCAGGTAGGCTCGGGCCCGTTGCTCGAGCGACCGGGAGCTGTCGGCCGGGTTGGGCATTGCTTCGGGGCGTGTTTTGGAGAGTCCTTGAATCAGGCCGATATGTGTCAGCGTACGAAGTTGGTTGTCGCTGATCTGGCCGTAGCGGTGGCTGTGGTTGAGTTGTGCAGGTGTGAAGCCGTAGAGCGAGCCTCCACGGGTGGTGTGGCAGAGAATGCATTCGGTGCGACTGGCGTGGTGCCAGGCCTGGACGCGTTTGCCGCCGGGGCTTGCAGGGTCCTGGACGGTGAACAGGCTGTCGCTGCCGACATCGTCGGCCAGTACGGCGTCGTTGGCGGTGTCGTTCCAGATGTAGTTGTAGGCCTGCCAGGATTGACCGTTGAAGTGCAGGAGTTGGGTTTCGATCGGGCGGCGTGAACGCGGGTCGCCGGCGATCAACTCCAGCGAGATGGTTTTCATCAGGATCCCGTCGGCGGGGAAGGCAAAGCCTCCGGCGACGTTGCCGATCTGTATGTTGGCCGTCTTGTGGATTCCCAGTTGTGTTGTTTTCGGTAGTGCGAGAAATCGGTCGGAAACTGTGTGGTCGGCCCAGGGAGCGGCTGCGACCGAGTAAGGGATCACTCCGGCAGCGATTTTTCGGTGGCGGGTGGAGGCATAGAGTCCGGTTTGACTGAGCTTGCGAGGGAAATCGTGGTTTTGGGTTGTCGAGTCGCCGGGTACGAGTCGATGAAGTTGACCGGTGACGTAGTCGACCACATACAATTCGCCGTCGTGATCGGTTCCGAAGCAGATGATCTGCAGCGTGGTGTCGCAGAGTTCTCGGGATTCGGTCAGTTTTGTCCCGTCGTGTCGGGCGGACCAGATCTTTCCGGTGACGTAATCGCCGTAGATGTAGGCTCCGTTGAGTGACGGCAGCCGTCTGCCGGTGTAGACCTCGCCTCCGGTAATCGATCGCGATTCGGTGTGCGAGTGAGTGACTGTGGGTGGCGAGATGGCCGTAGGGCCGCGATCCCATTCGGGGTGGACCGCCTGAGACGCCTCGACCAGGCTCCAGCCATAGTTGGCACCCTTCTGGACCCGCTGAATCATTTCCCACATCTCCCAACCCACATCGCCGCACCAGAGTGCTCCGTTGGTCGGGTCGAAGGTGATCTTCCACGGGTTGCGAAACCCGTAGGCCCAGACTTCGGGTCGGGCCGAAGGTGTATTGACGAACGGGTTGTCGGCGGGGATCGAGTAGGGCCGCTCGCGTGTCGGGCGATCGACATCAATTCTCATGATACTTGCGGGCAGCGTGGCCAGGTTCTGTCCGTTCCGCAGACTGTCGGGCGGGAAGGCTCCGGCAGCATCACCGGCACTGATATAAAGGAAACCGTCAGGCCCAAATTCCAGGCAGCCTCCATTGTGGCCTCCGGCTACCCAGCGAATCACAGGCTGTTCGGAGTCGGGATCGATCGTGGGTGGTGTGGAGCGGCTGACGGTGAAGCGTGAGACGATGGTGCCGTTGGGTTCGCCGGCCTTGGTGACGTAGCAGATGTAGCAGTGTCGATTGGTCGCGAAGCGGGGGTGGAAGGCCAGTCCATAGACCTGCGTAAGTCCGGTAACGGAGCCGGCGAGATCGACGGCCACGTCGGCGGCCCGAGGTTTTGAGCGAGGGTCGAAGGAAAGGATCTTGCCCTTGAGTTCGACGACGAACAGGCGGTGGGTGCCCGGGGCGTGGGTCAGGATGACCGGGCTGCTGAAGCGAAGTCCGGGCAGGATGGCTTCGGTGACGAAGGGTGGTGGTGGATCGGGCGAGCCGGTGAGTGTGGAGGTGGACCAGGCGACTCGCCGGTCCAAACCGTAGGGCCGATTGGGTTCCTCGGCGTCCAGTGCTGCGGTGGCCAGGAGCAGGAAGCCGAGCGTATGGGCAACGGCGAGTCGGGACGCCAGAGATTTCATGGGGTGAGTCATTGGGGGCTGGAGTGGTCTGGCGGCGGATGGTAACGGGCCTGCATCGTACCGTCGTATCCGTCGCGAGTCACCTCTTGCCGAGGCCTCGGAGCCGTGTCATGATCCGTGGACAAGGGACAAGCCAAGCACGAGACACATGGAGAGACAGGCCATGATTTGTTTGACCAAACGACTGGTGATGTGTGGTGTGCTGTGCGTGATGCTGGCGTCGGTGACTGTGACGGTGGTGGCACAGGAGAAGCCGGCTGCGGCAGTTGAGGCCTGGATCGGGCAATTGACCAGCCGTGATTTCCAGGCACGACGCCAGGCGTCGAAGCGTCTGGTGGCATTGGGTCGACCGGCGATTGATGCGGTGGCCAAGGCAGCAGACGGCGTGGATCTGGAGCGGACGACTCGATGTATCGCGTTGCTGAAGCTGTGGCAGGCTTCGGAGGATGTGCCGACGCGGATGGCGGCGGGAGCGGCATTGAAAAGGTTGGCGTCGAGCGCCAATAAGACTGTAGCCGCTCGAGCCGAGGCCGCGGTTCCCAAGCCGGATCCGAAGGCGAGTGTAAGACGGTCCGGTGGGATTGCGATCCAGATCCTGGGCGGGGCGGTGGCCGGAAATGGGATTAGGGTGTCGATTCGAACGGTCAACGGACAGCGGCGGATCGAGGTGTCGGAAGGGGAACGAAAGTTCAGCATCGAAGACAAGAATGGCAAGGATATCCGAGTCAAGATCTCGCAGAAGACCAAGGGGAAGATAGCGACGCGTGAGGTGACGGCGGCGACGGTGGACGAGTTGAAGAAGAAGGATGCGGAGGCGTACGGGTTGTACACGAAGTACGCGGGAAAGAACGCGGGCGGGATTCAGATTCGGAACCTGGCACCGGGCTTCCCCAAAGGTTTGAGGCCACGAGTGTTGCCGGGTGCGGGTTTGCAAGGTTTGGCTGATCTGCCGCTGCCGCCGTTTTCGCCGTGGGGTCGACAGGTCACGTCCGCTCACAAGAGTGTGGGTCGGGCGGTAGCAAGGTTGCAGACTTTAGCGGGGCAGCCCGCAACCAAGCCGGCGGAGTTGCGGGCGGTGTTGAAAGAACTGGTCGTGGCGCAGAAGACTTTGGCCAAGCTGCTCGGTGACGGAAAACGAAAGGTGCCGGGTGTGAGGAGTGTTCCGAAGGAAGAGCTGCCGGCGAAGCGGGCGAAGCCGGCGGCTGTGATCAAGACTTGAGGTGTTGGGGGGGCGGGACAGGAGGTTAGGCGAGGATTTCATTGACCAGTTCGCCGTGGACGTCGGTCAGTCGGTGTCGTCGTCCCTGGTACTTGAAGGTCAGTCGGCGGTGGTCGATGCCCAGGCAGTGCAGCAGCGTGGCATTCAGGTCGTGGACGTGGACGGGGTTTTCCAGGATGTTGTACGAGTAGTCGTCGGTGGTGCCGTGCGTCAGTCCCGGCTGGATGCCGGCTCCG
>Ga0209403_10005680_pt1 | contig 12943 bp, 7 predicted proteins | sample ArcticOcean_MG_C_8_FD_187440 | JGI IMG/M metagenome (GOLD analysis project Ga0209403, IMG submission 187440) | Marine microbial communities from western Arctic Ocean - ArcticOcean_MG_CB11_86 (SPAdes) (version 2) | ecosystem: Environmental > Aquatic > Marine > Oceanic | place: Arctic Ocean... | reverse complement strand
CCATGCTCATTATTTTCCAATGCGGCTTTAATTCCGCCGCAATCATAATGTCCACAAAGAATAATATGTTTAACTTTAAGTATCTCTACTGCGTATTGGATAACGGAAAGACAATTTAAATCTGTGTGTACAACAACATTTGCAATATTGCGATGAACGAAAACCTCACCAGGCTGCAAATTTATAATTTGATTCGCGGCCACCCTGCTGTCAGAACATCCTATCCAGAGATACTTGGGTGCTTTTTGTTGTGACAGTCGAGTGAAAAATTCAGGATCTCTTTCCTTGATTGCGTTAGTCCACTCTAAATTTCCGTCCAATAAATATTGTAGATTTTCCACTTTTTATTCTTCCTCTTTTTCTGTATTTTTAAAAATTACACAGCAAACCGTTTATCCAGAAAGCAGTGCCTTGAAGATTGTGTAGTACTGCCAGTTGAGTAACAGCTTGAAAATGTTATTTCAGTAATTAGTGAAGGCTTATAATTCCACTAAAAAAGTTAAACTCTCTTAATCAACATGTCAATTCAAAATCCCTCTCAAGCACATCGACCTCACGACTTAAAGCATAAATCAGCACTATAGATTTGTTAAAATGTTTTTGCAAAATCACTTTCAACTTTAGCACTCAGACTCAGTATTAATCAGAAAATCCGCAAACACACGTGGCATTAAAACTTGACATATATACTCCAAAGAGTTAAATAAAACAGGCCACTCCAATCTCAGCTTTTAGCTGAAACATAAACATAAATTCAATTTGGTTCTATGATTGCAAAAAGTTAAGGGATAAGCTTAAAATCTTTCTTATTTTTTTAGCATCAATTTATTTTCGGTCTTTTTGACCAGAGGTATTCCATTGGATGGAATACCATACTTTTCCAGGGCAGGAGTTAAATTTCTCATGTAATGGAGAAAAAATGAAAAAGCTATTTTTTATTTTTTTAATTCCTCTTATTGTTTTCGCTATTAGCTCCTGTGCTAACAGTAAAGAAGACACATCAGGTGCACTTTCTCAGCTGGATCAAACTCTTGATCAGCCAAACTCCACAGACGATGAGGTCAATCCTGTTATTCCAATTGTCACTATCAGCAGCTGCTACCTGCTGGATAATTCAAGCATTGATAACTCAACAGTTGATAATTCGACAATTACTGACAATTCCACCATCAAAAATGCTATTGTTAAAAATTGCTCCTCAGTTTCTTTTTCAAGCATAGCATCATCTACAATAGATAATTCAACGATTTACCACTCAACAACTGATAATAATTCGACGATTAAAAAGTCAACAGTAACTTCTTCTACAATTAACAGCTCCGTTGTAGATAACGTTTCGAATGTATGTCAACAATCAACAATCGATAATTCAACAATCGACAATGCAACTGTTTGTAATAATTCAAACGTAACAGGCAACTCAACTATTATAAATGGTTCATCAGTCTGTAATTCGACAATTGATAATTCAACAATCGATAATTCTACTATCTGTTATGGATCAGTTGCAATGTCGATCTCAAACAGAACTGTTCAGAATCAGATCATGACAGAATCCGTCGCTCCAATTGTCAGTTCGACCAGCCCGGCGGATAATGTAACAGGAATTACACTCGGTTCATCGGTTTCTGTTACTTTTTCTGAAGATATGGATGTAACTTCAGTTACAACAAATACAGCAAATACAAGCTGTTCAGGCACTTTTCAAGTATCATCTGACAGTTTCAGCAGTTGTGTACAAATGTCTGCGTCACCAACAGTATCTAACTCAAACCAAACTTTTTCTGTCACTCCTTCATCAAGCTTGATTGCTTTAACAACATACAAAATCATAGTAACCACAGGAGTTATGGATCCATCGGGAAATTTAATGAATACCACTTATACAACTTCCAATGGATTTACCACAGCAGACGTAACTGCACCAGTACTTGCCGAAGTCACTGCAGTCACAACCCCAACTAACGACAACACCCCCAGTTACACCTTTTCATCAACTGAGGCAGGAACCATTACTTATGGTGGATCCTGTTCTTCAGGTACTAGCTCTGCAACCACAAACAACAACACCGTAACTTTTAATTTGTTGGCAGATCAAACCTACGACAATTGTACAATTACGGTGACCGACTCATCAAACAACGCAAGTAGCACTTTGAATGTGAATACATTTATAGTAGATACAACAGGTCCAACTGTCTCCTCATTCACATCAACCACAGCAGATGGAAACTACAAATCGGCTGATACCGTAAATATTACTGCAACATCTTCTGAAGCTGTCGTTTCCGGAAATACAATTACAGTTATTTTAGATACGGGAGATTCAATTTTATTAACTGCTGCTGCAAACGGAACCACCCTGGTTGGAACCTACAATGTTGGTGCAAGTGATACCAGTAGTGATTTAACAGTAAATAGTTTTAGCATTGGCACAGTGACAGACAGCGCAGGCAATGTAATGACCAGTACATCCGTTCCTGCTACTAATATTTCCACAGGTAGTGCTATTGTAATCGACACCACGGCACCAACTGTCACTTCATTCACATCAACCACAACAGATGGCACCTATAATAATGATATTAGCAAAGGACTAGGCAATACTGTCAATATCACTGCTATAACTTCTGAAGATGTCGTTTCAGGCAATACCATTACAGTTACATTAGATACCGGAGCAACGGTGGTGTTAACCGCTGCTGCAAACGGAACCACCCTGGTTGGAACCTACAATGTTAGTGCACTTGATACCAGTAGTGATTTAACAGTAAATAGTTTTAGCATTGGCACAGTGACAGACAGCGCAGGCAATACAATGACCAGCAATACACTTCCTGCTACTAATATTTCCACAGGTAGTGCCATTGTAATTACTCCATGAAGCTGGAATAAATTATTTTCACAAGATAATCAATGATTAGATTTAGAATTGTTTTATTAATCATATTTATTTTTTCACCGCTGTCACTTTTAGCACAAAGTGGAAGCAGTGAGGCTGGATTATTCTATTCTACCTGGGGAATTGGGGTTCAGGGAAGTTACAATTATACCAACGAAATTCTTTTCGGTGGTGATATTTCCTCTCAAAGCACTGCCTCCTCAAGCAGCAGTTCCGGTTCAACAATTGAGACTGAAACAACTATTCAAACTGTTAATGGATTTGCGAGGTATTATTTAAGGGATCTCGAATTTACGGACGGACTTTTCGGACAGGCCGGAATTGCTTTCCGTAACTGGAATGGTACCGGAACAATTACTGAAGACAATACAAAAGCAAAATTGGCTTCTATAAAAATGAACTGGAGTCCATTGGTGCTTGTCTCAGGATTTGGCTGGCACAAAGTCTGGGGTTTCGGCATGAGCACTTCCATTTCATACAATTTCAGCGCAGGTGGTTCCAGAACAATTGAATATACAGAAAATATGTTAAGATTCAGTGATGCTATTAAAAGTGATCTTGAAGAAAATACAGATTTTCCCACTAATTTAGTAATTTATATCGGTTACAGTTTTTGAGTTTAAATGATGAAAAGATATTTGATCATACTCCCGCTGATTATTTTCCTGTTTACCGGCTGCGGTGACGCTCTTTCGACAAGTACTAAAGATGAATCCGCAAGTGTTACGGCAGACTTTTTGGCGGGAACATGGACTGCAGAATGCGTTGATAACACAACTGCCTCGACTTCATCAAAGACTGTACTTGTGTTTTCTGCAGCAGCTGACAACTTAAGCTCAACCAGTACTAATTATTCTGATTTGAATTGTGTAACTCAAAATTATGTTATTAGAAAAACATTGAATACGCTGAGTCTTGGCACTAAAAGCACTACTGCTCAGTATCAAATTATGACTAAATACACCGCTGTTGTCTCGAATATTACTTTAGAACCTAAAACTATTAATGCCACTACTTCATTGAACAGTACCCCGTACTGTGGAATAACAGGGTGGAGCTCAGGTGCTCAGACATCCATCGCAGGGCTGACTTGTGGTTCAATTACCTACAAGGCTCAAACTGCTGTATACAGTGACCTGATCCAGGTTAATTCGGAAAAGACTTTCATCCGACTCGGTAACACTACAAACCTTGGAAGTAGCGGTTATCCAAAGACACTCTATACAGAAGAATATTATAAGTAGTTCTCAGATAAAATAATATTTCAGCTTACATCCAATCATTTAGAACCCCCACCAAAATAATTAGCTTACTGGAAATGAATTCGCTTTCCGTAAAATAAAACACGAATTACTCTGTAAATTAAAAGAAACTAAGACAGCAAATAACTGTTAAGAATCTGCTAAAAACAGTTTGATGGGGATAAGATTTTTGCTGGACTTTGGCCAGCTAATTGCTTTTACCAGTTTAGTGAATGAAATTATTCCTGCAATCAAAACAGGTAAAAATGGATGTGGATTTAACAAAACCAAAAGCATTCCTGAACGGTTCTTTTCTAATTGGGTTGTATTTCCTTTTTTGGATCGTAGTTGCGGTTGTTCTTCCTATTCTCTCGATTGGACTTCGCCTTTATTCAAAAGAGTTGAACATCTTAAAGGATCATACTCAGGAACCAGGAACCTGACTCTCAACCCCAGTTTTAAAGCTCTGAGCGTGATTTCTCTTCCGGATTCGCTTACTGCATGCTAGTCCTCTTTTCCGGGTGGATTCTGCTAACGTCTCTCACCTGAATGTATTTCCTCTGTTAATTCATCTTTAATAACGGCCTGATTTGTCTGCTCTATTGCTTCATTTGTTTTACTCTCACTGACGCTCAAATCCGCTTTTTTTCCGCATTCAACACAGCCCGCCTTTGGGTTGCCGACAAGCACAAAACTCGAGAACATCAGTGGCAAAACAAAGTTTAGAATCGGAAAGACAATCATAGATGGCCTTTGATGTTGCTATTATAGCCGTTCAATATCGTCATCACCAAGATACTGTCCCTGCTGAACCTCTATGATTTGCAGAGGAATTTTTTCGGAGTTTCCAAGACGGTGCAGCATGCCTATGGGAATGTAAGCTGATTCATTTGCGTTCAGCAGTACTTTTTCATCTCCCCTCTGCACATCCGCAATCCCCTGCAAAACAACCCAGTGTTCACTACGGTGCTTGTGACGCTGGAGGGACATACTTTTACCCGGCATGATTTCCAGCATACGGATACGGTAAATCTTGTTTTCCAGAATGGTTGTGGCACTGCCCCAAGGACGCATCACTCTTGTATGAAATTTATATTCGTGACGATCTTCTCTTTTTAATGTTTCTACAAGTTTTTTTACGTCCTGGGAACGCCTCATGTCGCAAACCAACAGTGCATCATCAGTTTCAATAATAATCAAATTTTCAACACCGATACTTGTAACTAACTTTTTACTGCTGAAAATCAATGAGTTATGAGTGTCATGTGAAATTACATTACCGCGTAAAACATTGTCATGTGAGTCTTTTTCTGAGACCTGATAGATACTTTCCCAACTACCTAGATCACTCCATTCCATTTCAACCGGTAATACCGCTACATTTTTTGATTTTTCCAGCAGTGCATAATCAATTGAGTTAGCCTCAATGGATTCGTATACCTCGCGTATATTTTCCAAATCAGCCATATCTTTTCCGGCTGATGTTATTTTATTAAAAGCTGCCAACAGCTCCGGCGCGTGTTCTCTAAATTCAGCGAGCCATGTTTCTGCGGTTGCCATAAAAATACTTGCATTCCAGGTATAATCCGAGGATTCGAGATATGCTTCTGCAGTCGCCTGATCTGGTTTCTCCACAAAATCGGCAACCTTAAAGCCAACTTCTAGGGCTTCACCGGCTTTGATGTAGCCATAACCGGTTTCCGGACGATCCGGGCGAATACCAAAAGTAACAATATATCCGGAACTTGCCAGCGGCTCAGCACTTTTCAGCGCACTGATGAAATTTTCAGGTGCCTTTATCAGGTGATCAGAAGCTAAAATAACGACCGGTTGCTGTCGCTGATTTTCCGGAATCTGCAAAATACCCCACAGAATGGCTGGAGCAGTATTCCGGCTCAGAGGCTCAATCAGCAGTTGTTCCGGTCTGTAATCCGGAAAGATTTGCAGCATCTGCTGCTGCAGTTCACCCACATGTTCATTAGATCCTACCACATAAATCTTATCCGGAGAGACGAGTGGTTCCAGACGGGAACACGTTTCCTGAAACAAGGATTCGTGTGTAGATCCGAGATTAAGAAATTGTTTAGGTGTCATGCTTCTGCTGTAGGGCCAGAGCCGAGTTCCGGTTCCACCGGCAAGTATCATTGCAATCATAAATTTATTTTCTAGAACTTTATAAGATGAACCCGTAAAAAGTCTAAATGGTACACTTGTATGTCATTTTCACGAAAGCGGGAATGACAATTATTTACGAATGCATCATAAAATGTGTTTCAGCTTTTTCTGGAGATATTTTTAAGAAAATCCAAGCGGCTGAGAATTACCGCAATTGATGTAAGACTGATTACTGATCCGGAACGTACCTGTTCAAGAGACTGAACATAAGCCCGCAGATGAGAGGCAGTCATGCTTTCAAGAGGTTCTAGCATACTGTTGAAATCTTGTACATTCAAATTTTCAAGAGTATGTGATTCAAGTAGCACTTCAAGCATTCCAAGTTTATTGGCATCTAAAGTACGCAAGAGAATGTCTTGGTATTCGAGTTCCCAGTCATTGTTAGGCTCAAGTTCCACCAGGCGTTCACGTAGCCAGTCAAAACCAAAAGTATGCTCTACACTCTGCGCAATCCTGTAAGCGACACTGACGGCCAATCCTTTAGTGATGCATAAATGCATAACGTCCGGTGCTATCCATAAACGCTGTAATGAAGCGCGGAATACGTCAACAGCCCGTGGTTCAATTTCTTCAGCTTCCTCTCCCTCAACTACTGTTTCATCCTTTAGCTGGTCGCCTGCTGAGTTTTCCGGAGCAACAGAATTTTCAGTTAGTTCTTTGAGCTCACATAATAAACCGTGATATTCTGCTATTTTCTCAAATCCAGGTGGCGTTGTTTGACTATACAAAACGTTTCTAACCAGCATTTTTAATAAATCCTCGAGTTCAATAAGCGCTTCATAGCGTTCATTCTCGCTGATATCATCCATAGAATACAACACCTCCCGCATTTCCGGTGCCCCGAGACTTGCTTCCAGCACAAGGTAGGTCCTTACAATATCCGGAATATTACCTTCCGTTACTTGTGCCATTCTTGAAATAAAAGTAGATCCTGCCTGATTTATCACATTGTTGGTCAGCACAGTAGAGACAATTTCCTTTTTTAAAGGATGTTCGTTTATTTTTTCTCCAAAATGGCTGCGTAAAACAGTCGGTATGTATTGCAAATATGTTACAGTAAGTTCTGCTTCAAAAGGCATTTCGGAGGACGTCAGCGCATCATAAACCTCCATTTTAGCGTAAGCCATCAGCACTGACAATACTGGCCGCGGCAAAGGCATATTCAATTGTTCCAGCTGATCCAGATCACCACGTGAAGGAATGTACTCGCTGCGTTTATTCATCCCCTGTGCCTGAAGGTGTATAATCAACTTGCGGAACAACCTAAAATTACGGTTGGAACGGATGCTGTCCATGGAAATCAAGCGGTGCTGCCCACGGTTATTCGCTAAAACCAACTCTGAGACTTCATTTGTAGCTGATGCTAATAGTACATTACGTTCTTCCTTTGTCTCAATAAAACCACTACGCAGCATTTGTTGAAGCAATATTTTCAAATTAACTTCATAATCAGACATGTTGACACCTGCAGAATTATCAATTGCATCGGTGTTCAGTCTGACTCCGTTATTGGAAAGATCAATGCGTGCCAACTGAGTTAAGCCTAAATTTGCACCTTCACCAATCACTTTCACTTGACACTCAGTTGTCTCAATTCTTACCGGATTGTTTGCCTGGTCACCGACTTGAAAATGAGTCTGTGAAGGCGTTTTGATATACGTACCTATTCCTCCAAACCACAGTAAATCTGCATTCATCTGTAAAATCAAACGTACAACTTCATCACCTTTTAAACTTACGGAATTTGTACCAAGCAAGATTTGAAGCTGCTGTGAGAGTTTGATCGATTTTGCATGACGTTCAAAAATACCACCTCCGGAACTGATTAAGTCTGCAGAATAATCACTCCAAGACGAGCGTGGTAAATCAAATACTCGTTTGCGCTCATTCCATGAAATTTCTGCATCAGGATCAGGATCAATAAAAATGTGTTGGTGATTGAATGCTGCCTGAAGCAACAGCATTTTACTCTGCAACATACCGTTACCAAAAACATCTCCGCTCATATCACCTACACCAACCACTGTCGTAGGTTCAGTCTGAATGTCACGTCCCATTTCCTTAAAATGAAGCATCACACATTCCCAGGCACCGCGTGCAGTGATTCCTTCTTTTTTATGATCGTAACCTACTGAACCTCCTGAAGCAAAAGCATCACCCAGCCAGAAATCATATTTCTCTGAAACTTCATTTGCAATGTCCGAAAAAGTAGCTGTACCTTTGTCTGCAGCCACAACGAGGTATGGATCAGGATCATCATATGAAAGTACATGACTTGGTGAGTTAACCTTCCCTTCTGGATCGAGATTATCCGTTATTTCCAGCATGGCACTGATAAAACGTCTGTACTGATTTTGAGCTTCTGTGATTGCAGCTTCTCTTGTTGCAGGAGTGTTTTTCAGCACAAAACCACCTTTTGAACCAACTGGAACAATCACCACGTTTTTGGTTTGCTGAGTTTTGACGAGTCCCAATATTTCCGTCCTGAAGTCATCCGGACGGTCCGACCAACGAAGTCCTCCCCGCGCAACTTGACCAAAACGTAAATGTAGTCCTTCCATGCCGACATCATGGACATATATTTCTCTGAAAGGCACTGGAACCGGCATTTGTTCAATTTTTCTTGAATCCAGCTTGACCGAAATCCCCGTTTCTACAACAACTTTAGGTAGATAAAAATTGGTACGCAAAGTATTTTCAATCAATTCAAACAAACTTCGCAGTACTTCATCGTCAGTCACCTGTTGAACTTTGTCCAGAGATTCAAAAAACTCCTGTTTTTTCTGCGGCAGTAGCACTTCCTTACGATAAGCGAGATTACCGAAAGAAGGATCAAGAGAAAAGCGGCAGGCAAATGTCTCAAAAAGTAACCGTGAGGATTGAGAATGCCTGAGCAAAACCGCATTTATGGTTTCACGTGTCAAAGGCGCATTTAACTGCAGGGATAAATTCCGATAAAGCTGAAGCACGTTAATTTCACGCCAGCCTAAATTTGCCAACAGGGCAAGACCGTTCAGTGGATCATTTTCAGTCTTTTGCAGATACACTTGCTGAATAATCGCTGCCAGCAACGGCTTAAAACGTACCTCGTCAATTTTGACGTTATCATTCCGGGTTACCCGAAAAGACTGGATAAAGCCCAGCGTTTTTTCGTCATTACCGATCCTAGTTGTTAATTGATCAATCACGTGCAGTCCCAGATTCTGCAGGACAGGCATAATTCTGATCAAATGGATTTTTTCTTTACTGTAAATGTACAGCAGGGAAACTGACTCAACCAGTAGAGAAGGAAGGGTAAAGGGTTTTAAATCGAATTGAATATTATCATCTTGTGTCAGCAGTTCCATGTAATGGATATTTTCCAGAGCTTCCAGAGTATCAACACGTGCCCGGTAATGCGAAGTCATCAGGGGAACATAGCGTTCATAGAGTTGTGTGCCTTCTTCTCCGGGATGCTGGTTACGGAGCAGTTCACGCAGTTGAGTTTCCCATGGTTTTATCAGTCCACTGATTTCTCCTTCAAACTGCAATAAATCAAAAGACGGAAAATAGCTTTTGCCCTGAAAGTCTTCCTGTAGCTCAAACTCAAAATGCAACCGTGACTTCTCACTTCCACGTGCTTCAATCCATTCACAGCTCTGATGCGGAATTTTTGCTTTGAGAAAGTCTGTAGTTTGCTCAATTGATTCCTCATTTAAGAGAGAAGTGGGCATCACAACCATCAGTTTTAACACACCTGATATTCTAGTATCTATCTGAAAACAGTAAATATTGTTCGGATTATTGACGGAAAGCAGGCCATCGCATATTTGAATTAATTCTTTTCTTGATGAACGGAATAATTCGAATTTAGGCGTCGCACCAAAAATCCGCACAACTTCATTGTAATCATAACTGTTCTCAAGCATGTTCCGCTTTTCAAAGATATAACGCATCTTCTTGTGAATCAGCGGAGTCTCAGTATTTTTCACATTCAGCGAACTGCCTCTGAGCAGACCAAGAAAAACATGTTCAACCATTCCGAGTTTTGCGTCCAGAATCCGTAAACTCAGTATCATCAAATTCTCAAAGCGTAAAACCGGACTTGGAAATCGTACACGGTCAAGTGAAAAAGGAAAATCCGTGTGACGGCGTTTCCACAGATGGGTGGTTAAAACTTTTAAGAGTATATTCGAAGATTTTTCTAAATATTCCGGTGCTAATATTCCATGTCCGGAGTTTTCGACGGTGTTGATAAAATCCGCAGAATCTGAATCATTCTGTAAAAATGTGATAAATCCCATCACAGTAAAATTGTCCAGCTTCAACCAGCCACAAAGTTTTGACCATTCACCCTTTGTGTCTGATGAAACTGCGCTCACAGACTCTATTTCTTTTTCCATTGATTCCAGAGACTGCAGTATTTGTTGTCGATGATTACGGACAAGTTGTACTGCCAGCATATGTCCGGCAATCATGGTTTCAAGACGTTTTAAAAAGACAATATCCGCATCTGCTTCTATTTCAAGATAGAGATGATCAAACTTTTCCATTTTTTCTTGAGGAGAAATAACTGCTTCTATCTCCTTTTCCGGAGAAAGTACCACACCCATGATAGGGTGAAGTTTTCGAAGAATCAGCAACTCCATTTTACGCATCAACGCCTCAACTGTGACAATGATAAATGGAGCGTCCGGCGCAGATATTTCGACTATCACATGACCGTTGTAATGTGACTCCTGCTGTGACACTGTGGAAAGTTTATGTGGTTTAACCCTGACCATCCCGCTCCTGCGGGTGGCTTCCTGAAAAAACGTAAAGCGCTCCTTGAGAAATTCATCTAACTGAGTACTGCTGTAAGTTTCACGCATTCTTACTGACATTCCACGCAAAAATTGAGTGGAAAACTGCTCGAAAACTGAAGCAGCAGTTTCACCCTGTTCCTTTTTATTACCTGCTTGTTTTTGCTTGTCTTCACTCATTTTAAGTTATGGAAATAGTGCATAAATTCGCAATTGTGCTTTATGCATGTCTGATTATTTTTTCAGCTAACAAACTGTATCTCAGATGATTTTAAAGGATTAAAAGTTTTTTTGATGCTAATAATCAGTTCAGACATCTACTTAAGGAACGACTGAGATTATTTAATAATGTAAAATAGAGTTCTCTTCCAGGTTCAAGTTCTGCTCCTAAAGGATCAAGGATACCTTTTTTTACTTTTGTACCTGAAGTAACAGTCTGTAGCAGTTTTGGCGAAAACTGAGGTTCGCTGAAAATGCAGTGAATTTTTTCTTTTTGAATTATCTTACGTACTTCCATTAGTCTGCGCACACTTGAGCCGTGGCCAATGTGAAGAGTCACAGAACCAACAACATTTAGCTGATATCTTTTTTCAAAGTATTGATATGCATCATGAAACACCATATAAGGTGTTTCTGCGACTTTAGTCATTTCTGCTTTCAACTTGCGGTCGAGTAGATCAAGACGGTGTCCATATTTTTCACCGTTTCTGCGATAAGATTGTGCGTTTTGAGGATCCATTGCAGTTAAAATTTCCACTATTTTACTGCTGATTATTTTTGCATTGTACGGATCAAGCCAAATGTGTGGATCTGTTCCGGAAGTGCTTGCTGAGTCATCTTCTGCAGAATGATCATTAGTTGAATCAGGTTCATGTTTGTGTGGATCTATACCGGAAGTGCTTGCTGAGTCATCTTCTGCAGAATGATCATTAGTAGAATCAGTTTCATGTTTTTGCCATCCTAATCCTGAACGCAGCGGCAAGAGTCTCAGACCTGCTGTTTCCTGCAGTGAAACCAACTTTGCCCTGCTGGCCAGAGACTGAAGAGGTTTAGTCAAAAATCCTTCAAGTATTTCACCTCCCCAAAAAACAAGATCCGCCTGTTGTAGATTCTCCGCAGAGCTGGGACGAAGTGCATAGGAATGTGGTGAATTATTACCGTTTATCAAAAGAAGAGGTTCGGAAACGCCCTCCATAATTCCTGAGACAAGTGAATGAAAAGGTTTGATGGAAACCAAGACTTTTAGGTCTGAAGCTGCCTTAACCTGAGTTATGAACAACATGAATATAATTAAGATAATGCAAAATCTAGTTTTCATTACTATCCTTATTTGCTTTGCAGCTTTGCTTTGAAGAGGAAAATGTGTTAATAATAATGCTCGTTTAAAGATAACTCTGATTCACTAATTTGTCAATGTCAAGCAACAGAGAAACAGCAGCAGATTATGCTAAAGCTGATGAAAAAAAACAAATCCTGCTTCATACTCAAGATCTTTCTTTAGTAAGAGGAGAGCGTGAGTTGCTCTCTAATATTACACTTACAGTTTCAGCAGGTGAAATAGTAACTGTCATTGGCCCCAATGGTGCGGGAAAAACCACCTTACTGCGAGTGCTGCTCGGATTAATACCACCGAATGCAGGAAGTATTATCAAAAAACCAAAGCTCAGAATAGGTTATCTACCGCAAAAAGTTGCTGTTGATCCTATTCTACCTCTTTCTGTCAGCAGGATAATGAACCTTACAGGAAATTATTCCAGCCTCCAAATTAAGACTGCTCTTGAAGAAACGGGAGTTGCTTCTTTGAGAGAAAAACCTGTCTCTCAACTTTCAGGGGGAGAATTTCA
>Ga0209403_10005675_pt1 | contig 12953 bp, 9 predicted proteins | sample ArcticOcean_MG_C_8_FD_187440 | JGI IMG/M metagenome (GOLD analysis project Ga0209403, IMG submission 187440) | Marine microbial communities from western Arctic Ocean - ArcticOcean_MG_CB11_86 (SPAdes) (version 2) | ecosystem: Environmental > Aquatic > Marine > Oceanic | place: Arctic Ocean... | reverse complement strand
CAATGGACTTAAAAAACTCGAACAAGTTTTTACTGTCTCCAGTTGAGGTGTTCAGGGAAAAAGAGGAGTTGATTTAATCAGAAAGGAAACTGGGTCAAGAGCAGGTACACGGGAGGTCGTCTTAAGCGCTTGTCGTCCTTGGCAATTATTTTCCGTCCCTGGAAAACGACGACCTCCCATGAGATCCCTTTTTAAAACTGCAGAGATGCAAGTTTTCCACCATTTCAACTAATTCAGCTTAGGTGTTTAAGAACCTGCTGTAGACTTCCATAAAACGTTGCATGTCCGGCAGCATTCTGAGGCTCATCCGGAAAGTATGTGAAATTGGGGGTCCCATCGGTCGTACAAGGATTTTATTGTCTTTTAAAAATTTACATGCCGCCACGGGATCTTCAGGTTCTACCAGCATAAAATTAGTTTTATTTGAATAATATTTAACCTGATTTTCATCAAAAAAATTTTCCAACGCAGGTTTGCTTTCTTCGAGCAAATGCTTAACGATCCCTTGCCAGTGTTCCGGACGTTGTAATTGTTCACGTGCTGCAAAAACCGCAACCACGTTCACATCATAAGGTCCGCGTATTTTTTGCAAATGGATAATAAAGTCCGGTCTCGCGATGACATAACCCAAGCGCAAACTTGGCATTCCAAGTGCTTTTGAAAAAGTGCGTATTACAATTAAATTTGGATAACTCGACAAAAAAGAAACACATGTTTCTCCGGAAAATTCATAATATGCTTCATCAACAAGGACTGGAATGTCCGGAAAAGATTTTAGTAAATCCTCTATTTGCTCAAGTGAAACTGCTGAACCGGTTGGATTATTTGGATTAATGACCACAATTAAACGTGTCTTCCCAGTCACCGAAGCTTTTAATTCTTGATGGGGGAAGCTGAAATCCCGCGGAAATTTAGGACCGTCAACAGAGCAACCTAAAGTTCCTGCAACCTGGCGGAACATCGGAAAACCGGGCTGAGTCATTTTAACTTCATCACCATTTTCCAGTAAACAGCGTAAAATTACATCAATCCCTTGATCCGATCCGTTTGTCAACAGCAAATTTTCGGTAGGCACCCCAACATATTCGCCCAACTTCTCCAGGAAATCTCCGTAGATCGGATAAGTGTGAATACGATTTTTAAGTAATTCAGCAATTTTTTCTATTACTTCCGGAGGAGGAGGAAGAGGTGGTTCGTTAAAATCCATCAGCATATACTCTTCCGGATTTCTATTTTCCAGAGGAGGATCGTAATATCCCATGCAGGAAATTGCCTCACGGACTTTTATGCTTTGCTCTGAATTAACTTTGGACATCATACTTCTCACTCACCGATTGAAAACATGTGCTCAAGATCGTGCCTGGAATATGTGCTAAAAGCTATCAAAGTTTCTGTTGCGGTTATTCCTTCCAGTTCTCCAAATTTTCCTGCTATTGTATCCGCGATTTGTTCATTAGTTTTGACGCGTACAACCGCCACTAAATCATAACGACCCGCCACTGAATAGACTTCCGAAACTTCCTGCATATTAACCAGTTTTTGGGAAATACCCTTTATGTGCTGGCGTTCAATATTTAAAAGAACCAGTGCTGTAACCATGATTATCTCCTGAGTTAGGGATTGTTTACTTAAAAAGTGTCTTATTCTAACAAAGCTCAATTGTTTTCAAAAGGATTATAATGCTGAGTTCATTTAAGAGGAACAGAATTTGCTGATATTTTTTATGAAGAAGCCTTCTTCATTGTTAAAGGTCTCTAAATATGATGCATTCGTAAATAGTTGTCATTCCCGCGAAAGTGGGAATCCAAAAACTTGTAAGTATCTTAAATAATGGATTTCCAGTGACAACTACTCGCATTCCAGCCTCACCAACAGCACGACATATTATTACAAAGTCGCCGACGTCAATTCCACCGGAATCGGAACACTCTCCTCAGAGGTCAACACCGCTCCCAGTGTGTCCTCTATCAGCGGCCTCGTCCTTTGGCTCGATGCGAATAGCGTGGTCGGCCAGCAAAACACCACCCTCGACAACGGGTCTTCCGTCAGCCAATGGACGGACTTGAGCGGGAACGGGTACTCGCTGACCCAGTCTCTCAGCACAAAGCCTACATTTTCCACAAGTGGTTTGAATGGGAAAAATACCGTGAGTTTCAACGGTAACTCAAATCTCTATTCTGATAACTTTACTGAGTTGACCACAGACAACTACACCATTTTAGTAGTCACCCAACTGGACAACTCCACCGGTGGTGATCAGGCTTTATTGTCGATGACCGATGTTTCCGCCAATGCTGGATTGGGGATTACTAAAATTAGCTGGGGAGGACATAGATGGATTGTTTTGCAGCGTATGCCTAAAGGAAATTCTGGCGGAAACACCCGTTACGGATTTAATTCGGATACACAGCCTCATTTGCTGATGGTAGAAAGAAAAGCAAATGGGAGTTCCACCGATGATCTGAATCTGTTCCTTGATAATGAATCCAACTCATCTGTGAATAACGACCTAACTTCAATCTTGAACATGAGCAATTTTGAGTGGAGCCTCAAATACCTGTCATTTGGGAGCATATATTACAGCTCCTTGAGTCGTCCATTCGATGGGGGAATCTCAGAGATCTTGATTTACACCAAAGCCCTAGCGACTCAGGAAATGGCGGAAGTCAAATATTACCTCTCTCAGAAATGGGCACTGACCTCCAGCGTTGAAAGCGACGTGGACGGTACGGTCGATGCGAATGACGCGGACCCCTTGAATTAGCAAAAGCACTTGTCACCACGCAAGCAAGTGTTAAATTCATTCCGTGGCTCTGCCGCGGAATGAATTAGCATGGCTCTGTGCGGAATGAAGTGATGCGGTGCTACCGTTCCGGAATTGCACATCGTCATTGGCTCCCCCCGCCATTTATGACGTTGTTACGGTTCCGGAATATTTTATCGCCTTTGCCCAAAGAAGAGACGAGGCCCATGAGCAACTTGTGTTTATAATTCTTCACAACAAAAAATGCTTGCCTTGTATGTCTCGTATTACTTTCTTTGTACATCCCGCCTGCTCCGCAAAGTCTAGCCAATGCTGGACTGCCTGATTGACTTCGTCAAAGATCCTGGACGATTGTTTTATTGTAATTCCAAATTGTGCCGCAATCGCTAAACAATCTTCTCGAGAAGGATCTTTCCCTTCCCCCAAGACACTCATTGTATGCTCCCCGCTAATCCCACGCGCGAAAGTCAGATCATATGCGGGCGACAAATTCCACGTAAAGTTTTCTGCAAGGCTCGCTGTATGGTTCGCTACAAGGCTCGCTTCGACATCTCCTGTTATCATAAACGAAAAATTTTTTGCATGGTCATCACGGTTATGTGATGTTATGTTAAAAACCATTCTTCGAAAGAGTTCAAGTAGGTCATGGTGATTTCGCGTGAGCAGTCGTGTTAGCTTGAACAAATCTGCATAATCAGTTGAAGGGATTCTAAAATTTGCGTGAATCAAATTCCCAAATGTGTGTAGATGTCTTCGTTTGTTTAGACCTCTTTCATTATTACGATCAAATCGCTTCACGCCAAAGTGCATACGCTTCAACTTGCCCTTGCAAGAATGAAATAACCTTGCTTTTGGCATATCTATACCGGCGTCCTTTGCCATCAAAGCGTAGGCATATTCGATCTGGCTTACTTGACTAACTTCAAAGTAAGGCTCGCTTTTAGCCGCAAATTTTATGAGCCAATGTTCAAAACCTTCAGGCAAATCAGTTTCACCTGAGATCAGTTCATCATACCGAACACCCACAAGCATCTTTGGTCGTACACCGCCGGGAGAACCGCCCGCTCGCTCAAGTTCGGGAAGTACTTCTGCTGCATCACCCCTAAAAACTTCTTCCGCGTTTTTCCCAAGTGCGTGTAAGTCAAGCATGTTTGCATCCAGTTTAACATCATCGGAAGGATGATAAGCCAATGCGCCCATTGCCCGCATTCCCACATAACTCAAGCGCTCAAGTGGTGATAGTGTTACCGGTGCTATTCCTTTCTTGCGAAAGTGACGATCCATTAGTAGCAACCCCCAACCGTCCGGAAGTGAATCATCAAACAACCCCGGAAGAGGACCAAATGAGAAATCTTTGTGCTCAAATAATCCTTGCTTGAGAGGTAGTTTGAACGGCGAAAGTTCTAATCCGCTATTAATCCACCCCTGATCGTACTCAAAATATATTCGGCGATTTTGCTCTGCAAGCGTTCCAACAGTTGATTCGGTGTGCTCGTTATGCCGAAATGTCACCGTCAATTTTTTCAATTTCTCCCCCGCATGCGTTTCTTGATTTTTTGTTTTTCCAGGGCTTCAAGTTCAGCAATTGATTGTGCTTTTGGCTCAATGATCCAGGACGTAATATCATCAAGCAGACCCAGCACAAAGCAAATCTTCAAAAAATTTTTGATCGATGTTTGTCCTGTTGCTTCATATCGACGAATTGTGGGAAGAGAAACTCCAGAGCGTTTCGCAAGCGTATCTTGTTTCCAGAGCTTAGCCAAACGGATGTTGCGGATACGGTGGGCAAGTAATGCCTGCGTTTCATCAGGTTGAGGTGATTCGAAAGCTAAATGTTCCATAAAAAGTCTGATTGAATAAGTTAATAACTATAATATATTATCACTTATCAATAATAATGCAACTAATATATCATATATTAGTTGTTAATAATCAGGCAAATCGTTGAACATAGATAAGTACTTCACTGATACGAGGACGAAGAATCCAAATTGCGTTACCCTTCACATTACGCTTTCCCTTAACGGCGCGAGCGAGGCCACCGTTCAATAACTGAACTAGGGGAATTTCAGCCAAGCTCAATGTGCATCAAGCCAGTTTTCACCTTTACCGATTTCCACGAGTAGTGGAACCTCAAGACCAACCACGTTTTCCATGGTCTGCTTAACAATTTCACAGAGTTCATCTGCTTCTTCGCTTAATGCGTCAAAGACAAGTTCATCGTGCACTGTCAGGATCATTCTGGACTGCATTTGTTTATCAGTGATCCGTCTATCAACTTCTATCATGGCGAGCTTAATAATTTCTGCCGCAGAACCCTGGATGGGCGTGTTTATCGCGGCTCCTTCAGCCATCCGTTTCAAAAAACCTTTGCCATTAATCTCAGGAAGGTAGCGTCTTCTTCCGAACAATGTTTCTGTAAAACCCTCTTTACGCGCCTGTTCCAGAAAACGTTCCTGCAAAGCATGAATGGTACTGTATTTTTCAAAATAACGTTCAATAAATTCTTTTGCTTCAACTTTGGACGTTTTAGTGACAATCGAAAGCCGTTCCGCACCCATTCTGTAAATCAGTCCAAAATTAACTTCTTTGGCCCGGGAACGCATTTCACGGGTCACTTCTTTTTCCGGAATGTTAAATATTGCTGAAGCCGTCAAGGCGTGAATATCAAGGTTACGCCGGTATGCGTCCATGAAAGTTGGATCTTTGGAATAGTGTGCCACAACGCGTAATTCGATCTGGCTGTAATCAGCGGAAACCAGAATTTTATCTTTTCCGGAAGAAATGAAGGCACGGCGAATTCTACGTCCTTCGCTGGAACGCACCGGAATGTTTTGCAGATTTGGGTTTTCGGATGAAAGTCGCCCAGTCGCGGTTCCGGTTTGCCGAAAAGTAGAATGGATGCAGCCGCTTGCTTGATGAACGTGGGTCGGTAATTGATCAACGTATGTGTTTTTAAGTTTGTTAAGTGTTCGATAATCCAGAATGGTACGCGGTAATTCGTCCTCAGCAATTTTTTCCAATGATTCTTCGTCAGTTGACATCCGGTTACCCAACTTTATTTTTTTAGGTTTCACCTTGTAACGCTCGTGTAGACGCAGTTTTACATAGAGGATATTCTGCAACTCAATCACGGAATTTGGATTAAATTCTTCTCCTGCCAATGCCATAATTTTTTGACGTAATTCAGTTAAACGTTCTTCAAATTCAAGCGAAATTTTTGACATCACGTCCACATCAAGACGGATACCGGACTGTTCCAGCTTTGCTAAAGTTGCGGCTAGTGGGATTTCGATATTCCGGAAAGCCGCTTCCATTCTGGTCTGTTTCAATTGTGGCGAAAGCTGCCGGCGCAAACGTAATATGATCGAAGCATTTTCACAATACTGAACGTATGAGTTTTGATCCTCAATTTCCGCTTCGTCAAACATGGACAACTGGCTTTCTTTCTGTACAGTCTCAGCAGAGTCTATAGGATTTCTGCGTAAATTAAGTTTGCTGCCAAGGAGATAATCAAGATCATAGCGTCTTGCCAGCGGATCTGTCATGTGAGCGGCAAGCATTACATCTGAGTAAATTCCTTTTAACTCAATGCCGAAATTTGCAAATAACTGCACAGCTTTTTTCAGTCCATGAAAAATCTTTGGATTTGTAGTAGATTCAAGCATTTTTTTGACTTCCGCAAACATCTCATCCTGCTTTGCCGCAGATTGACTCAAATCAAGATATATACTCCGTTCTGGTTTAGCACAAAGAGCGAGTCCCTCAAATTTAAAATCCAACTGATGATCACCCTTGATATTCAAAGAAATTGCCAACTCCTCTCCCGTAGATAACTCCTGTAAATAATCACGCAGCAGTTGCGGAGTTTCAACTTTATCACTGCCTATTTCGAGGATATTGCGCTCATTTTCCACATTTTGAACAAACTCTGACGACTGTGCTTTAACCTCAGAAACCTCTGTTTTTTGCGCTGATATTTTAGTTGAATCAGCTGATTTAGTTTCCCTTTTTTTCAGCAGACGAATGAGCAGAGTATTAAATTCCAGTTCCTCAAGCAAAGCGAACAATTCTGGATTATCATATAAATCAGTTTCTCCCAGATGAACTGCTTCAAGCCCAACCGGAAGCGGAACATGACAGTCAATTGTAGCAAGTTCCCTGGATAGGAGCGCACTTGCGTGTCCGGATGCTAATTTTTCTTTCAGGCTTTTTCCGTTAATTTTATCAAGATTTTGATAAATTGTTTCAATGTTGCCATACTCTCTAATCAATTTCATAGCGGTTTTTTCACCAACTCCACGGACACCCGGGATGTTGTCCGAGGCATCACCCATCAGTCCTAGCATTTCAATTACCTGCTCCGGAGCACAACCGAATTTTTCAAGAACTCCCGGAATTCCAATCAGTTCGTTTCTGTGATTGAGCATCACTATTTTTTCAGTTATCAACTGCATAAAATCTTTGTCGCTGCTAACCATCACACCTTCTATTTCTGCTTCATGACAAAGCCTCATCAGTGTTCCCACAATATCGTCTGCCTCATATCCAGGCATTTTCAAATAAGGCAAATTAAGTGCTTCCACCAATTTTGGTAGATAGGGCAGTTGCTCTACCAGATCTTCCGGCATTTTTTCACGAGTCGCTTTATAATCAGGATATCTTTTATGCCGAAAAGTAGGTTCCGATGAATCGGTAGCAACTGCTAAATAATCCGTCTTTTCATCTTCAATAATCTTTATCAACTGCATTAAAAAAGCTCTAACACCACTGGTATTCAAACCTTTTGAATTTATAAGCGGTGTGCGGATCATGGCAAAATAACCACGGTACAGAACTGCCATGGAATCAACTGCAAATAGTTTTGGCATAATTAAATGAAGATTTAAGGATAAGGGATTAGTCTATAAGGTACAAAGTCACGATACAGGATACTGTTTGCAGAACTAGGCATCATTTGCACAAAGGGTGCATCTATCTTAGGGATGATTTTTAGTTATTATAATTTGTATTTAGCAACAGCCTTAATTTGACAAGATGTCACGCATACGCTACCACATCCGCAATTTTTTTGTCGCAATAATATTGCTCACGTTGGGAGGAGTTTGCACTCTCCAAGCCCAGACCGGTGAGTTACGAAGACCAGGACAGGGTGTCCGCAACTTAGGTATGGGCAATGCTGGCATTGCGCTGAGCTTTGACGAAAATGCGCTTTTTTACAACCCGGCAGGATTGGCGAGTGTTGATTCTATTCTGGTTGGTTTTCCATTTTTATGGGAAGTATCAGACGATTCGGTCAGTATCATCAAGGAAATTTCGGCACTAAGCGGTGATTCAAAAACTTCCGATACAGTTGCCTTACTAATGGGCAAGAATGTTCATTTCAGGAGTTTAATTGATTTAAATCTGGTTATGCCTTTTGGCGAGTTGATTACTTTCGGTGCCGCCGCCGGAGTAGAAACACAGTTTGATTTTGGGGTCAGAAATCCTGTTGCTATTGAAATTGATTTCGGCTTTCGTCTGGATAAAATTCAAAACTATGGTTTTGCCATGCCGGTTGCACGTGGGCGCTGGCTGTTGGGCGCAGGAATTGAAACTATTGAGCGTTGTGATATCCCGTTAACAAAAGCTACTTTCGGCACAGTTCTGAGTAATTCCAACCTCAGCAGTTCTTTTGGCAGCTGCAAACTCACCGATCTTAAGCGTGCGCAAACTTATAATTTCGGTTTTCAAAAACGTCTTGAAACTGCTTCTGCCTTAAAAATGACCTGGGGTATGACTGCCAATAATATAGGCGGTTTAAAATTCAATCGTTCGGACAATGAAACCAGTCCCGCTGATCAAAATCCTGAATACAGTATGGGTTTTTCATGGCAGCCTGCCTGGGGGCCATTGCGTTTACTCTACGCATTTGATATCCGTGACTTAACCATGAAACATGCAGATGACACCTATTGCCAGTCCAGAAAAGGTACTGATTGTCTTTGGAAACGTTTGCACATAGGAACTGAAATTGGAATTTTTCCAATAGATTCTGGTGCAAGTACATTTGCGGTGCGTGCTGGATTCAATCAAGGTTATTTTACCTATGGATTTGAGCTAAATCCGTTCATATTTTTTCGCGGCCTCAACATCCAATATGCGGTTTATAAGACAGAAACCGGAAGTCAGATCGGTGACAGTCCGGATAAACGTAAAGTCTTTCAACTTAATTTCGGATTTTAGCTATGAAAATATATCTCCTGATAAAGTTGAAAAATCTGCAACTGAAATTACAATGGCATATTTTTTTAGTAATTTTTGTGGCTCTTTCCGCCTGCGGAGATTTGGTGAAAGAGTCTGATACCGGCGCCTGTAACAGTGCTATCGACGCCAGAAACTACGATAAAGCATTATCAGTTTGTACTTCAAGAAAAGACAAAGCCTCTGCTTACATGGGTAAGGCAGGCTATGACATAGTGAATCTGCTTAAATCATCCGGCACAACCACGTCCGCGTACACTGCGCCTTCAGGAGTTAGTTTAGGTACTGACGATGTCACAGGAGCATCTATTTTAAATATTCTCCAGTTAAGTGTAGCGGTTATCGCTGATGATACAACCCGGGCAGCAGCGATCACGAGTTCAAGAGATAATCTTGATAGTGCTTCCGCACTGCTGCATCCTTATCTGAGTGATAATAGTTCTCCTTTAACTACTGACGAAATTTTTCTTAATACTTTCGCCCTTTCCTTTGCAATGCAGTTGAGCCAGATTATTATTTATGACAATGCCACAACCAGTACAAGCAAAAGTCCTGGTGGTACCCCGGGAAGTCTGACCTGTACTGAGGTTACAGGTGCGGGAGGTACAGACGCGGCTGCAATGCTAGTAGCAATGGACGGACATCTCTGGACTTCCGAACGTGACGGAATGCAGTGCAACCGGATGAAAAGCGCTATCGATGCGCTTAATGGAAGTCAACAAACCGCGGTTTTAGTAGCGTTAGCCACCTGGGTAAGTGCTGGAGGATTGTTACCGGCTGCAATCCGTACTGCGGTATGCGATCCACTAGAGTCTATGACCACTTATCTCAGTAAACTCTCTGACAGCGTCAGTAAACTTTCACTTTCCGGTGACAATACTGCCTCTATCACAAATTCCCAGACATCTTCAGACACATTGATGAAAACTGTAGGTTGTAAAGAGTAAACAATTCTTAGCTGACAAGTACTTTTTAAAGCAGAAATACATATGTCAAAGTCAAAAACCAAGACTCCATCCTCACCAACATTAAAAGACTGGGAAAAACAAGCTTCCCGCGAATTAAAAGGTAAAGCAACTTCTTCAATTCATTGGAAAACTACTGAAGGAATTGAAATAAAACCACTTTATACTGCCGAGGATTTAGAAAAACTAGGTTACAAAGAAACACTCTCCGGATTTCCACCTTTCACCCGTGGACCACGTTCCACGATGTACGCGGGACGTCCCTGGACAATTCGTCAGTATGCAGGATTTTCAACTGCAGAAGAATCAAATTCTTTTTATCGTAAAAATTTAGCCGCTGGCCAAAAGGGACTTAGCGTCGCTTTTGATTTAGCAACTCACCGTGGTTATGATTCCGATCATGAACGAGTCGTTGGAGATGTTGGAAAAGCTGGTGTAGCAATTGATTCAGTAGAGGATATGAAAATTTTGTTTGATCAAATTCCCCTCGATCAAATGTCAGTTTCAATGACCATGAACGGTGCGGTTTTACCAATTTTAGCAGCATACGTGGTTGCCGCGGAAGAGCAGGGTGTTAAACAGGAGCAGCTCAGCGGAACCATCCAAAACGACATCCTCAAAGAGTTCATGGTACGCAACACATACATCTATCCGCCTGCTGCTTCGATGCGTATCGTTGGTGACATCATTGAACACACCAGCGCACACATGCCGCGTTACAATTCAGTCAGCATCAGTGGTTACCACATTCAGGAAGCAGGTGCGACAGCCGTGCAGGAACTGGCTTTCACAATTGCGAACGGTTTGGAATATGTGCGAACCGCGCTTAATCGAGGGATGACGATTGACAGTTTTGCTCCCAGGCTTTCTTTCTTTTTTGGCATCGGCATGAACTTTTATATGGAAATCGCCAAATTACGTGCCGCCCGTTTTTTATGGGCAAACTTGATTAAGCAGTTTAATCCAAAAAAAGAACAGTCCGCGATGCTGCGTACACATTGTCAAACATCCGGCTGGAGTCTGACAGAACAAGATCCGTTTAACAATATTGTCCGCACGACAGTCGAAGCTCTTGCCGCAACTCTTGGCGGAACTCAGTCACTGCACACCAATGCCTTTGACGAGGCACTTGGTCTGCCCACCGAAACATCCGCGAGAATTGCGCGCAACACTCAACTTATTTTACAGGAAGAAGCCGGAATCCCGCATGTAGTAGATCCATTTGGAGGTTCATATTTTATGGAATCTCTCACTTCATCCCTGATTGAAGAAGCGACTAAGCTGCTCGATGAAATTGAAAATCTCGGCGGAATGACCAAAGCCGTTGAGTCCGGAATTCCAAAACAGCGAATCGAAGCCGCCGCCGCCCGTAGACAAGCCTTGATCGACCAGGGCGAAGAAGTAATAGTCGGTGCCAATAAATATCAGGTTGAAAATGCTGATCCGGTGGAAGTTCGTGAAATAGACAATAGCGCAGTTCGTCAGGCACAAATTCAGCGGTTGCAGAAAATCAAGAAAAGTCGTGATTCAAACAAAGTTGATTCTGCATTAAACACCATCAGCAATGCCGCAGAAAGCGGAGAAGGGAATTTGCTGGAACTTTCCATTAAAGCAATACGCTTACGTGCGACCGTTGGTGAAGTTTCAAATGCGATGGAAAAAATCTGGGGACGATACAACGCTCCTATTCATTCAATTTCCGGAGTTTATGCTAAAGCATTTCCAGATCAAAATGAAATCACGAAAGTCCGTGATGAAATCAATGACTTTGCTAAAACAGCAGGTAGGCGTCCCAGAATAATGGTCGCGAAAATGGGACAAGACGGTCACGACAGGGGAGCAAAAGTAATTGCAACTGCGTTTGCGGATTTGGGTTTTGATGTTGACATTGCACCTCTTTTTCAAACTCCGGAAGAAGTGGTCAAACAAGCCATTGAAAACGATGTGCATGTAATTGGTATTTCTTCTCAGGCAGCTGGTCACAAAACGCTGATTGATCTGTTGATGAAGGTATTAAAGAAAGAAAATTCGGAAGACATCGTCGTTGTCGCCGGAGGAGTGATTCCTCCACAGGATTATGCTTTTTTAAGAGAGCTAGGAGTTGCATGCATTTTTGGACCAGGAACCCCCATCCCTGGAGCCGCACGCGAGGTGCTGGCTGCCATCGCAAATAAAACCTGATAGCATTGCAATCTGGAAAAAATGGCTAAAAATAAACTTCCCTCACAGGCGGATATCCTTCAGGGAAACCGCAGAGCAATTGCCAAAGCCATTACTTTGCTCGAAAGCACCCGTCCGGAATCGTTTGAAAAAGGACAGGAATTGCTCGAATCGCTTTTGCCTCAAGCAGGAAAAGCTTTACGCATCGGAATCACCGGCGTTCCGGGTGTCGGAAAAAGCACTTTCATTGAAGCATTTGGGCTGTTTTTAATTGAACAGGGTTATCGTGTCGCCGTGCTTGCTGTCGATCCAAGTAGTCAACTTACCGGCGGAAGCATCATGGGTGACAAAACACGCATGAATGAATTAGCACAACATCCGGACGCGTTTATCCGGCCTTCACCCTCTTCCGGAATTCTCGGAGGAGTTGCCCGTAAAACCCGCGAAACAATGTTGATCTGCGAAGCGGCGGGTTATGATGTTGTAATCGTGGAAACTGTAGGTGTCGGACAGTCTGAAACAATGGTCGCCTCGATGGTGGATTTGTTTTTGCTCCTGATGCTGCCCAATGCCGGAGACGAATTGCAGGGAATTAAAAAAGGTGTGCTAGAATTAGCTGATTTGGTGGTTGTTAACAAATCAGATGGCAAACTGGAATCACTGGCAAAAACAGCTCAGGCGGAATACCGTAAAGCACTGCATTTGCTGCCATCTACAAAAACTACTTGGACACCGCAAATTTTGCGTTGCAGTGCTTTGGAAAAACAGGGAATGGATAAAATTTGGGAAGCTGTTAAAAGCTTCCGGAATGCACTACAGAG
>Ga0209403_10005669_pt1 | contig 12960 bp, 15 predicted proteins | sample ArcticOcean_MG_C_8_FD_187440 | JGI IMG/M metagenome (GOLD analysis project Ga0209403, IMG submission 187440) | Marine microbial communities from western Arctic Ocean - ArcticOcean_MG_CB11_86 (SPAdes) (version 2) | ecosystem: Environmental > Aquatic > Marine > Oceanic | place: Arctic Ocean... | reverse complement strand
CGAGGTAATGCCGCCGGAACACGGACTAACACTCCGCTCAGGCGGTACGGAAAAGCCCCTTCCCACGTTCGAACGTGACGAACTCCCCCGTGTGCTGGGAGAATAGCCACAGCATTAATACGGCCAACCCGCGTAGTCATGCCCACTTGGAGTAAGTTCGCGTTCATCGTAAGATCAGGTCATCCTGATCGGGCATTAAATGAATGCCGTTGATACGACTACCCACTACCCGATCACGAAGCCGCTCATGCCAGCAACAAATCTCCTGACAAAAATCGACGCCTACCTCGCCGATGATCGCGCTGAGTTTGTTCGGAGCGCCCTCGAATTCGCTACAAACGCCCACTCAGGGCAGTCACGCCTGTCCGGTGAACCTTACGTAGAGCACCCGATAGCAACGGCCGAGTTCCTGGCGGAACGTCGTATGGATGCCACAACGCTAGCCGCAGCGCTGCTCCACGACGTGATCGAAGATTGCGAGGTCACTCGAGAGCAGATCGAAGACCTGTTCGGGGCAGAGGTCGCCAAACTCGTAGACGGCGTCACCAAGATGAACTCCATCGACGCCCTGACACGTGGAGACCGCGTGAACGCCCCGGCGCTTGCGCTCAACGGCGACAGCCAGCAGGACGAACAGACAGCACGTCAGGCCGCAAGCATGCGCAAGATGCTCGTCGCAATGGCCGACGACGTACGCGTTGTGCTGATCAAACTTGCTGACCGACTCCACAACATGCGCACGCTTGACGCGCATACACAGGAACGTCGGATCGCCATTGCAAGAGAGACCCTTGAGATCTACGCCCCGTTGGCCCACCGCCTTGGTGCGTGGGACCTGAAATGGCGACTTGAAGACGAGTCTTTCAGATACCTCCAGCCACGCCAGTACCGCTCCGTATACAGGCTGATCAAACGCAAGCGGGCCGAGCGCGAGGAGTACACCGAACGGGTAATGGAAATCCTCCAGCGTGAGCTGGATGAGCACGACATCTCCGCAGAGGTCCACGGCCGCCCGAAGCACCTCTACAGCATCTATCAAAAGATGCACCGATACGCCGAGCAGGGGCGAGAGTTCAACGACATCCAGGACCTCACGGCACTGAGGGTGCTCGTCTCCAACGAGGAAGAGTGTTACCGGGTGCTGTGGATCGTCCACAAACTCTGGCGCCCTGTTCCGGGGAACTTTGACGACTACATCGCAAGCCCCAAAGAAAATCTCTATCAGTCGATCCACACATCGGTCATGTGTGAAGAAAACGCATCGGTTGAGGTCCAGATCCGCACGAGGCAAATGCACGACCTTGCCGAGAACGGCGTCGCATCCCACTGGGCATACAAAGAAGAGAGCGACTCCAACGCAGACGACAACTTTGAGCAGCGAATGTCGTGGCTCCGACAACTCCTGGACTGGCAGAAAGAGCTGGCCGGGGACAGTGAATACCTGGACACGGTGCGAACCGACATTCTGCGTGACCAGGTGTACGTCTACACGCCCATGGGTGAGATTAAAGAGCTGCCCGGCGGATCAACCCCACTGGACTTCGCTTACCGGGTCCACACGGACCTAGGACACCATACCGTGTCTGCATCGGTGAACGGCCAGCTAGTGCCCCTCAACAAGGTCCTGGAGAATGGCGACACCGTAGAGATCCGCAAGTCTCGCAGCGTACGTGGGCCACGTATGGAATGGCTAAACCCGGACCTTGGCTTCATGGTCACGGCGAGCGCACGCGAAAAAGTTCGCACATGGTTCAAACGCCAGAAACGTGAAGAGAACGTCCACCGGGGACGCGAGTTACTACGTAGGCAGGTCGATCAACTACGATCATCGACCTCGGAAGAGGAGATCGCAGCCACCCTCAAGTTCGAGTCCCCTGATGACTTAGCGGAAGCTCTTGGAAGTGGCGCAATCCAGCCATCGGACATCGTACGCGGGCTGGTCGATATAGTTGGCGATCCTGATCTGAGACAACCCGACGGCGACGAAGAGGCCACCTCACACGGCGTAGTGATCCTGGATACCGATCTCACGGCCACTCAGCCCATCATCAGGCTGGCACGTTGCTGCTCTCCTGTTTACGGTGACGCAATCATTGGCTACCTGACCCGTGAGCGCGGCGTAACAGTCCACCTGCAAACCTGCCCGAACTTGCGAGCGCGCCTTGAGCCAGAACGTTCTCTTGAAGTGGCTTGGGGTCACGTGGCTGGACGATACGCATCACGTCTTCAAATCTCGGCACGTGATCGTGTTGGTCTGCTGCGAGACCTGACCGCCGTCGTCTCCCGTGAGAAAGCCAATATCCGTCGAATTCAGTCCAGCGAGCAGACGACGGGCCGATCAATCGTAGAGCTCACGGTGTACACTAACGGGGTTGATCAGTTGACAAGAGTGTGCGCGCAGTTGGACGCAGTTCCCGGCGTACAGTCAGTTCAGAGGCAGGGTGCGGAATAGACCCGGACCAACAGATCAGCGTATTTGAACCTGTAAGTACCGGGTCCACATGAAACGACCCGACCCATGATCCGACGCAAGGCGCCGGGTTTTTTCTGAGGAGAACGGACGAAAAATGCCCGCAGCGAAGGCCCGCAGAGTCGCCGAACGTAAATCAGAGCGCAACCGGCCGATTCGAACTCTTGCCCGCAACAAGATTGCAGCGGCGCGAGAAGCTATCGACGCCGACCCCGCCTCCCAAGAGACTGCGGCCGCAGTAGCCGCCGCAAAGAGCGCACTCGCAGTGGCCGCCAGCAAGGGCGTAGTTCACAAGAACAATGCAGCGCGCCGCATCTCACGACTCGCCCGACACCTGAACCGGGCACAGTCGGAACAGGCTTCCTAAACTCGTCAACCGAGTTTTCACGCCACTTTGACACAGCAAGATCACGGCCATTCGCACGGCCCCGGTCCTAGTGACCCGCGGACGCACTACGCCTGGAGCGTCCACCACCCCTACAACGGCGTTGAAAATCACGTCGCGGTAGAGGTCCGCCCGCACTTCGGATTCGTTCGTGATTGGCGTTTTGTACTACCGAGTGACTACGAGGGTGTGGTCAAATGGGGCGTTGGCAAGCCGGGCGGCCTGCCGATCGAAGGCGAACTCCGTGGCGTGGCCACAGGTGGCCCCACACAGTTGCTGAACGGTCCAGATGTAGTGTGGTTGGGCGCAACCGAACGACTTTCGGCATCTAACCGCTCCGCCTACCTGGTGTTCAATGATCCTCCGCCACATTACGTCTCGTTCGGTGAGGCAGAAGGCCCGGAAGATCCACCGCAAACGCTTGAGGGCATCTCGTTCGGCGATTCACATGATCAGCTCGCCAACGCCCACGACGGGCATGACCACGGTGCGCACGATGACGATCACGGTCAGGACTCTCACGACCACGCGGGACACGACCACTCGGGTCATGATGACCACGCAGGCCACGACCACGGCCCGGGCGGCCATTAGCCACCTGCGTCCTACTCTCCGCAGACGCCCCGGGACGAAACAGATGAAACACCGAATGTCTGCCCCGCTCTTTCTTGTAACAAGCCTGGTCCTTCTTGCGACCGTCTCGTGTGGCAGTTCTCCCGAGCCATATCCACGGCTCCTGCCACTCATTCGTCCAACGTGGCAGGGCTCACTCCAGCAATCACTCCATCGACGGCAGCGTCGCCACCAGTAATAGCGGCAACCGAACCGGCACTAGCCGACCCTTCCACCACCGTCGCCGCAACCAGCACATCAGAACCAATCGCACCGCCCACTCAGATCGCGGCAGTAAGCATGATCACACCCACGTCGGCTACGGCAACTCCGACCGCCACCGTCATTCCCACCGCTACGACTGTCCCTGTACCAACAACAGCCCCAACGGCCCCTGAAGTCCCAGATATTTCAGAAGTCACCGGCACGCCGACTCCGGCTCCTGTGCTTGTAACGCCAACCGTTGAGATCGTATGCATCTTTTCGATGGCGAAGTACCGACTTCCGAAGCCGATGAGTACGTCCAGATTCGGAACTTAGGAAGCTCACCTGCGGAGATCGTCGGCTGGACGCATACGGACATCGCCTATGGCACTCCATCATTCACGTTCCCTCCTACGTCCATCGGTGTAGGCAAATCGGTTCGGGTCTACACCAACAAACTCCATTTAGAGACCGGCGGTCTGTCGTGTAAACGTGGCACCAGTACCTGAAACAACAGTAATCCCGACGAGGCAGGCCGGTTTAACGACTCTGGGACGCTCATTAGCCAGCAAAGTTACCCGCCTTGGTTGTCAGAGAACGTCCTAAGCAGTGACACGCCCGCGTTGACACGTTCAGGGGGCATTGCTAGATTTCAGAACATTAGTGCGGAATGTGCTCGGCAAACGCCGGGGGAAGCCACTTCGCCACTCGACATCCAACGGACGGACAACAGTAGATGCGAGAGCTCTCTGAAAGACAGCAACGAATCCTCGGTTTCATCGAGGAGTTCATGGACGACAACGGTTACCCTCCCACGATCCGGGACATACAGTCCGGGTGCGAGATAAGTTCGACTTCGGTCGTTGATTACAATCTCCGAGCGCTAACCGACAAGGGATACCTCAACCGCGACGCTGAGGTGTCACGAGGTCTGCAGCTCGTCAACGGCAGCGGCCATCAATCGGAGCCAGCAGACACGGTCGCCGTTCCTCTGCTCGGGACAATCGCAGCCGGAGTGCCGTTCCCGCTCCCCACGGCCGACGCACAGGGTGCCGAAACCATTGATCTTCCTCAGTCGATCACGGGATCGGGCGAGAATTTGTACGCACTACGAGTCAAGGGTGAATCGATGATCGACGCCTTGATCGCAGACGGTGATCTGGTGGTGATGGAACAGACGAGCCGCGTCGAGAACGGGCAAACTGCGGCGGTACGGCTCAGGCTTGAGGATGAGACCACACTGAAGCGCTTCTATCGTGAAGGCGATATGGTCCGTCTGCAGCCAGAGAACAGCCAGATGGACCCGATTATGTGCGACGCATCTAACGTCGAGGTACTCAGTCGTCTCGTGGCCGTCTGGAGATTTATCGGGTAAATCTCACCCTGGGGCCAAGAACCACGCCCGCGACCGGCGTATACTTGGCCATGCACGGATATAGACAGGGACGATCACCTTATGATCGTCCCTGTCTGCCCTAACCCGCTTTTTTCTGGAGTAACGCAAGATGCCGAGCATCGGCCCGCTCGAACTAGTCATCGTCCTAGTGATCATTGTGGTCGTATTCGGGATCGGCAAACTTCCTGAGGTCGGTGGCGGTCTCGGGAAGGGAATCCGAGAGTTCCGAAGGTCGTTGACCGGTAAAGATGATGACGATGATGACGCGAAAGGCGACAGCGACAGCGGCAGCGGCAGCGGCAGCGTCTAAACCGCTTGCATTCTGCTTTGATTTAATGACAAGACCCGCCTTAACGGCGGGTCTTTTTTTGTTCTCATTGTTCCGGTTAACAACCGGTTTAATCCGTGTCTTCTAGCTTTCAGATTCGTCCTTTTCGTTCTCTTTATGCTTACCACGCACACCGATCCGAGCAAGCCAGTAACCGAGTTCATATAGGACGATAATCGGGCCCGCCACGAACGACTGGTTAACGGGGTCGAAGGTCGGCGTAATCATTGCACCCGCCACAAAGGCAACAACAACGACCCACTTGCGTTTAGATGCCAACCATCGTGGCGAGACGATGCCGATCTTGGCCATGAAAAAGATAACGATCGGCAACTCGAAAATTGCCCCAAGCCAGAACAATAGCTTCGTAACAAGGTCGACGTACGAGCCAATCCGTATCAACGGCGTCGCAACGTCTCCGCCAAAGTTCAGGAGGAAATTGATCGCCGGCGGCAGCAATAAGTAGTAGCCAAACGCCACACCCATTGCAAACGATATGACGCTGGCCGGGAGAAGAATCCACACCCATTTTCGTTCGTGAGGCTTTAGACCCGGCGACGCGAATCGAGCGACCTGGAACAGTAAGAACGGCAGCGTGGTCGCCATGCCAACAAAAACGGCTACCTTGACCGCCGTACCCCAGAACTCCGTGAGGTCCGTAAAGATCGCCTGGCCACCGGTGAACTTGTTCAGGTCCTCCGCCGGTTCGAGCAGCCAACGAAGGATGTGCCTATGGAAAGCCAACGCAACGGCCGTCGTCACGAAGAAGAACAACACCGTGTGTATCAACCGTCGCTTTAGTTCAGAAAAGTGCGTTGAAAACGGCGTCCGGGGATCGTTCATGCCGATTCCCGCCCCTGTGAATCAGTGGAGTCAGGTAAATCGGCGTCTGGCGCGTCTGTCCCATCTGACGATGCCGGTCCGTCAGACTCAATCGGTCCGCCGGGATCACCGAAATCGGCCATATTCCGGGCACCCCCCCGCGGTCGACTTACGGCACCTGAGGGAGCCTCATCAGGCGATGGCGACGTAACGGGCGCAGAAGCGTCGCTCCCGCCGCCAGAGCTACCGGACGAACTCGCCGGCTTCTCATCTTCGTCGTCAAACTCGGTCATCACCATCTTGGTGAACTTGTCCCGCTCCTCCTTCAGCTCACGAATCAACTTACCGGCACTTCTACTCGTCTCGATCATCTTCTTAGGACCAAGCACAAAGAATGCCAGTCCGACGATCACGATCAGCTCTAGACCACCAATACCCAAAAAGTTCATGCCTGAGCCGTCACAGTGTTCATCGCTCCTGCACAGTCGAGACACTCGATATCCAGTGGCCACCCGGCAAGCTCAAACAACTCACCCATCAAACACACCGGCAGTCCGACTACGTTCAGATAGCAGCCCTTCACCAACTCCGCCGGGTTAAATGGTCGATCCTGGATTCCGTAACTTCCAGCCTTGTCCAGCGGTAACCCGGAACCCACGTACTCAGCGATTTCGCTGTCGCTCAGATCACGGATCTTCACATCGGTCGATGACCAGCCGGACCAACTGCCGGCCGGGCTGTCCAACGCCACCGCCGTGACTACGCGATGAGGTCGATTCCGTAATCGCGTGAGCGTCGCCACTGCCTCACTTGGAGAAGCCGGCTTGCCAAGCACGTCCCCGTCTATCACCACGATCGTGTCCGCGCCAATCGTCAAAGCGTCTGGATACTCTTTCGAAACCGACGCCGCCTTGTCACCCGCCAGTCGAAGCCCCCAGGCCTCCGGTGTGATGTCACCGGGCAATCGATGTTCCGCCATATTCGAGGGTCGAACATCCGCGTTCACGCCCACCGAAGCCAGTATCTCAGTGCGACGAGGTGACCCGGACGCCAACACAATATGCGGCGTGTATTCGGGGTTCCGGACGGGCTGTCCAGATATCCGATTATTCGAAGGCGTCGGGGGCTCAATCATCGTGCTCCGATGATACGCCCAGACAGCTCAACCCGCCGCCAGTACATATAGGGAATACGTGTCTATGGTCTGGAAACTACTCGGTCTCGTAACGTAAAAACGACACGTTTTCGATGTGACGCGTTTGAGGAAACATGTCCACGGGCTGAATCTCTTCAAGCACAAACGGCCCGTCCACCAACGCCGCTAGGTCACGCGCCATCGACTCCACATCACACGAAACAAGGACCACGCGTTCCGGAGCAAGCCGCCCTACAGCTTCGATAACATCCGGGTGGCAACCCTTTCGCGACGGATCGAGGATCACAGCGTCGACATGCGAATCGAACTCGGAGAGCACAACTTCTGAACGACCCAGAACCATCTCCACATTATCCAGCCCCTCGGCATTCCGCTTTCCATCCTCCACAGCAGATGCCGAGTCTTCGATCGCATAAACCTTTTCGGCATATGGGGCGAGAAGGACGGCAAATACTCCCACCCCGGCGTAGGCATCTATCAAGACCTCATTGCCCGACAGCCCCAGCCGGTCACGAACCATCTCCACCATGCGTTCCGCCTGGTGGGTGTTCACCTGGAAGAACGACGACCCGGCGATCCGAAATTCCCGTCCAAGCATCGACTCCCGTAAATGCTGCCCCCCCGACTGGATGCCGAGACTCTCTCCCCCGTCGTCGTGAAGCTGAGGTTGCACAAGTCGGTCCCCGGTTCCGACGCCAATCCGCACCGAGAATTGCGTCATCCCTTTCACCCGTTTTTGAGTGGCCGCAAGGACTTCATTTATAGAGTCGTGCATCAGCAGACAACGCTCTACCGGCACAAGCGAACGCGTGATGGCGTTGACGTACCCAACCTCGCCGTACTTCCGGCCAACGGTGAAACGAGCGTGATTGCGATACCCAAGTTGCTCGGGCGCGGGTAGCGTCGGCAAAACGCTCGCATCCTTCACAGACTCTTCAGAGGCCAGCGCAGTAGTGACCATGTCACGCTTGAACTGGAGTTGCCGCTCGTAGTTGACGTGCTGCCACTGACACCCCGTGCAACCCGCAGCATACGGACATTCAGGCTCGACTCGGTCTGGCGACGCATCTGTCACTGCGACCACACGTACACCAAAATGCTCTGGAAATCGCCGCAGCACCTCCACGGTCACCGACTCACCCGGTATCCCGCCCTCAACCAGGATCTGAACCCCCTGGTACTCAGCCCACAGTTCTCCACGAGCGTTTATTGATCCCAGAGACAACTCGAACGTGTCGCCGCGATCAATGCCAAGCGCGTCAGTAGGCCACCGGCCTTTGAACTTGCGACGGCCCCTGATCCGTTTGCGGGGCTTGTCGTCGGGCTGGTTTTCGTGTTGGGTGCACGTCAAATCGACTCGACCTCTGAGATCGGATGTTCAATCGGAATCGATCACTTGATTCCGTAATCATCTATGCTACCGCCGCTCTGCTCTTGTGCCGACCCCAAGACGACTCTGGACAGACCCCGGGTCGTCGCCGCAAGATGCCTGTCGCCCCGTTTGATATGCTTCTATTCACGAATAACCACTAGAGTTTGCGATCTACCTCTGTGTTGAGGTCTGAGCCAACCGCTCATGCACTCCCAAACACTCAGGGCATACACACAAGGACTGGTAACCGAACTTGGTAGTCGAACCCCGAACCAACACAGCCCCGGCCGCCGCAGACGCTTCAGGGACAACAGGGGCCGCTCCTAAGAAAGTCGTACGCAGGCTTCCCGAGTGGTTTAAGGTCCCGATGCCGGCCGGAGAGAACTACTCCGACCTGAAAAAACGCATGCGGGGCGCAAGCCTCCACACGGTGTGCGAAGAAGCCGCTTGCCCGAACATCGGCGACTGCTGGGATCGGCGCACCGCAAGCTTCATGATCCTTGGCGACACCTGCACACGCGCCTGCTCCTACTGCAACGTGAAGACCGGACGGCCAACCGAGACCGACTGGGCCGAGCCGTTCCGACTCGCACAGACGATCAAGAGCATGGGACTCAAGTACGCGGTGATCACATCCGTCGACCGTGACGATCTGGAAGACGCCGGATCGACCATCTTTGAGATGACCATCAAGGCCGTCCATAAATCGTCACCCGGGTGCAAGGTAGAGGTCTTGATCCCGGACTTTGGCGGCGTCCGGGAATCCCTCCAACGCGTGGTAGACGCACGTCCTGAGGTCCTGAACCACAACATCGAGACGGTCAGGCGCGTTTTCCGTAAGGTTCGACCCGCAGGCGACTACGATCTGTCCCTGGAGCTACTAAAGCGCGCAAAAGAGATGAACCCGGACGGGGTGACAAAGTCCGGGATGATGGTCGGACTCGGCGAGACGATGGACGAGGTGCTGCAGACTATGGAGGATCTGAGAACGAACAACACTGACCTGCTAACGATCGGCCAGTACCTTCGCCCATCCAAAAAACACCACCCCATCATCCGCTTCTACCACCCGGACGAGTTCGAGAAGATTCGCGAAGCGGGCGAGGCGATGGGCTTCAGCCACGTCGCATCAGGCCCGCTCGTACGCTCTTCGTACCACGCAGACGAGCAGCACGAAGCGTCGCTAGGGAATCCCGCCAGCTAATCGGCAGCCACGCCCCGCACGGTCTCAAGCCTGAGGTCAGACGCGGTTCCGTCGGTAGGCGCCCAACCACTTAGGTTGGGCCGCACCCCGTAAACTTCGTGTCGCCATACGACCGGGATCGCCCAGTACTCGTTGTACATCTCCCGGTTGAGCTGTCGAAGTCGTATGCCCCGTTCAACCGGGTCAACGATCGAACTTAGCTCTTCAAATAGCTGGTCCCCCCGCTCAAGATCGTGATACGTGAGCAAGGCCGCCGGGTCCGAAGACAAGTAACGCTTGATGCCGCCAAGGATGTCAGGCCACGTCTGATAGTTCACGCCGTGGAACAGCGGCGCAGGCATAACGTCCTCGAACTGCTGCGGCCGAGGCGAGTGCCGGGCAAGGATGTCGGTATAGCCAGACGAACGCACCTCCACGTTCATTCCAATGTCCCGTAGGTTCTCAGCGATCATCTCGTTGATCTCGATCAATTCGGTTAGTCCGTACGAAGGCGCGGAAAAGATAACCACGTCTTCTCCCCCGTACCCGGACGCAACCAGCGAAGCAGCGGCGGCAGCGGGATCGTATGGATATGGCGGAAGCGACGGATCGTAGCCATCTGAGAGCGGGCTGAACAATGCAGACCCGGCGGCTATCTCCGCAACCTCCGGCTCGTACAGAGCGTCGATGATAGTCTGACTGTCGATCCCCAGAGTCAACGCCTTGCGGAAGTCGGGGTTGTTGTTCATGGATTCCGGTTCAGAAGCCGTAAACAGCCGCATCACCGTCGTGTTCACGTACTTCGGGCCGTCGATGACAAATCCAGCCTCACGCACCGATGGCACATCGCCCTGCGGCTCATCGATAGACCACGGCCGTCCTGACGGCCTCAGCACCGTCATATCGACCTCGCCGCGCTTGAGCATCTCGGCGCGCTCGGCGGGCTGCTCCGCAAGCACCAGTCGCAAACGTGCAAACCCGGGCACCCGCTCCTCATCCCAGTAGTCCGTGTTAGCTTCAAACTCGATCCACTCACCGGGAGATCGGGCGAACATCTTCCACGGCCCGGTCCCGATCCCTTCGTCCGAACCGTCCGAGTGCGCTGCAAGCAACGGCATATCACCGGCGACAGGACCGAAAGCGTGCATGATCGACACATGCGGGTACTTCAAATGGAGCAGGGCCGTGCGGGAATCTGGCGTCTCAACGCTCTCGACAACACCCGCCAGCACCGGACACACCGCGCAGCGAGCGTCATCACGTGAGTAGTAGTTGACCGAGTACGCGATATCGGCGGACGTAACGTCGACGCCGTCGTGCCACTTGATGCCCTTCTTCAGCGTCAGTGTGTAGGTAGACGCGTCCTCGCCGGGATCCCAACTCTCCAACAGGCCGTAGCTCTGGTCGAACTTACCGTCCGGTCCTATTCCGACCAGGTGGTCGTACAGGTGACCGTGGTACTGCAGTCCCGGCTGCCCGTCCAGCGACGGATCAAGCGTCTCGGCCCAAAACGATGGAAGTGCGACCGTCAAAGTCTGGTCTAACGGTTCGCGTGAATCGTCCGAGCTACAGGCAAAAGCTCCCACGATGAGCAGTGCAAGTAGTGGCCACAATCGACGGGCTGGCGTATTGAGCGACTGGTGCAATGTCGTGCTCCCCGGCACCCGTTTCCGGTGTGTTTCTAGTCAAAAAGAAGCGCCGGAATGGATCATCCATCCGGGCAAAAATGCGGCACAAACAGTGTGCTCCACCTTCACCCGGACTACGACCCACGTCCGGCGCAAGATTCAATCTATGTTCAGCTGGTCAAGTCCTACCTGCGAGGAGCGTAACCGGGCAGACGCCCCCGCTCCCACACGTGCTCAAGGGCAACCTCTTCGTTCAGGTCGCCACCCCAACCCGGGCGATTCGGGATGATCACTTCACCGTTCTCGATTTCGAGCTTCTCGGTGAGCAGATCATCCTTCCACGGCACGTCGTCGATGTCGATCTCCGAGATCCGGATGTTTCCACGAGATGCGCAAAGCGCCATGGAGTGAAGCGTGGATAGGTGGCTGTAGTAGTTGTGCGGCGCAACGTTGATATCAAAAGTCTCCGCCATATCGGCGACCTTTAGCGACTGCGTGAAGCCGTTCCACGGCAGGTCGATCATGCAAACGTCCATCGATCGCGCCTCAAAGTACCGACGGTACTCGCGTGACGTGATCAGGTTCTCGCCTGAGCAGATCGGCACGGTCGTGGAGTCGCGAATCTCGCGCAACCCATCCGGCTCGTAGATGTCGATCTCGACCCACATCATCCTGAACTCTTCCAGCGCCTTCACGATGCGCTTCGCAGCCTCAACCCGGAAGTTAAAGTTCAGGTCCAGTGCGATGTCCACATACGGTCCGACAGCGTCACGGAGTGTCCCGATCTGCATTCGGATACCGTCAAGAAATGCGTTGGTTACGTTGCCGTCGGTCGTACCACCGCCGCCACCGAAACCGCCCAATTTTTCCCATGTCTTCGGTTCGTTATGCGGGATCAATGGATTCGTCTTAAGAGCGGTAAATCCTCGCTCAACGACCTCTTTTCCAAGAGCGGTCACGTCCTCCCAGGTGTTGATAGGGTCGACACCGATCAATTCAGCGTTGCCCATCCGGGAGCTACCACAGTGCGACCAGTAGACCCTCTGACGCTCACGCGTCGGGCCGCCGGCCAGTTCATACACCGGTATGCCAAGCGCCTTGCCCTTGATGTCCCAGAGAGCCATGTCGATACCAGCGATCGCCTTGCCTGCGATCCCGCCCGGGCTCTGACGTCCCATGCGGTACATGTCCCAGTAACGAGCCTCAACCGATCGCGGGTCCTCGCCAATTAGGATCGCCTCAAACTCTTTTGCCGTTTCGACGACCCCGTAAGGGTTACGCCCGTCCGAACATTCGCCGTACCCAGTGATCCCCTCGTCCGTGCGCACAGCGATGTACTGCCAGGGCCGCCATCCAGCGTCTACGACAAAGGTATCTATTCCAGTGATCTTCATTCCGGTGCTT
>Ga0209403_10005666_pt1 | contig 12966 bp, 9 predicted proteins | sample ArcticOcean_MG_C_8_FD_187440 | JGI IMG/M metagenome (GOLD analysis project Ga0209403, IMG submission 187440) | Marine microbial communities from western Arctic Ocean - ArcticOcean_MG_CB11_86 (SPAdes) (version 2) | ecosystem: Environmental > Aquatic > Marine > Oceanic | place: Arctic Ocean... | reverse complement strand
CAGATATTGAAGAATATATAAATTGGAAAGTAGTAGAAGAACAAAAAGTAGCAGCCTTAGTTGCTGGATCAAAATTAACTGCTAAAAATTTAAAATCTGTTATGGAATCGTGTAATATTACAACTTATTCAGATAAAGACAGACTAAACCCTAAAATAAATATTGAATTAAAAAAATCTATTCTTAACTGCCGTGCAGTTATGGTTCCAGAAAATTATATTCAAAGGGTTATTCAATTTGCAGCACAAGGTTTCAAAGAAATTGAGTTTCAAACTTACGATACTGATTGGGATAGTGAGGCATACTTAACCGTCTCAGGTCAAAACTCAAACAATTCTGTAAGAGTTAGTAATGATTTTTTAGAAAAAGTAGCTCAAAAAGGTGAGTGGGACCTTATCCGTAGAACTGATGGCGGCGTACATAAAACAATAGATGCATCAGAATTATGGTCTAAAATTTCAGAAGCAGCATGGGCATGTGCTGATCCAGGTTTGCAATACGATACAACTATTAATGAATGGCATACTTGTCCAAAAGCAGGAAGAATTAATGCTTCAAACCCTTGCTCTGAATACATGTTTCTTGACGATACTGCGTGTAATTTAGCGTCCATAAATTTATTGCAATTAAAAAAAACAGATGGTTCTTTTGACATTGATGCATATGAATACATAACAAGGTTATGGACATTAACACTAGAAATTTCTGTTATGATGGCTCAGTTTCCATCGAAAGAAATAGCTCAAAGATCATATGAATTCAGAACTCTTGGGTTAGGTTACGCTAACATCGGTGGCTTATTAATGTCTTGGGGTATTCCTTATGATAGTGATCAGGGAAGGTCTATATGCGCAGCACTTACGTCAATTATGACTGGGATTTCATATGCCACATCCGCAGAAATAGCTGGTGAGTTAGGAGCTTTCCCTAAATATAAAGAAAATGCAGAAGGTATGTTAAGAGTAATACGTAATCATAAACGTGCTTCAGAAGGAAAGACCAGAGGTTATGAGGAGCTTTCTATTAACCCTGTACCTCTAATGTCACAAGACTGCCCTGATCAAAGACTAATAGCTGCCGCTAAAGATGCGTGGGTTAAAGCTCTTTCTCTTGGAGAAAAGAACGGCTATAGAAACGCTCAAGCCACTGTTATAGCCCCAACAGGTACAATTGGTCTTGTTATGGATTGTGATACGACAGGTATTGAACCAGACTTTGCTATGGTTAAATTTAAAAAATTAGCTGGTGGTGGATACTTTAAAATAATTAATCGCGTTGTTCCAGAAGCCCTGGCTCATATGGGTTATGAAGCTGATCAAATTGAGGATATGCAAAGATACGCTTTAGGTGCAGGCAGTTTAAGAAATTGTCAATCTATAAGCCATAACGCTCTTATCTCTAAAGGTTTTACTGATAGGGAAATCACATTAGTAGAAAACTCACTAGAATCTGCATTTGATATCAAGTTTGTTTTTAATCAATACACATTTGGAGAAGATTTCTGTAAAAATACTTTAGGAATGACAGCACAGCAGATAAATGATTTTTCATTTAATATGCTTGAATTTCTTGGTTTCACCTCTGAAGAAATAGATGCGGCTAACATTCATGTATGTGGTGCAATGACGCTTGAAGGAGCCCCTCACCTTAGTAATGATCACTTGCCTGTATTTGATTGCGCTAATGTTTGTGGTAGAATAGGTAAAAGATCTTTATCAGTTGATAGCCATATCAAAATGATGGCGGCTGCTCAATCTTTTGTGTCTGGAGCTATTTCAAAAACGATAAACATGCCTAATGATGCAACAATAGAGGATTGCAGCGATGCATACATGCTATCTTGGCAATTAGGAATAAAAGCCAATGCGCTTTATAGAGATGGATCAAAATTAAGTCAGCCACTAAACTCTGCTTTACTTGATGATGATGACATTAATGAAGATGAAGACAACTCAACTAATGAACAAGATTTAACTAAGCGTACAAGTGAAGTGGTTGAAAAAATTGTTGAACGTTTCATTAAAGCTGAAAGAGATAAATTACCTCACAGAAGAAAAGGATATACTCAAAAAGCTACTGTTGGAGGCCATAAAGTTTATTTAAGAACTGGCGAATATGAAAATGGTAAAATAGGCGAAATATTTGTTGATATGCATAAAGAAGGTGCTGCATTTAGATCTTTAATGAATAATTTTGCAATTGCTGTTTCAATTGGATTACAGTACGGAGTTCCTTTAGAAGAATTTGTAGAAGCTTTTACATTTACTCGCTTTGAACCACAAGGAATAGTGACTGGGAATGATACAATTAAAATGTCTACATCTATTCTTGATTATATTTTTAGAGAGTTAGCAATATCTTATCTAGATAGAAATGATCTAGGTCACGTTGTCCCAGATGATTTAGAATCTAGCACAACTGGATCTGGTCAGAACCAAAGCTTTATATCTGAGAAAGTTGCAAGTAGAGGCTTTGTTAGAAGAGAACTAAAAGTGGTTTCTGGTGGTGCAAGTAACGTTACAATCATGCCTACAACAAGCTTACTTAAAGAAACTGAAGTGAAAGTTGAAGTATCTAAAGAAGAAACAAGCACAGCTATTAATAATCAAGCGCGAACAATTTCTCAAGAAATTGAAGCTAAGATAAAAGGTTATGAAGGTGAAGCTTGTGGAGAGTGTGGTAATTTTACCTTAGTAAGAAACGGTACGTGTATGAAGTGTAATACATGTGGTGGAACATCAGGTTGCTCGTAGAGGATTAACAATGACAAATATGATTGAAAAAAAATTGCAAGAATTAAACATTACACTGGATGAAGCGAGTAAACCTGCAGGAAGTTACGTGCCGTATGTTATCTCAAATAATTTAGTTTTTATTTCAGGGCAATTACCTTTTATTGATGGTTCGATAACTATAAAGGGTAAAGTAGGCGAAGAGGTATCAGAAGATGATGCTATACAAATGGCTGAAGTTTGCGCCAAAGCGCTTTTAAGTCAGCTCAAATCTGCCTGCGGTGGAAACCTTGATAAAGTTAAAAGAGTTGTTAAATTAGGAGGATTTGTAGCTTCATCTCCAAATTTTATAGATCATCCAAAGATAATAAACGGAGCATCCAATTTAATAGTTAACATATTTGAAGACAAAGGAAAACACTCAAGATTTGCAATTGGCGTAGCGTCACTTCCATTAAATGCTCCTGTAGAAATTGAAGGTATTTTTGAAATCGAAAATTAATATTTTTGTTTTTAAAATAGTAAATGTTAAATTCAAAAAATGAAAATTGAATTAGTATCTGACTTAATTAATGTTGATAAAAATCAATGGAACAGACTAAATGTAACTAATCATCCATTTACATCATATGAATTCTTGACTTCATTAGAGCTATCACATTCGGTATGTCAAAAAACTGGATGGACGCCAAAACATATCATAATAAAAGATAATGCAAATATACTAATAGGAGCGTTACCCAATTATTTAAAGATGCATTCGTATGGGGAATATATATTTGATTATAGCTGGGCGAATGCGTTTGAAAACGCTGGCGGTCAATATTACCCTAAGCTATTATCCGCCATACCATTTACTCCTGCAACTGGACCAAGATTTTTAATTAAAGATGATAATTTACATAAAGACAAGATATTTGAACTATTAGTAAATACAATCGAAAACCTTGTGAAAGATAATAATTTAAGCTCCGCTCATATAAATTTTCTTTCAGAAGATATCAGTAAAAAATTACATCATAAGAATTGGATTGAACGAAAAGGGCTCCAATTTCATTGGCATAATAAAGGCTATAAAACATTTAATAATTTTTTAGAAAAATTAAAAAGCTCAAAGAGAAAGGCTATTAAAAAAGAACGACAAAAAATATCTAATTTTGATGTCAAAATAGACCGTATTACCGGAAATGACTTAACTGAAGAAATGTGGGATTCCTTTTATGAATTCTATTTAAATACAATAGATAAAAAATGGGGAGGTGCTTATTTAACAAAAGACTTTTTTTATTTAATTAATCAAAATATGAAAGATAGAGTTTTATTAGTTATTGCCAAACAGCACGATCGAATTGTTGCTGCCGCGCTAAATTTTATTGGAAATGATACTTTATATGGACGAAACTGGGGATCACTTGTTGATATACCATTTTTACATTTTGAACTTTGCTATTATCAAGCAATTGAATTTGCTATAGAACGAAATATTAAAAAAGTTGAAGCTGGAGCTCAAGGTAATCACAAAATACAAAGAGGTTATACTGCTACATCGACATACAGTTGTCATTATATCAACAATCTATCTTTTACAGACGCTGTTAAAAATTTTGTTAAAATGGAAGCAAAAGAAATAAATAAACAAATAGAAACAATCAATCAACTAGGCTCGCCTTATTCAATTCAAGACAATTAGGTAAACTCTGGTGTATCACTTTTTTTATTATTATTTTTAATTATTACCTTCTTTATTTTTTTATCTTTATTACTTAATGATTCAGTTTTTAACACTAGTTTTTCTTTTGATAATTCAACAGTTACTGTTCCGCCATCTACTAAACGACCAAATAAAAGCTCCTCTGCTAAAGGCTTTTTGATATGCTCTTGGATTGCTCTTCCTAAAGGTCTTGCTCCAAATGATTTGTCATAACCTTTCTTCGCTAACCAGTCCCTCGCTTTATCAGTCAAAACAACAGAAACCCCTTTTTCAGACAGTTGTGCCTCTAGCTGCATAATAAATTTATCAACGACCATTCTTACCACTTCTAGTGGTAAGTAACCAAAAGGTATAATAGCATCAAGTCTATTTCTAAATTCTGGAGCAAATAATTTATCAATTGCTTCACCATCAGCACCTTCACGGCTTTCTTGTTTAAAACCAATTGCAGCCTTAGATAATTCTTGAGCACCTGCATTAGTTGTCATAATTAAAATAGTATTTCTAAAATCAATAGATTTTCCATTATTATCAGTTAGTTTTCCATGATCCATTACTTGCAACAACAGATTAAATAGATCAGGGTGTGCTTTTTCAATTTCATCTAACAGTAGTACTGAGTGAGGATTTTGATCAATAGCATCAGTTAACAACCCTCCTTGATCGAAACCTACATAACCAGGGGGTGCTCCTATCAAACGTGAAACAGTATGTCTTTCCATATATTCTGACATATCAAACCTAATAAGTTTTACACCCGTAGCTTCTGCTAATTGTCTTGCAACTTCAGTTTTGCCAACTCCTGTAGGACCTGAAAACAAATAACAACCAACTGGCTTTTCTACTTCTCTTAATCCTGCCCTAGATAGCTTTATACTTGATACCAATTCATTTACAGCCTTATCTTGACCGTAAACCATTCTTTTTAGATCATCTTCTAACTTTGATAGTGCTTTTCTATCGTCTGTAGAGACATTTCGAGATGGTATTCTTGCAATTAAAGCGATGGTTTCTTCTATCTCTGTTTTGCCTATTATACGTTTTCTTTTAGATTTAGTTTTTAGCATTTGCGCAGCAGCTGATTCATCTATTACATCAATAGCTTTATCTGGCAATTTTCTATCATTAATATATCTTGCTGATAATTCAACAGCTGTCTTAATAGCTATATTAGTAAATTTTAATTTATGATGCTCTTCATAACGAGATTTAAGCCCCATAAGAATTTTTACTGCATCATCAACACTAGGTTCCACAACATCTATCTTCTGAAACCTTCTTACTAACGCTCGATCCTTATCGAAGTAACCCCTATACTCTTTGTATGTTGTAGAACCTATACACTTTAACCCACCATTCTGTAGGGCTGGCTTTAATAAATTAGAGGCATCCATTGCTCCTCCACTAGTGGCACCTGCACCAATTATTGTGTGTATTTCATCAATGAATAAAATTGCATTTTCATTAAGTTGAATTTCTTTCATAACAGCTTTCAATCGCTCTTCAAAATCACCTCTATAACGCGTTCCAGCTAATAATGCGCCCATATCTAAAGAATATATCTCCGAATTAAGCAAAACCTCCGGAACATTTCCTTTTACGATCCTATCAGCCAAACCTTCTGCAATTGCAGTTTTACCTACACCAGGATCTCCAACTAACAAAGGATTGTTTTTTGTTCTTCTACATAAAACTTGAATAGTTCTATCTAATTCGGATTGCCTACCTATTAGAGGATCAATTTTGCCTTCAGCAGCTTTTTCATTTAAATTCACAGCATATTTTTCAAGAGCCTTTTCAGATTTTTTATTATCTCCATCTATAGATTCACTTTCAACTCCTGAAGGCGAAGCAGATTTTGAATAATTAGGATCTTTAGCAAGGCCATGACTCATAAAACTCACTGCATCAAGACGTTTCATATCCTGTTTTTGTAATAAATAAACTGCATAACAATCTCTTTCAGAAAACATTGCTACTAAAATATTTGCACCAGTAGCTTCGCTTCTACCTGAAGACTGAGTATGAATAACAGCTCTTTGAACTACTCTTTGAAAACCTGCGGTAGGTTGAGTATCTACATCTTTTTCAGGAGTAATGATTGCATTCAAATCTTCTTTTAAATACTTGTTGATGTCCTCTTCTAACGTATTTATATTTACTGAACATGCTTTCAATACTTCGATAGCGTCTTGATCCTCTAACAAAGCACACATTAAATGCTCTAGCGTTGCAAACTCATGCTTTAATGATGAAGCATTTGTCATGGCACGTCGCAACGTTTCTTCTAAAGATTTTGAGAGCATTATTATTCCTTTTCTAATTGAACTTGTAAAGGATGCTCATACTTTCGAGCATAATTCATTACTTGCATAGCTTTTGTTTCGGCTAAATCATATGTATAAATTCCACATACCCCAACACCACGTTGATGAACATGAAGCATAACTTCTGTTGCTGCTTCTCTATTTTTTTGAAAGAATTTTTCAAGGACTTCAATAACAAACTCCATAGGAGTATAATCATCATTCATCATTAATACCTTATAAAGAGCTGGTATTTTTGTTTTTGGATTTGTTTCAAGCTTAATATTCCCATCAACATTATCTTCGTTCGGCTTATCACCTTCACTCATAGTTAATCGTACAATTATTTTTATACTGCATTTAAGGTTTAACTTTAATTTATCATCTATCATTTATTTCTCAGAGCTTTCTAATAAAACTTTTCTGTCTTAATTAATATAATAACGGCATAAGCGTTCAACAAGTTTAATTTAATAGATTTTTAAAATATAATGTTTATTAATTTATTTTATACTAAATATTGTGTTTTGTTAAAAAAATAATCAAAATAATGTGTTTTTTTATATATTTTAAAATATGAACGCTTTATTTTTATGTTAAAAAATATATATTAAATTTATTTTTGGATATTAATATTGTTTAAAAGTTATATTTATATAATTAAGAGTTGTAAGGCCTTTTTTTGTATGTGTTTTTTACAATTATATTTAATCAAAATAAAATTACTCTTAATCTGTTTTGCAACATTATTAACTTTTATTTCGTCAGCAAATGCAAAATATGCTTCTTTTATAATAAATGAAAACACCAAAAGAATCTATCATAATGCAAACGCTGATACTCGTAATTACCCAGCTTCTTTAACAAAAATCATGACATTATACATGATATTTGACGCACTAAAGTCAAAAAAAATATCTATGAATACTAAATTTCGAGTATCTAGAAAAGCCACCAGACAACCTCCTTCTAAATTAAACCTTTCTGCTGGATCAACAATTTTAGTTAAACATGCTATATTTGCTTTAATTACAAAATCAGCAAACGATGTAGCAACAGTTGTAGCTGAAAATTTAGGAAAAACAGAAAGAAATTTTGCTAGATTAATGACTAAAAAAGCTAAAAAATTAGGTATGAAACGTACTACATTTAAAAATGCTTCAGGTCTACCTAACCGTGGCCAACTGTCTACTGCAAGAGACATGGCTACACTAGGAATTGCAATCAGGAGAGATCATCCTAAATTTTTTAAGTTATTTAAAACTAAATCTTTTGTATATAAAGGTATTAAATATAGTAACCATAATAATCTGTTAGGAAGCTATTCCGGCACTGATGGAATTAAGACTGGCTATACTCACGCTTCTGGCTTTAACCTTGTAGCTTCTGTAGAACGTAACGGGCAAAGAATTATTGGAGTTGTTTTTGGAGGAAAAAAAGCACGATCACGAGATAAACATATGATAAAATTACTAAATCAATACTTTAAAACAAACGCGTCAAAACCCCTTGTTAGAATAGCAAAACCTTCAGAGCTTCCCAAAGCTCGCCCTGAAATTTCAATTGTAGAAAAAACTATAAAAAATTTCAAAATACCACCTAATGTTATAAGCCGTTTGCTGCCGGAAAATATTAATGATGACTGGTTTATACAAATTGGTGCTTTTACAAATAGATTAAATGCCCATAAAGCCGCTCGTAATGCACGAAACATTGTTCCAGAACAACTTGGAAACCTTCCCGCAGCTTTAAGTAAAATATCTAAAATAAATAATAATAGTATAGAGTATTTATGGCGCGTTCGTTTTACTGAATTGGCTGAAAATCAAGCTCGTTCAGTTTGCGCCGAACTTTGGACTTCCGGCCTAAGTTGTATTCCACTTCCTTCAAAAGACAAATCATAATTCATACAATTGAACATACTAAGAAACTTTCAGCACATCATCCCATTTAGTTGTATAAGATGGAGATTTATAACAAGATCGCATGCTGCATTTATCTGCTTGTTCTTTTGTTTTCTTAGATACTTTTTGCATACCCTGAGAACCATAGAATAATGTCTTTTTTCCCATCCTTGCATTAATATCATCAAGTAACCTCATGCAAATATCAGATTTTTTATTACAATCACTTAAATTTTGATTAAGTGTAAATAAGTTACTCTGAATAATATAACTGTTTTCTAAAACATTTTTTTTATTTTGCTTTAGCCCTAATAGCACCACACCTATTTTTTTATAATTATAATTTGAACGATAAATATTTTCTAATAATCTAAACGATTCTTTTATTATCTTTACTGTATTATCAATTGGCTCATCAAAATTAATCATAGCACCATTGCTATATTGTAGATCTTGTTTTCTAAAACGATTAGTATTAATAAAAATATGAATTCCACTACACAAACTACCTTGATAGCGTAGCTTTTCAGCAGCTCTTACTACGTGATTAGCTAATGCTTTTTTTAAATTGTCTTTATTATCAATCATTTGCCCAAATGATCTAGAAACTGTAATAGATTTTTTATTACCTACTTCTTCTAATCCAAGGCATGAATTACCTCTTAACTCATAAACAATACGCTCACCTATAACTGAAGTTAATTTTCTTATTTGACGTGGATCCGCCTGTTGTAATTGCAGAGGTGTATTAATTCCTATTGATCTTAATCGCACTCCCCACCCTTTTGAAATCCCCCAAACATCCTCTAACTTCATATCATCTAAAATTTGTGTTAATTGATCAGAAACCGTAACCGTATAAACACCATTAGATGCATATTTTTTAGCAATTTTATTAGCTAATTTAGCTAATGTTTTAGTAGGACCAATTCCAATTGAGATGGGGATTCCTGTCCATTGATAAATCAACTTTCTTATATCTGACATTTCTTCTTTTAAACTATTTAGATTAAAATTTTTTAAATTCACAAAGGCTTCATCAATTGAGTATATTTCCATATTAGGTATAAAATGGTTTAATGAATTCATTACACGAGCAGACATATCTCCATATAAAGTATAATTTGAAGAATAGGTAAAAACATTCTTTTGCTCTATTAAATTTTTATATAAATGTAATGGTGCTCCCATTGGAATACCTAAGGCTTTTGCTTCATTAGACCTTGCAATAATGCACCCATCATTGTTAGATAGAACAACAACAGGCTTCATTTTTAAAAGTGGATTGAACACTCTTTCACAAGACACATAAAAATTATTACAATCAACTAAACCATACATATTATAAGAAATGAACCGCGCTTGTAACTACGCCCCATATTTCCATATTAGTATCATCAGTTATTTCTATTGGTTTATATAAATCATTTTCCGGCATTAATATAACTTTACCAGATCGCTTATAGAGTCTCTTAACAGTCATTTGTCCATCTAAAACAGCTATAATTACTTTGCCATGAGATGGTTTGATACTTCTATCCACAACTAGAATATCGTTATCATTTATTCCTGCGTTTATCATTGAATCACCATTGACACGAACAAAAAATGTTGCTGCTGGACGTTTAATTAGGTAACTATTTAGATCTAAACTTTTTTCTAAATTATCATCAGCAGGTGAAGGAAAGCCAGCTGAGACTTTAGAACTATATAAAGGAAAAGCTTGATAAGACTTCAAGCAAGGCTTAAATATTTCTAGCCCATTTATCATTCTATAATGACCATTTTTAGCTAATATTTTTTTAGTTATTTCAAGAGTTGTCATTTTTCCTATTCCTAAAAAATTAAATGTTCATGTTTTGTTCTTATATAGATTGAAAAAAAAGTCAACATATTAAAATATCTAAAACATTAGTGGCCTTGACCAAATACACCTGGTTTTACAGCATAATCAACAGCGACGCCATAACTAGGGTCATCATCAGAATCAACTACTAATTGACCAGCTTTACGTAAAAGAGCATGACAATCAGTTGACAAATGTCTTAATTGTAACTTCTTCTTTTTTTTCTTGTATTTAATTGCCAGCTCTTCTATCGCCTGCAAAGCAGACTGATCTACAATACGACTATTGATAAAATCAATTATCACAACATTAGTATCGTTTTGTATATTAAATATCTCTGAAAATCCTTGAACTGAACCAAAAAATAATGGTCCTTCTATATAATAAATATTATTACCATTCTCATCAACTTTAACATCCCCTCTAATACGAATTGCGTTATTCCATGCGTAAGCAAGGGCTGAAAGAATTACGCCACAGATAACTGCTATAGCTAAGTCATAAATCACGGTAACGCTCGTTACTATCAGCATAACAATAACATCTGTTTTTGGGATACGCCTAACTACCATAATGCTTTGCCAAGCAAAAGTTCCAATGACAACCATAAACATTACACCAACTAACGCAGCTAATGGGATTTGCTCAATAAGAGAAGATCCAAGCACAATAAATAAAAGTAAAAATAAAGATGCTGCGATTCCAGATATTCTTGTACGACCACCAGATTTCACATTAATCATTGATTGACCTATCATTGCGCAACCACCCATACCACCAAAAAAGCCTGTTACAGTATTTGCAATACCTTGCGCCATACATTCTTGTGAGGCCCCCCCGACTTTACCAGTAAGATCTCCAACTAAATTAAGCGTTAACAAACTTTCAATCAATCCTATTGCGGCTAGGATTAGAGCATAAGGTAGTATGATCAGAAAAGTTTCAAGATTAAAATTGACCAATGGCACATGAAAAGTTGGTAGGCCTCCCTTAATAGAAGCTAAATCACCAACACGTGGGACATCAATATCTAGCAATATCACAAGTCCAGCTATGAAAAGTATAGCTGCTAAAGGTGCTGGGATCAGTTTTGTTACCTTAGGCGCAAACCATATTATCATCATAGTAAGCGCAACTAGTGCCAGCATAATAAATAAAGCATTTCCTTCCATCCAATGTTTTATACCACTTGAATCAATAGTTTGAAATTGTGATAGTTGAGCTAAAAAAATTACAATAGCTAAACCATTTACAAAACCAAGCATCACTGGATATGGAACTAATCTAATAAACTTTCCTAACCTTAAAAAAGCGGCTGTAATTTGTAATACCCCCATTAACACAACGGTTGCAAATAAATATTCAACACCATGCAACGAGACTAGCGCAACCATAACAACAGCTAACGCCCCCGTTGCACCAGAAATCATACCAGGCCTACCACCAATCAAAGCTGTAATTAATCCCACAATAAAAGCAGCATAAAGACCAACTAATGGATGAACTCCAGCTACAAAAGAAAAAGAAACGGCCTCTGGAACCAATGCCAAAGCAACCGTTAATCCTGCCAAAATCTCCGTTTTAAAAAGAAATAATGATGAGAACTTTAAATCATGAACTCTAACTTCACTTTCATATATTATTTGAGAAAGTTCTTTAAAAATTTTTTGCACCACTACATCCTTATTAATTAGTCACAAAACCAAACTAAAAAGGATGATTACAAAGCAACTTAAAGTTTATATAGAAGGTTATTTGTTAAACCAATTCAGATATAAAACAACATTTATGTTTGACTAATAACACAATGTTTAATCAGCAATTTATCTTTTAAATATATCAAGAATTATTATGTTTTTTGAATAAATTCTTTAAATCATGATCAACTTGATCATCAAAGCCATTTCGTGAAGAAAAGAACGTTAAAGTCATTAACCCTGCACCTAACAAAATTGTAAAAAAACTACCTACAAAAATTGCAATCATGCCATTATTACTAATTTCTACATTTGACATTTGAAACCATAAGTCACTCGCAAAAAAAGTTATGAGCAGAAGAGCAGTTAATGAAATAAAAATATAAATTAGTATGTTTTTCATATCTAGAATACATATTAGTAAAATCAACAAAAGTCTATTAAAATTACCTTAACGGTAACTCTGATTTAACTAATTCCTTCCAATATGAAATCCCTAAAGGCAAAACATTATCGTTAAAATCATATTTCGTATTATGCAACATACAACCTGATCTACCTTCACCAGCACCAAGCCATATATAAGATCCTGGTTTTTTTTCTAGCATATAGGCAAAATCTTCTGCTCCCATAGAAGGAGGCAGGTTTGTTTTTACTGATTTAGCTCCAAATAAACCTGACGCTATTTCAATAGCTTTGTCAGATTCTTCAAAATGATTAACTGTAACAGGATACCCCTTAATAACAGAGACTTCTGCGACACAACCATA
>Ga0209403_10005665_pt1 | contig 12966 bp, 12 predicted proteins | sample ArcticOcean_MG_C_8_FD_187440 | JGI IMG/M metagenome (GOLD analysis project Ga0209403, IMG submission 187440) | Marine microbial communities from western Arctic Ocean - ArcticOcean_MG_CB11_86 (SPAdes) (version 2) | ecosystem: Environmental > Aquatic > Marine > Oceanic | place: Arctic Ocean... | reverse complement strand
TAATTCTTTTGCAACATTTAATTGTGAAGGTAAAAAACATAAATCAAAAGTTTTTCCTGCTTGACCAATTTTTCTAACATTTTTTCTAAAAATTTCACTTTGAGAATTTTCATTTGGCATAACATGCAATATTCTTCTATAACCAATCACCCCAATATCAAGAGTTTCGTTAAACCATAAATCAAATTCTTCATCATTTTCAGGTCGTATCGAAGATATCATTCCAATCATATTACTTTTAGATTTATCTTCTAAAGATTTTACATATCTTGTTTCTTTTTGATAATCTTCATCATCAACACCTGTTTCCATAAAAAGAGTTCCACCAACACCAAGGTCTTTGGTTAGAGATTGATAGTTTTCTATTGTAAAATCATCAACAGCCAAAGGTGGTATTTCTTTAGTCCACCCATAAGAGATTTCATTACGATAGACTAAATGTTGATGTGTATCTATTAAGGGTATCATTATTTAGAAACAATAAAGTATTAATTATTTTTAGTCAAATTAGTTATAAATTTATGAATTATTATTTTTTATTCTGCAAAGTATAAATAGAGTCAGACATTCTTGGTAACGGCATTTTAATTGGATTTTTTTCTATTCTAGGAGTTAAGGTTTTTTTCCCTTAATAATCAGCTTGTCAAAATCTTTAAGATTATTGTTTGGATCTATTGAGCTTCCCTTATGATATGTTAAGGGCCATGCATCAACTGCAGAATAACCAAATAATAAAAGTGGTCTGGAGTTATTAGTTGAATTAAGACCCGAAGCATGAAGTGTCCTTTTTTTTATAAAAATTAAAATCTGTTAAAATTGACATTTAATAAACAACTAAATTTCTTCTAACTCAACCTCATCATTAAACTCAGCTCCAAATCCAGGCAAGTCATTAAGAGTAACCACACCATTTACTGGAACGGGTTCATTAGTAAATATTTTACCAAAAATAGGAACAATTTTTTCTGCAGTTGGATGTAAATTTATAAACTCATTAAATGGCGTTGTTGTTGAGGCAATACCAAAGTGATATGCATAAACTCCACTACAATGAGGAATAACCATCAAGTCATATGCAGAAGCCATTGCTGCTATTCGTAATGATTCTGTCATTCCAATATATGCTAAATCTGGTTGAAGAATATCAACCGATCTATCTGTTATGATATTACGAAAACCATATCTTGTATTTGTATGTTCGCCAGTAGAAAACTTTTGCCAAGGACATGCTCTTTTAATATGTTTATGACTTTCTAAGTCATGCGGGGGAAGAGCCTCTTCAATCCAAAATAAATTAGCTTCTCTTACAGCGTTAGTAAGATCAATCGTATACGGCACATCTAAAGCCATATAGCAATCGATCATTAATCTATAATCAGGACCAACTTGTTTTCTGGTTTCCATTATGTATTCCTGATTTTTTTTAAGCCCTTTAATTCCATCTCCAGGACCATATGGTAAAGGGATTTTAGATCCTGCATGGCCCCAATCTTTAGATAATTTTGCTTGAGGTCCTGTAACATAAGTTTCAAGGTTTTCTCTTACTTGTCCTCCAATCATTTTGTAAACAGGTTCGCCTCTAATCTTACCCACCAAATCCCACAAAGCTAAATCAATTCCAGCAATCGTATTCATAACAATACCATTCTGACCAGAATAAGGAATAGTTGCTCTATACATTTGATCATATAGAAGGTTCATATCTCTGCAGTCTGCTCCTATTAAAAAACGATTCAAATGATTTTTTATTATCCAACTTGAAATATATCCTCCAAAGCCTGTCGCAAAACCATGATGACCACCCTCTGTAAAAATTTCTATAAAAATTCCTTTAATCGCATTCATTCCCCACGAAGTTCTTGTATCTTTATAGGCCGGATATATTGACATGGGACTTGCAACGATTGTATCATTGATCCAATGGCCTTCAGCATGATCCGTATAGTCAGCTCCTGCACTTTGAGTCTTAACGATTGAAACTTTAATTTTTGAAATTTTAAATTTTTTATCCATATTTTATCACTTATTCTAAATTTTTAATAATTAATATTTATAACTGATAACGATATCATTAATAAAATCAATAGAAAAATATTTATTCACATTAATTTTGACAACGTTATCAACAATTACCTTTCTTATTAAAATTATGATGTTAGAGTAAATTACTTGAATATATGCAGCAAATTTTATAGGTGAAACAAATATTTTAAATATAGAAAATTTAAAAAGTAATTTTCAAAACATAGATCATAATAAGTTCATTTCAATCAGGCCTGAAAAATTAAAAATTATTAACAATGATTATGTTAAAAGTGAGAAACAAATTATTCTCAAATTAATTATTAATCAAATTATATTTTTAGGTGATATTATAAAATACATATGCTCTGATGAAAATCAAAACGAAATTATATTAAAAAAAACTAGAACAGAGATTGAGAATGATTTTAATAATGGCGATAAAATACAAGTATATGTTAATATTAATGATGGTACACTTCTTAAAGATTAATTTTTTTGATTCATAGTTGAGCCTCCTTTTATAAGCTCAATACCCACATCAAAAATTCGTCTTTTAATTCCCAGATTATTTATTCTTGCTATTAAATTTTCTGCTGCAATTTTTCCAATTTCATAAGCTTTAAAATCTATTGTAGTCAGCTGAGGGTGAATTAAAGATGTTATTTCAGCGTTGCCAACTGCTGCCACACCTATATTTTTAGGCACCTTAATATTATGAAATAAAAGCGTACTCAGAAACCCTATACCCGTATCTTCACTTCCACAAATAATACAATCAACTTTAGATTTATTTTTTTTATATTGTCTTAAGATTTCAGAACCACATTTTTTATGATCCATTGGTTCTGAATAATAAAATATAATAGGTTCTAATTGGGCTTCTTTTATTCTAGATAAGTATCCATTAAATCTTCTTTTAGATCTATTTTCAATCTTCATATGGCTTTTTTCAGGTGTTGCAAATCCAATCTTCTTATATTTTAAAGCTACTAAATAATCTGTTATTTGATAACCAGCAGAAAAATTTGAAAAACCCACAACAACATCAAGCGGCTTATCAGTTATATTCCATGTTTCCACTATGGGCAACTTCGAAACAAGCAAAATACTATTTGTATATGAAGTGTGTTGAGTACCTACTATAATTAAACCTTCGGGCTTATAGCTTAAAAATTTCCTTACTATCTCTTCTTCTCTCTCAAGATTATAATCAGTAACCCCAATTAATAACTGGTAACCTTTTTTACTCAACTGCTCTTTAATAGCTCTTATGTAGTCAGTAAAAATAGAATTTCTCAAAGTAGGTATAATAGCAATAATAAAACCAGATTTTCCAGACTTTAAACTTCCAGCTAGAGAATTGTGAACATACCCTGTCTTTTTGATTACGCTTGTAATTTTATCTCTGGCTTTTTTTGATACTGAAGAAGGGTTACTAATTGTCCTTGATACTGAAGACGTGGAATATCCTGATTTTTTAGCTATATCAAAAATACTAATTTTTTTTTTCACATATTTACAAATAAACTCTTTTTTAATGTTTACTATGCTTAACTAACTTAAATACTTAATATCTACCCAATTCTTTTGCTAAAATCCTTGATTTTTTAATTCCATAATCGCTCGGTTCTAAGAATGGTTTTCTGTCAAAAACCTGCCGAAGTCCCATTCTGTATGCACACACTCTCTTGCCATAACAAATCATTGTATCGATAGATTGCATGGTGAATACAATAGAGGGTAAAATTTTTTTATATTCATTATTAGCTTTTATTAAGTTTTTATTTTTTATGTAATTATAAATTTTTATAAATTTATCAGCTCCATCTAAAGCGGGCACAATACCATCGCAGCCTATTAAAAAATTATCAACAATTTCTTGACCACCCCTTCCATTAAATATCTTTAAAGACCTTGGGTACTGGTTGATTTCTTTTTGCATAGAAACCGAAGATGATTCTCCCTTAATAGCTCTGAAGTTATCAAATTTATTGTATAGATATATTATTTCTTTTGCATCTAAACCAACTCCTAAATATTCTTTTGCATTTTGAATTCCAGTAATAGTCCCATTAGTATAGGGCATCAATTTTTTAAAAAATTTAAAGCAGTCGTCATCATTTGTATTTTTTTTTATTAAAGGTTGTAAAATAATCCAATCTGCTTCATTTTTCTTTGCAATATCTATAAGTTTTAAATATTCATTAAAAGAATTGCCTTTAATTGTTACTGCAGTAGGCAAAGAATGATTGGTATGTTCTGCAACTAATTCAATAAGAGTTTTTTTTTCATTAAAACTTAATTTACTTACCTCAGTTGCCAAACCTAAAGAGGCAATACCATTAGATCCTATTTTATTAATTAATTTAATCTGCTCTGTAATAAGCTTTATGTCCAAAGTATTATTTTTATTAAAAAAACAATAAATTATTGGAAAAATTCCTTCTAGTTTCTTTAATTTATTTTTCATTTTATTAAATTAATTTTTTTTATCTAACATAATAAATACTTTTAAAAAAATATTAAAAAGAGCTCTATTTAAAGAGACATGCTGTAAAAAAACATGTTTAAATAATCTATACATGTTAGGAGAATTTATCTCTTTCGTCAATATTGGAAGCGCCAAATCTAAAAATATTTCTAAAGATCGCCTTATCTGTTTGACTAAAAATATTAATTATAAGTATAAATAAATACGTAAAATTTGAATAATTACTTATAAAAATATTTTTTACTAATAAAATAGTTTATTTTTGTGCTTACTATGATAACGATACCATAAATTATTAATGGAGGATTATTAATGTTTAAAAACATAACAAAAATTATTTCTATAATTTTATTGAGTTTTTCTATCTCAACAGCTCTAAAAGCTGAAACAATTAAAGTTATTGACTGGCAAGGCGGAGTTGTAGGAATCACAGACTCTTATGCAGAATTTATTAAAAATTTTGAAGCTGCAAACCCTGGTGTAACAGTTGAGTATACTCAATACACAGTTGCAACGTATAATGAATACTTAAAACCAGCTTTGTCTTCAGGCGCAGGTCCGGATATATTTGCTGTTTATCCTGGTCCAGATGTTGATGATATTAACAATGCTGGTCATTTGGTAAACTTAACTGAAGCTATGGATAGCGAATGGCAATCTTGGCTTGGAGAAAGTGCTAGTATTCCTGCATTAAGTAGAAATGGTGGGTTACTAATGGCACCTCAAGATGCTTTCACAGAAGAGCTTTGGGTATATAAAGATATGATTGCTGATCTTGGTTTTGAACTTCCTGCTTTTGGAGATTCTTATACTGTAGATGAGTGGATTGAAATTAGTGCTGCTGCAAATGCAAAAGGCTTAGATGGTCTTATGTTTGGTCCAGTGGAAAGTTGGTGTGTATGGGATGGCTTTTATAATATGGCCAACCAATTAAACCCTGAATATCCAGTAGACTTAACAAATAAAGCTCTTAACGGTGAAATTTCTTGGGACAGAGATATGTTCAGACTGCCTCTAGAAGCATATAAAAAAATGCATGAAGCTGGCGTATGGAGAGAAGATTCACTAGGCATGGATTATCAAGTTCAAGCTTGGGGTAAATGGTTGGATAGAGAAGGTGTTGGTATCTATTGTAATGGTGATTGGTTTACAGCATCAGCTCCAGCAGAACACAATACCAAAGATAATGCCAATATTTTTATGATGTCTTATCCTAAAATAAATGGTGATGTTCCGATGACTTATAACAAAGCTACTGGGACTAATCTTGGTGTAAATGCAAATTCAGATAACAAAGACATGGCGCTTAAATTTGTACGATATACAAATAGCCCTGAAGCATCTACTATCTTTGCTAAAAATGGTGTAATTCCTGTTGCTTTAGCAGCAATGGATTTGGATATTTTAGCGGCTTCTGATAATCCATTATTTAATGATGGAATTAAAATGCTTGCTACTGAAGGACGTAATACTGAAATTTATTACCCTCAGGCAGAAGCACAGAAAGCACTTTATGATGGTATTATGGAAATCTTCTTAGGAGTTGCATCTGTTGATGATGTTATAAATAAGATGAATAAAGTTACCGGATTTGATGGCTAATTTTAAAGAAACACATTAATAAAAAAAGGGGGTGAAAACTCCCTTTTTTTAATTCTTATCAATTATGAACCTAAAATTTAATTATCGAACTTTATTATACTTATTTCCAGCATTACTAATTTTTATAGTTTTTAATGTTTTGCCTGGAATGACATCGCTTGTATTAAGTTTTTTTGAATTTTCTGGTTTTGAAACTAATTTATTTCAAAAATTTGTTGGATGGAAAAACTTTATAAAGATATCTAATGATAAATATTTTTGGATAGCGCTAAAAAATACTTTTTTATTTGTTTTTGGTGCCGTTTTTATTCAAACAGGAATTGCATTATTATTAGCAATTTTTATTTTCTTTGGAAATTTTAAATATTCAACTTTAATACGATCAATTATTTTTTTCCCATGCGTGCTAGCTCCAGTATCTGTTGGATTAGTTTGGAAAAAAATCTTTGAACAAGATGGTGTTTTAAATACAATTATAGGTCTTGATTTTTCCTGGCTGTCGAGTGTTTCACTAGCTATATGGCTCATAATAACAGTTAATACTTGGCAATGGATTGGGTATACCTTGGTTATATATTACGCTGGTTTACAAAGCTTGAATACAGAGTTGTTAGAGGCTGCTGATATTGATGGTGCAAATTGGAGGGCAAAAATCTTCTCAATTGTTATTCCTTTGCTTTGGCCAACAACTATTCTTAATATGATTTTAAATCTAATAGGAGGTTTCCGAGCTTTTGATATAGTCTATGTTTTAACAAGGGGTGGTCCAGCTCATTACTCAGAAGTTCTTGCATCTTATCTTTATTACTATTCTTTCGCCGCTGGTGGACCAAGTAAAATGGGTGTTGGCGCTTCAATAGCTTTTGTTATTTTTGCTTGTATTTTTTCAATAGCAATAATACGTGTAATAGCAATGAAAAGGATTAATAAATAATGAGTAGCAACCAAACCTCATATGGGGCAACCTTTAAACACAGTCCTGGTTTTTATATTCTATCAAGACTTGTAGTATTGTTTTTTATGATAATAATAATTTTTCCGATTCTTTATACATTTTCAATGTCCATAAGATCTCCAGAAACTGTTTATAGTGCAAAATTTTTCTTAATCCCGGAAGAATTTTCTTTTCAAAATTATATTGATGCATTTGAATATGGTGAGAAAAGATTAAAAGTAAGCTTTCCCAGAATGTTTGTGAATAGCATTATAGTAACTAGTAGTTCTGTAATACTAATAATTACTTTATCAATTTTTGCTGCATTTGGATTTAGTCATTACAAATTTCCATTAAAAGAATCTGTTTATAATATAATGATTGCAAGTGTGGCAATGCCGGCTCAAGTATTGTTAATTCCAATGTTTTATATTCTTTTGTACATGGGAATTTTAAATACCTACCAAGCTGTGATACTCGCGTATGCTGGATTTCTTATTCCAATTGGAATCTTAATTTTAAGAATGTTTTTTGAACAGATACCAAAAGAACTTTCAGAAGCAGCTATTGTAGAAGGTGCATCAGACTTTCAGTTGTTAACGAGAGTTTTACTTCCCCTTGCCAAGCCTGCAATAGCAACTTGTATTATTTTACTTTTTTTAGATACTTGGAATGAATTTGTCTACGCAATGGTATTTATGCAAGATTCATCAATACATACAATTCCTGTAGCATTAGCTAAAATTGGTACAAGCAGATATCAAATTTCAATTGGAACTTATAGTGCTGCAATTATGATTACTGTAATTCCAGTTCTCACAATCTTTGCAATTTTTCAAAGATGGTTTATCGCAGGAATTACAATGGGTGCTTTAAAGCACTAAATTATATCTTCAACTTTTTGAGATTTCATCGATCGATACATTGCATCCAATACTTGAACTGATTTATATCCATTAGTTTCATCACTTCTGTGATCCAATATATTTCCATTACATGCACTTACTAAGGCATCTATTGCTGGGTTTGTGGAATATGTAAGCGCTCCCTCACCTTTCATATCATATTCAATATTATCACCATCAATCTTAACAGTTAATCTCTCCCGGTTAGGTTCAATATCTAAAAATAATGCACCTTTCGTTCCATGAATCTTTAATGCAATATGCTCATCTTTATTTTTAGGCATATAAGCACAACCTGAAATAGAGGCGGTTATTTGTTCTTTAAAAAATAATGAAACAGCATTGGTATAATCTACTTTAGTTGGCGATTCAGTATGAAAACAAAATAACTTTTGAGGTGTTGCATCAACTAACTTAAAAATAGCTCCTATTAAGTGAGATGTTTGACCCCAAGCATAACCCCCTGCTTTATTTGGGTCTGACCAGGTTGATGCTAACGGCTGAAATGTATGATCTTTGGCCTCAACTAATCCTTGTCTTCCAAATAAATCTAATGTTCCTGAGGACATAGATGCATCTATATGTTTTACTGATCCAATAATATCATTTGCAATAAATTCCCTGGCTTTATCCATAAAATGAGTAAAATTATAACCATAAGGGATTATAATTTGCTTTTGATTTTTTTTAGATAAGACAAAAAGATCTTGTGCTTCCTTTGCTGAAGTTGTCATTGGTTTTTCAATAATAACATGAAGCTTATTATTTAATGCCTCTTTGGCACAAACATAATGAGATGTATGAGGCGTTGATATAATTGCTCCATGTAACTCTTCATAAGAAAGCGCTTCTTCAAAATTTTCTGAGGCATAAGTAAAATTAAATTTATTTTTTACTAAATTTAATTCTGTTTGACCAAATCTACATACACTTAATAAATTTACATTTTCTAAAGAACTTAAATAAGGTAAGTGAAAATCTGTGCACCACCACCCAGCTCCTATAACAGCTATATTTACTTTACTACTCATTTTTAATTATGATGGAATACTTCTGTTAATTCATTAATATCAGGTGAGGCATCTTCTTCAGATTTAGTAACTAGTAATGGTTGCATAAACATATTCCATTTTTTTAAAATTTCCAATTTCTCTAATTGATCAAAAGTGTTTTTATCTTTTAATTCCATATATTCGAATAATGCATTATCTTTCTTATCATAATATATAGAATAATTTGTTACTCCTGCATTGTTAAGAGCTTGGGTTATTTCAGGCCAAACTTCATCATGTGCTTTTTTATATTCTTCTAATTTACCTTCCTTTAAGGTCATCCTAAAAGATCTTCTTATCATTGTATTCTTTCCTAAATTTTATAAAATTTTTCTGCATTTTGATAAAACATTTTATCTTTTTCATTATCAGTAAAATCAATAACTATATTAAAATAAGCATTCCAATAATCAAAATATCCAGAACTTGATAAAAATTTATCAACTGGAAAATTTGATCCAAACATACATCTATCTACTCCAAAATTATCAATTGCATTTAAAATAAGAGGTCTGATAGCCTCTTCTGTCCATTTTGAATTAAACTCTCCAAATCCAGATAATTTTACTACAACATTATCAAAAGAAGATAATAATTTAATACCAGATAACCAAGCCTCCATACTATTTTCGGTCACATCCATGGGTGATAAAGTGTGATTAATAATAAATAATGTATTACTCTCATTGCTAATAAGCTTTGCTGCATCATTTACTTGATTTAATAAAATTGATAAATCAAATGAAAGATTATATTTACTTAATAACGAAAAATTTTTTAACCAGGTTTCTTCTTTTAAATAATCCATACTCGCATGCGATATATTTTTATTGTTTTTATCAAAATTTAATATGTGTCTTATTCCTCTAAAATTAGCTGTTTTTAAATGCTGTTCTAATATTTTTTCCACGTCCGAATCTAAAAAATCTGCAAAACCTATAATAGCATTAGGAAAATTAAAAGTATTTGTAGAGGAATTAGAATTACTTATATTTTGCAGCCATTCTGTTTCATATACAGTCTCAGATTTATTAATTTCTGCCTGAACATGAATTGATTTAATAATATTTAATTTTTTAATATCATTAATATAATCATCAACCAGGTATACGTGATTAAAAATTTCATGTCCTGGAGTTATTAACCAATCATATTTATTAGAAGTTGGATCCCACAAATGATGATGGGTATCAATAATTTTTTGATTAAAAATATTTTTCATGTATTTATTAAATATATACTTTAATGAATTAAAACTAATTATAAATAAATTATTTTATGAAAATTTTATTAACAGGTGGTGCAGGCTATATTGGGAGCCATGCGTCTCTCGCCCTTTTAGATAATGGTCATCAAGTAACAATAATTGACAATTTAAGCACTGGAAATAAGAAATTAGTGCCTCTAAATGCTAAATTTATAGAATGTGATATTCAAAATAAATTAATTATTACCAACCTCCTTAAAAAAGAAAAATTTGATGTTTTGATGCATTTCGCTGGTTTTATAAAGGTAGAAGAATCTGTTTTAAATCCTGAAAAATATTTTAAAAATAATACTGAAAATGCAATAAAGTTATTTCAAATATGTGAAGAGAATGGACTTAAAAATGTAATCTTTTCCTCAACTGCAGCAGCTTATGGTAATCCTACTGATGATAAACCAATTACTGAAGAAAGTTTATTAAAGCCCCTTAATCCCTATGGTGAGTCTAAAATTAAGACAGAACAATATTTACAAAATAATCTTAATTTGAAACATATTATTCTTCGCTATTTTAATGTTGCGGGGTCTGATCCAAAAATGAGATCTGGACTAATAAGCAAAAAAGCTACTCACCTAATCAAAATAGCCTCAGAAGTTGTGGTGGGAAAAAGAGATAAAATAACTATTTATGGCAATGACTATTCAACACCTGATGGCACAGCAATAAGAGATTACATACATGTATCTGATTTAGTAGATATTCATGTAAAGGCAGCAGAATATTTAATTAAAAGACAAAGATCAGAAACTATAAATTGTGGTTATGGCAAAGGATATTCTGTCAAAGAAGTTTTAGAAAAATTTAATAGCGTTAATGAAAAACCCATTAATATTGAAATTGGAAAACGGCGTCCTGGGGATTCTGCTATGTTAGTTTCAGACACTACAAAATTAAAATCACTATTTAATTGGATTCCTAAACATAATGATTTATCATTTATTATTAAAACATCTATTGATTGGGAAAAAAAATTGTTACATATAAAGAATGCATAAAAGAATATTTAAACGCAATGATGGAAGAGATCTTTATTTGTATGGTCAAAATCTTCATACTGAAAAAAATACTACTCAATTAGAAATAACTCCAAAATCTCAACCTCATCTTAGATGGAATCCTTCAAGACAAGAATGGGTAACATATTCTGCTAGTAGAACAAATAGAACGGCTTTTCCTCCAAAAGAATATTGCCCTTTATGCCCATCTGGATCGCTAAATTTTCCAACAGAAATTCCATTTGATAATTTTGAAATTGCTGTTTTTCCAAACCGTTGGTCGAGTTTTAATACACATACTGAAAAAATTGAAATTCCAAATATTATTAGTAAACCTTCAAATGGACATTGTGAAGTTGTTGTCTATTCTTCAGGACATCTTGATACAGTTGCAGAGATGCCAATAGAAAGAATTACATTGTTAACTGAAACATGGATTGACAGATATGTAACTTTACTTCCAAGAGAAGATATATCTTATGTAATGCCTTTTGAAAACAGAGGTGAAGAGTGTGGCGTTACTCTTCATCATCCTCATGGACAAATCTATTGTTATCCCTATATACCGCCTGCTATAGAAAAAGAAATTATAGGTTTTCAAAAAGAAAATTTTATTCTCTCAATGATAAATAAATTAGAGGAAAAATATTTTGTTTATCAAGATGATCATGTTATTGCAGCTGTTCCTCCGTTTGCAAGATATGCATATGAAATTTGGATAATGCCTAAAAAACAAAAAGCAGGCCCATGGCAATTCAATGATTCTGAAATTAAATCATTCGCAACTTCTTTACAAAAAGTAATTAGAGGCTATGATTCTTTTCTAGGAAGAAAATGCCCTTACATTATGGGACTTCATGCTGCTCCCTCTCTTACTGATGAAATATTTCATTTTCATGTTGAATTTTATCCGCCTCTTCGCTCTGGGGACAAACCAAAAATATTAGCTGGATCTGAAACAATGGCTGGTGTATTTATTATGGATGTATTGCCAGAAGAATCAGCTGAAATTCTAAGAGAACATATAAATATATGAACATTCAAGAAAAAATTATACATTATAAAGAAAGTTTAGAGTGCTTTGATGAAACGATGGAAAAATACAAATTCCTACTTGATCAAGGTAAAAAAGCACATCCCTTTCCAGAAGAATATAGACAAGAGTCATTTAAAGTTTCAGGCTGTCAAGCTCAAGTATGGCTTGTACCATATTTCAAAGATAGTAAAATTTATTTTCATTCGGATTCAGATGCATTTATTTCAAAAGGCATGATAACAATTTTATGTGATATTTTTGATGGAAATAATCCAGAAGATATTCATAAAACTGACTTAAGTCTTTTAGATACATTAGATTTAAATGTCATGCTTACTCCTGGTAGAAGAAATGGTGTGCACTCAATGTTGCTAAAAATTAAAGAGCATGCAAAATCACATTGTAAATAAATTCTAATTTTGGATAATTCAACAGTCATAAAAAACTTACCTCCAAAATTTCATTGGAAATGCAAACATACCTGGAGAAGAAGTGCTAAAAATACTCTTTGGTGCTTAATAGGTTGCTCCATAGGAGATCTTGGAACAATATTATTTTTTCAAATTACTATGATACCTTTTGCGACTTTATCAATTATGTTTTTAGCCATTATTAATGGTTTAATCACTAGCATTATACTTGAAACGTTAGTTTTATCT
>Ga0209403_10005654_pt1 | contig 12981 bp, 17 predicted proteins | sample ArcticOcean_MG_C_8_FD_187440 | JGI IMG/M metagenome (GOLD analysis project Ga0209403, IMG submission 187440) | Marine microbial communities from western Arctic Ocean - ArcticOcean_MG_CB11_86 (SPAdes) (version 2) | ecosystem: Environmental > Aquatic > Marine > Oceanic | place: Arctic Ocean... | reverse complement strand
TGTTTCTTGATATAGCAATTGATTGAAAAGAATTCATTATTCCCCAGACGGTTCCAAACAAACCTATAAAAGGTGCTGTTGATCCTACTGTAGCTAAAAAAGTAAAATTTTTTTCAATTAATCTTATTTCTTTATCAGCTAAAATTTCTATAACTCTACTAACTCTAGCTAACTGTGTTACAGACGATTTACTTTTTGTTTTAATTAATTCAGTCATTGCTGATTGAAAGATATTAGCTATCGGGTCTTTCTCTCTATTTGTTAAACTATTATAAAAACTTTCAGCAGATCTTGATTTCCAAAATTTTTCTTCAAAACTATTTGTACTTTTTTCAATTTTTTTGAAAAGTTTATATTTTTCAAAAATTAAAGCCCATGAATAAACTGAAGCTGCAATTAAAATTATTATTACAGATTTAACTATAAAATCTGCTCTTAAAAAAAGTTGAATTAAGGAAAAATCTGTTGATCCTCCTAAGCCAATTACCTGTGTTGCTACTTCTTGTTCCATTAGGGCTAATGTGCATCTAAATGTGTCATGAATTTGGCACTATGGAAGATATTATATGAGTTAAGCTTGTGTATCATTGAAATATAGAGCAATTAAAATTGCATCAGCTCTATTTGAGTCTTTTTTTCTATGTAGTTTATTAGATATTTCTGGGTAGGCTTCAATTACTTTTGTTCTACTTGCGTCCTTATTTGTTTTAATAAGATTAAAGTGCTTTTTCCATTTAGTGGGTCTAACAAAATATATTGGTAAACTTAAAGCTGCACAAATACCTTTAATAACTCCAAAAGACTGACCAAAATTAAACATGCTGGTAACCCCTTGTCCAGGCATTGCATTAACTTGCTCAACTACAACTACCACTTCCTTCTCTTTATCTAATCTTTCTTTAATAATATTAGTAACTTGAGCGCTGTTTATTTGTTTCTTATTTTTTTTTCCATCAATCATTGTGGGAGTATCGTAAACTTCTAATATTTTTTTGTTCTCTATAATACTAATCGCACCACTTATTCCTGGGTCTATACCAATAATTATCATTTCGTTAAATCCTTTAAAGAGAAACTATCATCTACTTCCAAATTTGCATAAACATATTGCACATCGTCATCGTCTTCTAATAATTCAAGAAAATTTAATACAGATTTAGTTTTTTCTACATCTAGTGAAACTTTGTTTATGGGCAACCATTCTATTCCTGAAGAGTAAAAATCTTTTATCTTCTTTTCGATTTCAACTTTAACTTTGTAAAAATTTTCTTTTAAAGTAACTATTTCATGATTTAATCCAGTGGATGAGCAATCTTCAGCTCCAGCGCTTATTGCCAAATCTAATATATCATTATCTGAAATATTTTTTTTATCAATTTTAATTACCCCAACTTGTTTAAATTGGTGCGAAGCAACACCAGAGGAACCCATGTTTCCTCCGTTTTTTTGAAAAATTGTTCTTATGTTTGAAGCTGTTCTATTTCTATTATCAGTTAAAGCCTCAACAATAACAGCTACTTTTTCAGGGCCAAAACCTTCGTAGATAACACTACTATAATTTAATTCTTTATTTAATTCAGATTTACGTATTGCTCTTTCAATATTCTCTTTTGGCATATTCGCTATCTTTGCGGCTTGTATTGCTGATCTTAATCTAGGGTTCATATCCCGATCATTTGATCCCAATTTTGCAGCAATAGTAATTTCTTTTGACAATTTTGAAAAAATTTTTGAACGCTGTTTATCTACTCGATCTTTTTTATGCTTAATGCCCGCCCAATGAGAATGTCCCGCCATAACTATATTTTGTTTTCTAAATTTTCTCCAAAAATTATAGGTTCAATTTTTTTTGCTAAACCAGTTTTATTTTCAGCAGAAACTAATGCTCCTGAGATTGTTCCCTTTCCAATAGCAGGGTAATGCCTAACTGTTTCTTTTTCTTTTAAAAATTTTTTAATTGAATTTTCTTTATTCATTCCTATAACGGAATTGTAATTACCACACATTCCAACGTCTGTTTGATATGCTGTGCCTTTTTCTAATACTCTATAATCTAACGTTGGTACATGAGTATGTGTTCCAACAACCATAGTGGCTTTTCCGTCAAATAGATGACCTATTGCTTCTTTTTCACTAGTTGTTTCAGCGTGCATGTCAATAATTATAAAATCAGCAGTTTCTTTTAATTTAATTTTATTAATAATTTTTTTTGCTGCAAAAAAAACATTATCACATTTTTTCATGAAAACATTACCCATTAAATTAATGACAGCAATTTTTATATTATTTTTTAAAAAAATATTAAAACCATCGCCGGGAGATCCTTCAGGTAAATTGTAAGGTCTTAACAAATTTTTTTCTGACGATATAAAGTTCATTGTTTCTGGTTGATCCCAAATATGATTGCCGCTGGTGATTACATCAACTCCCGCACTGGTAATTTGATCAAAATCTTTTTTTTCTATACCCAGACCTGAGTCAGCTGCATTTTCTCCATTAGCAATAACAAAGTCTATATTTTTTTTTTTAATGATATTCGGCAAATTTTTACTTACCACTTCTCTTCCTGATTGACCAAAAATATCCCCTAGTAATAAAATATTCATATATTATTTATTTTAACTTTTAATGCCTTGTTCTGTAAAAATATAGTCTAATCTAAAATCATGTTTATTAGTGGGTATATTATTATATTTTTGAAAAGAATATGCTATTCCTAAAAAGATTGCTCTTTTTTTAATCTTTCTAATTTTTTGTAATGCACGATCATAATATCCTTTTCCATAACCTATTCGATTTAATTTATTATCAAAAGCTACAAGAGGAACTAAAATAAAATCAGGAGTAATTTTTTTATTCATTGCGTTTGGCTCTAATATACCAAACTTGTTAATAAACAAAGGTTCTTTAAAATTCCAAAGCTTAAAATTCATTAATCTAGATGACGAAATAACAGGTAAACTAACTTTAAAACTTTTTTTTTGGGCTTGATGAAGAAAAGGTAAGATGTTTGCTTCATAATTTGACGGATAATATCCTGCAATAATTATTTTTTTTTTTTTAAATTTTTTTTCAATTAATTTAAATATTAAATCAAAATTAAATGTTTTAGTTGTTGAATATTTTTTTTTTCTAATTTTTATAAATTTCTTTCGTAAATAAGATTTGTCACGATTCATTTACTGAATATTTTCTTCTTGTTTTGCTTCTGCGCTTTCAATAAATTCTTCTATTGATTTAGTTGTTTTATCTAAAATATCTTCATAAGAATCTTTATTTTTCTCTGCGATAACTTTAAATTCATTTAATTCTTTTTTTAATTTTTCAATTTCTATATCCTTTTCGTTTTTATAATTTATTGCTAAAGATTTAAGTTCTTTAAATTTTGTTGATAATGTTTGAAAATCTTTTTTACTATTTTTTACCTTTTTAAATAAATCAAAATAATCATCTATAATTTTAATTGTAGTTATCAATAAAAGTTTATTTTCGCCTATATTTCCTAAATTTCCTTTTAGTTCGTTATATCTTTTATCTAAATGTTCAACTAGTTCTTTCAGGTTTTCTTCTTGCCCTTCGTCGCATGAAAGCAGGTAATCCTTGTTGTTAAATTTTATACTTACGTTTGCCATTTTTCAATTTCATCAATAAGTGTTTCTGTTTCTTGATTTAATTCATCAATTTTTTGATTAAATTTATTTTTCCTACCAAATTTATTATCGACGTCTGTATCTATTTTTTCCAATTCTTTTTTTAAATTTTCATGGCGATCTGTAAGCACCTTAAATTTATTTTCTGATTCTTCTTTTTCCCTTAATAATTGATTTTTCTCTAAATTGAGATATTTAATGTCATTACTCATCTTTGTCACCCTATTTGACATTGAATTTAATTTTTTTAGAACATTATCTAATTTTTTTTCTTTTTCTTCGTAATTTTTCATTTGATTTATTTTAAAATCATATTATTGATTTGATGCGTCCAAGTCTATATAGGTTTTATAGTGAATCCAGTCTTTAAAGATTTAACAAATGCGGTAAGGTTTCTTTCAATTGACGCAGTTCAGAAAGCAAACTCAGGCCATCCTGGTCTTCCTATGGGAATGGCAGATGTTTCTACTGTTCTTTTCAAATACTACCTAAGGTTTAATCCTAAAAATCCAAGCTGGATTAATAGAGATCGTTTTGTTTTGTCAGCGGGGCATGGCTCGATGCTTCTTTACTCTTTGCTTTATTTAACCGGATACAAAAGTATTTCAATTAAAGATATTAAAAATTTTAGAAAATTAAATTCTATTTGCGCGGGACATCCAGAGTATGGAAAAAACACTGGAATAGAAACTACAACTGGTCCTTTGGGTCAAGGTCTATCGAATGCAGTAGGTATGGCAGTTGCTGAAGAAATTATGAAAAAAAGATTTGGTGCTAGTTTAATTAACCATAAAACTTATGTTGTTGCTAGCGATGGAGATTTTATGGAAGGTATTAGTCATGAAGCTATGAGCTTAGCTGGACATTTAAAATTAAAAAATCTTATTGTTTTTTTTGATAATAATAAAATTTCTATCGATGGACCGACAAACTTAGCAGTATCTGATAATTATAAAAAAAGATTTGAAAGTTATGGTTGGTCTTTTCAAGAAGTAAATGGGCATAATGAAAAAGAAATTTCAAAAGCTATTAAAAAAAGTCTAAATTCTAAAAAACCAAATTTAATTTCTTGTAAAACTATCATTGGCTATGGATCTCCTAATAAAGCGGGTAGATCTTCTTCGCATGGTGCTGCGCTTGGTGAAGTTGAAGTTGAATTAGTTAGAAAAAAATTAAAATGGAGCTATGAACCTTTTCAAATTCCAAAAGAAATTCTTAATGAATGGAGAAAAATTGGTGACAAGGGAGTATTATTAGAAAAAAAATGGAACAAAATTTATAACAAAAAAAGCAAAAAAATTAAGGATGAATTTTTAAGAGTAACAAATGATAAATTGCCCAAAAATTTTAATAAACTTATACAAGAGGAAAAAAAGAAATTTTTTATTTCCAAGCCTGATTTTGCTTCAAGAAAATCTTCTGGCTCAATTATAGAAAAAATTATGACAAATCTACCTGAATTAATTGGGGGATCGGCAGATCTAAGTGGATCAAATAATACAAATACAAAATATTCAAAAGCAATTAAATCTTCAAATTTCAAAGGAAATTACATTCACTATGGAGTTAGAGAACATGCTATGGCGGGAATAATGAATGGTATGGCTTTACATAAAGGTGTAATTCCATATGGGGGAACTTTTCTAGTTTTTTTAGATTATTGTAAACCTTCTTTGAGATTGTCTGCATTAATGGGTTTAAAAGTAATTTATATATTTTCTCATGACTCTATCGGATTGGGTGAAGATGGGCCGACACATCAACCAATCGAACATCTAGCCCATCTAAGATCAATACCGAATTTAAATGTATTTAGACCCGCAGACACAATTGAGACACTGGAGTGTTGGGAAATTGCCTTAAAAAACAGTCATACTCCTAGTGTGATAGCTTTATCAAGACAAAAACTTCAATTTGTTACAGAAACACTCACACAAAAAAATATGTGTAGCCTTGGAGCTTATGAAATAAAAAAAAACAATCCTAATCCCGAAATTACTTTAATTGCTTCTGGATCCGAAGTTCAGATTGCAATTGAAGCTTTCAATAAGTTAAAAGAAATTAATATTAATTCAAAAGTAGTTTCAATGCCTTCCCAAGAATTATTTGAAAAACAACCAAAAGACTACAAAGAAAAAATTTTACCAGAAGACTCTATTAAAATTTCAATTGAAGCAAGCAGTGTATCTGGTTGGGAAAAATATGTTGGAAAAACAGGATCTTCTATTGGTATGAAATCTTTTGGAAAAAGTGCACCAATTAAAGATTTGTATGAACATTTTAATTTAACTAGTAATAATATTGTTTCTCTTGCTAAAAAAATGTTAGGAAAATAAATATGGCTATAAAAATTGGAATCAACGGTTTGGGAAGAATTGGAAGAATGTTGATCAGAGCTATTATTGAAAGTAAAAATAAGAATATTGAAATCAACCATATTAATAATAGGTCCAATTCAGAAGTAAGTTGTTCTCTTATGAAATATGACTCTATACATGGGAAATTTGATGCAGATATTAAATTTGATAATAATAATTTAATTATAAATAAAAAAAAAATATCTTTTTCACAAGAAACTGACATTGATAATATAAAATGGAAAGATTCTAATGTTGATTATGTTTTTGAGTGCACTGGTAAGTTCAACTCTAAAGATAAATTATTAACTCATATCAAAAATGGAGCTAAAAAAGTTATTGTTTCAGCGCCTTGTAAAAATGCTGACAAAACAATTGTATACGGTGTAAATGAAAATATTCTTTCTAAAAACGATGAAATAGTGTCCGCAGCATCTTGTACAACTAATTGTCTAGCTCCTATTGCGAATGTTTTAAATGAAAATTTTGAAATCGAAAAAGGTTTTATGACAACTATTCACGCATTTACTAGTGATCAGAGAATATTAGATAACTCTCATAAAGATCCAAGGAGGGCAAGATCTGCCAGCCAGTCTATTGTCCCAACATCTACGGGAGCATCAAAAGCAATAGGTGAAATTATTCCATCTTTAAAAGGTAAGCTTGAAGGTATTGCAATGAGAGTACCTACTCCAAATGTTTCTCTGATAGAGTTGGTTTTCTGCACAAAAAAAGAAATGACTAAAGAAAAAATTAATAATACTTTTGTTGCTGCTTCTAAAAATCAATCGAAAAAAGTTTTAGAACTCACAACAGAAAAACTTGTTTCAATTGATTTTAATCATAATCCAGCATCAGCTATTGTTGATGCCTCTTTAACAAATGTGGTTGGAAAAAACATGGGTAAAATTTCGGCTTGGTATGATAATGAGTGGGGTTTTTCAAATAGAATGATTGATATAGCCGAACATCTTCATAAAATTTCTTAATGAAAAGTATACAGGGTCAGATTGATTTTAATCAAAAAAAAGTTTTATTAAGACTTGATCTAAACGTTCCATTAGATAATGGTAAGATATCTGACACAACTAGAATAGATAAAATTATTCCAACTATAAGCTTTTTGTTAAAAAAAAAAGCAAAGATTATAATATTGTCACATGTGGGAAGACCTAAAGGCAAAGTTGTAAATGAGCTTTCTCTTAAGCCTATATGTGAAAAATTAAAGACAAAGATAAATATAAATATAAAATTAATTACAAAAAACTTAAAAGAAATTAATCCACCGGACCTATTTAATGATGAAGATGAAAAAATAATTATGCTAGAAAATCTTAGGTTTTATGCAGAAGAAGAAAATAATGATAATAAGTTTGCAAAACACTTAGCGAGTCTTGCAGATATTTATGTAAATGATGCCTTTTCTTGCTCCCATAGAGCTCATGCTTCTATTGCTAAAATTGCAAAATTTATTCCTTCTTATTCTGGGTTACAGTTAAATTTAGAAGTTGAAGCATTAAACAAGATAACATCAGAAATAAAAAAACCAATCACCTGTATTATTGGGGGTTCAAAAATATCTACTAAAATTAATATTATTAAAAATTTAATTTCAAAATTTAATAATATTATAATTGTTGGAGGTATGGCTAATAATATACTTAAATATAAAGGATATCCTATTGGAAAATCTATTAAAGAAGAAAATTGCGATAAAATAGTACAAGAAATATTCAATCTTTCAAAGAAAGAAAAGTGTAAAATTATTTATCCAGAAGATGTTGCTGTTGGAAAAAATTTTAATGGTAAACCAGAAATAAAAGACCTGAATAATATTTCTAAAGATGATTTAATTTTAGATATTGGTCCTAAAACAATAAAAACTATTAATAGTGTGATTGAAGCTAGTAAAACTATTCTTTGGAACGGGCCAGCTGGTTATTTTGAAAATCCATACTTTGCCGAAGGGAGTTTTGAAATCGCTAAGAAAATTGTTGAAAAAAATAAAGCTAAAACAATTTATTCAGTTGCTGGTGGTGGTGATACAGTAACTGTACTAAATAATATTGGTGTTATTGATAGCTTCAATTTCGTTTCAACTGCGGGTGGTGCTTTTTTAGAATACCTTGAAGGTAAAGAACTTCCTGGTATAAAGGTTTTAAATTAATATGTCTGAATTAAATAATATAGCTTTAAAAATTTTATCAAATGGCAAAGGTATTCTGGCTGCTGATGAAAGCACAGGAACTATGACAAAAAGGCTTGATGCTATAAATGTTCCTTCAACTCCAGAAAATAGACTTTTGTTTAGAGAAACACTTTTTTCTGCAGAGAATATGAAAACTTGTATAGGTGGAGTAATTTTATATGACGAAACAATCAAACAAACGACAAGTTTAAAAAAAACTATACCAGAGCTAATCTCAAGTTCTGGAGCTGTTCCTGGAATAAAAGTAGACACGGGTGCAAAAGTTTTAGCAAATTCACATGATGAAAAAATTACAGAAGGACTTGATGGCTTAAGAGAAAGATTAAAAGAATACTATAAACTTGGAGCAAGATTTACAAAATGGAGAGGTGTTTATGTTATATCTGAAAAATATCCAAGCAAATTATCAATTGATTCAAACGCGCATGCGTTAGCAAGATACGCAGCTCTCGTGCAAGAATGCAGAATGGTTCCAATAATTGAGCCAGAAGTGTTAATGGATGGAACCCATTCAGCTGAAGACTGCTTTTATAAAACTTCAGAAGTTATTAAAAGATGTTTTGAAGAATTAATTCTTCATAAAGTTGATTTAAAAGGAGTTATATTAAAACCCAATATGATTTTGCCTGGATCTAACTCTAACAAAAAAATTAAAAATGAAGAAGTGGCTAAATTGACATTGAGATGTCTTAAAGAAAATGTTCCAACAGAAATTCCAGGAATAACTTTTTTATCCGGTGGTCAAACAGAAATAGAAGCAACTAAAAACCTAAATTTAATCAATAAAAATAATAACACAAAGTTTGTTATATCTTATTCCTACGGAAGAGCTTTGCAGCAAAGTGCCCTTAAATTTTGGTCAAAAGATATTAATAACACTAAAGGTACACAGGACATTTTTAATCATAGAGCTAATATGTGCTCACTTGCAGCTCAGGGAAAATGGTCAGAAGAGCTTGAAAAAAAATAATATAAATAAAAAATTTGTTTATTTAATTTCACCAAATAAAATTAAAGATAAAAAATTCTATATAAACTTAGATAAAGTGTTAAGTTCAAAAAAAATAAGTTTTTTTCAGCTAAGATTAAAAAATGAATCAAATAAAGAAAAAACATACATTGGTAAAAAAATAAAAAAAACTTGCAAAAAACATCGCGTTAAATTTCTAGTAAATGATGAGCCAGATCTTGCAAAAAAACTAAATGCTGACGGTTGTCATATAGGACAAAAAGATATGAATTTTAAAAATTGTAAAAAAATTATCGGAAAAAATAAAATAATTGGTGTCACTTGTCATAACTCTAAAAAATTTGCTTTAAGAGCAAAGAAAGCTGGTGCTAGTTATGTTGCTTTTGGATCATTTTTTAAATCTAATACTAAAAAAACTACCTTTAAAGCCAACTTAGAAACGTTGCGTTGGGCTAAAAAAAAAATTAGTATGCCCATCGTTGCAATTGGAGGAATAGATAGCTCTAATTATAAAAAAATTTTATTAAATGGTGCGGATTATATTGCTTGTTCTAGTTATGTTTGGAATAATAAAAAATTAAATCCTGTTTTAGCAATAAGTAAATTCAAGTAGAAAATGAAAATATTAGGTAATGAAATTAAACCAGGAATGATAATTGAACATAAGAATGATTTATGGTTAGTTTTAAAAGCACAACATGTTAAGCCTGGAAAAGGTGGCGCTTTTAATCAAGTAGAATTAAAAAGTGTTAAGAAGGGAACAAAATTAAATGAAAGATTTAGATCTAGCGATAGTGTAGAAAGAGCTGTTTTAGATGATAAAAAATTTAATTTTCTTTATGAAGATGAAAGCAATTGTCATTTTATGGATCAAATAAATTTTGAACAAATTCAAATTCACAAAGATTTAATTGGGGAAAAAAGTAAATTATTAAAAGAAAATATGGAAGTTAATGTGCAACTTTATGATGATCGACCTCTATCTGTTGACTTACCATCTTCAGTGGAATTGAAGATTGAAAGTACAGACGCTGCAATTAAAGGTCAAACAGCATCTTCTTCTTATAAGCCAGCAACGTTAGAAAATGGAATTAAAATTATGGTTCCTCCATTTATTAATTCTGATGATAAAATTATATTAGATACAAGATCGCTAGAATACGTTAAAAAAATTAAATAAATGAAACTCTCCTCAGCAAATATAAATGTATTAGTAAAGGTATGCCGAAAAGCAGCTAAAACTATAATAAGAGATTTTGGTGAAGTTGAGAATCTTCAAGTTTCATTAAAAGGTCCCGGAGATTATGTTACTGCTTGTGATAAGAAAGTGGAAAAAATTATTATAGATGAGTTACAAAAAGCTAGACCAAATTATTCAATTTTAAGTGAAGAAATAGGAGAAATTAATAATGACAAATCTTTTAAATGGATTATTGATCCTATTGATGGTACTTCAAATTTTCTTCATGGAATACCTCATTTTGCAATTTCAATAGGCTTGGAGCATAATAATGAAATTATTTGTGGTATTATTTACGATCCAATTAAAGATGAAATGTTTACTGCAGAAAAAGGAAATGGATCTTATATAAATAATAAAAGATTAAGAGTCTCTTCTAGGGAAAAACTAAAAAATTGTATTATTTTTACAGGTGGACCAAAACATGGATCTCCAGATAAAGAGCTTTCTATGCTTGAATATAAAAAAATTTCTTCTGAGGTACCTATTCCAATCAGACAATTGGGTTGTGCATCTTTAGATATGGCTTATGTTGCGGCTGGAAGATGTGATGGATTTTGGTCAAGAAATTTAAATTATTGGGATATCGCCGCTGGTATTATTATTGTTAAAGAGGCTGGAGGATTTGTTACAGACATCAAAGGTGAAGATGATTATAGGCAAAATAAAACTATATTAGCAACTAATTCAAGAGTTAATAGTGAAATGATTGAGGTTTTAAAGTAATTAATTTACTATTGTTAAATAGTATATTTTATTATATTAAATTATCCCTGTATGAAAAAAAATATACACCCAGATTATCATAAAATAAATGTTGTCATGACTGATGGTAGCAAGTTTGAAACTATGTCTACTTGGGGAAAAGAAGGTGAAACCTTAAAACTTGATATAGACCCTAAGTCTCATGTAGCTTGGACAGGCGGAACTCAGAAAATTATGGACAAAGGCAGAGTGAGTAAATTTAATAAAAAATTTAGCAATTTAAGATCAACAGTTAAAAAATAGAAAAAAAATAAAATGACTGATAAACCTTTTATGCCGAAAGCTACAGCGGTATGGTTAGTAGAAAATACAAAAATAAGTTTTAAACAAATTGCAGACTTTTGCAGTCTTCATGAGCTTGAAGTTAAAGGAATAGCCGATGGAGACGTGGCAAAAGGAATTAAAGCTTATAATCCCATATTGGCTGGCCAATTAACGCGTGACGAGATTGAAGCTTGCTCCCAAGATACAAACAAAAGTATTAACCTTAATAAAAAAACCTTAGATATAAAATCTGAAAGAAAGAAAAAAAAATACATTCCATTGTCAAAAAGACAAGACAGACCAGATGCTATAATTTGGTTAATTAAAAATTTTCCACAACTTTCTGATGGACAAATAGGAAAGCTAATCGGAAGCACTAAAAATACTTCATCTTTAATAAGAAATAAAAAATATTGGAATTCTTCTAACTTGTCTGCAAAAGATCCTGTTGTTTCAAATCTTTGTAGTCAAATGGATATAAAAAATGCTGTAGAAAAAGCAGAAAGAAGAATTGCTAGAAAAAAAAAAGAATTAGAAAAAAAATCTAAGAATGAAGCCCAAGCATAATAAATTAGTTGGAATTATTATGGGAAGTAAATCAGATTGGGCTGAAACCATGGTTCATTGTAGTGACACCTTAAAGCAATTTGGAGTTAAGCATGAAGTAAGAGTTATTTCTGCTCATAGAACGCCAAAAAGATTACATAAATTTCTTAAAGAGGCAGAAAAAAATAAAATGGAAATAATAATTGCAGCCGCAGGAATGTCTGCACATTTAGCAGGTGTGACTGCTTCTTTAACTACTTTGCCAGTTCTTGGGGTTCCAATTGAAAGCAAACTAAAAGGTTTGGATAGCTTACTTTCAACAGTTCAAATGCCAAGCGGCATACCTGTTGGAACTTTAGCTATTGGAAAAGCGGGTGCGATAAATGCTGCATTATTGGCTATATCTATTTTGTCTGTTAGATATAAAACAATTCACACTAAACTTAAGAGATTTAGAAGAGGTTTTGAAAAAAAGGTGCCAAAAAAACCATTTTAATCACGGTAGACAAAAAAAAATATTAATGTTAGTTAATGCATCTTTATTTAGGAGGATTTATTAAAATAGAAGTTAAAGATAACAATGTTGACCAAGCTTTAAGGGTTCTTAAAAGAAAACTCCAAAGAGAAGGCTTTTTTAAAATTTTAAAAATTAAAAGCAATTACGAAAAACCTTCTGAGAGAAAAAAGAGAGAAAAACAAGAAAATATAAAAAGAGCCAAAAAGATTCAAAGAATGAAAAATTATAATATGTAATTTTGTTTGTTATCAACAAACATTTATATTTTATAATAATACTTTATCGCGGGGTGGAGCAGTCTGGTAGCTCGTCAGGCTCATAACCTGAAGGTCAGAGGTTCAAATCCTCTCCCCGCAACCAAAATTTTTCTATTAAACTAAGGGTAATTTGTGTTTGAAAAAATTGAAATTCTATTTGTTATTCTATTTCTTCTACTTGTGTTTTATATCGTTATTGCATGGGG
>Ga0209403_10005651_pt1 | contig 12989 bp, 7 predicted proteins | sample ArcticOcean_MG_C_8_FD_187440 | JGI IMG/M metagenome (GOLD analysis project Ga0209403, IMG submission 187440) | Marine microbial communities from western Arctic Ocean - ArcticOcean_MG_CB11_86 (SPAdes) (version 2) | ecosystem: Environmental > Aquatic > Marine > Oceanic | place: Arctic Ocean... | reverse complement strand
TGCGGAGCGTCCGAACCTCGATTGCGCCTCCGGACCCTGCGAGCGTACCGAAACGGAACGTTGCGTCGCTGCCGCTGAAGTAGGTCACGTCGAGGATGTTGGTTAGCCGCATGCTCGTGAGTTCCGAGACATTGCCCCGAGGGACTCCATCCATGAAGACCGTGACCACTGTTGTACTATTGAGGCTCGTTTGACCTCTCGCCCTCAGCCACGCCGGTCGCAGTGCTTGGATCGCCATGGCGACAGTCGTCTGATTGCTCGCGACGAGTTCGTCGTACGTGAGCACGTTTCCTGCGCCGCGCTCGCTTGAGCTACCGGACCCGCCCGAGGCGCAAGCGACCGAGATCATTGCCAGCACGAAGGCGACGGGGAATCGGAGCTTCTTGATCATGGCCTGTGAACCCCTCTAGGAAAAGCAGACAGGGTAGAAAGCAAACGATCCCGCACCCGCAGGGCGGGCACGGGATCGTCTGCTTGAACTACTTGGAATCAGCTACCGAACACGCTCAGCGTCTGAGCGAGCGAGAGGTTCGGGTTTTGCGCGACTTCCTCTGGTGCCGGAGGCCAACGCAGATCCATGCCAGCATTTACGTTCGGCGCAAGCCACCGTGCCGGAACGATCCTGTAGTACCGCATGTCCGGCCAACGACGCAGCTCCAAGAAGAACTCGGCCTGACGTTCGTGCTTGAGCTGCGCGTAGATCGCGTCGAAGTCGGCGCTAGCGAAGTCGTGCAGGTCCGAGAGAACCCTAGTCTGCGGCGGCCATCCTCTGGCTTCACCACCCGCATAGCCGGCCGCGCCGACCCGGCTCCGAGCTGCCGCCCGTGTACTGTTGATCCACTCGACGGCGCCGGTGAGATCACCAGCCAGCAGTCGAGCTTCTGCGATGATGAGCATCGCCTCGGCTGCCCGGCTCATCGGAAGGGGACTATCCCGGTCGGTATACTTGAGGTTGGTACCAGCGGTGCCAAAGTCACTACCCAGGTCCTCAAGGCCCTCCGCCACGTTGCTCCACGAGTGAGGCATGCGTGGGTCCCAATTTCCGGTCACCGGATCCGGTAGGAAGTTGTAGATGGTTCCGTCAACGCGATTAATGCCGCCGTTGGGGCCACCCAGCGCGGACACTCCGTTCGAGCCTCCCGGGGCTCCGTATGTCAGGCTCACATTGTAATCGCCACTCGCCGCGAGTGCGGCCCGGGCTTTGCTCTCCGCCTGCGAGAACAGGCCCGCGTCGGTAGAACCCTGCAGGTGCATCGTTTCGAAGTAAAGAGAACGGTATCCTCTGGCGACCTGCCCCAAGGAAGCTGCCTGAAGGTTGGCGTCGCTACCCGCCGCGGCGGTCGCGGCAGCCTCGAACCGTGCGATCCCGTCATTGAGCACCTGAATCGGGCCACGCGGCGAATCGTCGGCGTCGTACACGATCACATTGAAGTGATCCGCCAACGCGAACCGCGCGGTACCTCCCCAGAAGTTCGCTGATGCGATGTCCGTAGCGGCCCCGGACGCTGCCGTGAGACGATCCACGACCTCATCCGCGAGCCACCGGGCCTGGGCGAGACCGCGCCAGTGGCCTTCTACACCCGAATTCGCCGCGAGGCGGTTGCCTTGCATCGCGTCGACGTTCTCCAACTGAGTGGAGGGGTGCAGCAGTTCGTCGGAAAGCAATCCACTCCGCGAGTTCAGGCTCGACATATCGCCGGCAATGTTTGCCTGTGGCGTGGCTGCGAGAGTTTCCAGAAGCTCAGGGCGCTCGAGGTCCTTGTCGAGCAAGCTCGCTGGGTTTTCGACATCGAGGAAATCATCGCAACCGGCCAATGAAGCCATCAGCAGCGTCGCAACAGCGACACCTCGAGGCCCTCGTCTGCTCATGGTATGACTCATAGTTGTTTCCTTATTCGGCGTCAGTCGAAGTGATCGGTTGAGGTAGGCCATCTCAGCCGCGCTCAAAACTGGGTCCGAATGGACAGGACGATTCGCCTCGGAGCCGGAGTCTTCAGATAGTCGACGTTCTGCAGGAACGCGTTGTTCGCTTCGAGCCCGCGTGTTCCCGGGTCGATGGTTCCCAGCTTGAAGTCGTTGAAGTAGTCACTGAACACCTTGACGTTTTTGACCCCCAGGCTGACCGTCGTGGACGATGAGCTGAAGACGGATGACCACGCTTCTGGCAGGCGGTACGAGGCGGTAATCTCAGCCCAGCGCAGGTAGTCACCATCAAAGATCGTGTTGCTGATGATTCCGTTGTGCTTGAGACCATACTCGTTGACCAGCGATTGCTTCAATGCGGGGTCCGTGCTCGGATCGGCGACGGCCTTTTGCACGTCAGCCATCAACTGGTTGGACCTGAGCGCCATGCGAAGGTGGAGCGTCTCGTTCGACTGCACGAAGCCGCGTGCTCCCTCGAAGACGTTGTTGATCGTGAGGTTGCCAATCCGGATCACTGCCCCGAAGTCGATCGTCTGATTCGGCTGCGGCCTGCCGATCACTACCATTGAGTCACTACCCGCGCTGTTCTTCAACGTGTTGGCGGAGAGTTGGTTGATGCTCGTCATCTGGGCGATCGGAACGGATGTCGTGTACGGCTGGTTTGGATCAGCGACGGGAGCGATCCAGATTCCGGGCCACATCCCTTGGTAAAGCGACTGCCAGCGGCGGCGGCTACCGAGACGGAAGTCGTCGACCTCACCCATGTCGGACACCCACTGCTTCAAGAACGACGGGTTGACGTTGAGGTCCACGCTGAGGTTCGGCCGCTGAATAACGCGCGTTTGAGTACTGATCTCCACGCCCCATGACTTCAACTGGCCCAAGTTCTGTAGCTGGCTGCGGGTGAAGCCCGAACCGGCTGACGGTGTAATCGGAAGCAGGGCGTCGTTGGTGGTCTGGTTGAAGTAGACCGCCTCGATTCCGAATCGGCCGTCGAACATACCGGCCTCCACCGCGAACTCGATCTCAGTGGAGCGCTCAGGCATCAGCTCAGAGTTCCCGAGGTTGTTCGGCGTCAGGTACCCGCCGTTGGAGTCGATGTTGGGGTTCCAGGTACGCTGGGCGTCGAACGCTCCAGGCTGGAGACCGGACATGCCCACCGCGCCCCGGAGCCGGAACTCATTCATGAACCCGACGTTCCAGAAGTCGTAGTCAGAAACGACCCAGGAGAGACCCGCTTTCGGGTAGAACTGCAGACCGAAGTCGTCACCGAAGGCCGAGTTTCCGTCGAGCCGAGCTCCACCCGTGATGAAGAGACGGTCGTCGAGCCCGATTTGGCCCTGGAAGTAGACGCCTGCGTTGATGACCTCGGTGTAGCCCTCCGAAACGCCCGTGATCTGCTGTCCGCCGCTCAGCGTCTTGAGCGTCGGAGAGGCGAACTGCCGGACCGACGCGCGGTCATTTTCCCGCACCTCGCGGAAGCTCTGCGCGCCGAACGTCAGGTTCGCGAGCAGGCGGTCACCGATCGGCTGTTCCCAATTCGTGAGGAAGTCCAGCGTCGTAGTCGAGTACCTCGTGTCGCTCACGGACTTACTGCCGGTGACTGAACTCGCGACCACTCCCTGCGGGTAGAAGTTGCTCAGGCGGCTGTCGATGAAGTTGTAACCCACCCGAACCGTGGACTGGATGTTGTCCGTCCACTCGTAGGCAACCTTCGCGTTCGCCAGGAAGTTCTGCGACTCCTGGAAAGTCTCCGTGATCAGAGACTTTTTCGTCGGGCTATATGCTCCATCAGGGTTGTCCGCCGAAGCACGGCTGGGGTTGCCCAGCATCAAGTTGCCGAAGACGTCGCCCCAGCCTGGAGAACCGGTCTGCAGACCGCGTCGGACCACGCTCAGGTCGATGGAACTCGACAGGCGCTCCGTGTTGTTGAAGTCGAACGACGCCCGGACCGACTTATTCTCCAGCGTGTTGTTCGGGGAAGGATTCACTTCCTCCATGAAGCGTCCGGAGACGTAGTACCCGATGGAGGGCGTACCACCCTGTACCGACAGGTTGTAGTTCTGGTGGTATCCGAACTGCTCGTAATTGTCGTACGGGTAGTTGCACTTTACCTCGTTATCTGCCGTGAAGTAGGAGCAGTTATCCTCGAACCGGCGCGGGAAGTTAAGCGACTGTAGATCCGTGGAGAAGCTGTACCGCGGCGCGCCAGTGATTCCACGTTTCGTGAAGATCTGGATCACGCCACTCGAGGCCTCCGTGCCGAACAGTGTGGCCGCAGCCGCACCCTTAATGACCTCGATACGCTCGATGTCCTGCGGATTGATGTCCATGAGGCGGTCGGTCGAGACCGACCCCGCGTCCTCAGTCCGATTGTCGATGCGAACGCCGTCCACATAGATGAGCGGGCTCTGTCGCTGGCTGATGCTGGCGCTGCCGCGAATGATGATCTGGCTACCGGCTCCGGTCTGGCCACCCGACATGAGGCCACGTGCGCCGGGAAGTCGACCGACGAGGGCGCTGGCGACGTCAGTGATCGGCGCGAGCGACAGCTGCTCTGCGGTCACCGAAGCGACCGTCTGCCCGAGGCGGCGCCGTTGCGTGGGTGCTCCGGTGCCCGTCACCACGATCTCGTCGAGATTGAGTGCGACGGTGGCGAGCTGCAAGTTCAACTGGGTCACCTGCTCTGCGCTGACCGTTATCTGCAGGGTCTGCGAGCCGTAACCGATGGAGGAGACGCCTAGCTCATAGGTTCCAACGGGCACTGCGATGAGCAGGTACCTTCCGTTGGCCTGACTGAGGCTTCCGATGTTGAGGTCTTCGATGAAGACCTGGACATTCGCCAAGGACTGACCGGTTGTCTGCGCTGTAATCACACCGGAAACCGTGCCCGTCTGGGCCGATACCGATACCGCAGTAAACGCCCACGCTGCCATGGCGATCCCTAGGATCGATACAACACTAACTTTTCTCAAGAACATTATCTCCTCCTGATTTCACTGATGTTCGACCAACCAAAGATCGAACTGTCAAGAAACCTAGGGCGAAAAACCTTTGTGCGCCATGTTATTTTCTCTGCCGACCGGTTCGCCCAGGACGATTTGAATGACCGGACAAGTATTTAGCCGTTGCCCCCGCAATCCGGGCCTCCTATAATCTGCCCTTCCGGTCCCAATCTTCTCGCTTCTCCGGCGACCGAGCCTGCAAGGGCGCGGTGGAGACCATTGATTATGCGCTTAGTTCGTTCCTCGCACGCCTTGATCCTGCTCCCGCTCCTGCTCCTGCTCCAGGGTTGCTATGTGTCGAGCCCTGCCGATCTTGCCTCGATCTCCCCGGGAGAGGAGGTCCATATTGTCCTCTCCGACGAAGGCGTGGCACACCTGCTCGACATCTCGGGGGAGACCTCTGCAGAGGTCAACGGGCGGATGCAAACGCTGACGGCGGATTCACTCACGATTTCGACGAGGCTCCGCGGACCAGCCTACGCTGGTGCGGCCTTCGGGAACCTACGGCAGGCCTTCACGTTCGCACTGTCAGACGTCGACCAGGTCACAGCTCCCGAACTCAACCGCGGACGAACCGCGATCATCACGGCAGGCGTGCTGGTGGTGGCAGTCACTGCGATCGCTAGCTTCTTCAACTTAGTTGCGGGAAGTTCCGACCCCACTGACCCGCCAGACACCACCGCCCCGTTCCGAATCGTTTGGTGAGGCGTGACACCGTGTACGCCGGCGTGCGTCTGCTTGCCGAAAAGTGACTCGGCGCCGATCATGAGCGAACTACAGACCCCAAAGATAGAAGAGACAACATGAAGCGCTCTGCTGCCGTTCTTCTGATGATGCTCAGCCTGCTCCTCGCCGATCAAGGACTACTCGTCGCACAAGGACGGGGTGGGCGCGGCCGCGGAAACCAGGCTCCTACCATCCGGCAGCTCGCTTCAGTTGATCGTTCGGGGAACGTTCAGGGGACCGTCGGTCCGCGTATGAGCTCGATCCTCGATCCCTCAATCTCCCCGGACGGGTCCCAAGTTGCTGTCCGAGGCCGGATGGAACAGGGAGAACAGGACCATCTCTACGTCCTCGAGGGCATGAGCGCGAGCCGGCTCACGAGCAACGAGGGAAATGAGCGCCACATGATCTGGTCTCCCGACGGATCGCAAATTGCTTATTCGATCCAGCGGCAGGGCGGAGTGTCTAATCTCTACACCCGGCCTGGGGATGGCAGCGGCGGAGACCGGCCAATCATCGAGAGCGAGGGCATGCACAAGTGGTACCCCTCGTGGTCTCCGGATGCGTCGACCGTGGTGTTCCATACGAACAACCCGGACACACAGGCCCGCGACATCTGGTCCGTGAACGTCGCCAGTGGGCAGACGACGGTATTGGTGGACGATGACGGAATCCAGGCGCTGGCGCGGACGTCGCATGACGGACGCTTCGTCGCGTACCAGTCCGACCAGGACGGCCAGTTGGAGATCTACGTGACCACGTTACGGCCGTCCGATTCACGCTGGAAGGTGTCGACGGACGGTGGCACCTGGCCGAAGTGGAGCGACGACGAGCTGTTCTACTGGGAAGGCAATTCGCTCATGGCTGTTCCGTACACGACCGACGGTGGCTTCACCGCCGGCACGCCTCGAGTGCTCTTCACCGGAGAGCAGGTTGGGATGGGCGCCGACAACATGATGACGTCCTACAATCCCGAATACGATGTCAACGCTGCCGGGACCCGATTCGTGGTTACACAAAGGGTGGAGAACTGACGAGCGAGCTGGACTTAGAGCGATAGTCTCTTGGAGTCGTCCACAGTCGGAGCAGTCGAGAACCGAATCGAGCAGCTGACGGGCAAGCTGAGCTCGCTGCGCTCCGAAATCGCCAAGCGCGTCGTGGGGCAGGAAGAGGCGGTGGAGGACGTACTGCTCTGCTTGCTGACCGGGGGACATGGCCTGTTGGAGGGTGTGCCGGGGCTCGCGAAGACCATGCTCATCCGAACACTCGCGGATGCGCTCGACCTCGATTTCAGCCGGATCCAGTTCACGCCGGACCTCATGCCCGGCGACATCACCGGTACGGAGGTAATCGAGGAGGATCGCTCGACGGGCCGGCGGGTCACCCGATTCCTCCATGGCCCGGTCTTTACGCAGGTTCTGCTGGCGGACGAGATCAATAGGGCGCCGCCCAAGACCCAGGCAGCGCTGCTCGAGGCGATGCAGGAAGGCCACGTCACGGCGGGGGGCGCGGTGATGGACCTGCCGACCCCGTTCTTCGTGCTCGCGACCCAGAACCCCATCGAGCAGGAGGGCACCTACCCCCTGCCCGAGGCCCAACTCGACCGGTTCATGCTCAAGATCAGCCTGGACTACCCGGACAGTCGCGAGGAAGTCGAGGTGCTGCGCACCACCACGGGTGGGGCTGCCGAGGCGGTCGAGCCCGTGCTATCGGGCCAGGAGATCCTCGAACTACAGACGCTGGTTCGGGGCGTCGCCGTATCGGACGTGATCCTCGAATACACGGCGCTGCTCGTGCGAAGCTCGAGGCCGGGCAGGGAAGAGTCGCTCGGCGTGACCAATCAGTGGGTGCGTTGGGGTGCAGGGCCCCGGGCTGGCCAATCCCTCATTCTGTGCGCGAAGGCTCATGCGTTGATGAGTGGCCGCCTACACGTCACTCCGGATGATCTCGTGCGCGTGGCACCCGCCGTGCTGCGACACCGGATCTTGGTGAACTTTCAGGCCGAGGCGGAGGGTCGTACCGCAGATGAGATCGTCGAAGCGCTTCTCGCGGGGGTCACCCCGCCTCGGAGCGACCTGCTCTAGTGTCCTGGGCCAAGAGCCCGCAGGAAGGCAGAAGCCGGGCCGATGCCACTGATCTGCTGCCGCCGGAGCTGCTAGAGCGTCTCGGCAGCCTCGACCTGGTCGCTCGCACCATCGTGCGCGGCTTCGTCTCAGGACTCCATCGTTCTCCCTTCCTGGGGTCCGGCGAAGACTTCTCCCGTCACCGGGCCTATCAGCAGGGCGACGACGTTCGGCGGCTCGACTGGCGTTTGTATGGTCGCACGGATCGCCTCTACGTGCGGCTTTTTCAAGAGGACTCGAACCTTCAGGGCTTCTTGCTCGTGGACCAGTCGCAGTCCATGGGCTTCGCTGGCGGTGGCTCCGTGAGCAAGCTGCGGTACGCGCAGTTCGTAGCTGCTGCGCTCGCACATGTGATGTTGCGCGGAGGAGATGCGGCAGGCCTCGCTTCGTTCGGAGAACGCACGGTATTCCACCTCCCGCCAAGGAATCGATCCGGTCACCTACACGACCTTCTTCTCGGTCTTGAGCGGTTGAAGCCCGGAGGTGTCGGTTCCGCTTCGTCGGCCGTGAGCGAGGTGGGCGCTGGTCTGAGGCGTCGAGGCCGAGTGGTTCTCCTCTCCGATTGCCTAGAAGCCGACGGTGGGGCCTCGTTGCTTGGCGCGGTGGGTCAACTTCGCGCGCGCGGCGACGAGGTCATCGTCATCCGTATCGTGACCCCGGAGGAATTGGGCGAGGCCGATGCCGGGCCCGCACGATACTATGACCCGGAGGCTCCCCAGAACGCGGTCGACGCGGTACCGGGGGCAGATCCGGGGTTCCGTGAACGGGTCGATGAATACTACGACGGGCTTCGCCGCGGGCTCGAGGAGCGAGGAGCCGAGTATGTACCGCTTACCACAGCGATGCCGCTCGTGACGGCTCTCGGCGGATGGCTCATGGCGCGAGCCCGACGGGAGCCGACGTCCGCATGATCGTGGCGGCGTTTCCTGGCTTTCTCCTAGCGGGCGTGCTTTTCGCCGCGATGCCGATTGCACTGCATCTGCTTACGCGTCGACCCCCCGAGCGCGAGCCCCTTCCCACCGCGCAGTTTTTGACTCGAGATGCCCGTACGCTGCTGCGCTTGCGACGACGTCCCACGGACCTCTTGCTGCTGTTCGTGCGGGTTCTCTTTGCCCTCACTCTGGCGGCGGCATGCGCCGGACTCACGTGGACAGGGCAACGCTCTGGAGCCGCTCGTGTCGTCTTGCTCGACGCCGGAGCGGATAGTCTGTCAGATTGGGACGTCGTACTGAGCGAAGCCCGACGCCTCCAGTCCGAAACCGATACCGACACTGAGGCGGTCATCCTCGCCTACGGCTTGTCCGATGGGCACCGGATCGTGAATGCGTCCGACCTGGAGCGTCTGCAACGAGCTGCTCAGCCCGCAACCGCCGAGGCCGGTCTGCGCGCTCTGCGAAGCGCCGTCTTGGAGAGTCAGTGGGAGACCGTCGAGTCCGTGTGGCTGACACGCCCCTCATGGAGGCTCTGGAGCCCTGATATCGGGCTTCTCCGTGCCGAGATCTGGCCAGGGCGTGCGCCTCTGGCTCCGTTGGTATCAGCGGGTGCGCCGAGCAGTGGAGCTGACGATTCGAACAGTGGCGCCGCCGAAGTGCTGGCCCCACCGGCGTCGGCGTCGGCGTGGGTGTTCGGGCAGGCGACAGCGAGTCCGCTCCAGCGAGCCATCGAGGCGCTCGGCGTCCGTGTCGTGTCCGGTGTGGAAGACACGGATGCGAACCCTGGCTGGATATACGCGGAGCAACCGTCCGCATCGGCGCTCGAAGAACTACTGAATTGGGCGGACCAGGGCTCCGCGCTAGTGCTGTCGGGCCAGCTAACGAGCGCTCGCGATGAGATCCCCTGGACGATTACGGGGTCGAGCGTGCCGGGGCTCAGGGAAGCCGGCCCCGCTAGTACGGAGGCCGGCCCTGCTAGCAGGGGAGCCGGTCCCGCTAGCAGGGAACCGAGCGGGTTCGTTCTGCTGGGACATAGCGGGGTGATCGGCACCGCGGTCGTGCGTCAGCCCGGCGCGCCCGGCACTGACGCCCACGTGGTCGCAGTTTTCGAGGACGCGACTCCAGCTGCTGCTGCGCGACCCCTGGGGGAGGGCTGTGTCGTCTACGTGGCGGCTAGCATGCTCGATCCTGCTGTGACCGCCAGCCCGGACTTCCCGAGGCTGGTCCATGCGCTTGCTGAGGGCTGTACGAGCGTCGAGTCGTCTGATAGCCCGTTGGACCGCGGGGCGCTTCTCTCGCTCGAACGCCCCGACCTGCCGCAGACCGTGAACGCGGCCTCGCTCGGCACCACGGGGTATCCGCTCACGCTCGGGCTCTTGTTCCTGGCTCTCATGTTGTTGGCACTGGAGATCGGGCTCACGCGGGAGCCTCGCGTATGAGTGGGGTTGAGCGGGACGGAGTGGCCCCCTTGCTGACCCTCGTCCGCCGTCGGCTCTTGCTGCGTGCGGGACTCCGCGCGCTTGCCGTGGCCCTTCTGGCTGTAGCTGCGGCGAGTGCGTTCCTGGTGGGTGTGGATGCAGCGCTCACACTTCCTGCCTTGGCGCGAAGCGCGTTTCGGTGGCTGCCGCTTGCCATTTTGGTGGCACCCGCTGTCGCAGTACTGCGCGCTCAAGCTCGTACGAGCGATCAGCGGTTGGCTCTCCTGGTGGATGAGCACGTCGGGCAGGACCATGTCGTCTCTACGCTCCAAGCCGCGACCGCGAGCGGACCTGTGGCGGAGGCGTTTCGCAGCCGAGCTCATCGGGCACTGAAGTCGATCGAAACGACGAGCGTCGTTCCTCTCGACGCCGGCCGACTCTGGGCTGCGTGCATCTTCGTTGCTGTATTGGCCACGGGGCTCCTGGCTTTCGGACCTCCTGTCGGACCCCTGGCCGAGCGCTGGTTAACCCCAGGCGCATCCGCCGGTCTCTCGCGTGCTGCCGAGGCTCGAGACGTGGAGGCAGAAGACGGTGTCCTGCCGACGCTCGAAGCCATCGAGTTCACGGTTCAAGCTCCCTCCTACTCGGGGCTGCCGGACCTCCGGGGTTCGGCCGGTGACCCCCTTGCGGCGCTACCAGGATCTCGTGTGAGCATCCAGGGACAGGGTACGGCTCAGCCTCCTGCTTTGGCTGCGATGGTCGTTGGCGGTGAAGCCCTCGTTCCGCAGGAGGCGGCCTCTGGATGGGTCGTGGAGTGGACGGTCCGGCCGGACGACCGTGGCGTCGCGTTCACAGTGGCTGACGCTGGGGAGACACTGGAGCAGCGGGTGCTTCCCCTACGTCAGCTTCGGGACCGCCCACCGGGCGTCGAGCTCCTGGCCCCTGCCGAGGACCTCGTGCTTGCCACCCCGACGGGAAGCATCTCTGTCGAAGCACTCGCCACTGACGACTTCGGCGTCGTCGGTCTCGAGCTGCACTGGGTGCGCTCCCGCGGCAGCGGAGAATCCTTCGCTTTCGACGAAGGCACATGGCCGTGGGACCGAAACGAGGCCACAAGCGATGGACGAACGGCGCTCCTGTCGCTCTCCCTCGACGAGCTCGCCCTCGAGGCGGGTGACGTGCTCCATGTACGTGCGGTCGCGACCGACGCCAACGATGTCACCGGGCCGGGTATTGGGGTCTCCGCGACCCGCCAGATACGGATCTCGCGGGAGGACGACCTCTCGGATGTGACGACGCTCGTGGGCTTCCCGATCGATCGAGAGCGGGAGCCCCTGTTGAGTCAACGCATGATCATCCTGCTCACTGAAGAGCTGATCGATTCGCTGCCTACCATCAGAGCTGACGAGCGCCTTGCGGCAGCGGGTGACATAGCGGACGCGCAGGCCAGACTGCGCGCCCGGATCGGCGAGCAGATCTTCAGCCGAGCGACGGGCGCCATGCAGGATCCCGAAGCTCACCTCGATTTCGAAGAAGGCGTGGCTGAAGTATTCCTGGACGAGTTGGAGGTGATGGCCGAACAAGGGCCCGTCATCGACCCAGTGACTGGCATGGCGTCGATCGCGAACGTCGATATCCCTGCGCACGAGCACGACTCTGATCCGATCGTAGCGATCAACCGATCACTGCTCACCGTCTACAACTATATGTGGGATGCGGAGCGGGAGCTCAGGACTGCTGCGCTCCAACCCTCCCTCATCCCCCAGCACCTGGCGCTCGATGAATTGCAGCGCGTGCGGGACTCCGAACGCGTCTTTGCTCGCGGCCGGGTTGCCGTCGCTCCCATCGACGTTATGGCGGCGCGGGGTACCGGAGAGCTCGACGATGTATCGCCGACGGTGAGAACATCAGCGTCCGCGGTAGCCGGGATCACTCCACGTGTGGCGGCGGGAATCGATTCCCTGCTGGCAGCATCGGCCGAGCCAACCGGACGCATCTCCTCCGTCCAGATCTCTGGTTTTGCTCTCGACCTGCTCACGAGTACCGACGATCCGGAGGCGAGCGAGATCCTGGCTCGCGCTGCGACTCTCGCTCAGGAGGACAACGGCACGGGTGCGGCGGACGCGCTGCGACGAGCGCTCCGTTTGATGCGCCCCTCACAGAGCCGATTCGTACAAGACGCTGCGAGATCTCCGTCATCGCTCGCGGCTGTCCGCTATATGGAGCGGGGTGCGGATCCTGACTTCGATGCCCCTGAGGGGCGTTCGGCTCCCGCGCCCTTCGTATTTGCCACCGTCCGTTACCAGTCCGGGGACTGGGACTCAGCACCGCTTGTCCCGAGCAACCTCATCCACTCGCTCGCGCTGTACACCGACCTACCCGTCGAGCCCGAGGGCATCGAGGTCGATCTGTCGAGTTCGCGCATCTTCGACTTCCCGTTCCTCTATCTCACGGGTCACCTGCCCGTCTTTTTTGGCGAAGCGGAGGGGCGAAACCTCGTCGACTTCGTGAACCGTGGCGGACTCGTCTTCATCGACGATCACAACCACGACATCGATGGGGCCTTCCATCGATCCGTGACGACCGAACTACAGCGTCTCTTCGGGCCTAACCGACTCGCCGCCGTGCCCAACGATCATGAGCTGTACACGAGCTTCTTCCAGTTCGACGATGGGCCACCCATAACCGGGCACGAACTGAGCGGCTGGGGGGATGGCCTGATTCATCGTGAGCTTTTCCAGGTGGAGTCCAACGGTCGTATAGGCGTTCTGTATTCGAACAAGGACTACTCGTCTGAATGGAGTTACCACGCGGACAACAAGCGCTTTCTCGCGATCGACAACACGCGGTTCGGGGTGAACATCC
>Ga0209403_10005648_pt1 | contig 12995 bp, 8 predicted proteins | sample ArcticOcean_MG_C_8_FD_187440 | JGI IMG/M metagenome (GOLD analysis project Ga0209403, IMG submission 187440) | Marine microbial communities from western Arctic Ocean - ArcticOcean_MG_CB11_86 (SPAdes) (version 2) | ecosystem: Environmental > Aquatic > Marine > Oceanic | place: Arctic Ocean... | reverse complement strand
TGATTCGAGGGCCAAACGCGAAAACCAACGATTTAGCGGAACGGTATCGACTCGTTGACTCCGGACTGGATGGCCGTCGCCGCAGCCAACCAACCCCAGGTTTTCTGCAACTGCTGGTTTCTGTGTCCAGCGGACTTGCAATGCGGACATGGCTTCTGATGACCATCAAGCAGGATCCTAATGGGAACGACGCAGGCGAGTTCGCAACAACTCACTGGAGCCTTGTGCTCGCGGCTGGAGAACGTGGCGACGCCGAGTGAGATCGAGCCCTTGAGAAACTATGCCACGCGTACTGACCACCGCTCAACGCATAACTTCCGTTTCTCCGAATTCAAGTGCCTTACGATCATCGCCGAATGGGTTATTTCGACCGATTTTCGAACCCCCCCTTTGTTGTAACCCTTTGATGTGTCAATCATCTGTTCGATGGCGTTTCGTGCCCGTTAGTTGTCTATGTTCATCCCGACCAGGCGTGATAACCGCGAACGTGCGCGGCCGTGGTCGGCGTCGGCGTTCAAGCAATTGCGGTATGCCGCAGTTGCTTCTTTCATCGAGCCGTCGGCCTGCAGGCATTCGGCCAAATAAAACCAGGCATTTGGTAAACCGCTGTCAAGTTGAACGGCAGCTTGCAATTCCCGACGTGCGTCGGAAATGTGACCTTGGCGAAACTTGCTGATTCCGGACGCCATGCTGGATAGTGCTCGGTGTTTTTGTGCCAAATCCGGCTCGCCGCGCTTTTCGAAGTCGCGTGCAAGATCGGCGTGAACGTTTTCAATGTGCCGAATTTGCACAATTCGTTTTCTCAACTCGAACGCGAGATCGTGCTGGTTGAGCCAGCGGTGGCTGTTGGCGAGTTGTTCGAGATTCTGCGTCGATGTCCCCTCGCGCTGCATGATTGTCTTCAGCAAATCGGCGGCTTGCTGGGCGTTTCCAATGCTTAATTCGGCTTCAACGAGCAGTCCCGCGATATCCGATCTCCATTCGGCGGCAAGCAACTCACGAAGATTCGTGGCGGCCTGCGACGGATCTCGAGGCAGCAACTGGTAGTTCTTTTGCAGTTCTCCGTACACTCCCGCCGTCCCAGCTTCGAGCTGCAGTTCGGCAATAATGTCATCCGATCGCAGCATCTCGGAAGCATGCTCGCTGTGTGCCCGGTCCTCGAAAGCGCCATCGTCATCTCCCATTTGCGCTTTCGCTCGGGCACGCAGTTGGTAGTACGTGCTGTGATTCGGAAACTGGGTAGTCAAATCGTCCAGCATCCGAACGGCCTCGTCGCTTCGACCCGATCGGACGAGAATTCTGGCCAGCTGATGTCGGCAGGGAATGTAATTCTCCGCTTGGCGAAATGCCTCCTCTGCCTTCGCAACCTCTTGCTGTCGAAGATGGTTCCGGCCGATGCCGTACCAGCACCGGGCTGCTGCATCAGCTTCACTTGCCGCGTTCTCAGCCAGCGACAATGCCTGTCGAAATCTCTCGATGGCCTGCGAGGTTTCACCAATTTGATTGAGCGCAATGCCCCACCAGTAGAACGTTAAAAACTGGTTCGGATCGGCCTCTGCCGCCCGTCGACAGCAGTATTCCGCCTCCTGGAAGTGGCCGAAAAGCAAGTACGTTTTTCCCAGTGCGAACCAATTGTGTGCCGATGGTTCTTCGAAAACTTGCTTCTGTTGTTCGCGAATCTGAGCGGTCGTTGCGGGGTGGCAGTGGGTCAGGTCAGGCCGCGGAGGAATCGGTTCGCCGATCCATCCGACGATAAAAACCGCCGCGACAATCATCTCGATGGCGACGCATACCCAGAGGAGTTTTGTCAACGGTTTCACTCGTTCCCTCCGGATAACCACAAGCTGACGCGGCCATCTCGATCTTCGTGCTTGAGCATTTTCTTCATTACGCCGGCCACGATGTCGTCCCGGCCGTCGCCGTTCAAATCACCGCAGGCGACAGTCGTCAGATGCGTTGGCTTCCGGTCGATGAACCACGTCTTGAACTTTTGATTGCCGTCGTTCTCCAGCCAGACGACACTGGCATTGCCGGCCTTCTGCCACTCATTGACCATGCTGACGAGGACGACGTCCCGGTCGCCGTCGCCATCAAGGTCGCCTGTCGCCGCGGCGTAAGTTCCCCCAAAACTTGCAATTCTGCGCGCGACGAACTTCCAATCTCCTGTGTTCTCCAACCAGAAGCACCCGTGATACGGCTGCGGGTAGGAGAATTCATATTCGAGATTGTCGCCGACCGGCCAGATCAAATCCGGATCGCCGTCGCCGTCCAGATCGTCTTGAACGAGACCGGCACTGCCGATGTCGAAGTTGTCGGTGACGTACAGGAGATGGGATCGGAACTTTCCGCCCCCCAGATTCTCGAACGCCCAAATCTCCTCTTCTTCCTGCGACACAACCGCTGCAATATCCAGATCACCGTCACCGTCGTAATCGGCCAACGGCACATGAATTGTTCCAGGCGCATCCATCAGCAAATGATCGCGGAACTTCCCCAATCCCCGGTTTTCCAGCCACATGATTTGACCTCTGCTGTAACCGAAGACGGCCACCGCAATGTCCAAGTCCTCGTCGCCGTCAAGGTCACCCACTTGCACGTCGGCCGCCCTCAAGATGTCGTCGAGCAGGACGTGCTTGACGAATCCGTCGTCGGTCTGCTCAATCCAAATGACGCGGCCAGTGTATAAGTCTGCGCCATAAAGATCGCCCAGGACGGCGACCACCACGTCGTTGTCGCCGTCGCGATCGAGGTCGGCAACTGTCGCATGGGCGGGGACAAGCAATTCGTCACCCAGCACACGCTCCTTCCATTCACCTCTGGGGAACTGACGATACAAAATGACCTGACTTCGCAACGCGTCGCAGACAATAACATCGGAGAGACCGTCGCGGTCGAAATCAACGACTTGAACGTTACAGATTTGCGCGTTGTGGGTCGCAGCGGGGCCGATATCGATTCGTTGAAACGGCCTTCCTGATTCAGGAAACGTCGGAACGCTGGACGACAATACCGGTGCGGGTTTCAGCGATAGCACGAGTGGCTTGGAGAAATAGGTGACTATCGGTATCGCAACAAGCAACAGCAGGACGACAGAATTCCGTGCCGACATTTTTCGCGATTCCACCGGGGATTTGGGAGTGTTGCTCGAGTCGGAAGTCACTGTTCAACCCCATGCGTCACGACGATTCGGTGTGGTGATTCAGAGTAACAACATGCGAGCATTCGATTCAACCACCACGGCTGTGGGCGCGTCGATTCGCACATGGGCAATGTTTCGCGGTGGTTTTCATGGTGGTTTTTCATGGTGGATTATTTTCCTGAATTGTTTGATTCACCAGCACTTTATTTTTGACAAATTGATATGAATGGATTATCGTCACAGTTGTTCCAATCCGGAGTTGTCAAATTTCCAGGAGGGGTTCTTCGGCATTTTCATTTTCTCGGCGCTCTAAACTTTATTCGTACACACTTTTTCGGTGTGGCCGTTAACGCTGCTGAAGCATAACTTTGTGCAAGTTTTCGCAACCCTCTCATTCTTACTCTATTCAATTCTTACTCCATTCAATGGAGGTCGGGCCATGAATCGCAGGAAATGGTGTCGTCGCGCATTTACGTTAATTGAACTGCTGGTCGTAATCGCAATTATCGCAATCTTGATCGCATTGTTGCTCCCCGCTGTCCAGCAGGCGCGCGAGGCGGCACGGCGATCCACGTGTAAGAACAACATGAAGCAGATTGTGCTCGCGCTGCACAACTATCACGACGTCCACAGCACGTTTCCGCAAGGCCAGACGAAAGACAGGAATCAGTGGTGTTGTGGCGGGAACTGGCGCGTTATGATCCTGCCAATGATGGATCAATCGAATGCCTACAATAAAGTTCGTTTTGGAACCGACACCAGTTTCGCCGCGAACCGTTATGGTTACAGGGGAGGCGCTGAGGTCTTTCGCGGGTTGGTCGTTCCCACTTTCTTGTGTCCATCCAGCCCACTCGACCCGTTGGACGGTTCGGTTGGCAATAACCAACAAAAAGGCATGGTGCACCACTATGTCGGTATTTCCGGTGTCACGGGCATCGGACAAGGCACAGAGCGAGCCACCGACTACGGTTCACGTGTCCGTCCCAATGGTATCCTCGGAATCAATCGACACTCCAAGTTTCGTGATGTCACCGACGGCACGTCGAACACAGTCATCGTTGCCGAACAGTCTGCAAAAGTGAATGTCGATGGTGTCGAAAGGAACTACACGAGCAACTACTACGGCGGCTGGTCGGGCTACGCAGGCCGTCAGGCAACCGATAACGCAAGTCGACCTCACTGGGGTGCGGGAACGACGTGCGTTCGTTATCCGATCAACTTCGGAGCGGGCGGAAGAAGGATCAGCCGTGGGTCGATTCCTGGTGCAGACCGCTCGTGGGACTTCAATACCATCGTCAATTCGTACCACACCGGCGGGATTCACGTCGGGATGGCCGACGGTGGCGTGCGGTTCGTCGGCGAAAATGTGAACACCAACACTTTGCGGCGACTGGCATCGATGAACGATGGACAAGTGCTGGGAGAGTTCTGATCGCCCAATGGCGTTCGGTTGCTAGTTTTCTCAGGTGCGATGTGTACCGCATCGCACCTGTTTTCCATCCAGCCCACTTGAAACGAAGACCGGTTGCGCTTTCGTACTTCTGGTGCTGGCTTCTACCTGTAAGGAATGGTGCTTAACGTGAAAAGATCCACGCGATTTTATTGGGCCTGTTTCGCGCCCTGTTTCTTGTTGTTGCTGATTGGCTGCGGTGGCGGGAGTGGGGGTCCGGAAGGTCCCTTGGGTGCGGTCGAGGGCACGGTGACCCTTGACGATCAACCGCTCACCGAGGGTTACATTGCATTTTATCTGGAAGAGACCGCTGGGAGCGCCGGCGCCGAATTGGATGCCGAAGGCAAATTCAAGTTTGCTGACCCGATTCCGGTTGGGACGTATCAGGTGTTTTTCACTCCTCCCGAGCTTCCCATGCCGAACGACGAAGCGTCGGGCAAGCTGGCCAGTCAGGAAAGCAATATTCATTTCGGCTATCAAGATGGAGAGTCATCAGGCTTCGTTGCCGAGGTCACGGAGAAGGAAGGGGGCAACAAGTTTGAATTTGCGTTGACGAAAGCCGGACCCGGTGGGAGCCGGTGACGTGGCTCCATAGTATGAGGGAGAATTCAGCAACGGCCTTGGCCGATCGGGCGAACCGTAAATCGAGAATCGAAACGGGCCGCCCGATCTCCTGCTTTCGCAGTCACACGCAATGCCCAAACACGCCGAATTCGAGTCTGAGTCCGCTGGCGAATCGACGAGCATTCTACCTGCGCGGCAGCTGAGCCGGTTTCGTGCAATTCTCTGCTGCGGTGGCCTCTGCATTATCGTTGCCTTTGGCTTGAATCGCTATTTCACGCCCAACATCGACGAGCTTGTGGCCAGCGCAGAGGTTGCTTTGGAACGCGAGGACTTCACGCGTGCACAACAGCTAGCCAGCGAAATCCTCAATTTCCAGCCTGAAAACGCTGCTGCACTGCTCATTGCGGGCAAGTGCCTCGATGCCGAGGGCCGTTCCATTGCAGCTATCGAAGCTCTGTCGAAGGTGCCGCCGGGACAGCGCCCTTATTCCGCCGAAGCGGCCTACCTCGCCGGAAACATCTGGTTCCTGAAACTCCACCAACCGATGGATGCGGAAACATCTTACCGGCTCGCGTTACGAGAGGACCCCGCCTCGGCAGAAGTCAACGAGAGGTTAGGAATCTTGCTGGGGGTGACCGGCCAATGGTGGCGGCAGATCTCCCCCTCGCTGACTGCGATTCGAGCGGGAAGAGTGGCGCGGATCAACCTGTTTGTGTTGGCCCTCGCGGAAAACGCAATCGATATCGATGCTGCTGCCATGTTCGCGGATTCTACCAGCGATCCGCTTGCGCTGATGGCCCGCGCGCGTTTGGCGAAGGAGGACGGACACAACGAGGTGGCCATCGACTTGTTGAAGCGGGCCATTCATTCCGCGCCCGAACTCGTGCAAGCACACGTATTGCTGGGCACGATACAGTTTGAAAGCGGCGATGAGAATGAGTTCGCCAATTGGAGAGACAATCTGCCGCTTTCCGCGAATGACCACCCCGGCATCTGGGTTCTGCGCGGCAACTGGGCATCACGGCATGAACGTCCGCAGATTGCGTTGCGGTGTTATTGCGAGGCCGTTCAGCGAGATCCCAATCACCCACACGCCCTCTATCAAGCGGCGAAGATTCTCACGTCGATGGGAAAAGCCGAACAGGCCGCCCCGTTTCTCGATCGAGCCAAGACTCTGCAGCAATTTATAAACGCCACAAAGGCGGCGGATACAGAGGACACTCTCGCGGAAACCCAAGTGGCTGCAACGCTGGCCGAATCGCTTGGGAATTATTGGGAAGCGTACGGCTGGGCATCTTTGGCAGCGTCACACCGCACCAAACCTGAATGGGCTCGGGAAGTCACATCGCGAGTAAAAACGGGATATCCAAATCTTCCACTGCAGCGTACGCATCCCAATCACAACCCCGCCAAGGCCTACGATTATCGCGATCTTCCGCTGCCGGAGGTTGTGAATTCTCAAAGTGCCCCCCTCACGCCAGGCCCGAATAATGGATCGACCGTTCAATTCTCATTTCAGGATCGAGCGGAAACGGCCGGCATAAACTTTCAGTACTTCGGCGGTTCTTCCGACGTATCGAACGGCACCAAGCACATGCATCGGGTCATGGGGGGTGGCATCGCCGTTCTCGATTTCAACGGCGATGATCTGCCCGACATTTATTTAACGCAAGGCGGCGAACAGCCCCTTAAAGAATCCACTTCCGATCACATCGATCGATTGTTTCTGAACGCGGGGCAAGGACGATTCATGGACGTCACGGCGTCATGCGGCATCAGCGAAAACGGCTATAGCCAGGGTGTGGCGGTGGGAGACCTCGACTCGGACGGCTTTCCCGATCTTCTGATCGCCAACATTGGTCGCAATCGCCTGTATCATAACAACGGCGACGGCACGTTCAGCGACATAAGTCACTCCGCCGGCTTCGACAATTCCGATTGGACGACAAGTTGCTCGATCGCTGACCTTTCCGGTGACGGCCTTCCGGAATTGTATTTGGTCAACTATCTCCAAGGCCCCGATCTCTTCACGCGATCGTGTGGGAAGGAGGGGAGAGTCTGTCTACCGCAGCATTTTTCCGCCGCGGATGACCGTCTGTATTGGAATGAAGGAAATGGGAGTTTTCGAGATATCACGGACTCGTCCGGCATTAACGTTCCGCACGGAAAAGGACTGGGAATCGTCGTCGGGAGGTTTGGGTATTCTTCCCATCTGAATGTGTTCGTCGCCAATGATACGGTCGCGAATTTCTATTTTCAGAACCAGGGGCCCGGCAAAGATGGAATGCCGAAGTTTCGCGAGAACGCTCTGGTTTCGGGGCTGGCGCTGAATCACACCGGCACCACCCAGGCATGCATGGGGGTTGCCGCAGGCGACGCCGATGGTGACGGCGCAATCGATCTTTTCGTAACGAACTTTCACGGAGAGCCGAACACACTCTACCGCCAACGCAAGGACAGCACCTTCGACGATGAGACACTGAAGTGGAAGTTGGATCGCCCCAGCTTGTCAAAATTGGGCTTCGGCACACAGTTCCTGGACGCGGACCTCGACGGCAGGCTTGACCTGATCGTTGCGAATGGACACATCGACAATTTCAGCCATGACGGACGGACCGAATACCAGATGCGTGCGCAGTTCTTTGAGAACCGGGGAACAGCCGGTTTCCGTGAAATCGATGCGGGTTTACTCGGTTCCTACTTTGCGAAGAAACTTTTGGGACGATCAATGGCACGTCTCGACTGGAATCGAGACGGAAAGGAAGATGTTGTTGTCATGCATCTCGATGCACCGGTCGCGCTGCTCGAAAACACAACGCCACAATCCGGCAGATTCCTCGCCTTGAAATTATGCGGGGTGCAATCCAACCGTGACGCGATTGGTGCCATCGTCAGCGTGGCAACCCGCAACCGGACTGTGACCAGGCAACTCACGGCGGGTGACGGATTTCAGGCGAGTAACGAGCGGATACTTGTCTTCGGGCTAGGCGATGATTCCACGGTCAGTAAGGTGACCGTGGCATGGCCATCCGGTCTTCGGGACGAGTTCACCAACCTGCCCGCCGATTCACGTTGGATTGTTGTGGAAGGACGGGGCGGCCTGCTTTCCCTGTCGCAAGAGGGAATTGCCGCCGGAACGGCTGAGCCATCTGGTCTTGGAGACTTTTGAGAATCCATTCGTCATACGATGGTGCCGCAGTGATGCGAAAGTTGAAGTTCGAATTCGAATTGAGTGATGTCGGTGAGTCGTACATTTTCATCGACTGACTTGACCTGAGGCAGCCAGCATCGTGTCAAATTCCACTGCATCTAGGAATCATAAGTACCGAGCGCTACGATGGAGCGCGGCGGTCGTCGGCATACTGGCCGTTTCTGGACTTGGGATATACTATTTCACTCCGCCAGACGTCACATCTCTCCTCCAGAATGCCAAGCTCGAAACCGCTCGTGGCAATCATCGCGAGTCGTTGAAGTTGGCCGAATGCGTTTTAGCGTGGGAGCCGGACAACGTTTCCGCGTTGACTGTCGCCGGCGATACTTGCTTTCTATTGGACGACTTTGACCGCGCCCTCGGTTATTTTCGAAGAGTTCCCGTCGGCGATTCTCCCAAAGCCGTACACGCACAACTGCGATGTGGTCGCATCGAAATGCACCATGTGGGGAATGCGGTCGCGGCAGAGTCGCACTTCCGCACAGCGCTACGATTTGTGCCGGATGACCGCAATGCCCTGTTTCAACTCGCAAGTCTGTTAGGTATCCAGGCGCGCCGGAATGAAGCCGTGCCGTTGATTTTGCGGTTGTTCCGCCAAGGCGCGTTCAATCGAGATCTCTTAGCATTATTGGAGATGCAGAACACTGCGCTCTACAACGTCGCGGAACTCAACCGTTACCGTAATGCATCCCCAGATAGCCCGGCGATCCTGGTTGGACTGGCGTGGCATGCTCGACTAGCAAAAGACGATGCGAAAGCCCTTGGATTGCTCAAGAGAGCCAAACGCGGCAACCCCCGCTTCGCTGAAGCGCGAGTCGCATTGGCGACCGTGCTTTGGGATCTGGGTCAGTACGACACATTGCGAAGGCTACTCGCCGAAAGCCAATCGCTCGAAATCGACGAGACGCGACTCTGGGTCGTGCGCGGAAAGTTGGCCGAGCGTGACGGACAAGTCCGGGCAGCTTTCCGGTGTTTCGGCGAAGCGTTCCATCGAGATCAGACACAGCAGGTGGCGGCCTACAAGCTCCTCCGCTTTGTCACCGAATCGAAAAATCACAAGTCGGTCGATGCCTTCGAACGCCGCACCGAGGAGATTCAGAGCCTTCGGGAACAGACAGACTACGTCGCATCGAAAGAGCATACCGATCTGACACCAGTTCGACGATTGGTTGAGCAATTGGTAAACGTCGGTCGACTCTGGGAGGCGTGGGGCTGGTGCCAGGTTGCGCTCGGCGCTTTCCCTGAAACTCGTTGGGCAGCGGTACGCTCACAATCGCTTCATGCACAGCTACAGAAGGCACCGCTCACATTGGTTTGCCGCCCTGACACAACCCTGAACTTGGACTTGTCCGAATTGCCGCTACCGAAATGGGAAGTTGGTCCCACACAGCGACAGCAGCCCCTGGCGCTTGCGAAATCTGCAGTGACTTTTCGTGACGACGCAGAAACGGCGGGACTTGTCTTTCCGTATTTCAATAGTCCAGGCAGTCCCGGTGAGGGACAACGAATGTACGAGTGGGGTGGAGGCGGCTGCGCAATCCTCGACTTCGATTCTGACGGCTGGCCCGATCTCTACTTCACCCAGGGATGCCGCTGGCCAGTGAAAGTGGATGAAAGCGAGCACATCGACCGCCTGTTCCGCAACCTAGGTAATGGGCGTTTCGCCGATGTGACCAGTTCGGCAGGTTTGTTGGAAAACCGCTTCAGCGCCGGCGTAACGGTTGGAGATTTCGACAACGACGGATTCGATGACATTTACGTCGCGAATATTGGCGGGAACAGACTGCTACACAACAACGGCGACGGCACTTTTGATGACTGCACAGACAAGGCGGGCGTTTCCGACCCGCGCTGGTCTACGAGTTGTGTCATGGCGGACCTGAATGGGGACGCGCTACCCGATATTTACTCTGTCAATTATCTGAAGGGGCCATCGATCTTTGAAACCGTTTGCAAGCACGACGATGGAAGGCCACGGACGTGTTTGCCCTTTCATTTTCCGGCGGCCCAAGATCAGTTGTATCTGAATCTAGGCGACGGCCGGTTTGCGAATGTGACAGAAAGTTCGGGTGTCGATGTTCCAAACGGCAAGGGGTTGGGTTTGGTTGCCGCTGACTGGGAGGGCAACGGAAAACTCAGTCTGTTCGTTGCCAACGACACTGTCTCGAATTTCTTTCTTCGTAATCAAGGTTCGCAGCCGGATGGCACGCCGACTTTTCAGGAACAGGGAGTATTGATGGGGATTGCGTTGAACGGCGAGGGAAAAGCGGAAAGTTGTATGGGAGTCGCCATTGGCGACGCCGACGAAGACGGAGATCTCGACGTATTTGTAACGAACTTCCTTCGCGAAACGAATACCCTGTATCGCTCGACAACCGGGTTGGTGTTTGATGACGTGACCCGGAAGTCGGGACTCGCCGATTCCAGTTTGGCGATGCTTGGATTTGGGACGCAATTCCTCGATGCCGATTTGGATGGCAGGCTCGATCTTCTCGTGGCCAATGGCCACATTGACGACTACAGTCGCTACGGCCGGCCCTACAAAATGTCGGCACAGTTTTTCTGGAACATGAAATCCGGTCGATTCGCCGCTCAATCTGCCGACCGCGTGGGACCGTATTTTTCGCGCAGACTGCTTGGCCGCAGTCTGGCCCGTGTGGATTGGAATCGCGACGGTCGAGAAGACGCCGTCGTGTCGCATTTGGATCAACCAATCGCCCTGCTTACAAACACGACACAGCCATCAGGACGATTCGTGTCAATTCGGTTAAGGGGAGTTCGGTCGTCGCGTGATGCGGTCGGCACAACTGTCGTTGTCCAGACAGAAAAGGGCACTGTGTCGCGGCAATTGACTGCCGGCGATGGCTACCAGGCGAGTAACGAACGAGTGCTGGTCTTTGGACTATCGAACGCAAAACAAATCGTACGCATTCAAATTCACTGGCCCGCCGGAACAATCGACACATTCGACGGATTCGATGATACCAACCGCGAGTATCTCATCGTTGAGGGCACCGGACGCGCGCTGAGGTTGCCCTAAGCGTTTGCAACTCATTTTTACTGGCAAGGGAACAGACAATGGCGGCAATGAAACATCAGGTGTGGAAGTTTCTCGTGGCAGGGATTGGCTGCGTCGCAGTTTTCTACTTGCTCTATTCGCCTGCTGACAACAACACCAGTATGCCGAACAACAAGATGGCACCCAAGGCAAAGCCCGCCAAATTGTATGAGAATGATCAAGGTGAAGTGGCTGCGGCTGAATTCGTTAAAACCGACTTATCGCAGGAGCAGATCGCAGCTCTGGGCGAATACGCACTGCTGCGCGAAATTACGTTTTACGAGTGTCAAGGATTCGAGCAGTCGATCGACGCCGAACTTGTGAAACTAAAAAACATCACGGCCGTGCATTTCGTTCGATCGTCAATTGACGACTCCAGTCTCGCACGGCTGAGCAAGATGCCTGCCGTCGAACATCTGACCCTCTCCACTGTGGACGTGACATCGAAGGGGATTGAAACACTCGGAGACTGGAACAGGCTGAAGCGATTGACTCTCACTGGCAATATCGCACCGGCGGCTCTGAATGGATTGTCAGAGCTGAGACAGCTCGAACACCTGGAGTTAGCCATAACTGAGGGTGAAGCGCGCCATCTCGCCGGACTTGCTCTGCCAGGAATTCGGATTCTCAGCATTGCTGACACCGGGTTTTCAGACGCGGATCTGTCACGACTTCCCGCCTGGACAACACTGGAAGTCATGGAGTTTCCGGCCGAAAACATTACCGACGCGGGAGTCGTTCACTTGGCGAAATTCCCGGCGTTAAAACGTCTCGCGCTTTCGGGTTCAAAAGTCACCGACGCCGGTCTGGTTGAATTGCACTCCCTGAAGCAACTCGAGTTCCTCTCACTAAATGGATGCCCAGAAGTCACCAACAACGGCATGAGGACGCTTGCTAAAATGCCGGCGTTGAAGCGGCTGTTGATCGAAAACAGCGGCGTCACCGGTGAAGGCCTGATGCAACTCGCACCATCTGAAAGCCTGCGTTACGTGGGGATCGGCGAAACGCAAGCATCGAAAGCAGAGGTCGCCAGTCTCGCCGCCGCACTGCCGGACTGCCACGTTCATCGAATCCAGCAACTCCCCGGCCCCGGTGAATAGTTGACCGACATAGTGATTTCTCGCAACTACCGCTTCGTTGCCTGGAAGCGGTTTCATAATCCTGAAAAGCCCGGCTTCTGGATTCGAGAATGGTGGTATGTCCCGATTTTGAAGCAAAAACGTTCACTTCGTCAATGAGCAGCCGGGCTTTTGAAACTGCCTTTAATGCTTCTTCCACTCCACCCGCACCAGGAGCATGAGACCTGATGGGTGAAACGTGCTTGCCGACACCGCCGAGAAGACTGCAGGAATTTGTCCTCACTCCCAAGGTCGGCCACGGCCTCAAATTGTGTTATCCAATCATTGGCTGCTTCCTCTAAGAAACCTGACAGACCTTCGGCTGCCCACGTCCAAAGACGGGCGTTGAACGGCGCTGCACTCCAGGGCGATTGCACCAAAAGTCATGGTGCGCATAGGACTTTATTGAGATAAGTCTCGTCCCATCCGGCGGTGAGTCGTTTGTTCTTGATGCC
>Ga0209403_10005646_pt1 | contig 12996 bp, 11 predicted proteins | sample ArcticOcean_MG_C_8_FD_187440 | JGI IMG/M metagenome (GOLD analysis project Ga0209403, IMG submission 187440) | Marine microbial communities from western Arctic Ocean - ArcticOcean_MG_CB11_86 (SPAdes) (version 2) | ecosystem: Environmental > Aquatic > Marine > Oceanic | place: Arctic Ocean... | reverse complement strand
TCAATCGACTTCGTCGTCCCCGACGTCAGAGCCCCCTCTATCCCCCGAGACGCCGGGGTCAAAAGCGGAGAAATGAGCACGTGACGGATGTAAATGGGGTTCCGGTGATTGCCATCGACGGCCCAAGTGGGGCTGGTAAAGGCGCGATTGCGCATCGCTTGGCCCAGGCCCTCGGTTTCCATTTGTTGGATTCGGGCGCGATTTACCGGCTGATCGGATTGCGTGCACATCGTCACGGTGTAGACCTCGAAGATGTCGCGGCGGTCACCGCGGAGGCACGCGCGATGCAGGTGTCGTTTCTGCCGACCGGTCAGGTGTCGGACCCGCTGCAGGTATTGCTGGATGGGCAAGATGTGTCTGCCGACATCCGCACCGACGCCGCCGGCGTGCGCGCGTCCCGGGTCGCGGTGATACCCAACGTGCGAGAAGCGGTCTACGACCTGCAACGTGACTTTGCCCGCAGCCCCGGCCTCGTGGCGGATGGGAGGGATATGGGGACGGTGGTGTTCCAGGATGCGATGGTCAAAATCTTCCTGACAGCCAGTGTCGAGGCGCGCACTGAGAGGCGCTATAACCAGTTGAAAGATAAGGGTATTGGTGTTAACGTGCACGACCTTTTTGAAAGCATCCGGGAGCGAGATCAACGCGACACAGAACGATCTGTATCGCCACTCGTTCCTGCGGCGGATGCCGTCATCCTCGATAGTACCAGTCTGACAATAGATGAGGTGTACCAGCGAGGGTTGGCGATGATCGAAGAGAAACTCGGGACGGATCGAAGTGCCAACAGTTAGACGATCCCCACCGAATAACATGAACAGGACCGGATTGAGGGCAGCCTGCTGCGCGCCGAGGGTGTGTGAAAGCTGACCGTCGTTGGCAAATTCGGAGATTTGGGCTTACGCCCTGGAAAGACAAACAATGAGCGAAATGACTGAAGCAGTGGCCTCCACCGGAATGGAGAGTTTTGCGGATCTGTTCGAAGAGAGCCTGACGACGATTGAAATGCGTCCAGGTTCGATGATCACAGGCGTCGTGGTCGACATCGATTCCGAGTGGGTAACCGTACACGCGGGGCTGAAGTCCGAGGGCGTTATCCCGCGCGAACAGTTCGTCAGTGACGACGGTGACCTCGAAGTGGAGATCGGCGACACGGTTAAGGTCGCGATGGAGGCTGTCGATGACGGCTTTGGCGAAACCCGACTGTCGAGAGAGAAAGCGAAACGCGCAGAGTCCTGGGACATCCTCGAAAACGTTTACGACACCCAGGAAGTCATCAAAGGTGTTATCAGCGGTCGCGTCAAAGGTGGATTCACGGTTGAGATTCGCGACGTGCGCGCATTCCTGCCGGGATCACTCGTCGATGTCAGACCCCTGCGCGACACCGAGCATCTCGAAGGCCAGGAACTCGAATTCAAAATCATTAAGCTCGATCAAAAACGTAACAACGTTGTCGTCTCCCGACGAGCCGTACTGGAGCAGGAAAATAGCGCAGAGCGCGAATCCCTGCTGGAAAGCCTGCAGGAAGGCCAGGGGATCAAGGGGATCGTCAAGAACCTCACCGACTACGGTGCGTTCGTGGACCTCGGCGGCGTCGATGGCTTGTTGCATATCACAGATATGGCATGGAAACGCATCAAACACCCCAGCGAGATCGTTGCAGTGGGTGATGAAATTGACGTCAAGGTGCTCAAGTTCGATCGCGAACGCAATCGCGTGTCACTGGGTCTCAAGCAACTGGGCGAGGATCCGTGGGTCGCGATCACGCAGCGTTACCCGGAACACACACGCACCATGGCACGAGTGACCAACCTGACCGACTACGGCTGCTTCGCCGAGTTGGAAGAAGGCGTCGAAGGCCTCGTTCACGTTTCCGAGATGGACTGGACCAATCGCAACATCCACCCGTCGAAAGTTGTGCAGGTTGGTGACGAGGTCGAAGTCATGGTCCTCGACATCGACGAGGAACGCCGGCGCATCTCACTTGGCATCAAACAGTGTCAGGGCAATCCGTGGGAAGGATTCGCAGTACTCCACAACAAAGGCGACCGGATTCGCGGTTACATCAAGTCGATCACAGACTTCGGCATTTTCATTGGGCTTCAGGGTAACATCGATGGCCTGGTGCACTTGTCAGACATCTCCTGGCAGGAGCCAGGGGAACAAGCCGTACGACGATTCACCAAGGGTGATGAGATCGAAACGGTCATCCTGTCCATCGACGCAGAGCGCGAACGCATCTCTCTTGGTCTCAAGCAGCTTGAGGAAGATCCGTTTGGCAACTTCGTCGCCGAGCATGACCGCGGCTCACTCGTGATGGGCCGCATCAAGGAAGTCGATGCCAAGCAGGCTGTGCTTGAACTGGCCGAAGAGGTTGACGGCATCCTTAAGGCATCTGAGATCAGCGTTGATCGTGTCGAAGATGCCCGCAGTGTCCTGAGTGTCGGCGAGGAGCTTGAGGTCAAGGTCATCAACATTGACCGCAAGAACCGCACACTTGGCGTCTCTATCAAGGCCAAGGAGGTCGACGACGAGAAGCAGGCCGTTCACGAGCACCAGGCGAAGGAAGCGGTCATCAACCCGGGCAATCTGGGCGACCTGATCAAGAAGGAGATGGACAAGAAGAGCGGTTAGGCCGCTCTTGTCGCTGGCTTCTCGGAGCGAGTCGGCACTGTTATGACCGAATCCGAGCTTTGACTAAATCTGGAGCCATGACCAAATCCGAGTTGATTGAGCGAATCTGCATGGAGCGGACCCAGCTGTCGGCAAAGGATGTCGAACTGGCAGTGAAGATGATTCTTGATCATATGGCAGAGGCGCTCGCCGACCGCGAGCGAATTGAGACTTGGCCGCAATCCGAAAACCGGCGAGAAAGTCAGACTGGACGGCAAGTTCGTGCCACATTTCAAGCCGGGTAAGGAACTGCGGGACCGGGTTAACCTGCGGCTGCAGGCAGGTTGAGGCGGTCACGCTCATTTATCGACAGGCATACCGACAGGCATACGGGCCGGGTCAGTGACTTCTAACAGTGACGAACAGTGTGGAACAGACGCCACGAGAATGTCCCAACCCCACGATGCTGACTTGCAACGGTTGCCGTGGACCGATGCGCTAGTCAGTGAGGTCGTGGGGACGACAACGTCGGGTGACGCTGGGTGGCATCCAGGCGGCGAGGCAGCACAGAAACGTCTGGCGGCACAGAAAGCTCTGGCGGCACAGAAGGCTCTGGCGGAACAGAAGGCTCTGGCGGAACAGAAGGGAGGCATGGCATGGCATTGTTGAGGCGGTTTCTGTTCCTCATCTTTGCGCTCGTTGTTGGGCTCTTCGGCTTTTTGGCCGCGACTGAAAACAGTGCGGCGGTTGCCCTTGGTTTCCTGGGGGCCTCGACACCGGCGATCCCTGTTTCCTGGTGGCTCGTGATCGCTTTTGTGGGCGGCGTACTGGTCGCGACCGTCGTCAATATGCTCACAACGCTTGGGCTCAGAGGCGCGCTTCGCCGCGCGTTGAAAGACAATCAGAAACTGCGTCGGGACAATCCGTCACAAATCTCATCGAAAGACAGCGCTCTGGCACCTGCGCCGGTGGGTCAATAGTCTGCGTCAGGGGTAAGAGCGGGTCGGGCACTGACGAGCGGTGCAGGGATGCACTGCCATTTTCTGCCGGGCCTTTTTTCTGCAGGCCTCTTTCTGCAAGATCATGCGAGGTTTGCTTGCAAACCGACTCCCAAGAATTGTCAGGATGACAATTTTGGGACAGGAACTGGTTGGTAAGGAAACTTTTTTGCGGCGGGCACAGACTCATCCACTATGGACAGCTATCTCCTCTACAGCCTGATCGTCGTCGCCATTGGCATTGGTTGGCTGCTGGGGCGCTGGGAGCGGCTGCGCGGGACTGCAAAGCCGGCGTACCGGGGCCTCAACTATCTGCTGAACGAGCAGAATGACCGCGCTGTCGCAAGCTTTATTCAGGACCTGGAGGTCAACCAGGAGACCCTGGAAACGCATCTCGCTCTGGGTAGTTTGCTGCGCCGACGAGGCGAGTTGGACAAGGCCGTGGTGGTGCATGAAAACATCCTGACCCGGGCACGTTTGGGTCGGGATGTGATGTTGGGCGTTCAGCTTGAACTCGCGCGTGACTACCTGCTTGCCGGGTTGCTGGATCGTGCAGAGACGGTGGTGCAGGAATTGATCAAGGAAAAGGGTCCGATTCGGCTCGAGTCGCTTGAGATGCTCATTGAAATCTATGAGCGTGAGAAGGACTGGACTAAAGCGATAGCGACGGCAGATCAACTGCTGTCGGCAGGGACTAACGAGTCGGTAGAGCGGGCCGTCTCCCACTATTACTGTGAGCTTGCTGACAAAGCGTTGTCGGCAGGCGAATTGCCGCAAGCAGAAAAGCTGCTCGACAAGGGTGAGTGCCGGTTCGCGGCGAACGCCAGGATTTGCCTGTTGAAGGGGCATGTGGCATTTGTATCGAATAACTATCAAAAAGCCATTAACGAGCTACAGCAGATTAACGGTTGTGATCCCGTATTCACGCAGCAGTCGATCGACCTCCTCAGGCAGTGCTATGAGGAACGTGGCGACGGCTTTGCCGAGTTCGGCGACTACCTGGCCCGCTGCCTCGAAACAAATCCGTCGATATCCATCGTACTTGCCATGGCCGACCTTCGGCGCGAGCACGATGGTGACGAGGGTGTTTCTCGGTTTATTGCCGATTACCTGAAGCGAAACCCTACGATCAGGGGCCTGACCCGGCTGATCGATCTGCATATGGACAACGCGACTGGCGTGTCCCGCGAAAACCTCGCGATTTTGCGGAGCTTCGCCGACGCTCTGGTTGCCGAGAAGCCCGGCTTTCGATGTGACGAGTGCGGCTTCTCCGTCAAGAAGATGCATTGGCACTGTCCGGGTTGCCACGATTGGGGCTCAGTGAAGCCGATTTTCGGCCTCGAGGGCGAGTAGGCGGCACTGGTACTGGCACTGCAAGGGGACTGAAAAAGTGCTTTCTTGTACTTTTTTCAGAGTCGCGGACCCGGGCCCGCTTGCGACAAATCAATGCCTTGTGGCGCCGGTTTGCGGTCAATGCTGTTCACGGCTCGCAAAGCGAACGTGAAATCCATGAGCAATTGGTCGATGTCGCGTCCGGCGCGCGCGGCGGCAATCGCTTACGTAACAGCTGTCATCGCCTACGCATCGGTGCACTTGTCCTACGCGCGATACCGCCTTGACCGCCTTGCTGATGCTGCGTTTTCCTACATCATATCCGCGATGCCGTTGCTATCTTTTGCTTGCTCTCAAACCAAATGGAGGAGATATGAGGCAAGTAATTGGCAGACCGATGTGGTGTTTGATGCTGATGGCGATCGCGTTTAGTTGGGGGCAAACCGCCCTCGCTGCGGACGCCCGAGGCCAGATGCAGGTAACCCAGGTGACGGCGACGTCGTCACTGCAGGTCAATATCAATAAGGCGGACGTAAAGACGTTGCAAAAGCGGCTCATGGGCATCGGCAAGCGCAAGGCGGAGGCGATTGTTGCGTATCGAGACCAATACGGTCGCTTTTTCTCGGCTGAGGAGTTGACGGCGGTGAAGGGAATCGGTGACTCGCTGGTGAAGCGTAACGAAGGGCGCATCATTGTTGATTGATGTTGCGTCGGGGCGAGACCTCGAACGTCAGTACGACGTTCGAGGTCTCGGTCTCAGTCGCGTTTGACACAAGGAACTCAATAACATCACCAGGTAATGTGAGGGATGGTGATCAGGGGCCGCGAAGGGCTTCCGGTCACAGGCTACGTTGTGATCGCTGCCATCCCGTCAAGCCCGCCCGCAGCGAGATTACGCGCAAATCGCTCATCGCCCAGGTAGTGGTACCCCGCGCCGCCAATGCTGATCCAGTCATCGATGTTGGTGCGCTTGTTGTCGATGAGCAATGCTTCATGATTCGCGCAATCGATTCCCAGTCTGTCGATGGCCAGGCGATTGAGAATACGTTTGTCCTCGGTGCGCTCTTCCCAGGACGTGACGATCACGTTGCAGTCAGAATCGAAGCCATAGATCGGCACAATAACCTCTGAGAAGAGGTCTGGATTGACCGTTACGATTGCCTGGGGCAGTTGGCGAGACCGAAAGAAGCGGTAAGTCGCGTCGAAAAAACGGATGTGGTGACAGCATGCGGTCATGTGGGCAACGACGGCGTCGGGCGCCAATCCGACGCGTTCGGCAATGGCGTCAGCAAATTGAGCCGTCGATATTTTATCGAGACACCAGCGCGAGCCAAGACCGCTGTCGTCAAAGGTGTCATAGATCACCATCCATTCAGGCCCGGATGCCCAGATGAAGCGCTCATCGCACAAGGTGTCGCCGAAATCCCACTATAGACATTTGATCGCCGGCATCTTGTTACCTGTGCGTCATCAGGTTCAGCATTTCATCAGGTCATCAGGTCATCAGGTCATCAAGCCATCAAGGGCAATTCGCTTGCAGGGATGATTTCACGATGCCATTACGTCAGGCATTGATCTGACGGGGATCGAAAGCATCGCGGACCGCCTCGCCGATGAAGACCAGCAGACTCAGCATGGTGGCGATGACGACGAAACCAGAGATACCGAGCCAGGGTGCCTGCAGGTTGTTCTTGCCTTGGCTGAGCAGTTCGCCGAGGGAGGCGGAGCCGGGCGGCAAGCCGAAGCCGAGAAAGTCGAGGGCCGTCAATGTCGTGATGGAGCCAGATAGCGTGAATGGCATGAAGGTCAGCGTTGCGACCATCGCGTTTGGCAGAACGTGCCGCCATATCAGTGTGAAATCGGAGGCGCCGAGTGCCCTCGCGGCTTTAACGAAGTCCAGATTCCGAGCACGCAGGAACTCGGCGCGGACCACGCCGACGAAGCCCATCCACGAGAACAGCAGCATGAGACCCAGCAACCACCAGAAATTGGGTGTGAGCACGCTCGCAACAATGATCAGCAGATAGAGAATCGGCATGCCGGACCAGACTTCGATAAAGCGCTGACCGAGGAGATCGAGCAGGCCTCCATAGAAGCCTTGCAGGGCGCCGGCGGTTATCCCGACTGCTGCGCTGAACAGTGTTAGTACAAGACCAAACAGAACCGAGATGCGAAACCCGTAGACGAGGCGCGCCAGGACATCCCGCCCCTGGTCGTCCGTACCGAGCCAGTTCACGCTGTCTGGCGGTGATGGTGCCGGTTGGGTCAATGCGTAGTTGATGGTGTCGTAGCTGAAGCGAACCATTGGCCAGATCATCCAGCCTTTTTCGGTGATGAGTTCGGCCACAAACTCGTCACGGTAGTCGGCTTCAGTTTCAAACTCGCCGCCGAATGCGGTCTCGGGGTAGACGCGGAGCGCGGGTACAAAGTAGCCGCCGTCGAACTTCACCAGAAGGGGCTTGTCGTTGACAAAGAGTTCAGCCGCCATGCTGGCGCAGAAGATAATCATGAAGACCCAGAACGACCAGTAGCCTCGCCGATTACTGCGAAAATTCGCTATCCGGCGTTCCGTCAGGGGCGACATTGGGGAGGATTTAGCCGCGCGCGTGAGCGGTGACACATGGGTGGATCAAACTTCACGGGTGTCAAAATCGATGCGCGGATCGATCAGGTGGTACATCACGTCGCCCACGATTCCGAGGACCAGCCCAAGCAGCGTGAACAAAAAGAGGGTGCCGAACATGACCGGGTAGTCGCGCGTCAGCGCGGCTTCAAAGCCCAGCAAGCCAAGGCCGTCCAGGGAGAAAATAACCTCTGTCAGGAGTGCGCCGGTGAACAACACACCGACGAACGCTGACGGAAAGCCGGCGATCACGATGAGCATGGCGTTGCGGAACACGTGACCGTAGAGGACCCGGCGTTCTGCTAGACCCTTGGCTCTTGCCGTGATCACGTACTGCTTGTTGATCTCTTCGATGAACGAATTCTTCGTCAGCATTGTCAGGCTGGCAAATCCGCCGATGACCATGGAGAGCAGCGGCAGGGCGAGGTGCCAGAAGTAATCCCGGACCTGTTCGTACCAGGTGAATGAGTCCCACCCGGAAGAGGTCAGCCCCCGCAGCGGGAACCAGTCGAAATATCTGCCTCCGGCAAAGAGCACGATCAGCAGAATCGCGAAGAGGAAACCCGGCACGGCGTTGCCGAGAATGACGATGGCAGAAGACCAGACGTCGAATCGACTGCCATCGCGCACGGCCTTGGCGACGCCGAGCGGAATCGAAATCAAATACACGAGCAGCGTCGTCCACAGGCCGAGAGAGATGGAAACCGGGATCTTGTCGACAACGAGTTGCGCGACGGAGCGGTCCTGGAAGTAGCTGTTGCCGAGATCAAAGCGCGCATAGCTGCTCATCATCTGGAAAAACCGCTCGTGCGCGGGTTTGTCGAGGCCGAACTGCCGTTCGAGATCCTTGATTAGTTCGGGCGGAAGTCCCTGCGCGCCACGGTACTGCGAGGCACCGCCGCCGACCGTGGGTCGGTTGTTCGTTCGACCGGCCTCAGCGCCCGCATCGCCGCCGCTGAATCGGGCGGTGGCTGATACCGCGTCGCCGGTCAGTTGGCCAATGAGTTGTTCGACCGGGCCCCCAGGCACGAATTGCACGACAACAAAGTTGATGACCATGATGCCGACCAGGGTCGGGATGATCAGTAAAAGCCGCCTTAATACGTAGGCTGACATGGCTCTGCAGTCGGGCTAGTGGCGCTGCTGCCGGGCTAACGACGCTGCTCTGACTTTAACGTCGTTGCCAGCCGGCGAGCTTTGCTGGTGTCAACCCACCAGCTTGCAAACTGGACGCCTCTCGAGGGGATGATCGGCGGCATGCCAAACTTGTCCCAGTGCGCAAGACGGTCATAGGCGATGTGCCATTGCGGAATCATCCAGTGGCCCCATTGCAGGACGCGATCAAGCGCCCGCGTTGCTGTGATCAACTGTTGCCGGTCAGGAGCGGCGATGACGTGCTCTATCAGTTGATCGATGGCGGGACTGCGGATGCCAACGACGTTGCGTCCGCCTTCGTTGGCGGCAGACTCCGAGCCGAAGAACGAGCGTTGTTCGTTTCCAGGCGACATTGATTGGGCAAAGGTGTGAATGATGACATCGAAGTCATAGGTGTCCCGCCGGCGCAGGTACTGGGACGTGTCGACGGTGCGAACCGTCGCGTAGATGCCCAGTTTCTTCAGGTTCTGCGTGAAGGGCAGCACAATGCGCTCGAAACTGGGGCTGACGAGCAGCACCTCAAACGTCAGTTCTACGCCTTCGGTATTCTGCCGCTTGCCGTTTCGAATTGGCCAGCCGGCGGCATCGAGGATTTTCCCGGCCTCGCGCAGATTCTTGCGTAGCGCACGGGGACCGCCGCCCGCGGGTGCTTCATACGCGGCGGTGAACACCTCATCGGGGATCTTGCCACGCAGCGGCGTCAGCAGTTTTAGCTCATCCGCGCCCGGCAAGCCCGTGGCGGCAAGTTCAGAGTTGTCAAAGTAACTGCGGGTCCGTGTGTATTGACTGTAGAAGAGGTTCTCGTTCGACCACTCGAAGTCAAACGCGTACGCGAGCGCCTGGCGCACGCGCGAATCGCTGAGTCCGGGGCGCCGAGTGTTGAATGCGAATCCCTGCATGCCGGCAGACCGGCTGTGGTCGAAGCCTTTCTTGATGAGCGTGCCGTCTTTGAGCGCAGGAACGTCATAGGCCGTTGCCCAGGATTTGGATGACGACTCCGGTCGATAGTCGTACTCGCCAGCTTTGAAGGCTTCAAGCGCGATGTCGGTGTCCCGATAGTAGTCGTAACGGATCAGGTCGAAGTTGAAAAAGCCCTTGTGGACCGGGATGTCTTTACCCCAGTAATCCGCATTCCGTTCGAACGTCACTGAACGGCCTGCCTCGAAGTCCTTTATCCGGTACGGACCTGAGCCAAGTGGCGGCTCAAGCGTGGTCTTGTCAAACTCGCGATCGGCCCAGTAGTGCTTTGGCAATATCGTGAGCTGTCCAAGGATCAGTGGCAGTTCCTGATTCTCGCCAGGCTTGAAGTTGAAACGGACCGTGTCGTCGCCGACTTTGACTGCTTCGGCGACGTTGCCATAGTAGTAGCGAAAGAACGGCAGCCCCTTGCCGAGCAGGGTCTCGAAGCTCCAGAGCACGTCGTCAGGCGTGACCGGTTTGCCGTCGTGCCAACGCGCGTCGGCGCGAAGCTTGAAGGCTACCCAACTCCGGTCCTCTGGCATGAAGACTTCTTCTGCCAGTTCGCCGTATTGCGTGAATGCCTCATCGAGCGAGGACGTCGTGAGGGTGTTGTACAGCAGTCCGAGTCCCGCCGCAGTGCTGCCTTTGACGATGAAGCTGTTGAATGAATCGTAGGACCCGATGGAATGCAGGTGGATCGTGCCGCCCTTGGGCGCGCTCGGATTCGCATATTTAAGGTGGGTGAATGCTGGACCGTGCGCCGGGGCCCCGTGCATTGCGAAGCCGTGTTGGCCCTCCACGCCGTCGAGGGAACTCGCATTCGCCTGGGAGCAGCCCAGGCTCACCGCAAAACTGTAGGCCAGAAGCATCAGTGCCTGGCGGATTTTCGCGAGTTCGATCATGTCCGTGTTCCGTTTGTCTGTTGGCTGGATGATGCATCGTCGGTTGGCAACGTGTTACCTTGCGATCGCTCGTCGGCGATGGTCGCGCTTGGAAGATGGTGGCACCTAGCAGATGGTGGCACCTGGCAGATGGTGGCACCTGACATATGTATGACCACTGATTTCTCGGTTTGTCTCCCAGACGATCAGATCGGTGAGGCGGGGACGTCGGGCCGAGTCGAACGCACCTTGCGCATTGCTGCTCATTCCCGGAGACGTAACGGGTTCCGGGGAGTCACAGCGAGGGCGATGTGGGTCGCGAGCTTAGCTGGCGGTTGCACCCGCGGCAGCGGACGACTTGTTCGATGTGGTCGGATTGAAAGACCCGGCGCGCTCATCGGCAAAGGTCGGTGCAAGCTCCGAGGCGGCCTCGCCTGCGACACGAGAGCCGCGAAGTACGCGTTCCTGGGTCGTGTCGTAGGGTCGCGCACGGTGCATGACGCAGCGGTTGTCCCAGACGACAATGTCGCCGGGCGTCCATGTGTGTTTGTAGGTGCGGGGTGGCTGACAGGCATCGGACAAGAGATTCGTGAGCAGCGCTTCTGACGCTTGCGGGTCCATGCCGGGTATACCGTAGGCATGGCGGCCTGTGTAGAGCGATTTGCGTCCGGTCTCGGGATGGGTCTTCACAACAGGCCGCAGTGGTGCGCCCTTGTCGTGGAATCCGTAGAGATTGTCCGTGTCGTGGGTGAACCCCGCCCGTTCCTGTGAGTAATAGAGTGAATGGTACGCCGACAGGGGTTCAAGCCGGGCTTGCAGGTCGGCGTCGAGCGCGTCCCACGCTGCCCGCATGTCGGCGAATTCGGTTTCTCCGTCTTCGGACGGGACGGTGATGGCAGCGAGCATCGCCGCCTTGGAGGCGAGCGGCATGTAGGTGCTGTCGGTATGCCAGCCCTCGTTGCCGCGCAGCAGCTTGAATTGCGGGTCCGCAATTGTCGCGACAGAACCGTCCGCCTTCTTGTTGGAGATTCGCACGGTCGCGCCTTTCTGCAGCGGGGACAACTGCTCGATATCGCCAAAGCGCCGGGCGAACACGTCCTGATCGCTGTCGCTCAGATGCTGGCCGGGAAAGACCAGAATGCCGTATTCCAGAAAGGTCGCGTACAAGCTGGACCAGGCCTCGTCATCCAGATCCTTAAGGCTGATGTCCGTCACCAATGCGCCGAGCGTTGCGTCGATGGGTGTAATGGTCATGTCTTGGTTAGTCATAGAGCTCTCGTGGTGGTCAGGGTTGGGCCCGCATGAGGCTATCGTACGTCCAGACCGCATCGAGGACAAATCGATCCGGCGCTCCCACCCGGGGTCTGGCTCTTTGTTGCCCCAAAATTGTTATACCTGACGATTCCTCTTCAGGGTCGCAGGGCTTCAAGCAGCCCCATCAATTGATACTGGTCGAAAGCGGGCACGGTGGGGCCGGCCGATATCGTGCACGTGTTACGTGCCGAGCATGTGTTGGGGAAGTTCGACAGGCTGAGGACGTAGCCGCGCTCCCGGGCATGCAGGTACCGTGTTAGCACGACCAGCACAACGTCGGCCTCCGGCCACACATAGATCTTCTGGCCGTCGAGACCGAGGGCCGCGCTCACATCAATGTTGACGGGGCGGCCGCTGAAAAAGCTCTGGTTCAACACCCACCACTGCAGGCCATAAAAAGTGCTTTGAGCAGACAGGCTCTGCAGGACGAAGTCCCGGGGAACGACCTGTTCATCGCGCCACGCGCCGCCACGCGCCATGAGCAGACCGAACCGGCCGAATTGATCGATCGTCATATCGACACAACAATAGGTCAGGGCATGCTCGCCGCTCGGGTCGCGCCAGAGACCGATGCCTGCCGGGTTAATGCCGATCGGCGCAAGAATCCGGTCGATGAGCCAGGCGTGCGCATCCATGCCGGTTGACCGCGTGAGCAGCGGCTCCATGAGTTGTGAACCGGGATTTGAGTATTGAAAGGCCGCTCCCGGCGTCTGGTTGCGCTCGCGGCTGAGTGCGAATGCACTCTGATCGGAAGCGAAAAAGATGCCGGTGTCCGGGATGCCGGATCGCATCTCGAGAATCTGTCTGATCGTAATCGCATGGTTATCCGTACCCTGCCATTCGGTCAGCACCGCGCTGGCGGGTTGGTCGAGCGCAGGCAGATGTCCTTCATCAACTGCGACACCGACCGCGGCACCATAGAGGCTCTTTGCCACGGACCAGCTTGTGCCGTGATCGTCCGCGCCGAAACCTGGCGCATAACGCGCCCCGATCGCGTAACCGTCCTTGATGAGCAACGCCGCTTGCAGTGCAGCGTCCGTGAAGACGTGATCGAGAATCGCAGCCACGGCCGCAGGTGTGGTCCCGCGCTCGCTCGGCATCGACGGCTCAAGTGACCAGG
>Ga0209403_10005645_pt1 | contig 12997 bp, 13 predicted proteins | sample ArcticOcean_MG_C_8_FD_187440 | JGI IMG/M metagenome (GOLD analysis project Ga0209403, IMG submission 187440) | Marine microbial communities from western Arctic Ocean - ArcticOcean_MG_CB11_86 (SPAdes) (version 2) | ecosystem: Environmental > Aquatic > Marine > Oceanic | place: Arctic Ocean... | reverse complement strand
GAAGCCCAAACTTGTTGTGGTGCAAATGGTTCTGGATCTTTGTTAGAGAAAGCCCACATAGAAAATGCTGGTGAAGAATGAATACCCATAAGAGCAAACATATAAGTTAACACCATCATACCTGTCCACAATCCACCAACTGGAGTTTCTTTTCCTAATCCAGCTGTAAATTGTATGACACCCGGAATAGCAAAGTATGCAGAGTAGTTATCACCTGGAGTACGTCCCCATTTAGTGCCTTCTACCAAAGCAACATTCGCTAACCCTTCGTTCAATGCATCCCAACCCCCAACGAGGTCATAAGCAATAAACCCGATTGCAATAATTCCAAACCATAATAGAACTGCTTGTAGCGTATCTACGTAAGCAACAGATTTTAATCCGCCTAATCCTACGTAAAGTGCGACAATACCTGCTAGTACCCAAGTACCAGTATTTACGCCCCACATACCATCTGATAAAACATTAAATAGTTTTCCAGATCCCGCTAATTGAATTCCTAAATATGGAATAGAGAAACATAAAGCTACAACAACAGTTAAAATACGAATCATATCACCCTTAAAGTAATCTGATAGCATTTCTCCTGGAGTCACATAGCCGAAACGTTTTCCAAGTATCCATTGCCTTTTTAAGAACATTACACCTGTGAAAGGAATTGTAATTACATAAAAAGATGCATAAGCATACTGAAAACCATCTCTATAAATTAATCCTGGGTGACCTAAAAAGGTCCATCCAGAAAATGAAGTAGCCGTAGCGGCAAGAACGAATACCCACATCGGAAGCTTTCTTCCTGATATGAAGTAATCCGAAGCTGTTTTCGCTTGCTGTGCTCCTTTAATACCCCAGAAGATACAATATCCCCAATAGAGTAGTACAAAAGCCATTAGCCACATTATTTTTTCTGACATAAAGGTTTTCCCCTTTGTTATTTTTACTTTGTTTTAAAAAAAAATGCTTGAACAAATATTCAAGCATCTCGTGGGAAAATTGGATCACAATCGAGACCTCAAAGCAAGCATACTTTGGGTGGATGAACCTAAAATAAGTACAACTATTAATTGAAATTGCTGCTAAATGGGTGTTATTTTAATAATTTAATTAATTAAGGATTAAAAAATTTATGAATTTAAAATCTTACTATTTAGCTTTTCATGACCCAGTATGGACAGTACTTTTAGGCATAGCTTTATTTTACCCTATACGACAATTAATATGGGTTTTATATGTTAGAAAAAAACAAAAAAAACAAAATTTAGTTTCAGAAGAAGAAAAAAAAGTTTTGAAAAAAAGAGCAACATTTACATCAATTTTCCTTTCAATAGTTTTTAGCTATATATATGTAACTCAAGTATTTAATTAATGGACAGAAAAGCAAATATATTGAAAAGGTTTATAATTTATATGGCGATACTAACTTTTGTCATGTTTACTGTTTGGGCTTTGATTAAATCTTTTAAAGATAGACCTCCTGGAGATTATCACACAGAAGTTTGCGACATAAGACTAAAGGATAAAAAATATGATGAAGGATTAATAGCTGCAAATACTGCATTACAAAAAACCCCAAATCACCGGGGAGCTATTATGTGCAGAGCTTTAATTTTTATTTCACAAGAAGATTATCCTAAAGCTAATTCAGAGCTAAATTATTTGATAAATTTTTTGGAACAAAATATTGAAGATGATGACAAAACTGGCAAAGGAACATTAGCAGCAGCATATGCAAATCGAGGAATTATAAAAGATAGAAATAAAAATTATGTAGGTGCCTTAGAAGATTATATAAAAGCGCTTGGCATTGATCATGTTGCTGTTGCGGGCCCAGGCTTAGGAACAATTATTCTTAATTATAAATTTAAATCATCATCAGTTAGAGAGCGCGCACTATATTTAAACGAACAACTTCAACTTCCAGAAGAAGAAAGAGTTTTAAGAATTAAAGAATTAGATGAAGGTCAAGTTATGCATAAACCAGGAAAACTTTAATTGCCAAAGCCAGGCAAACTAAGTCCTAAAATATTTTTAAAAAGAACTAGAATAAAATAAACCGCAGCAATAGAGCCAAAAAATAACCTTACAAAATCTTTTTTTCCATCAGCATTTCTATAAGTAAGTGCGTGATGTGCAATTAAAGCAGTAGTTATCAAAAATATTATATTTACTAATTTTTCGTATTCTTGGGGGATAAAATCAAACATTATTTTTTATATAATTCTGGGTAAACAATTTTTTTTTTAATATATGGAGGATAAAAACTTGCCGATTCTTCTACATTGTAGATAGCCATGTAGTGGCTTGCCATAAACACAAATCCAATTAAAATTGTATAGAATATTCCTCGGCTTTTTCTTTGTCTTTCATTATCTATGTGCTGTCCAAATTCATGGTCATAAATATGATATTTTTTATTATAAGAATCTAAAACATTTGCTTTGTCTAGTTTTATAACGTCTTTAGCATAATATGTTACCCAGATAGGAATTATACCAGTAACCATATACTCATTAAAAATAGTATTTATTTTTTCTTCAGGTAGATCGTTTCTGTACCATGCTTTGTAAGCTAACTGGATTAACTGAAACTCACCGATTTGAATTAAATTAGCAGCCTGAATAATTAAAGATCTTTTTGGATTTTCTTCCCAGTCAGGTTTGATTAGTGTTTTTAGTAAACCATTCATTTATAATATTTATTTATTCTTTCTATTTTCAACTAAGCTTTCAACTACAGTTGGATCAGCTAAAGTAGTTGTGTCGCCTAATTGGTCATGTTCATTTGCCGCAATTTTTCTAAGAATCCTTCTCATAATTTTGCCTGATCTTGTCTTAGGCAATCCAGGTGAAAATTGTATTAAATCTGGTGTAGCGATTGGTCCAATTTGTTTTCTAACCCAAAGTTTTAAATCTCTTTCCAATTCTCCTGAAGGTTTTTCACTAGCATTGAGCGTTACATAACAATAAAGGCCGTTGCCCTTAATATTATGAGGATAACCCACAACTGCAGCTTCAGCTACTTTTGGATGAGCAACGAATGCACTCTCTAACTCTGCTGTCCCTAGGTTATGACCAGATACTATGATTACATCATCTACTCTTCCAGTGATCCAATAATATCCATCTTCATCTCTACGACATCCATCTCCAGTAAAATATTTTCCATCGAATTGTGAGAAATATGTATCAATAAATCTTTGATGATCACCATACACAGTTCTCATTTGTCCAGGCCATGATTGAGCTATACATAATCTTCCATTACAAGCTCCTTTTAAAACGTTTCCTTCTTGATCTACAATCACTGGCTTTATTCCATAAAATGGTTTAGTTGCAGAGCCAGGTTTGAGTTCGATAGCTCCAGGTTGAGGGGATATTAAAATTCCACCTGTTTCAGTTTGCCACCAAGTGTCAACAATAGGACATTTAGAGTTTCCAACAATTTTATAATACCAAAGCCATGCTTCAGGGTTAATTGGTTCTCCAACTGTACCTAAAAGTTTTAAAGATTTTCTACTTGTTTTTTTAACCGCATCTTCACCTTCTCTCATAAGAGCTCTTAAAGCTGTAGGAGCCGTATAAAAAATATTTACCTTGTATTTATCTACTATTTGCCACCATCTGGAAACATCAGGATAGTTTGGTATACCTTCAAACATTATAGTTGTAGCACCATTCGCAAGTGGTCCGTATATAATATAGCTGTGTCCTGTTACCCAACCAATATCTGCTGTGCACCAATAAATATCATTTTTTTTATAATTAAAAATATATTGATGTGTCATTGATGCATATACCATATAACCTCCAGTGGTATGCAAAACTCCCTTTGGTTTTCCGGTCGATCCTGACGTATAAAGAATAAAGAGTGGATCTTCAGCACTCATCTCTTCTGGCTCACAATAGTTAGACGATATTGCGGTTATTTGATCGTACCAAACATCACGACCTTCAACCCAATTAACTTTATTTCCAGTTCGTTTCACTACAATACATTTTTTTACATTAGGGCATTTTTCAAGAGCTTCATCGACAATTTTTTTTAGCGGTATAATTTTTCCACCTCTGACACCCTCGTCTGCAGTAATAATATAATCAGATTGGCAATCATTTATTCTTCCAGAAATTGAGTCTGGTGAGAAACCACCAAAGATTATTGAATGAACCGCTCCTATCCTAGCACAAGCTAACATTACATATGCCAACTCAGGTATCATTGTTAAGTAAATAGTAACTTTATCACCTTTTTTAATTCCAAGATCTTTCAAACCATTTGCAGTCTTACAGACACTTTGGTGAAGCTCTTTGAAAGTAATGTGCTTTGAATCTTTTGGATCATCTCCAACCCAAATAATAGCTGTTTTATTTTTTCTATCTTTTAAGTGTCTATCAATACAATTTGCTGATGCATTTAGCGTTCCATCATAAAACCATTTAATTTTAACATCAGTTTTACTGTATTTTACATCTTTTATTTTTTTATAAGGCTTAATCCAATCAATTCTTTTTCCCTCTTTTTTCCAAAATCCTTCATTATCTTTAATTGATAATTTATATTTTGCTTCATATTGGGCTTTATCTACATAAGCACTTTTTGCCCATTTTTTTGGAATTTTAAAAATTAATTCTTTTGATGCTGCTTTCTTTATTTTTTTTCTAGATTTAATTTTCTTAGACTTTTTTCTAGATTTAATTTTCTTTTTTTTTCGTTTTCTTTTTTTCACTATCCACCTAAGGTTAGTATAATTATCTTTTATACTTTACTCATCTTATGAATTATTTTCCAGCTTTTAAAATCTATAGACATTACTGATAATCTGCTCTGTTTAATGAGAGATAAGTGTTTAAGATCAACATTTTTTTTAATTTGTACAAGAGATACACCGTTTTTCAGTTTTTCTTTAAATTTTACTTTTACGGCAACAAATTTTTTATCTTTGTCTGTTGGATCAATAAATGATGTTTTTATAACTTCAATTACACCAACAATTTCTTTACCAATATTTGAGTGATAAAAAAAACAAAGATCACCCATTTCCATTTTTCTTAAATTATTTGCAGCTTGATAGTTTCTTACCCCGTCCCAAACAGCTCCATCAGCCCCAGTCTTTTTTTGTTGATCGAGTGACCATACATTTGGCTCAGATTTCATGAGCCAATACGCCATTTAGTTTTTCCTTTTTCTGATCTTAATCTTTGCCCCTGTATTTAAAAACATTTCTTTACAATATACTATTTTTTTATAAAACTGATGACACTTTTTTCAAGTGTATCACTTATAATTAGAGTTCCCTTTGCATTTGGGTGCATACCATCATCTTGATTGAGCTCAGGCTTTAAAACCACTCCTTCTAATAAAAACTGTATTTAAAATCATTTAAATGCCATATTTTAATTTACTTATATAAAAAAATGAAAAAAAAGGTTTTGATAATTTTTAAATATCCTCATGCTTGGAATGAGAATGTAATTGATAAATTTTCAAATTATTACGACACAGATCATCTGTATATTAGTGAATATAAAAATTTAAATTTTAAAGAAGTAATAAAAAGTATTAATGATTTAATCAAATCAAAAAGTATTGATATTGCTGTTTTTGATGTAGATTATTTTAAATTTATTAATTTATTTTTTATAGATAAAATAATTTCAAAAAAAAAAGTACTTATAATAGGCGATGATGCAGGTTTGCATGAATTTCACTCAATTACAGCAAACGCTTGTGATTTGATTTTAAATAGTGACCCTATGGGTGTATTGAAATATCGAGAAAAGGGTTATGATTCACTATTTTTTCAATTTGAATTTGGACAACTAAAGCATGTACCTAATATTAAAAAAGAAATTGATGTTCTTTTTTATGGACATTTAACAGCAGATAGAAAAAATTATTTAGAATATATCGAGAAACAGGGCATAAGTGTTAAAAATATTGGTCACGAAAGTAATACTGAGGGCGTATCAAAAGATGAATTATTAAATCTTATAGAAAAAACAAAAATTATAATTAATTTTTCTAAAACAAGAACATCATTTGTACAAAATTTGGAATCTGAAAATATTTATCAATTTTATTATCAGCTAAAAGGAAAAATTATTGTTGCCGGCCTCAAGGGTGTTATGTGTGTTTCAGAATACTCACCTGGTCAAGAACTCCTTTTTGGCAAAAATGAAGCGCCGATGTTTTATACAAAGGAAGAGTGTGTAAAAATTTTAAAAAATCTCTTGCAAAATGAAAAGTTACTGATAGATCGTACAAACACATTTACAGCAAAAGTGCACGAGTTATGTGAAGATAAAAAAAATTTTGATCCCATTTATAAAACCTTAGAATCAGAAAGTAGAAAAAAAATTAAATTAATTAAAACTCCTTATTGGTATTTAAGGATAGTAGCAAAGCAAATAATATTAAGAAATCTTCGACCAGCAAAAATGTTAAAAAATTTTTTACAAATAAATATTATTTTTTCAATAATAAAAAATACAAATATTTTAACTAAATTTCTTATAATTGCAGAAACCATTATAAATATATTTTGGTACCCTTTGATTTTTATTATAAAAAATAAAAAATTATGATTATTAACAACTTTTATAAAAATAAAAAAATACTTGTAACTGGCGGAACTGGTTTAATAGGAAGACAATTGGTTAATATATTAATTTCTTATGGCTCTAAAGTTTCAGTTGTTTCTTTAGATTCACCTAAAAATTTAGGCAAAAAAGTAAAGTTTATTAAAAGCGATTTAAGAATTTTTAGTAATTGCTTAAAAGTTTGTAAAGGAATTGATTTTGTTTTCCATCTAGCTGGAGTAAAAGGATCCCCAGATATGACTTTAAAGAAACCTGCCAGTTTTATGATCCCTACATTGCTGTTTAGTATAAATATGATGGAAGCGGCTCGTATACAAAAAGTTAAAAGATATCTTTTTACAAGTTCCATTGGAGTTTACGCAAATAATAAAATTTTAAAAGAAGATGATGTTTGGAAAACTTCTCCGTCAGATAAAGATTATATACCAGGTTGGACAAAGAGAATTTGTGAGTTGCAAGCTGAAGCTTTAAAAACTCAATATAATTTCAAAAATGTATCTATTGTTAGACCCGCAAATGTTTATGGTCCATATGACAATTTTGATGAAAACAATGCTATGGTTATACCATCTCTAATTAATAGAGCATTAAGATCTAAAAAATATTTAAAAGTATGGGGAGATGGTTCCGCAATAAGAGATTTTATTTATTCCTCAGATGTTGCAAAAGGTATGGTAATTGCAGTTTATAAAAATATAAATAAACCAATTAACCTTGGAAGTGGGCAAGGCGTTTCTATTAAAACTATTGCAGAATTAATTTCAAAATTAGTTCCAAACGGTCCATTAAAAATTATATGGGATAAATCAAAACCATCTGGTGACAAGATAAGATTGATGGATATCAGTAAGGCAAAAAAAATTGGTTTTAAAACTGAAGTTGATATTTCTAAAGGTATTAATAATACAATAAATTGGTACTTAAATTCTAAAAAATATAAAAGATATAATGCTTTTACAGAAAATTTTTAGGAATTTTTTACATATTAAAGTGTGATTTTTATTCCATTGTTTCTACTTTAGTTTTTACATCTGGCATAAAAGGATTTTTAGAAGATTCGTGCATTTTTATATTTAAATTATTTTTTAACTCTTTTCTATCTAGATATGGATACATATCCTCTATAGGTGTTTTCCATCCAATAAGTTTTGGTTCATATGTATGAAATTCATGACAATTTACATCACAGACAACGGGACCTTTATATTTTAAAACTTCATTTAGAATTTTTTCAATTTCACTATTTTTATTAATTCTAAAAGTTTTAACTTTATATGCATTCGCTACATCTATAAAGTCTGGTGGATTATATCCTTTTGGACCACAAGCTTCTTCTCGACCTTGGAAATTAGTTTTTTGAAAAGCCTTAGTAATTCCATAAATATGATTATTTAAGATAAAAGTTTTAACAGGTATTTTATAGTTAACTAAGGTTTGAAGTTCTTGGATATTCATATTAAAACCACCATCACCTGTTAAACATATAGTATTGTTTTTTTTAGAAGACCCAAACCAGGATCCAATTGCTGCTGAAAAAGCGAAACCCATGGGAGCATGGCCATTATTACTGTGGTACCTTTGACCAAATTTGGTTTTCAGACAATGACCAATCATTACGCTGATTCCGCCACAATCTCCCACAACAATATCTTTATTGGAAAGCTGATTCGATAAAGAATTTATTAAAGCGTAAGGATGAACATACTGTTTACCTTTATGCACATGCCCAGCAGATTTTGAATACTCTTTTTTATATGTATTATAATTTTCCAGCCAAAATTTAACTTTTTTATTCCATTCAAAAAAATTATTTTTTTTAATATTAATTTTCTTTATTTCATCTAAAAAAATATCTAAAAAAATATTTAAGTCAGAATATATATTTTCATGAAATTTTACTGGTTGATATTTTTTATTTAATAACGCTGGGTCTATATCAACGATATATTTTTTTGCTTCTCGAGCAAAACTTGGAGGGTTTCCTCCTGTAATTCTGCCAGATACTCTAGTGCCCAAACCTAATAAAAGATCACAATTTTGAATTCCAAGATTTCTTCCTGGCCCTCCATAGGTACCAACTCTTCCGCCATATAATTTAAAATCAGAAGTTACCGTATCCATTCCATTCCAAGTAGGGAAACAAGGTATATTTAACATTTCAGCTATTTTTAAAATCTTTGAAGCACTATTTGTTAATTGAGCCCCACCGCCAATTAAAAAAGCTGGTCTTTTAGATTTTCCCAGATCATGTAAATATTTTTTAATACTTTTTTTAATTTTTTTAATACTAAATATTTTATTATTAAAATTTTTTTCAATACCTTTTAATTTTTTAACTTCAATTTCTGCTTTTTGTACGTCCAAAGGAATGTCTAAAAAAACTGGCCCCCTTCTACCAGAGTTACATAGGGCATATGATTTTTCTAATTCATATTTTATATTTTTAGGATCTTTAATCATTGTTGCATATTTTGATACTGGTTTTACTATAGAAACTATATCAGTTTCTTGAAAACCAACTTGTCGGATACTTTTATGAGGTCTTAAAAATTTTGAGTTAATTTGTCCCGATATAAAGATACAAGGTATAGATTCATAATAACAATTAGCTACAGAAGTGACTAAATTTGTAGCACCAGGTCCACTAGTTACAATGGCAAGACCCGGCAATCTTTTTATTTTTGCATAACCCTCAGCTGCAAAACCAGCAGCCTGCTCATGCATTGTTGCAACGTATTGAATTTTATTATTACGAGTGAAGGCATCTATTAAATCTCCATTAGCAGCACCATAAACAACGAAAGCTTTTTCTATTCCCTTTTTTGAAAAAAAATCAATAATGTAATCTGCAACTTTCATAATAATAAATTATTTTACAAATATAGTTATTGAATAGCGAGAACTTTTAGCAAATTTTTGTACAGGTGTAATAAAATGTGGTGAGCTATTTTGACCAGAGTAGATAATACTTAAAGAATTCCATTTTGGTAAAATACTAAGTAATTTTTCGCCATTTTTACTAATAGGCACACTTAATATACCACCCCAATCCCATTTCCAAATTTTATTAAAATTTAATGTAATTGCGTATGCGCCGGCATAGTTATCAAAATGGAGCCTTGCAAGGTTATTTTTAATAAACTTATGGCACCTTATATCATATTCTTTAATATTAAATTTTAAATTTTTTTTTACCAAAGGAAAAATAAATTTTTTAATTGAATTAATTATATAAGGATTGTTTCTGAGTTTATCACTTCTATAAAATTTTGCTAAATAAGTTTCATTTTTATCAGGCAAAAATTCAGAATTATTCTTAAAGATTGTATTGTAGTGTGTAGGTTTTTTTTGATCAATTAATTCCCATGACTTTGAACTATGTTTATGAAATTTTGAATAAATTTTTTCAACCACATTTTTAGGAAAAACATCTTGAATTTCATAAACATATTTTGATATTTTTTTCATTATCTTTTTTTTCATTGAATCATCTATTTAAATTTAAATAGTTAATAAATCAATACGAATTTAACAGAGGCATAGTCAATGGTTATTTCCGTAAGACAGAAAGTTTTTATTCTACTGATATGGTAGTCGATGAATGTAATATTCTTATAGTTCTATACCTGAACCTTTTAAAAATGGCGCAGTTTCATCTAGTGGCCACCGAGCTCTTGACTTAAATTCTAAATTATTAATTAAGTTAATTTTATAACGCTCTATTCCAGCCCAAGCTATCATTGCAGCATTATCGCTGCATAAATTAATTGGTGGAAAAACAGGAATAAATTTTTTTTCTTTAGATAACATAGTGAGATTTTTTCTTATTGACATGTTTGAGGCTACCCCACCAGCAATCACAAAATTATTTTTTTTATTGTTTTTATTTTTTGTAAATTCTTTCATTGCTACTTTTGTTTTTTCATAAAGAATTTCATTAATAGTTTTTTGAAAAGATGCTGCTAAATGATATTTTTCTTTTTCACTTTTTAATTGTTTGGAGGTTCTGAGTACCGCGGTTTTTAAGCCAGAAAAAGATAAATTACAACCACCTCTTTTTATAATTGGTTTTGGTAATTTAAAATAGTTTTCATCACCTTTTTTAGACCACTCTTCAATGATTGGTCCTCCAGGAAATTCTATTCCTAAAAGTTTGGCAGTTTTATCAAACGCTTCACCAAGCGCATCGTCAATAGTGGTTCCTAGTCTTCTATATTTATTAACTCCATTGACTTCTAAAAATTGTGTATGACCTCCAGAAATTAATAAAAATAGATATGGAAAATCTATTTTCTCATTAATTTTAGGACTTAAGGCATGACCTTCTAAATGGTTTACAGCAACAAAGGGTTTATTTAAAGATCCAGCAATAGCTTTACCAATATTTAAACCAACAGTTAAACAAACTATTAAACCTGGGCCAGCTGTAGCAGCAACACCATCCAAATTGTTTAAATCTAAGTTACTTTCTTTAACTGCTTTTTTAACTATGTACTCTATTTTTTCTACATGAGCTCTAGCGGCAATTTCTGGAACAACACCACCAAATTCTTTATGTTCTTCAACTTGGCTTGAAACAATATTAGATAAAATTTCGCCAGTTCCATCAGCCTTCTCACGGACAATAGATGCAGCAGTTTCGTCGCAGCTTGTTTCTATTCCTAAAAAAGTAAGGTTATTTTTCACGTTCGTTTACCTGTCTATAAATATAAAATAATAATATAACATAAGTAATTTTTAATAATAATGACAGATAAGAAAAAATTTATAATTGGATCTCGGGGAAGCAAGCTTTCCTTGGCTTATTCAAATCATGTTAAGAATCTTCTAATAAAATCCAATTTACGATTTGATGAGAACTCAATAGAGATTAAAATAATAAAAACATCGGGCGATATATTCCAAAATAAAAAGATATCATATATTGGAGGCAAAGGGGTTTTTTGTAAACAAATTGAAGACGAGTTAGTAAATTCAAAAATTGATTTAGCAGTTCATTCTTTAAAAGATTTGCCAACAATAATGACAGCCGGATTATGTGTTAATGCTGTGGTAAAAAGAAACGATCCAAGAGATGCATTTTTAAGTTATTCGAGAAAATCTTTTAATGAACTTGAACCTAAGTCTAAAATTGGAACCAGTTCATTTAGAAGACATGCTCAATTAAATTTATTAAGAAATGATCTTGAAATTGTTGCAATGAGAGGAAACATCGATACCAGAATTAAAAAATTAAAAGATAAAGAATTTGATGCTATCGTTTTATCTTTAGCAGGAATTCAAATGTTGAGTTTAGAAAATGAAGTTAAAGAAATATTTACAACCGAACAAATGCTACCGGCTATAGGTCAGGGTGTAATTGCATTGCAATGTAAAAAAAATGATAAAGAAACTTTAGATATTTTAGAAAAAATAAATGATAAGGAAACATATTATAGCATTCAGGCAGAACGTGCTTTATTAGAAGCTATAGGAGGTGATTGCGATACAGCAATTGGAGGTTTAGCCAAATTATCAAATGAAAAAATATCATTAAGGAGCGAACTATTTTCAAATGATGGAAAGAAAAAATTTGAATTTCAAAGCTCAGGACATTTTAAGAAAGCTAAAGAAATAGGTTATAAAGTAGGTAACGAATTATTAAAAAAAGCTGGATCTGATTTTAAAACACAGGAAAGTTAAAAAAGTGCACATTGTAATTACAAGACCTAAAGAGGAATCTCTTAATCTTATTGATAGATTAATTAAGATAGGCCATTCAGTAACTCATCTTCCAGTAATTAAGATTGAAAAATTAGAGACGCAGAAAATAAATTTAGAAAATTATGAAGCTGTAATTTTTACTAGCTCAAATGCAATAAAATATATGAATGTTGAAAAATTTGATTATAAAATTAAATGTTTTTGTGTTGGGAGCACAACCGAGAGAACAGCGAAACAACTTGGTTTTATAAAAACTTTTTCATCTGAAGGTACCGTAGATTCTCTTATTGAATTAATCATAAGAACTCTAGATAATAAATTAGGAAAGTTACTTTATTTAAGTAGCGAGTTTATCTCAAAAGATTTAGACGTAGATTTAATTAGTGAAGGATACTTAGTAGATAGAATTTCAAACTATACATCGTTTCCAGTAGAACATATTGATAAAAAAACATTAGAGTTTATAAAAAATAACCCACCAGATGTTTTTTTTATTTATTCTGTAAAAAGTGCTAAAAATTTATTTAATCTTATAAATAAATATTCACTTTTAAACATAGTGACTCATTCTCATCTTATGTGTATAAGCGGAAAGGTATTATTAGTATTAAAAAAAATTAAATGGAAAAAGTTATTTGTTTTTAGCCCTGGAGAAGAAGAGTTTACACTAAATAAAATTAAATAATTATGAATATATT
>Ga0209403_10005640_pt1 | contig 13011 bp, 10 predicted proteins | sample ArcticOcean_MG_C_8_FD_187440 | JGI IMG/M metagenome (GOLD analysis project Ga0209403, IMG submission 187440) | Marine microbial communities from western Arctic Ocean - ArcticOcean_MG_CB11_86 (SPAdes) (version 2) | ecosystem: Environmental > Aquatic > Marine > Oceanic | place: Arctic Ocean... | reverse complement strand
TTTTGCGGAACAAAAGATTTTTCAAAGAATTCGAGCCAGTTAAGCCCTGCAATACGCTCTACTTCATGTTCGGAAAAGCCTGTTTTTCGCAAACAACTGAAAATATCTCCAAAATCACGATTGTCACGAAACCATTCCGGCTGTTCTGGAAAACCGGCTAAATTTGCTGAGCCTTCACCGAAATCCCTTTCGTTGCTCCAAGTACCGTTTCTCATCCACTCAACGACACTGTCATGCTGGTTTTGACATAAATCACTACCGATACCGATCCGCTCAACTCCAATCATTTCTGCAGTCCTCGCGATCATTGCGCAGAAATCCTCGAGCAAACACGCAGACTTGTTTTTTAAATGATGCGGATACATAGAAAAACCGAGCATTCCGCCACTTTCTGCAAGTGCCTTTAAAACATCATCCGACTTGTTACGTAACGCCTCACACCAGAAAAAAGGATTTGCATGAGTGATCGCAATTGGTCGTGTTGAAATTTCAATGGCTTCCAGAGTTGATCGAACCGCAGAATGGCTCATGTCAACAACCAGCCCAACCCTGTTCATTTCCTTGATCACTTGACGACCCATTCTGGTTATTCCTGGATCATCTTCTTCGTAACAGCCTGTTGCGAGTAAACTTTGATTATTGTAGGAAAGCTGCATGAAACGTACTCCAAGTTGATGACAAATTTCAACTAAACCAATATCATCCTCAATCGGAGAGCAATTTTGAAAACCAAAGATAATTGCTGTTCTCCCTTCATCATGCGCTTTCAGCACATCAGCAGCACTGCGTCCCTGAAAAATAAACTCTGGATACTGCTCAAAAAGACGGTTCCAAGCGATCACATTTTCAACCATTTCCTGAAAATCCTCGTGGTAACAGATTGTTACATGAACTGCTGCTACTCCGCCTTCGTTCATCTGCCGGAAAATCCCCTCTGACCAGTTGTTGTACTGGAGTGCGTCTATAATTATGGGCGATTTAGAATTTTTCATAGAATTATTAATTGTTTAAGTAAGAAGCAAATAAACTAATATTTACGCTTAATTTTCGCATCATTATAGAGAATATTTGAGTAATTTTCATCAGCAAGTTTACGCTGATAAACCGAGGGTGGATCCATATCAGCTTGAGGTCGAGACAAGCTCATACCATGCTGATCACATCTTTGTTTGCCGCGTATGTGCATCCACATATTTTTTCCAATAATTTGTTCTACTTGAGGAGGCATATAGGATTGTAGAGCAAAACCTATTCTTCTATGCTTACTTTTGTTCGGCTTTGAACCATGAATGACTGCACCATGGTGAATTGACATTTCTCCAGGTTTCAGGATCAAATCAACAAGCTTTGATTTATCAACATCTTTGACAACTTGTCCACGAGTTAAGATGTTATTTTCAGCAAATGTGTCTTCATGTTTACGGATCTTTTGCTTGTGACTGCCTGGAATCATCGTCATACAGCCCATTTCTATATTACTCTGCGTTAATGCAATCCAGGGAGTGAGGAAGTCAGAGCTGTTCATCCCCATGTAGGTTGCATCCTGATGCCAACTTACGAAGTGCTCTGTAGCAGGATCCTTGCTAAACATCACTGATGCCCATAAGGAAATGTCTGGACCAAGTAAATCTTGGACTGCATCAACGATTATTCTGTTGTGAGCCAACTCATCAAGAAATGAAAAAATTAGATGTAAATTATTGCGGTTTTCTGAATTAAATTCTTGCGGAAATTCTTTTTCAGCTTCTTCAATTTTAAGCTTAATTGAACATGCTTCATCTTCAGACATGACGCGAATCGGCGACACAAAACCATTTTCATGGTATTGTTGAACTTGTTGTGCAGTTAAAATTTTCGTCATTGTGATTTGCTAACATTAATTTTGAAGAGTAAATCTTCTTCGATCTGCAACAAAAACCATTCAAGTCTAGTTTTGCTTGTTTGTCAATGTTATTATTAAAATAATTTAATTTTTCAACTAACACCAATAATTGGCAGTTCCGGAGTTGCACGAACGGATAAAAGACGCGGAGTACCATTTTGTACAACGAGATTTTCTTCATGCACCATAATTCGGCCGTCTCCGTAGTTAAGTGAAGGTTCGAGTGTGATGACCATGTTTTCCTCTAACACAGTCTCATCAAAGGCTGCATGCGAAGGTTGCTCAGTGAGTTGCATTCCAAGTCCATGACCATAGCGACCGACCTCACCGCCTTGATCATCCATCTCAGAGATGACGTTTTGCATGGCCTGAAATAATTCACGACAGGTAGTTCCAGGCCGAGTCACAGACAATCCTGCTTCAGTTGCACGCCACAGTGTATCATAGGCACGGTGTGAGAGATCATCAGCTTGCTCTATAGCAAAATTACGGTCGAAGTCACAAAAATAACCATCAAAAGTAGCTCCAGTGTCAAACATCAAAATATCTCCGGACTGTAAAGGCCGCTTTGAAGGAGGAGAGATAATATCAAAATAACCACCTTGATCTGCACCACCAGCTAAATAAGGCACATCATCAGCACCTTGCGTCAAGCATTCTATACGAAAAGCACGGAAGGCTTCGTCTAGTGCTTGACCTTTGTGAAAAATTTCACTTGCCCGCTCAAAAGTACGTGAAGCGATTCCGCAAATATGGGCAATTTTCTCAATTTCCGCCGCTGATTTAACCATTCGCAAACTTCGCAAAATATCTGTTGCATCAACTAACTCGATTCCCGGCAGTCCTGACATCAAACGTTCGTAATCCCCAAGTGGCATACGCAAACTTGTTTCGTGTCCTTTCATGACCCCCAATTTATCACCCTGTTTTGACAATGGCTCAAGTAAGTCCTGTAACAAGCTGATACCGTCATCTTTTGGTGCAGGAGCACCCCATGTCCGTATGTCATCAATCCAAGTTGTACGCATCAAAGCAGCACCAATTTCCGGAATAACGGCAATGGGTTTTTTATCAGCAGGAACGAAAAGAAACCAGGGGCGCGTCGGACTTTGCCAGAACTGTGTAAGAAAACCGCTAAGATAACGCACTTCTGGTTCATTCATCAGCAAAATACCTGCTAATCCTTTTGCAGACATCTGTTTATGTAATCGTTCTAAACGCGCTTCAAATTCTGCAAATGCAAATCCACGCACAGGAATTTCAGCCATTTTAATTTCCTTCCATAATTTTATTAAATATCTCTCTATCTGTGACGCCTTCAGTACCGATCAACAGGACACGTGAGTTGTTTTTCAAACCAAGTTTAGCTCTTAATACCGGCTGTTTTGCTGCACAGATAAGCACAGCAAGACCTGCCACTGCACTTTCCCCCGCTTCAATGATAGGATCATCTCCTTCAGGACGTGCAAGAAGACGAACGGTTGGGGCCACTATATTTTCTGGTATGGTTATAAAATCACTCGCTTCTTCAGTAATGATATCCCAAGCCAGTTCTGATGCTTCTCCGCAGGACAAACCGGCCATCATAGATTCTTCGTTGATTTTAACAAATAAAGCTTTTTTTGCCTTTGAGCTTTCAAATAAACATGGAGCGAGGTTTGGCTCGACTATGACCACCCTTGGTGCTTGCTCTCTCCAATACTGTTGCAATGAAGCAGTAATTGAACCGGCAAAACCACCACATCCACTTTGCAAAAGAACGTGTGTTGGTACTTGAGTCAACTCTTCGTTAATTTCACTTGTCATCACACCATAACCCAGCATGACATCACGGGGTGACTCAAAATAACCTGGCCATGAAGTATCTGAGACAACTAACCAATTGTTATCATCGGCCTCGCTGCGTGCCAATTCTACTGAATCGTCATAGTCCCCCTTAATCCGAATTACTTCTGCACCTAAATCACGCATTGCTGCGGCCCGTCCCTCACTGACTTCTGCATGGATATAGATGCGGCAGGGTGCTCCAAAACGTTGACAACCCCAGGCGAGTGAACGCCCATGGTTTCCGTCGGTTGCAGATACTAATGTAATATCAGCAGTTTCTTTGGCATATTTTCCTGTGCGAATATCTTTTAAACTGACGTCATTACTCAATGAGAGTGCTATTTGTTTTTGTAATACGCGTAAAGCTGCATATGCTCCTCCGAGTGCTTTAAAACTTCCCAGACCAAATCGAGGACCTTCATCTTTATAGAGTATTTCACTGAGAGCTAGACTTTCTGCAAGCGCCTTCAAATTATAAAGCGGTGTAGGCGCATATCCATCCCATTGACTAATTTCTGCTCTCGCAGTCTCAAATCCTTCAGGCGGAAGAACTTCATGCGCGGCCTGATGAGCATGAGGTCTGCCTGAAACATGAACGATTGTAGCGTTTTCAAATACTGTTGTCATTTTTAAATTAATTATGTGTTCGCATTAAAAACCTGCTCAAACAAGTTGTTGTTGTGAAGGACGTTAATAATTATGAAAAATGAGTCGTTGGATGGAAACGCTGTAAAATTAAGATTCTACTGAAAATGGTTTGCGCTAGTAAAACGTAAGAGCTAAGTGACTTTATGCGGTGACTGATTAGGAAGGAGTAACTCCACGGAGTCGTTCTGTACGGCGTCTTATAAGTTCAAGAGTGGTCAACAGAGCAATCGTAATCAGAATTAATAGAGTTGCTGCAGCCAGAATCGTGGGACTGATTTGTTCTCGGATTCCAGAAAACATCTGCCATGGTATCGTACGTTGTCTGTAGGAACCCACAAAAAGTACTACCACCACCTCATCAAATGAAGTGACAAAAGCAAAGAGAGCACCTGAAATAACACCTGGTGTTATCAAAGGTACAATGACTTTAAAAAATGTTGTTGTGGGCGTAGCTCCAAGACTTTGAGAAGCACGAATCAAATTATTGTCGAAGCCAGTCAAAGTGGCTGTAACAGTGATAACAACAAAAGGTGTACCAAGTACTGCATGCGCTAATATGACACCCAAATGAGTGCCCTGCAGGCCAATGCGACTGTAAAAAAAGAACATCCCGGCTGCAGCAATGATAAGTGGTACAATCATAGGAGAAATCAACAGACTCATGAACAGTGTTCGATAAGGCATATTTGGACGTGAAAGTCCTAATGATGCCAGTGTCCCCAGAAAAGTTGCTATAATTGTAGAAAAAAAAGCAATGATGATTGAATTTTTAACAGCACCCTGCCAGTTCAAACTTGTAAAAAATTCTTCATACCATTGTAGAGAATAGCCTGCAGGATCAAAAGCCAGCATTTCCTTGGTGAAAGTAAAAAACGGAACCGCATTAAAAGAAAGCGGGGTAATTACAAGCAGCGGAAAAATCAAAAAAAACAGCACAGCACCGCATATCACCCAAAATGTATAGTGCCAGATTCTTTCTGGAATACTTAAATATGGAGGTAAAGAACTCATAATTAACCCAACTTCATGTTGTCAATTCCAACAATTCGATCATATAGCATGAATAAAGCCAATACGATCCCTAGCAAAATCACTCCTAGTGCTGAACCCATACCCCAGTTAAGAGAATTTGAGATATGATAAGCAATTCTGTTACTGATAAATGTCCCTGAACTTCCTCCCACTAATGCAGGAGTAATGTAGTAACCAATTGCTATGATGAAAACTAAAATTGAACCTGCACCAATGCCAGGACCAGTATTGGGAAAATAAATTTTCCAGAAAGCCCTCCATGGATGCGCCCCCAGGGAAACCGCTGCACGTACATAAGATTTCGGAATTGTTTTCATTACACTGAACAAAGGTAAAATCATAAAAGGCAACAGAATGTGCGTCATAGCTACCACAGTACCAGTGGCATTGTGGATCATCGCCAGACGGCCACTTTCATTGATCACACCTACTAACACAAGAAAATCATTGATCACACCCTCTTGCTGCAAAAGAGCAATCCAGGAAGTAGTACGCACTAGCAGTGAAGTCCAAAAAGGTAGGAGCACAAAAATAATGAGAATGTTACTCAAACGTGTGGAAACTGTGGACAGCATATACGCCAAAGGGAAACCGATGATAAAGGTCAAAATAGTGATCAGCGAACTCAAAAGTAAAGTTCTCAAAAATAGTTTTAAATAAATACTATCTTTACTTGGTAGAGATTCAACTTTGCCTGTTTTTGGATTTCGAGTAAAATCCAAAGCAGCCAAGTAATAACTATCAGTGTATTCTGGTGAAAATTGCTTAATTACTTGCCAAGTATAGATCTCCCCCCAACGTTTATCAGTTTTGATAAGGGCTTCTTTGTAAGGCGTATTTTTGATTTTCTGAACTTTTCGGCCAGCTTTACGGAACAAGCTGGAAAATCCTGAGCTTTCATAGTTTAGGCGTTGACCGACTCTAGTGTGTTTTCTTGCAATTTTTGATTTTTTAATTTCTTCAACCATTGCAGCAAAAACCACTTCATCCGGCAGTTCTCCAGAAGTTTCATCCCAGCTTTGTAAAGCAATTACTGATTTTGGCAGATGTTTTTTTGTAATTGAGTTGTCCACTGAAAGCAACAGCATATCAGCAATTGGAATCAGAAAGACAATCAGGATAAAAATCAATAGAGGTAAAACCATTGATAACGCTACCATTTTACTACGACGTTGTGCACGAGCCAGACTAATCTTGAGTGGTGTGCCGTCAGCAGTTTTTAAAACAGCTTTGTCCGTGGAATTATCCATTAATTAGAGAAGACAATAAATTAATTTGATTAAGCTTAGGCTTGAAAATTTCTAAATAACACTGTCGTCAATGAGAAAGTGCTAGCTAGAAATTTTAAACTTACTTAAGTCTGCAATTTCAGTTGAACAAGCCGGACTAAACTATGCTTAATCCGGCCTACGAATAATTCGTATCTGTCCAACTTGATGATTACTTCAACAACCAGGCATTGAACTGGGTATCAAGGTCATCACGATTATCTGCCCAGAACTCATAGTTGAAGAGCAGAGTGGTTTTTGCGTTGTTTGGATCAGTAGGCATATGTGGTGCCATCTCGATTCCAAGAGTTGCGTGTTTTCCTACAAAAGGTGCGGAAGACGCACGAGTTGGACCATAGGAAATAAATTTAGCCTGGTCAGCAAGTCGCTGAGTATCGGTTGCAAAACGTAAATACTTCATCACCTCAGCTTTATTTTTTGTTCCTTTAGGTACAACCCAACCGTCAAGGTCAAAAACCTGCCAGTCCCAAAGCATAGCTACAGGTTGTTTTTGCTCTTCAATCAAAGCAAAAAGACGACCGTTGTAAGTTGAACCTACAACTACTTCACCGTCAGCCAATAACTGTGGAGTCTGCGATCCGGAAGTCCACCAGACTACTTTATTTTTGATCGTATCCAATTTTGCAAGTGCTTGATCTACACCGGCACTTGTTCCCAAGACATCATAAACCTCAGCCGGATCAACTCCGTCACAGATTAGTGCCCATTCCATGTTATTAATCGGTTTCTTTTCCAAAGCACGTTTTCCAGGAAAAGTTTTGAGGTCAAAGATATCGCAGACACTGGTCATAGGCTTGGACACTTTATCCTTGCGGTAACCAAAAGTAGTCGAATACACGATCTGAGGGATAAAACATTCGGAAACAATGAAATCTCCAAAATCTTCGGATGCTGAAGTTCCGTCCGGAGCTGATTCCAAATCACTGTCGTGATTAATGGCCTCAACAAGTCCTTCGTCACAAAGTGTCATTGCGTCAGCCGCAACTGCATCAACCAAATCCCAGGTGACATTACCTGCTTGGCTCATCGCACGTATTTTTGCTACTGCAGTACCTGAAGAATCATCATTGATGATTTTTATCCCAGGATTTAGTTCCATATACGGTGCATGGTAAGCATTCTGCTGACTCGCAGTATATGCTCCACCCCATGAAACTACAACCAGTTCAGTTGCCATTGTCTGACCGGCGAAACCAAACGTTACCATGACAGCAGTTGCTATCACATTTCGCATGAAAATTTTCATACTATCTCCTTTTATTGTTATTATGCCCAATTTGGGCTGTTCATGTGTCCCAGAATCGAGACTTACTATTAAAAGAAACTGGAAACTAGATGCTGGAAACTAGAGTGAATCCAGTACCCAAAACCTCACGAATTCAGCTTCTCAAGACACAGGCACATCTAATGCCCGTGCATCTTCTGCTTTCCAGCCTACTTGAACCGTATCACCCGGTTGCAATTGTGCGTGGTCTGCAGAGTTTGGTATCTTGACGATAAAATCGTCATGACCACAAACGTTCATACGGGAGCGAATATGATCTCCCAGATAAATCAATTCTTCAACTTTACCGGTAACTGTACTCGAACATTGTCCACTTTCCGGATTAACTGTAACTCGTTCTGGACGCAATGAAATCATGGTGTCAAAACCAACCCCTTCAATATTCACAGCAAGTGCCTTGAGTTTTTCTCCACCTTCTACTTCAACAGTACAAATATCTCCATCAAGACCAATAACTTTTCCAAAAAGCGTGTTATTCTCACCAATGAATTGGGCAACAAAAGCGTTTTCAGGTTTTTCATATAAAACATTCGGTGCTGCCAACTGTTGGATAATACCTTCATCAAAAACCGCAATACGATTGGACATGGTCAAAGCCTCACTTTGATCATGAGTCACGTATACCACTGTGACTTCCAGATTTTCATGAATGTGTTTGATTTCATACTGCATTTGTTCACGCAGTTGCTTGTCGAGCGCTCCTAAAGGTTCGTCCATCAGCACAAGTTTAGGTTCAAAGACCAGAGCCCTCGCTACTGCAACACGCTGCTGCTGGCCTCCTGAAAGTTGCATCGGACGGCGATTACCAAAAGCACCTAACTGAACTAAGTCCAAAACTTTTTTGACACGGTCTTCAATATCGCTTTTTGGTATTTTTCGGACTTGCAGTGGAAACGCCAAATTTTCATTGACAGTCATATGAGGAAACAACGCATAGTTTTGAAAAACCATGCCGATATTGCGTTTGTGTGGGGGGACGTTGTTGATAGAGGTACCATCCAGAATGATTTCACCGTGAGTTACGGTTTCAAATCCGGCCAACATCATCAGACAAGTAGTTTTTCCGGATCCAGAAGGTCCAAGCATAGTCAAAAATTCTCCTCTTTGCGCATCCAAATTTAAATCTTTGACAACTAGTGTTTCGCCGTCGTAACTTTTTTGTACACTCTGAAAACTTACGTAAGCTTCACTCTTACTCATGTTCTCTCAAAATTATTTTCTCAAAAAGAATTATGAATTTGCATTTTGGGTATTATAAGGTGCAACAAACAAATGTCAAACCTTTTAATTTACTAATTTTAATCACATTGTTTGGATTGAGGTTAAAGCCTGCTTAAAAGTAGGTGAAAACTGAAGATGATTTTGAAGGAACCAAAATGAAGTACCTGTTGTAAATACTAGTCTTACTTGTAGTATGAGTAAAACGCAGATTAGATTTTGAGGATCGATACTATCCTCAACTGGCATAACGTTTGAGGATCGAAAGTACTTGTTGGTAGTAACCTGTTCCAAACAGGTTAAGATGATTCAGCAGGTGATACAGTTGGTACAGAGGCTCACGTACAGCATAATCCGGTGACAGTGGAAAAGCGGATTTGTATGCAGAATAAAAAGTTTCAGAGAATCCACCAAAAAGAGAAGTCATCGCCAAATCAGCTTCACGATGTCCGTAATAAACGGCTGGATCGATCAGCCACGGCTTTCCTGAAACATCCACCAAATAATTTCCGCACCATAAATCACCATGCAACAGAGAAGGTTTTTCTTCTGTACCAGACAGGAGATCCGGAATTTTCATAATTAACAGATCCAGCAGAAACCGCATTTCAGGAGTGGCATAACCATTCTTCTCAGCTAGTTCTGCTTGAAAATTAAGACGATTTTCTGCATAAAAAGTTACCCAATTTTCGCTGCCTGTTGAGCTTGGAATATTTATTTGTGGAGAATCTCCTAAAATATTATTCTGAAGATATCCAAACTTTTTTCCACGAAAACGGTGCAGTTCCGCAAATTGAAATCCTAGCTTTTCCATGCTGGAATCAGTATTGACCTTTCCCTCTTCAATCCATTCCAGCAGCAGGAAATCAGTATCTTTCGCTATTACTTCCGGAACACTGACTGCAGCAGCTTTTCTCAACTCTTCAAGGCCCTGTGCCTCTGATTCAAACATCCCAGGTTTTCCTCGCAGTGCCAGTTTGAGAAAAAACAATTTTCCTGAATTCATTTCTAATTTTTGTGAATCTGCAATACAACCACCGGAAACCGTTGTAGATAATTTTACCGGTTCTGAGAGAATCTTTTCCAGACGAGATTGTAAATCAGCATTCATGGTTTTTTATGCGAGACAAATTCCAGCAGACCTTGACAGGCATCTTCGAGAAGATCCAGCACATTTTCAAAACCCTGATCTCCTCCATAATAAGGATCAGGTACTTCAGAAACTTGAGAAGAACTGCAAAAATCCGTCATGCGTCGTATTTTATCTGTATAATTATTACTTTGGTCAAACCACTTTATTTGCTGATAATTATCTTCATCCATAGTAATAATCCAATCGAACAATTCAAAATCATCGTTCTCGAAAGGACGTGAAATACTGTTCAGTTCATATCCTCGTAATCGAGCGTGTTTTTGCATCCTTGCGTCAGCGGGTTTTCCACGGTGATAATCAAGCGTTCCTGCAGAGTCGCAAATGATTTCCTTTTCCATCATACCTTGCTGTTTAACCAGTGCCTGCATTACTGCCTCAGCGCTTGGAGAACGACATATATTCCCCATACAGATAAAAAGAATTTTAATCGTGTTTTTGGATGTTATTGTCATTACTTTAATGGTGCCTGTTTAAAACATATCCTGAAACGGTATTCGCCAATTCACACATTGTACTTGCAAGTAGTGCCGTGCCACTACTTCCTTTTTTCACAACTCAGCTCGAATTGCCCAAAGGTCTGGAAATACTGGTTGAAAAAGGGTTTTCTTCAAGTACTCTGCACCCAGCGAATCTCCGGTTCCGCGTTTTGTGCCGATCGTACGCTCCACCATTTTAACATGACGATAACGCCACTCCTGTAAACCTTCATCAAAATCAACCAGTAGTTCACACAAATGCGCCAGTAATGGTGCGGTTTTATAAACTTCAATCAGTTCTAACTGGACTTCAGGTGAAGCAGTATCGGCTTGAGTAAAATCACGTTCAAGCAGTTGCTGTGGTATATTAATATTGTTTTGCGACAGACAGTTCAAAAAAGCATCCCACAAACTTGGTTCTGCAAGTCGTTCCTCCAGACGTTTACGTCCACTTGACCCTTGCTCATGGTAATCCATCATTTTAGGTCGTTTGTGGCCTAGCAAAAACTCTAACTCCCTAAACTGAACCGATTGAAAACCGCTGGATGATGCTAAAAACTCACGAAAAGACAAAAATTCTGCTGGTGTCATTGTTTCTAAAATATCAAGTTGTGAGACTAAAGTTTTAAAAATTTTCAGCACACGGTTCAAAGTGTGTTGTGAGCGCACAAGCTCATTATTACGCAGCATACGTGTCAGATAATCTAGTTCGTGCAAAATCTCCTTGAACCAAAGTTCATAAACCTGATGGATAAGAATGAAAAGCATTTCATCATGTTCTGGACCATCAGACCGACATTCTTGAAGATTTAGCAGTTCATCAATTTTAAGATAACTGGAATAGGTATGAGGCATAACTTCTTTAATTTGAAAAGTTAGTTATGATGCATTCGTAAATAATTGTCATGCCCGCGAAAGCGTGAATCCAGGAACTTGTAAGTGTCTGAAATAATCGATTTCCGCTTTTGCGGAAATGACATACAAGTATAACATTTAGACTTTTTACGAATTTATCAGTTATAAAGAATAACGAATTAAATTTTATCCTAACCTAGAAGAATTTTTTTTTCAATCAATTTACATGCAGCTAAATTCCAAAAAAACTTTTTTTAAAATTGTAAGCATTTTACTTGTAATTCTCTCCAGACGTGATATTTTTAATAACTTTTGTATTGAACAGAAACGAAGTCAAATTTCAAAGCTAATTCAATTTGAATTAAATTGACTCTTTCTCAGGGTTTTACCGGAGAATAAACTCCTGTAGCCTTCAATCATAAAATCACATTTTTCTTGTTGATAAGGAGAATTATGAATAAAAAAAGACTTCTGAAGAGACTCGCAATGTTGTCAGTCGGAGCATTGATCATTCCCACTTTTGCAGCTGCTGAGATCAAGATGGGAATCATTTTGGGCTTTACTGGTCCAATCGAATCATTGACCCCGGACATGGGCAATTCTGCAGAGTTGGCTTTTAAAGAAGCTTCTGATTCAGGTCAGTTACTCGGTGGACAAAAGATAAGTGTAGTCCGTGCTGATTCAACCTGCATCGACGCTGCAGCCGCTACTGCAGCAGCAGAAAGACTGATCACGGCTGATAAAGTGGTAGGAATTATGGGAGCAGACTGTTCAGGTGTGACAACGGCAATTGCCAATAATGTTGCTATTCCAAATGGAGTAACAATGATTTCACCTTCTGCTACTTCACCGGCATTAAGCACAATTGCAGATAACGGATATTTCTTCCGCACTGCACCTTCTGACGCACGTCAGGGACAAGTGCTGGCAGAAATCACAATCGAACGTGGAATCAACACAGTTGCTGTCACTTTCAGCAACAATGATTACGGCAAAGGTTTGTCTGATTCATTCATTAATGCATACAAGGGTCTCGGTGGAAAAGTGAGTGCTGTCGTTCCTCATGATGATGGCAAAGCTGATTATTCTGCAGAAATCGGTGCACTGGACGCTTCCGGAGCTGATGTGCTTGCCGTCTTTGGTTACGTAGATCAGGGTGGACGTCACATTATACAGGGATCCATAGATGCAGGAGCATTTGACAAGTTCATTTTAGCAGATGGAATGTTTGGTGATTCCTTGTTGAAAAACGTAGACGGTGACCTTTCTGGAACATTCGGAACTGTTCCTGGCACTGATTCAAAAGGCGCTGCAAGTTTTGCCGAAATGGCTAAAACTGCCGGGAT
>Ga0209403_10005635_pt1 | contig 13020 bp, 7 predicted proteins | sample ArcticOcean_MG_C_8_FD_187440 | JGI IMG/M metagenome (GOLD analysis project Ga0209403, IMG submission 187440) | Marine microbial communities from western Arctic Ocean - ArcticOcean_MG_CB11_86 (SPAdes) (version 2) | ecosystem: Environmental > Aquatic > Marine > Oceanic | place: Arctic Ocean... | reverse complement strand
TGGTAGCATTCTCACCCCTACTATCTAAAATGATATTAACAATGCCAACAATATCTAGCACATTGACAGCACCATCTTGATTTACATCTGACGAATACATATCTGGCTCAGAAATACCTAAAATCATATTTACTACCAATACAATATCTAGAACGTTTAGAGCTCCGTCATAATTTGAGTCACCAAGCAATACGCCTCCAGATCCAACACATGGAGGGAATAGTATATTATCAATCCAAACCGCATCTTCACCCCCCACTACCGCCTGATCTTTACTGTATAGCCATTTGAAGGTATGCTCACCGACAGAAACTGCAAAATCACTTTGAGACCATGCAACCTCACCAGCCCATTTATTCTGTTCTATGCCATCAATATAAAACGCTAAGTAGTCATAAAAATTACCTGATGATACACCTACCGTTTCACAAGAGACTTTTTTATCAAATCTGATATACCCATCTTGTAAAACTTCCACAGTTAAAGTCAATTCAGAAGTCATATCATGGTCTATTGATCCTGATGTTGCGCTAAATATTCCGTTAGAAGAATTTCCAGAATCTATACTCCAGTCACTATCACCACCAAATTCCCATGATTGTGAAGCAAATCCATTATTTTCAAATGATTCAATCATTGCCTGAACTGTCATATTAAGTGTTAAAGTCGAATTATTCTCTTCACTCTCCAATGCCAACTCTAGTACAAAGCTATGCCCCATAGGTGCAGAAGATGATACATTAAAGGATAGATTAAATGAAGTAAGTGAGCCATTTAATAGATTATCGATAGATTCAAAGCCATCAACTATTGAAATATATGGATTATCAGTTATTTCATATAAACTAACATTTACATCTGATGATATTTCATTGCCCATATTTTCAAGCGTAACATTAATATCAATATTCTCCCCTGGAGTAATGACATTATCACTTCCATAATCAATATCAACATCATTAACTGTGACAAATGCACCATTTGGGGTTAACACGGTAACTTCTGTTTCATATGGGAATTTATTAAAAGATGTTATAACTAAGTCTAATTCACCAGGATTGTCTGCATTGTCTCCTAATTCGATTACAGCTATTCCACCGCTAGAGTATGCTGATCCAATCAATTCTCCATCTCTTGAGAGTGCTGCCAATGCCCCATTAAATCCAATATCCACAACAAATTCTTCTTCCCCAACAATAATAACATCATCATGGTTTGGACTTAAAAATGTTGGTTGATCGGTTCGTATAAGTGCAGAAGGATCACCAAAGAATGTCCAATAATTTGTTTCATTTATCCCTGAAGAACCCTGAACATCATTCATATACATACATCCGTTAGTTGCAATTCCTCCAAGGGACCTACTAACTCCTTCATCTAAACTTTCTGTTATTATTAAATTCATACCATATTGACCATGCATTGGTGGTTCCCATGACTGACTTATAGTAGAGCCAAAGTGAGCAATTCCACCAGAAGGTTCACCATTATGGGTAGCTCTTTGCCAAGATTCAGCAAAAGATTCATCAGTACTATTAAATTCTCCTACGTTACAACCAACCGTTATTACGAAAGGTAATTTATTTTGATTTGTTAAGCTGTTTATTTGTGAAGTGCTAAGAGATGCTCCATTACCCCAACTTGAAATTGAACCATGTCCAGTATAATTTATTAAACTCACGCCACTATTTATTGCTGAGATTCCTTGAGCATCAGTACCACCACTTCCATCATATATACCTTCATAACTATCATACGTAAAGTCAGATAAAACAGTATCCCATAAAAAGTCATTAAAAACATCATCAGTATATCCGCCGAAACCAGGCCCCTGATTTGAGGCAATACCTAGAGCATTATCATACCAGTCTGCATTTTCTTGAGGGTCATGTTCATATTCAATAGATCGCTGAACTTGAGTTTGTATTTGACTAGGATTCTGACCTGAGAATCTGCCTACAATAACTTCTGCATATGAATCATTTCCCTCTATAAATCCATATGTTGGATCAGAAGCACTACCCCCAACTGAGGGTGAAGGAATTTGGGCAATATCACCAACTAGTAATAAATAAGTTAGAGCATTTGTATAATAATAATCTTCTACATAGCTACTAATAGCATCTGAATTCACTCCAATAGTTGAAACATTTACTATTTCTGTATGGATACCTTTCCTATTCTTCCATTCAACAAATGGCTCCATCTCATCCATAAAATCACCACTAGAAATAATCAGCATATTTCCTTCATCTAATAGATATTCAAAGCGAGAATCATTTCTACTGTTTAAAAAGCGGTTTTCATAAATCTGATTAAATTCATGATTCATTTTTTTAGTTCCACTTCTTTGCAATTGACGATGCTTAATATTTATATTGCTATTACCATTTTCAAATACTTCAACAACTAAACTTGTATAAATACGGAGAGTTTTAGAAATAGGATTATATTGAAAAGGATAAGCAACTATTGTTTGACCACGATTATCTCTTAAAATATATGGATCTCGTAATTCAGCTAATTTTCCAGGGAAAAAATCATCTCTTTCGTAAACATTACTCCATTCGTATAAAACTTCACTTGGATTTACTTCACGACTTAGATTGCCCTTAGATGGAGCAATTAAAATATTCTTATATTCTTTATATTCAGAAGAAAGTACACGAATTTCCATATGTTTATCATCAGGGATGATTACTGAAGTAGCTAATTGGTATAAATCAGGAGAACCTAGTTCCATTATAGAAGCACCACCTTCTATCTTTACAATAAATGCGTCACCCTTATCAGTTGAAACATCAATCAGATTAAAACCATCTAATCTAAATTCAATAGTAGAGGTACTAATATTAGAATTAAATAAATCTATTTTTGCGGAAACAGGCGATACAGAGCTTATTCCTTCCCATTTTGCAAAAAGAGTAGCTATCAATATTGTTGAAACTAAGAAAAACCGGTTATTCATCATAACTCCTATAAAAATTTGTCACAATAAATTACACCTGAAACAAGATAGTATAGGGAAATTTTACATACTGTTACAGCAGAGCTATAGTTAGGTAATTATTGAGTCCCTTGATGGCAAGATGAACAATTTTGAGTGTATGGGCTCACGTATGGAGATAAATCCATTTCACTATTAATTACTATCACTTCATTCATCTGCTTTGAATGCCCAATAAAACTATTATTTACCTTAACAATTGTATGGGTAACAATTTCTATGGCTATACTGTCAGTGTCAGAAATATTGATGACTTGAAGATAGTAATGGGATGTATCATCACCGATAAATTGGCGAATTTTATGTCGAAACTCAGGACTTACACTTACAGACATAAAAATAATAATGAGGACGGATATAACCCAAATCATGATAGTATTCCGTCTTTGCATTATTTAAAATTAGAATCCTTTTGGTTTTGTATTAGCATAATCTTGAGTGTACTGCTCTAACTCATCTCGATCAGGATGAATTACTTCTTCCGATTCTTCCTCAGGTTTTTTGATAAACTCATATTCATCTAAAAGTTTATCTAAATATGCCAAAAGCGCCTCATTCAACTGAAAGATTCGTTCTTCTTCAATAAGTTGCTTACGCTTATCTCTGAGCTTGTCAGAGCTATCATTCTCTGTATATCCACCTTGCCGGATAATAGCCATAATGTTCCTTTTATTCAGTATCAATTATTGGAATTTACGATTTTTTTTCCATTCATGTAAATCTTCAAATGATGATTTCTTTTCATCAGACATCTCATGCTGATTGGCATAGAGTAGCACCGTAACACTTTGGCTTGATTTAGGATCCACTACGTTTAGCAACGTAGATTTCATATCTTCTATTGTCATGGCATCTAACGCAGATAACGATTGAGCATCTCTCTTATGATTATTATCCAATTCAAAGGCTCTATTAAATCTACGTTTAGCTTCGTCAGCAATAGAGGTGGACTTTTCATTTATCTGTTCACGAACTGCAGATTTGTAAGTATCAAACGACTCAATAGTAATCTCATCAAGTAAGTTTGAAATATTATCTAAAAATGTGAGAGATCTATCTTCTACCACATCTGCAGCATAACCATCAGACTGGATAATAAAATAAATTTTACTGTAATCATCACGGGCATAAGCACCTCCGGCAACAATATATCCTAATTGTTGATTTGTTCTTAATTCCATACTATAGGGCTGCCCAATAAATGTATCAATCATCATTGCCGTTACACGATCTTTAGGCGAATTACCTCCAATTGTATACATAGATACATAGGCAGAGTTATTAACCTTAGATTTAACCTGATTCATAATCTTCTCACCAGAATTTAATTTCACTCTTTCTTGACTATAAAATTTAGATTCACTAATTGAACGATACCCTAAGGCATTTCTTAATTTTGTAGAAATACTTAGTGCATTCTTCTTTGAAATGTTCCCATGAGCTAAGCCTTGAAGGTATATGCCTTTATATATAGTTTTAGGAAAATTCTTCACATCATCCAATGAAAAAGCTTGAATGACTGAACGTTTTTCTTCAGGAGAATAAAATATTTTTTTAGTCATTCCTGCCACCTCCCTGCGTGCAATCATATAGGCTGCATCTAAAGATTTATTCTCAAGACCTCTAATTTGAGAATCCATAATTACAGAGAACCTCTTCTCATCCAAAGTAATATTATTCAGAGCATCAATGATTGTATCCATTAATAATGGCAATGCACTATCATATCCACCCACACTAATCAAAATACCCTCTGAATCATTTGTTATACTAAATTTCATCCCAGCTAAATATGCAGGGTAACCTACTTTATTCAATGTTTCATTCACACTTGCAATATATAAATCCATCAAAACGGCATTTTCCAATGATATAATATTATCAGGAAATCTTACTTTATACACAAGGCTGGCTTTAGGGCGGTTAAATTCTAAATCTCGAGAGTGATACAACTTTATACCTTTAGCATCCTTCAAAATCTCCGCACTCTCACTACTATTTTTTATCTCTTTTATATCTGTTGAAGAAGGCATGAATTGATTTGCTGACGGCATTTTTAATTCATCAATCTTTTTGGGCGATAATAGAGATTGATAAAAATCATCACTTATTTCTGTATAACTATATTTTGCAGAATACCACTTTTCAATTTCTGTAGTTTTAATTCCTTTACCTGATAATGTTGCCAACATATTATTGGGTCGAATATATGACAAGAACTGAGTATATAGTTTTGCATCTTCCGCTCCATAGAGATATTTTATTCGCTCTGCATCAACCATCGGATAAAAAGCCAAGTTATTTGCCAATTCAACAGCTACTCCTGTACCCTCACCTTTATCTGAATATCTTTCTTCCAATTCTGCCAACACTTTACTTTCATTATATATGAATGATTGGTAACCAGACTCCTTCAACATTTCGATGTATGAAAAGCATGAGGTCAATACATCCTCATATCTATCGAAGCCATCACTGGTTAATTCTACCCAAATGTTTAAACTGCCGTAATCATAAGTGGCTGAACTTCCCCAACCGCCAATTCCAGTGGCAAGACCTTGTGATTTCAGTAATGCAACTAAACTTCCTTCACCCTCATGTCCAATTAAATATGATAACAAATTTTCAGGTTTTGTCAAATAAGATGTATAAAATGCAGGTGTGGGAAATTCTAAGACAAGGCGTTTTACATCTTTTACCGGTACTATTTTTAATAATCGTAGAGCATCCTGTTCTTCAAAATAATTAACAGGGTATTTGATTTTTTTAGTATTATAATTTTTGATATCTGAGAAATACTGTCTGGCCAATTTTTCTAATTCATCTAAATCCAAATTACTCAGAATGGATAAACTCATCATATTTGAACTATAATATTTTTTATGGAAATCTAATAATACACTTCTGTCCACTTTCGATAAGGTTTTTAATGTTCCAATTTCAAAGTGATTTGAGGGATGGTCGGAATTATATACACTTCGTTTTACTTGACGCATACGCCAATAATCTTGCTCCAGATTTTTTTGATACTCAGAATTTACTGCATTCATTTCACGTTCTGTATATTTAGCGGAAAATAATGGTGATATGAAAAATTGTGAAAAGCGATCCAAAGCACCTTCGAAAGCATCATGATATACTTCGTAATGATAATTAGTATGATCTTCGGCAGTATAGGCATTTGAATAACCTCCATTACTTTGCAGATATGAGCTATAGCTCTCTACATCAGGAAATTTCTCAGTCCCTAAAAATAACATATGTTCTAAAAAATGTGCTAAACCTTGATATTCCTCTGGATCTGACAACGAACCTGCTAACACGTTCATACTTGCGGCAGACTTATTATATTGATCATCTGACACTAAAATTACCTTTAAATCATTCTCAAAAATGATCTTTCGATATTTAGGAGTAGCCATAGAAATCGAAACTAGTACAATTATTAAAAGTAGTGACTTCATTTTTCATACTTCCTTAATATATTAAATATTTATTCCCTACCGTTGATGATTGAGACACCCAATCATCATATAAATTAATTCCATTACTTTGAGATTCTACCCAAAACCTAAGCTTTTTAGTGCCATACAATTTATCAATAAAATTAGATTTAAGAAATTTGAATTTTTCAGGATAAAGTTGAGAAATTTTAAAAATTATCTGAGTTGTCGCATAAATGGGTTGATAGTTTTTGTTATTTGTTACAATGATTTTACATCCACCGCAAAAATCATCTTCATACTTTGGCCATTTAGATTGATCAGATGATGTGGGAGTAAAGTTAACAGATTCAAATGACACGCCACTAAGTTCCAAATCATTTAGGGATTGTGCTAATTCAACTCCATTAATCCAAGGTGCACCAAAATATAGAAAAGGATAGTCAGTCCCCCGACCCTCAGAAATATTAGTCCCCTCCAATAAACACATCCCGCTATACACAAGGGCCGTATTAAAATCTGGGATATTTGGTGATGGTGAAACTGTAAAATATCCAGGAAGCAAATCCCATCCACTCACTTCAATTACAGATAAATCAGCTTGTTTCCCCGATGGCAACCAATTTTCTGAATTTATCATTTTTGCCAACTCACCACTAGTCATTCCATGACGAATTGGAATTGGAAACATTCCAACAAAAGAAATATGTTCAGTTTCTAAAATTGGGCCTGATATTGTACGCCCCAAAGGATTTGGTCTATCTAATATTATAAATGAAATATCATTTTCGGCAGCAACATCCATCATATATGCCATTGTGCTCACGTAAGTATAGTACCGAGAGCCAATATCCTGAATATCATATACTAACACGTCAATATTTTTTAATTCTTTCGAGGATGGTTTTTTATTTCCTCCATATAAGCTCACTATTTTTGCCCCTGTTAAGGGTTCTACATCATCCCCCACCAACTCACCAGCAGAGTGAGTGCCTTTATAACCATGTTCTGGAGAAAAAATCTTTGACACCTTAATTTCGGATTCCTGGGCTAATAATTCAATAATATGATTTCCATACCTATCTAAGGCGGTATGATTTATGACTAACCCCACATTTTTACCCTGTAAAATTTCAAAATGAGTTGATTTCAATTTATCTAATCCGGTCAGTACATTGGATTCACATCCCCCAATAATCACTGAAATTAAACAGAAAAATATTCTCATTTACTAAATGAAATTAACTTATTGAATGAAAGTGCGACCACAATATTTACAATTACAGAAAATCCAATAAACCATGTCCATGCAAGTCCAATTGATGCCACATAAACAACAGATACTAGGCTAGAGATTAAACCTAAAATAATACTCAATGGATGAAAATTAATTTTAAATTTGGTAAGGAGAAATAATCCTAAAAGTCCACCATAGGTATAAGATGCAATTTTTAGACCCATAACTACAATTGAAGTATTGCCTTCATCAAAAACTAATGCCATTCCAATTAAGACTATTGCCCAGAATAGGCTTACTTTTCGGGCTAATTTTAAATCTGTATTTTTTCCTAACCAGTCTGCGATAGTGGAAGAAGATAGTGAATTTATCGATGAGCTCAATGTTGACATTGCAGCAGATAGTACTCCTGCCAAAAGAATCCCCTTCAACCCAACCGGCAAGTGATTTACAATATAAGTAGAGAACTCTCGATCTTTTGGAATTTCCACTCCACCAAATAATGACCAAATCAATGAACCTGCAAATAAAAATATAAGAAATTGAATAAACACAAACAGTCCACTACCAATCATGGCCTTTCGTGCATCAGAGATATTTTTACATGAAAGTACGCGCTGAACCATCATATGGTCAGCACCATGGGATGCAAATGAGAGTAATGTACCCCCAATAAATGCACTGGCAAAAAACCATGCGTCCCTAAACATATTTTCTGTACCAAATCTGAAAATTTTCATTTTATTAGCCGTATACAATGGCTCAAATCCTTGAAAATCAGATGAAGATAGAATTGTATAAATCACAATAATCCCACCAAGTAGATACAATACAAATTGAAATGAGTCCACCCATAAAATAGTGTCGATACCACCAGATAATGTATAAACTACAGTTACTATACCAATTATCAACACTGACATTTCAATAGACCACCCTGTGACCACCTGTACGATTACTGCCGTCGCTAAAAAGCGTACCCCATCAGCAAAAATTCTTGTTATTAAAAAGGTCATCGATGCTACTTTTTGTACCATCGAGCCAAATCTTTCACCAATCACTTCATAGATAGACATAACTCCGGATTTAAAATATTGGGGAATCAAAAAAGCACTTACCAAAACTCTACCCACAATATAGCCCATACCCAACTGCAAGAAAAACCAATCTCCACGATAAGCTAACCCCGGCACAGAAATAAATGTAAGTACTGAGGTTTCAGTTGCAACGATGGAGAACATTGCCACCCACCATGGCGTAGCTCCAGTTCCTAAAAAGTAATCTTTGCTGGACTGATTCTTTCGTCCTTGCAACAAACCATAAACACAAAGGCCTACTAAAAAAACTACAATTATACTCAAATCGATGACTGACATTTTTACCCTAATTCAAAAGTGTTTTCATAACTTGTAAGTGAAACTCTCTTCTAATTCCATAAATCCCACCTCGTTCACGCGTGGGGTGCACTCGATTCGTTAATAGCGCTATAATAATTTCATTTTCTGGGTCAATCCACAAGGATGTTCCCGTATATCCTAAATGACCAAATGTGGATGTGGAAAAATAATCTCCTGCTGAACTTTTACCATTTCGAGAAGGCGTATCCCACCCTAATGTTCGTTCAGAATCTATTGGTAAATAATGTAATTCAGTAAATTGATTCACTTGTTTATTTTTAAAAATCCTTCTCCCCTTCCAGAGGCCATTATTCAACATCATTTGGGCATACTTACCAATATCTGATGCCGTGGAAAAGACACCTGCATGCCCAGAAACGCCACCCAAGACATGGGCATTTTCATCATGAACCTCCCCTTGAAGTAACCGCTTTCGATATACATTATCGATTTCGGTAGGCACAATTTGATTCGTCATTTCAATAGGGGGATTAAACAATGTTGAATTCATGCCCAATGGACGATACAGCCATGAGTGAGCTAACTTATCTAATGGTCGATTACTCACATATTCAATTATCTCTTTGAGAATAATCATACCTAAATCACTATATTGATATTTTTCACCGGGAATAAAATCTAGCTCAGATGCTATAATATGTTCTACAATTTCATCTTTAGAGGGCAATGGTGTAAACTTAAAAAATTCTACAAATGGTTTTAATCCAGAAGAATGTGTAAGTAAATGACGAATCGTAATTTCATCTTTATGATTAGCAGTAAATTGGGGGAAAAATTGGGAAACAGCTTGGTCTAAACCCAGTTTTTTCTGAGCAATTAATTTCATGATAACTGGCGTGGTAGCCAATACTTTTGTTAATGAAGCAATATCATAAATTGATGCTTCATCTATGGGAGGTGAATTATTATCATAAGTCTGGAATCCAAATCCACGAGAAGATACAACATCACCAGCTTTGGCTATAAATACTTGTGCTCCAGGGGTAATTTTATCATTAATAGCACTATCAATCACTGCCCATGCATTATCTAAATTAAATGACTTTTCATCAACATCAAATCCAGATGCACTTTCAGAAATTATCCCCATACCTCTTTTCAATTTTTTATTCAAATCAATAGGCAATTTACCCGTGGCTTTCTTGCGACCCCATAGAACATTGGCTGCAGCTTTTTGCGAAACTTTGCCGTAACCATATGCACATACATAGGCGTCCAAATATTCGTAAGCAGGTAAATATGGGCTTCCAAAACTAAATACGACGAATGGAATCTGTTCTTTATCTAATTGGCTCAACAGTTCTGCATGTGTAGAATCTATGGTTGAGATACCCTTATCCATTCTAATTCGTACCAATAAAGTTACAAGAGTCTTATTGGATGATTTTGCCTGAGAGACTATTTCAGAAGTCCGCAGTTTGCTAATGGGTTGCATCACATAAATTTCATCCACATTGGGATGAGTATGATTCACATCCCATAAATATGATTTCAGCATATCTGTGGCGCCTTCGTCTGTGGACATAATAATATGTGTCAAATGCTTAATCTTTTGAGGCTTCAATGGAAGGAGGTTATTATTATTTTTAACAATAGTAATTGATTTTTCAGCAATGGTATTTGCGATGGTTGTATGTGAAGATTGGCCAATATCCACTTCAACATGAGTCCATTTTTTAAGATGCGTATTAGAAAATACACCTAGATCTTCTTTTGCGGCCCAAATACGTTTAACCGAATCATCTATCCGAGTTTCACTAATTCGACCATGCTCTACTGCATCTACCAATGTATTGATAGTTTGGTCCACATTCATGGGGAGTAATAAAATGTCCGCACCTGCCTCAACGGCACGAATCGCAGACTCACCGGCCCATGTAGATTCTGTTAGCCCACCCATCTCCATTCCATCGGTGATGATTAGACCATCAAAGCCCCATTCATCTCGTAATAGACCAGTCGTAATTAATTTTGAATAGGATGCGGGAGTATTAGATGAGTCTAATCCTGGCATGGCAATATGACCCACCATTATCATTTTTACACCATTTTCTATGGCTGACTTGAATGGCTTTAGCTCAATGGCTTCTAATTCTTCACGCGTGCCATCGATTGAAGGAAGTGAAGAATGGCTATCCGTATTGGTGTTTCCATGACCAGGAAAATGTTTAGCACAAGCATAGATTCCACCATCTTGCACCCCTTTAATAAAAGCATTTCCATAATCAATCACCATATCGGGGTCATCACTATACGATCTAAAATTGATGATGGGGTTTTCGGGATTATTATTTACATCCATCACCGGAGCTAAAGTGATATGAACACCGATAGCATTTGCCTCTTTGGCCGTCACCTCACCCTGTTGATATGATAAATCAGTATTGCCAGTGGCTGCCACTGCCATATTGGATGGAAAGAGTGTGCCCCCACGCATCCACTGGCCTAATCCACGCTCATAATCAGCGGATACTAAAAGGGGGATTTTTGCCCATTCTTGAAATGTTTGAATATTGTAAAACGTACCATGAATACTTCCACCAAAAGAAATCACGCCACCAATTCCATCTTCAGAGAGCCACTTTTTTAATGACTTTTGATACCAATGTTCTTGGTTATAAAATTCACCCTTAACTCTCACCATTATCATTTGGGCAACTTTTTCACGAAGTGTTAATTTAGACCAATGTTTCACAGGCTTTGCCTTCGATAAATTGGGTGCGGAAAACTGAGAGCATCCCATTATAAACAAAAAGAGGAGGACTATTATTCTACGCATTAATATATTCCCTTTTTACACGCTGAGTAACACCAGTAAAAAAAGTATATGGATTTTTATTTACTTCTTTAGACAACGATTCAATACGATGGTTTTCACTTCCCCAAATGGTCACATCATCACCAATATTCAAATCAGCATTAGTACAATCAATAGTGATTAAATCCATACTTACTTTGCCAATAATAGATAATCTCTTTTCATTCCAAATTACTACACCCGAATTAGAAAACTGCGTGGGGATACCATCACCATATCCCACTTGAATGACAGCCATTTCAAAATCTTTTTCTGCAATATAAGTCTGATTATATCCCACAGACTCTCCTTTAGAAATTCTCTTTATTAATACCACTGGCGCCTTAAAATGCATAACGGGGTTTAGTTGCGAATGAGGGGTTCCAGATGGAGTAACACCGTATAAGGTTATGCCTGGTCGAACCATATCATAATGATTTCTACTATCTTTAAAAATTCCGGCGCTATTAGAAATATGATATGTCAGATTTAAAAATAATAAATTTGAAAACTTAATAATCTCATCAAATCGAAAACGTTGTAATTCCATAAATGTGATGTCAGTTTCTTCAGCGGTGGAAAAGTGTGAATAAACCCCTTCAAGATTAATAGCTTCACATTGTTGAATTTTTGCCAATACTTCTTCAGCTTGAGAATAATGAAATCCCATCCGCCCCATTCCCGTATCAAATTTTGCATGGGCAGAAATTTTAATTCCAGTTTTAATGAAATAATTTTGAATGGCATCTATATCATCAAATGAATTAATTGTACATAATGTATTGATATCGAAGATATCTAAATTCTTTGGAGAAAGTTTTCCTAAATGTAAAATTGGTTTGGTTATTCCATGCTCACGTAATTCAATAATTTCTTTAATAAGGGCCACACAAAAACCATGAATTTTAGTTTTAGATAATGACATTGCTATTTCCACAGCTCCATGACCGTATGCATTAGCTTTAATAACACCCATCACCTTGGTATCACCCACTTCATTTTGAATAACGGAATAATTATTATTCAGATTTTCCATATTTATCTCAGCGTGTGGCTGCAAGATAATAGTCACTGTCAATTATTTGTGATAGTTTTACATCCACATCATGGAGTCGGGC
>Ga0209403_10005634_pt1 | contig 13022 bp, 7 predicted proteins | sample ArcticOcean_MG_C_8_FD_187440 | JGI IMG/M metagenome (GOLD analysis project Ga0209403, IMG submission 187440) | Marine microbial communities from western Arctic Ocean - ArcticOcean_MG_CB11_86 (SPAdes) (version 2) | ecosystem: Environmental > Aquatic > Marine > Oceanic | place: Arctic Ocean... | reverse complement strand
TGAACGCCCCGACCACCGTAGAGTTACGAATTGATAATGAGCCGATAGCTACACTGGCCGTGGATAAATCCAAGGAGCGTTATGCCTTTGAGCATATCGAGTTAAGGGAAGGGCGAAGGACATTGAGAGTTATCCCTCACGGAGTGGATAGCCGATATCTACATGCATTTATTTCAAGACAGAACTAAGAAAGTGAAAGTATGAGGTGAAGAAAGAACGGTTCGTATTTCATAGAAACTTACCTAACTGAAGCAAATCTCCTCGTAAATAAAACGATTCGACACCAAGGTTGCTTCGATTGATTGGACCTATCAGAAATTATCTAATGAACGAAAGCTTTTGAGTGGCTAAGCGGCGATGACTGGAATTAGTTTATTGGAAGGACTTAATGACTGAATTAATATTATGAGCTGGAAAAAAGAAGTCGAAGAAATCAAACGTCGTGAGGAACTCGCCGCTAAGATGGGTGGTGACGATCGCGTCGACTTTCACCACAAGGCAGGCAAGCTTTCAGTACGTGAGCGAATCGAACAGTTGCTAGACGCAAACAGTTTTCATGAAACCGGAGGACTTGCCGGAAAGGCGACCTACGAAGGAGAGGAACTCGTGGATTTTACCCCTTCGAACTTCGTCATGGGACGGGGCTCGATCGATGGTCGACCTGTCATCGTTGGCGGGGATGACTTTACCGTTCGCGGAGGGGCGAACGACGGAGCCGTCGGGGACAAGATGGGTTACAGCGAGATGATGGCCCGCGAGCTAAAACTTCCAATTGTCCGACTGGTTGACGGCTCCGGAGGTGGAGGTTCGGTAAAAACACTGGACGATACCGGACGGACTTATGTGCCTGCCAACCCGGCGTGGGATCTTCATGTAGAGGTGATGTCGCAGGTTCCGGTGGTCGGAGCCGCATTAGGATCCGTAGCGGGGCTGGGCGCAGCACGCGTGGTCGCCACACATTTTTCATTGATGGTTAAGGATACCAGCCAAGTATTTGTGGCAGGTCCTCCAGTGGTTGAGCGGGGCATGGGCCAGAAAATTGACAAGCAAGCCCTGGGTGGTTCCTTCATCCACGCGCATGGCAATGGCGTCGTCGACAACGAAGTGGAGAGCGAGGAAGAAGCCTTCGACCAAATCCGTCGTTTTCTTTCCTACCTGCCGAGCAATGTCTGGAAAACTCCACCGCGGGGGCCTCAAGATGATAACCGACTTCGACGTGAAGAGGAACTTATCTCCAGCATACCTCGTGACCGTCGACGCCCCTATGACGTTCGTCGCATTCTCGAACTGGTGCTTGATAAAGATTCCATTTTCGAAATGGGCCGTTTTCAGGGGCCGTCGCTGGTAACTGCATTTGCTCGCCTCGATGGGTGGCCCGTTGGAGTTCTGGCTAACGATTCCCATCATTGGGGCGGTGGTTTGGACGACCGCGCTTCGGAGAAGATGACGCGCTTTGTGGACCTGTGTGATACGTTTCACATCCCGGTAGTAAACTTCGTAGATCAACCCGGATTTGTCATCGGATTGGCGTCGGAAAAAGCAGGAACGATTCGTCGGGGCGTTCGTGCTCTCTTCGCTGTCCAGCAGGCCAGTGTCCCATGGGTATCCATTATTCTACGACGTGTGTTTGGCGTCGCCGGTGCAGGTCACGGAAAACCACAAGGTTTGAACTTACGCTACGCTTGGCCGTCTGGTGATTGGGGCTCACTTCCGATCGAAGGGGGTGTGCAAGCAGCCTACCGGCGCGACATCGAGGCGTCGGAAGATCCGGCAAAACGACGCGCTGAACTGGAGGAACATTTTAATGAACTACGTTCCCCTTTTCGCACTGCCGAAGCGTTCGGCGTGGAAGAAATTATCGATCCGCGCGAGACGCGTCGTGTTCTCTGCGAATGGGCTGACCTGGCTTACGACGTTATTCCGACGGTGCTAGGCGAGAAAGGAAGAGGGATACGGCCGTAAGAGGAAGTATGAAGGTAGATATTTGAACTCAGCAGTGAGGTTGTTCTCCCAATAAAATTTCTTCCAATCGGCAGATCTGCTAAAGGTGCGGCCCATTCCGGGAGGAGCCCTCAGATCCCGAAGATTTCGGAAACGTATTTTCTAGACTTCGTCACGGCAGGGGTCGCGGGCCATTCTCGACGATCGCGGGTGCGCTCTTCTTCAACAATTAGCCACCCCTTCCACGCTGCCTTTTCAATTTCCGCCATAAGCGGTTTCCCATCAAACGGATGTTGGCTAGCCCCGTCGCCGAGGATGTTCGTTAGGTGAACGCCCGCTATGTGTTCGTGTCTCGTGGAGAAGTAATCTGCTACATCCACTTCGGCGCGTTCAGCATTATGAGAACAGAGCCATAATTTGACTAAACCGCTTCTACTAGCAGCGAGCACTTCGTCGAGTTCAGCGCCGCCTTGAATAAAATCGTCAACATGATTGTGATAGGCCAATGTCAATCCCACGTCATCGCAGTACTGAGCGATTTCCTGCAACGCGGCAATTTTTCGATTTAGCGCGTCCCGATCTAGTTGTCCATTCACCTCACCCACTCCACGACCGCTCAAAACCAAGTATTCCACACCGAGCGCACTTGAACCGGCCGCTATCTTTTGTAAGAAATCCAACGGTGGAATACCGGTTTCCGCCTCATATTGATCGGGTGCTGCTACGTGGACGCCCGCGCACGTAAGGCCGGTTTCCTCAAGCTGAGCTCTTGCCGACTTCGGATCTGAAAAACCGTCCTGTACATTTCGAAAGGACGTCTCGAATCCTTGAAAGCCGAGTGACTTGATCGTCCCTAGCACAGGAATCAATCCAGAGAGGCCGCTCGCAAAGGGCCATGCATTTGATTGGCAGGCCAGGCGCAACTGCGAAGCAGGCCGAACCGCACATCCGAATTCCGCAAGTGCTGGCAAGCAAAGGCCAGCTGCAGCTAGTTGGGCGATGAACTTTCGCCTCGGCACTCTGTCAGTGTTTGGTTCGGAAGAAAGGTGATTCGTATGATGAGAAAACATAGTAGAGATCGTAAGCGCATTTAACTAGTGGTCAATCCATTCGTAGCCTCCTTGGGGATTCAGGTGAAGAAGTTATGGCGGGGCAAGGACGGGATGCACATTCCGAAAGGTGTGATTCTTTCCGCGTGGTATCTCAGACCACATTTTCAATTTTTGTATAAAATTCATCACAGGCGGACCGCTCGGCGATCGGTCCCTACCATCTAATTCTGAATTTGAGGTAGGGCGGTTTTGCCATGTACGCCGAGAGTCCTGACCCCGTAGAAAGAATCACAACCCATCCCCAATAACGGATGTTTTAATGTTTTGTTATCTTCCGTATATCTGTTAGTCCGTTTGATAGATGATTTTCTATCAAACAATTTCCACCAAGGAGGCTTCAATATGCGTGTTCTAATCGTAGGGGGAACCGGAAACATCAGCACCAGTATTGTTCAACTGTTGTTGAATAAAGGTCACGAAGTTACGTGCTTTAATCGCGGTGAGCGTGGCAAGTTACCAGACGACGTGCGACTAATTCAAGGCGACCGAAAAGACCGTGAAAACTTTGAGCAAGTGATGCAGAATGAAAAATTCGATGCTGCTATCGACATGATCTGTTTCAACGCGGAAGACGCAGCGAGCAGTGTTCGAGCGTTCCGCGGGGTTGATCACTTTCAGCAATGCTCGACTGTGTGCACCTACGGCGTCGATTATGACTGGCTGCCTGTTACTGAAGAACATCCGATTCGGCCAACGACTGATTACGGTCGCAATAAGCAGGCCGCCGATGAGGTTTATCTTCAGGCTTACCAAGACGAAGGTTTTCCGGTCACGCTCGTGAAACCTTCAACCACCTACGGCCTGCAGATGGGTGTAAACCGTCAGATTGCGCGAGAGTTCAGTTGGCTTGACCGAATCCGAAAAGGAAAACCCATAGTGGTTTGTGGAGACGGGAAAGCGGTCCACCAGTTTCTGCACGTCGATGACGCTGCTAAGGGATTCGTCGGTCTGCTAGGTAAGGAAGTTTCAAAGGGCCAGACATACCATCTGGTCAATCGAGGATTCATAAGCTGGGAGGACCACCACCGCACCGTAATGAAAATTCTGGGACGCGAGGTCGAGCTTGTCGGCATCCCTTTACTCGACCTGATGACTGCGGGTGTTCCCGACATTGGAGTCTGCGAAGCAATCTTTTCGCACAACACCATCTACAGCGCAGAGAAACTATTCCGGGACGTTCCGGAGTTCCAACCAACCGTATCCCTCGAAACAGGGTTCCGACAAATAATAGAATTGATGGATGCTGACGGACGAATTCCAGATTCAGATCAACTGACCTGGGAAGATCGCCTCATCAAGGCTCAGCGAGCAGTAGGCAAAATAGACTTAGAGTTGTAGCCGAAATGACCAACAGAGAACTGACCTGTGAAATACAGCTTAACAGGGCTAGCTCATTTGCCTCGATTGAACTTTTGGTCAGAGGTCAGATTCATCGACGTCAGCCATTTTCATGAGTGACCTCAGTAAACCTACCTTGAGGGGCTTATTGCCATGAACTGGAACGGAGATTCTTTCGATCCTCCCCGGCTTTGCAAATATGTGGTGACTTCCCCGAATTCGTGCAAGTTCCCATTTCTGCTTTTTGAGGACCATGCCGAATTCATTTCCGGAAATCTGTTTCACACGGCGATCTCGATTACTTCCGCGTTTTTATCGTCGAGATCGGCATCAAATTCGACCTCCAGACAACCTTCAATGGCCTCTAGAATGTTCTCTCTTAATTCTTCTTTTGTTTCCCCTTGAGACACGCATCCAGGAATGGCAGGCACCTCTGCCCAGTAACCACCTTCTTCAGCCTGATGGACTATTACTTTGAGTTTCATGGCTTTAAGCGTGAGGATCTAATGGATTAATTCAATCATTTCGTTTCGTCAAGCAGACGGTGATTTGTAACCAATTGCTGACACGGATAATAGTAACAGATTAATTTTCATCTTCACACATCCGATGAGTTCAGTTTGTTAAGCCTCAATACGGATTAGGCCAGAATATCATGGATGACCTCCGCGGGTTCTACTCCAGTGAGGCTCTCGTCCCGACCTTCGAATTCATGGGTCACGCGGGTGTGGTCGAGCCCCAATAGGTGCAGGACGGTGGCGTGGAAGTCGGCTACCGTCACGGGATTTTCTACGGTCGCATAACCAAATTCATCGGTGGCACCGTAGACAGTGCCTCCCTTAATTCCGCCGCCTGCCATCCAAAAAGTGTAGCCAAATGGATTGTGATCGCGTCCATCAAGTCCTTGCACGACCGGTAGTCGTCCAAATTCGCCCGCCCAAATGACCAAGGTCGAATCCAACAATCCGCGGCGTTTAAGATCCTGCACCAATGCAGAAACAGGTTGATCTGTTTCCTGAGTCGATTGGGCGAGTCGATTATTCAGATCACTGTGGTGATCCCAGTCGTTTCGAATGAGATGAACAAAGCGTACGCCTGACTCGAGAAGACGACGCGCAATCAGGCATTGTTTTCCAAATTTTTCGGTAATCTCGTTGTCGAGACCGTAGAGCTTCTTGGTGGCTTCGGATTCGCCTGAGAGATCGACTTTTTGCATCGCCTCCACTTGCATATTAGCGGCTAGCTCGAAGTTCTGGATCCTGGCATCGAGATCTAAAGAGCTACGCCTGGTCTCCTGATGCTGACGATTCAACATCTGAGTCAAATCAAGATACCGTTCTTGTTCTTTTGCTGAAACCGATTCGGGCCGCTGGAGGTCATGAATCGGACTACCGGTTATATTGAAAGGAGTACCTTGATACAACGGTGGCAGCCAGCCTGCAGAGCTTGCGCTGTGAGTTTTGACCGGAGTTGTGTCCGGGATGGCGACGTAAGCGGGCAAGTTCTCATTCTCAGATCCCAAGCCATACGTGATCCATGACCCCATTGAAGGGAATCCAGCTAGCGGACGACCAGTGTGCGTCATCAGCAAGGCCTCTCCGTGATCGATGCGCGTGGTCACCCCTGACCGAATGACTGCGATGTCATCCACCACCTTGGATAAGCCTGGTAACAATTCGGAGACCTCAATGCCGGACTGTCCGTATTTTTTAAATTTGAATGGACTTGCCATCAACTTGGTGGATCCGGTGAGCGACCGTTGACTGACCGAAAACGGAATCGATTGTCCATGATACTTGGTCAGCATGGGCTTCGGGTCGAGGAGATCCATCTGGCTGGGACCACCGCCCAGAAAGACGAACACGACACGCTTGGCCTTGGGGGCGAAGTGGGGCGGTTTTGCCAACAGATTGTTTGCTGCTGCGGCGTTACCCGTGGAGGCTGTCAACGGCTTAGCTGTGAGGAAGTTCAAGGCAAGAGCACCCAGTCCTCCAGCACTGTTTTGGAGCATCTGCCTTCGCGAAAGCATACGCTGTGCTAGGCGATCGGTAAGGGAATCTGAATTAGCATTCATTAGTCGAGATAAAGAAATTCGTTCGAGCTCAAGACGGAGTGGCAAATGGTTTTCCAAGGATCCTTGCGATCTTCGGTACGGACATCCATCGCATTTTGCATCCATGCTCTCATGCTACTGGACTCTTTGTCAGTCGGATATCGCGAGTAGGCAAGCATCCAAATCCGGTTCAAACGCTCCTCGAACGTTTCGTGGCCTTCACTCTCAATGAGGTCTCGCAATGCCTCGGAACTTTCGTGCATGAATGGATTGTTCATCGCCACCAACGCCTGCTGAGAAATCGCCGATGTCGAACGCTTGGGCAAATTGGTATCCATCACTGGTGTGTCGAAGGTAGCAAGAATACCTGGGATACCCGTTCGTTGGGTGCTGATATACACCGATCGGCGTGCGCGATCAGGATTATCTGCAGGTATCTGCACACGCCCGTCTTCAAGGCGTTCAGTCGGGACTGATTCACCGTACATTCGTAAATCCAGTTGGCCGCTCACCGCTAACATTCCATCACGGATCGCCTCGGCCTCAAGTCGGCGTTTGGAGAATCGATTCCATAATCGATTGGAAGGATCTACCTCCTCCCGAGCACTATCAGCCCAAGAGCTTTGTCGATACACCGTCGAGCGAAGAATCAAGCGATGTATATGTTTGATGCTCCAACCCGATTCCATGAACTCGACCGCGAGCCAATCCAGGAGATGCGGATGCGTCGGGCGGCTTCCTCGCGCGCCAAAGTCGTCAGGCGTCCGAACCAATCCTTCCCCGAAATGATATTGCCAGATACGATTCACCATGACGCGGGCGGTTAGCGGGTGGTTACGATCGGTGAGCCACTCGGCAAAGGCGAGCCTTCGGCCGGTGGTGGTTTGAGCTGATTTCTCGGCAACTGTCTCCAAGCTAAACGGATGTTCAGGATCGTTAAGCACCGTAAGCACACCGGGAGTCACGGATTCACCAGGGGTCTCAAAGTTTCCACGGTTCAACAGCGGGGTTGGAGACGGCGAGGTTGACACATCGAACGTCGCCCAGGCGAGTGGCGGCAGTTTTTCCGACTTCTCTATTAATTCATCGACGCGAGCCCTCAGTTCCTTTTCTTCCTCCACAAACTCGGGGTACAGCTCCTTGACCTTCTCAGTGGTGCCCCCTAACTCATCGAAGACTTGTGTAAGGAGGGCCTCCTCTTCGTCGCTTCGATTTTCCTGTTCCAATGAGGTGATATTAAGGACCCGTTTGCGCTGTGCTTCATTCTCAATTTTTTCGCTATGATCCTGCAGGAAACGATCCTGTCGTCGGAGGGGTAAATCGTAACGAATCTTGCTATAAAACTCCCAAGTTTTATCCCTCCACTCTTGGCTCTCCTCGAAGAAGGCGTCCCGTTCAGCCTTAGCCGTCAATGGGATTGCACGAATCGGTCCCGGATAGTGCCGCGTCCAGATCCCTGCCAACCACTCTTCCGGATCGTAGGCCGATTGAAAGAGCCCCATAAGTTTATAATAGTCTTCATGCGGGATCGGATCGTACTTGTGCGAGTGACAGCGGACGCAATTGAGTGTTAGCCCCATAAGCCCCTTCATCGACACCTCCACCACGGCTTGTTGCGTGGCAAAGATTTTCTCCACCTGAGTAATCGGCTGATTGTCCGTAGCATCGGGCGTGCAACGTAAGAATCCAGTGGCTACCAACTTCGCCACCTGATCTTCGGTGAAGTTCTCGATGTTTCTCCAATCGAACATTTCATCGCCGGCCAACTGTTCTTGCACAAACAAATCGTAAGGTTTGTCTTCGTTGAATGACCGGATGACGTAGTCACGGTAACGCCAAAAATCCGGCCGGATCTGATCGCCGATGAAAAAGCTCGATTCCGCATAACCGGCTACGTCCAGCCAGTGACGACCCCATCGCTCCCCGTATCGTGGAGAGTCAAGTAATCCATCCACCCATTGATCGTAGGCCGCAGGATCTTGATTGTTCACGAACTCCTCCACCGCCTCAGGTTCAGGAGGCAATCCGGTCAGATTATAGTTCACACGCCGGATCAAGTCGCGACTATTTGCGTCTTCATTGAAATTAAGATCTTCTGCTTCGAGTCTTGCTTGGATAAAATGGTCTATAACGGTTCGCACCCTTGCCGAATCTTTGACCTCGGGAATCGAAGGGCGTACCGGTTTTGTGAATGACCAGAAGTTACGGTCCGCTGCTGTTACGACGTCTGATTGCCGAAGCTCACTTCCACTGGCAGATGCCTGAAACACCAGTCCACCCAAGGTAAACACCAGCACCACGATGATCGAGACGGCTCGACAAGAACGGTCTCTTCGCCCCATTCGGGGGTGTCCGGCTTCGAAATCAATCGATCGGATAGGTGAGTGGGTCAGCATAAAAATACTTTGGGTGTGTTAGGAAATTCAATTCCTAGGGTTCGAATCAGGGAATAAATTGAGGATTGGATCTTGTTTTAACAAGCTAATAGGACCTGACAACTCGATATATCCAAAAACGGACATATAAGGCATGGACTTTTCTTCGGTGCATTAGTGGGGCCGCTTGGTCATTTTTGAAGGGTCCTTGTGGTCCGGTCTGGGTTACATCCGGTCATGTCGTCGCAAGCTCCAAGGAACCGCCGCGCGGAGTTCCACTAAAATGTGGAATTGTTCCTTCAAAAGAGTATTTGGAATACTTCCTAATCTGAAACCCTGTTTAAATTTAGCGATTGTCTGGTGATTCAATATCGCCTAGTAATTTGGCCACACGTGAAGTCCAATTATGGACTATCTACTGTACTATATGATTAAGTACATCTACAAACTCTACAACCATTCCGGGGTTGAAGGCCTGCGTTTTCACGCCAGGAACTTTGGCGACTTGAGCAGATAAGTGTAGGATCGGTTTCAACCGCGAATCATTGTGCAACAAAATCGCTGTTGAAACCGCTCCTACACTTATTATAAAACCTAGTATGATATTGAGCCTAGGCCAACAGTGGCTTTAGCGTCCCGGTGCTGTCGGCAAATTTCTCAATGTTCAATCCCATGGCGCGTGCTTGAGTCAGCCAGAGATTGGCTAGTGGCGTTCCGTCCGAGCAATGTAGATGTTCGCCGGTTCGAAATTTTCCTTGAGCTTTACCGACTACGACTATGGGTAAGTCGTTGTACTGGTGGGTGGATCCGTCTCCCAGGCCAGAACCATAAGTAACCATGGTGTTGTCCAGTAGGGTACTGCCGTCCGACTCCTTGACGCTATCCATCTTCTCTACCACGTAAGCGAACTGGTCCATGTAGAAACGGTCCACTTGCTTCAACTGTTCCGAGTGAACGGATTGGTTGTGTGACATCTTGTGGTAACTTACCGGTTTATCGAAAAGGCCTTCGAACATGAACGGGGTATCCCAGCGCTCAGGTCCGATCATCATGGTGGCAACCCGCGTGAGTCCGATTTGCATAGCGACCACCATCAAGTCTCCCATCAGGCGAATATATTCTCCTCGAGGAAGATAAGCAGCTGTCGGTTCTTCCATCGTGACCATACTGAACTCGCCTTTCATTTTCTCCAAACGGTCCATCTGCGTTTCGATGGTGCGAATGGAGTCCATGTATTCACCAAACTTTTGTCGGTCGTTGTAGCCGAGCTCCAATCGTAAGGTGCGCGCATCTTCGAGAACCAGATCGGTTACATTGCGAAAGCGTTGGATTTCCTGGGTTGCGAATAGGCGACGATAGACCTTGCGCGGATCTCGAATGGAGGGAGCCAAATGTCCGGTCCCATACCAGGAGATGTTGTCGAAGTAAATGGACTCGAGGTTGTCCTTGTGGCTGTTACAACTCAGCTCGAGTGTTCTGAAAGGTGTCGTTTGTCCGACGTGATCGCCCACCATTTGGTCCAGCGTACGATCGAGTGGCCAGGCAGATTCGGTGATGGAAAATGGTTCTGCGCTACTTAGGAAACAAGAGGCGCATTGGGCGTGGACGTCGGTTCCAATTTGGAAAGTGCGATCCATACCTGTGATCAAGGTCACCTTGTCTTTCAGCTTTTCCAATGGCTTTAAGGTCGGCGTCCATTGGATGGGTTGAAATCCCGCCTTGGTGTCCAACCAGGAAATATCGATCACAGGTGGACTGTTTCCTAAGGGAATCGCGGCCTCTTGTTCTCCCGGGAAAAACCCGCGTCGGAAAACCCCGATGGGCACGTAGAAAAACGCCATGCGCTGAGCCGGCACGGGTCGGCTGGCTGCGAGTGAGATACTTTCCATCCAGGGCAGAGTAAGTAGTGCTCCGCCAGCGCCTCGCAAAAACGAACGTCTGGAAATGGGTTTCATAGAGTGGATTGAAAAATTAAGAAATGAACTTTAGAGTGTTTCTTAATTGGACTCAACAGGAATCATTGGTATGATTTCTATAGAAGGTTTTGGAGATTTGGGTAGGGAACGATCGCCGATTGGTCCGAGTAATTCAAAGGAATATAAATCAAATTGCCAAGCTGGGGCTTGGCGTTCCCGGGGTTACGCTGTAATTGTAGGAGGGGGTTTATCCCCCGATTGCTTGGAGGCTGATAACAGGATCGGGGGATAAACCCCCTCCTACAGTAAAAGATCAAACCACGGAGGGTATTTCTTCCTCCTCCGCGTTTCGAAATGGCCGGAAATACCAGTTCTTGATTACTCCCAGGACATTGCTACAATCTTCAGCGACCAGCAGAGAACAGGGTATCAAATAAAGGGTAATTGCAGTGGCGAAAACAACACCGAATCCAAGCGACACCGCCATGGGTATCAGGAACTGAGCATGTAGGGACGTTTCAAACATCAACGGCGTCAGCCCGACAAAGGTGGTTACGGAAGTTAGCATGATAGGGCGAAAACGTTTCCCACCTGCTTCGAGACAGGCATCCAAAAGAGGCATGCCTTCCCGAGTCCGCTGATTGACATAATCCACCATAACCAACGAGTCATTTACCACCACACCGGCCAGAGCCAGCATACCGAAAATGGAAAGATAGGACGGTGTGAGTCCCATAATCATATGGCCCAGAAGCGCTCCAATGATACCGAAGGGAAGGGCGATCAAAACAAAGATGGGTTGAAGCATCGACTTGAACGGAATGGCCAATAGCGCGTAAAGAATAAAGATCAGAGCCAGTGAGCCGATAATGATACGTCGTCTTGATTCCTCGGCCTCAGCGACGTAACCCTTCCATTGGAAGGAGATTCCTTCTACCTCGTTACACATTTCCTGAATTCGCGGGGTAATTTCTTTCGAAATACCAACCATGTCCACGGTCTCGTCCATGAGTTGTGCGCCGATGCGTATGATTTCCGCCCGGTTGTTTCGCTCCACAGAGGTTGGAGCTGTCCTAAACGTGACGTCGGCGACCGTCGTCAGGGGGACATCTGCGCCTCGAAGTGTTCGAATTTTGATGCGTTCGAAAGTATAGAGGGATTCACGTTTTTCTTTAGGCAATCGAACCATGACCCGGATATCATCAACATCCTCCAGCACACGTTGGGCTTGTTCTCCATAAAAGGCCTGCCTGATTTGGCGCGCCAGCAATTGTTGTGTCAGCCCTAATTCGATAGCACGTGGCTTAAGGGAAACAACGAGTTCCTCTGCTCTGAAGTTTATATCGGCCCACGCTGTGCTGATGCCTTCGTAATTCATGAGCAGATCTCTAATTTTTTTCGCTACGTCGGCTTTTCCCTCAGAGTTGGGTCCGCGAAGTTCGAGGGTTAAATATTCTTCGTTGTCCTTGCCCCCCTGCTTAAAAGAGGATTCCGAATAGACCCGAAATTGTCTGGCCTCCGGGATAGGACCAACGATCTCCGCCCAGCGATTGGCGATCACGCTGTTGCGGGGCCCGGGTTCACTGCGATCTTCAGGAGGAACGACTTCCACCTGCACAAAGCCTTGCGATTGACTGTACCCTTTCCCCGGATACTTGGCGCCTGAGACCAGGGAAACATTGCGGACCAGTGGCTTCCCGGTTCCAGGGTCGACAAATTCTTCCTTCAATTGATCAACCGCACCCACGATTCTCCGTATGTATCGGTCGGTGATCTCCACGGGGGTAAAACCTGGCATAGCGAAGATGGCGGTGAGGCGAGTCGTATCAACGGTAGGGAACGACTGAAACCCCATGCGGCCACCTACACAATAGCCAGCCATGACCAACCCCATGGTAATGAAAATTGCCAGAACGGATAATCGGTGAGACACCGCGAATTTGAGAGAAGGTTGATATACCTTCTCCACAAAACGTTCGAGGCTGTTGGCGATGCTTGTCTGGAAACGCGAGAAGAAGTTTTTGCTCGGCCTAATTCGGATGTGCTTCAAATGAGCGGGAAGAATCAGTTTGGATTCCAGTAGGGAAAAAAGTAGTACAGGCCCGACGACCGGTGGGATCTGCTTTGCAAAGTCACCCCAGACGCCATCGAAATAGAGGAGAGGCAAGAAGGCAACGATGGTGGTGATTACTCCAAACGTTACAGGCACGGCCACTTCTTTGGTCCCCAGGATACTGGCTTCAGTGGGATCCATGCCCGTCTTGAGTCGGGAGTACACATTTTCTCC
>Ga0209403_10005633_pt1 | contig 13024 bp, 11 predicted proteins | sample ArcticOcean_MG_C_8_FD_187440 | JGI IMG/M metagenome (GOLD analysis project Ga0209403, IMG submission 187440) | Marine microbial communities from western Arctic Ocean - ArcticOcean_MG_CB11_86 (SPAdes) (version 2) | ecosystem: Environmental > Aquatic > Marine > Oceanic | place: Arctic Ocean... | reverse complement strand
GAATCACAAGCTCCAATAATAACTTTATGATTCGATTCGGATAACATGTTAGCCAACTTAGCAACAGTTGTAGTTTTTCCCACACCATTTACACCACTAACTAAAATCACATATGGCTTTGTAGTACTAATTTCAGAAAATAAGTCTTTCGTATCAACTTCTCTATCACTTGAAAGTAAATTATATAAAATTGATTTAGATTCATTAAAAAGATCAACGTTCTGACTGGTTTTCAATTTTGATTTTAAATGATCCAAGACAAGTTCAGTTATAGTAAATCCGATATCTGAAGTTATCAATATTTCTTCTATCAAGTCTAATTGCTCTTTATGATTAGTAGCCTTGGAAAATATAGATTTAACTCTATCAAAAAAATTATTCCTAGTGGTAGTTAATATACTGTTAAAAGGGTTATTAGAGTTATGCTTTATTGATTTCAATGGTTTTGCGTTTCCTCTATAAGTTGCAATGCTATGGTTGCAGCTTTCTGTTCTGCTTGCTTTTTAGAACGTCCTTCACCGTAACAAATAATTTCATTATTAATAGTTAAGGACATAGTAAATATTGGATCATGATCAGTTCCGTCTTTTTTGACAAATTCATAGATTGGAATAACGGATTGATTATTAAGATAATATTCTTGAATACGACTTTTAGAATCTTTTAAATTATCTATAGAAATTGAAGAAATTCTATCAGAAAATATTTTATGGACAACTGATTTTACAATATCAAATCCTTGGTCTATGTAAATAGCACCTAAAAGTGCTTCAAACACGTCTGCTAGATTAGATTCTTTTACATGTCCTCCAGATTTCATTTCACCTTTACCAAGAAGAAGACTGCTGCCTAATTCCATTTTGATGGCAATTTTAGCTAAGGTTTGATCTTTTACTAACTCTGATCGCATATCAGTCAGTAAACCTTCAGAATAATCAGGAAAATTAAAATATAAGTAGTCTGCTAGTATTACACTTAAGATTGCATCACCTAAAAATTCCAATCGTTGATTAGTGTTGGTAGAATAAGAAAAGTTCTCGTTTAAATATGATGGATGGCGAAAAGCCAATTCAAGAATTTCTTGATTCTTGAAATTTATTTCGAGATTTTTTTGGAGTTTTGTAAATTTTTGATTCATATATATAGATTATCAATAAACATATTATCTTGTTATCCCTACAGGCGAGAGTATACTTTAGATAAATATCAATCGTCTATAATTCAATGATTAATAATATAACAATGGAATATTATATGTATGAAAATGAACTAATAAACACATTCGATAAATATTTCACTTTTCCTCAAAAGGAATTAATAAAGAAAGCAAAGCTGGCAGCTAAAATAGCTTCAGTAAGTCTTTACTTAGTTGGTGGCCCAGTTCGCGATTTATTCCTAAATCGTATAAGTAATGATTTAGATTTACTCATAGAAGGTGAAATAGGCCGATTCATTATTGAGTTTAATAAAGTGCTAAATTTAAAACCTGTACAAAAATCACAATTCGAAACATATAAGTACAATGTGAATAATAATGAAATCGATATCGCTTTAGCTAGAACAGAAATCTATCCCTACCCTGCTAGTCTTCCTCAAATAAAACCTAGTACTATAAATAAAGACCTTTATAGAAGAGATTTTACAATAAATGCAATAGCATACCGTATACATCCTAATCCCAATATCTTGGTTGACCCTTTAAATGGGAAAATCGATATTGAGAACAAAGTTTTAAGAATTATTCATGGAAATAGTTTTAACGATGACCCAACACGAATCTTTAGAGCAATACGATATTCTTCTCGATTACAATTTGCAATTGATGAAAGTACTATTAGTTATATAAATCAATATCGTACAAATATTAGAAACTTAAGTGGGCATAGAATACTAAATGAATTACATAAATTTTTGTTGGAACCAAATATCAAGGAATCATTATCGTTCTTAGTTGAATTCAACATATTAGAATTCATTGATAATAATATCCCTAATAATGATATTTTAATAGATAATATAGATAAATTGGATGAGTTTAATAATTACAATATAGATAATCGTATTTATTTAATGAGTTGCCTTACTTTCAACATGAACGAAAAGCAACTTTATGGACTAATTGAAAGATTCGTGTTGTCAAAAAAAATATCTTTGATTTTAAAAGAATCTATAGATTTAAAGAGAAAAATATCCTACCTTATACGTTTAAAAAAACCTTCTACAATAACTAATATATTCGACAAATATAATAAGGATTCATTGATAATTACATCTATTTTAGCAAAACATTCTGAATTTAAAAAAATAGTGGATACATATATTTATACCTGGTCGCAAATTTCTCCAAAGATTAAAGGAAATGAAATTTCAAAATTAATCAAAATAAAAAATGAAGATTTACCAATGCTCATTAAAAAAATACGGAATGCCAGACTGAATGGAGTCCTAAATAGCAAAATACAAGAAGAAGAATATTTGAAAAAAATATCGAAACAAATCAATTAAATGTATTGTTTAATAACCCAGGTGGCATTGATGAAATTGCAAAATATTTTTCGTTTCCTTCTATAATTATACCAAGTAATTTGCCGCATTTATCTATTACAGGACTTCCTTCATATGAAATATCTACTTCACCTGAATATATGTGAACGAGGTTTCCATTATCTAAAGTAATAGAATTCAAATACCTGCCGGATGTGGAAATTAGTTTATTATCTACTAAAGTTGCTGTGTAGCCTATTTCTCCTATAGATGGTTGCACTGAGGAAAATGATAATCCAGAAATGTATGAAGGGGTAGTGATTTGAATAAAACCGATATTTTTGTTAGGTATGAAATCTCCCGAAGTTGCTTGAACTGAATCGATATTTTGTATTTGAATACTATACAAAGCATTTTGCATATTTAACTTATTCATTCGTCTAGTGCTAGTAATTACTAAGTCATCATAAAAATCGGCCTTAATTAATACGCCAGATAATGTTTGTGTATCATCAGTAATAGTAACTAAAGATCTTTCAATATAAGAAATATGATCATAAATGGCTATACAAGATTGGGTATTATTATTTAATGGATTAAAAATCATAAAAGAAAAAACTGAAACCAAAAACGGAAGCAATGAGATAATTAAACTTATCGAATATTGTTGGTATTTTGAAATCAGAGTCATTGTTTTGCAAATTCTTTTTGATATTGAAATAGATATTGCTGAGCATAACCGGCATGTTTGCCCCATTTATTTCTGGCCCAGTCACTGATTAGATTATACTTAGTGGTTTCCTCTATGTTGTAAGCTTCAAATAATGCTCTTTGCACCCAACGATCTATGGGAAAAGCCTCAGATTTATTCAAAGAATACAATAAAACACAGTCGGCTATTTTAGAACCTATCCCATATAAATTTTCCAATATATTTCTTGACTGATTATAAGGCATGCTTTTTAGGTTATCTAAATTAATTTCATTTTGTGTAATCTTAGTTGCTACATCTAGTAAATATTTAGATCTAAATCCTAATCCGCATTTATTAAGTAAATTTATTGAGGTTTGGGCAATAACTTGGGGTTTGGGAAAAGTGTAAAAATACGTTTCTTGAAATAAGATTTTATTTCCAAAATTTTCAGAAAGGTTTTTTACATTCAATGAGATTTTATTAAAGTTGGCAACCGAAGAACATATGAATGTACATATACAAACCCAAGGGTCTTGATTAAGGATTCTAAGTCCGTTATTAACTTTAATTGCTTTATTCATATAAGGATCGTTATAAGTGTTTAAAAGATATTCTATGTTTGTAACTGATGTTTTTAGATCAAACAAATTAGAAATTAAGTTCAATGCCAGGTCTTCATCAAGAGAGGTTTCTACACATATCGAAGAATTCTTCCATGAAATAATAAAAGGGTTATCTTGAATTAAACCTTTATAGCCTTCTTTATATTTATCCCAAGAAAAGATTTGCCCTCCTTCAAATATTTTCTTCAAATCAATATATTCTTCGCAATTTATTTCAAAGTAAATCGATTGAGTATTCACATTATTTCATCCATGTTTCAATTAGGTTAGATACATTTACTGTATCTATAGTTTTTGTAAAACATTCGGGCACTGAATTTAAGAACTGCTTCCCATATTGTTGATTAACAATACGACTATCTAAAACAAATATAGATCCTTTACCTTTTTCATTACGGATAAGCCTTCCAAATCCTTGTCTAAATCTAATTATTGCTTGCGGTAGACTAAGTTCTCTAAAAGGATTAGAAAGCCGTGCTGATTTGGCAATATTTACTGGATCAGTGGGTACTCCAAAAGGCAATCTAGTTATAACGAGGGTTTTTAATTTAGATTCTGGCACATCGATACCTTCCCATAAAGTATTAGTGCCCATTATTACAAACTTATTATGATTTTCTACAGAAGAAAGTAATTGATTGAGATTACCATCGATACCTTGGGCTTTAACGACATATCCTTCTTGTTCTAGTTCCTTTTTAATATTATTCCTGCTAATTCTGAGAGAATTATATGAAGTATGTAAGACTAATATGCCACCATTTGTAGATCTGCAAATATTAACAAGTGTTTTATCAAGTGTTTCTTGAAATAAGTCATTTCTTGGATCGGGCATATCTTGAACTAACCCTAACAAAACCATTTTTTTATAGTTGAATGGTGATTGAATTAAAGTCGATTGAGAATTTTGTATCCCATATTGTAGCGATGCAAAATCCAAAGAATTATTAACACTCAGGGTTGCGCTTGTGAGTAAAACGCCTATTCCTTTTGAATATAAATACGATTGGAGGATCTCGGCAGTATTTAATGGGGCTAATTTAAATATAGTGTCTTCATTGGAAACAAAACGATTTCGTTTATTTATCCAATAGACTGAATCATCTGTTCGATTAAGTAAAAGTTCTTGTATCGACTCATACTGTAGTTCTAATTCAAAAACAAAATCACTAAATTCATCTGTTTGCACATCGGGTATAGTTTCATTCAAATTTAAAAGTTTTTTAAATGATTGAACCGATTCAGTCCAAATTGGCAATAAAGATATAAAAGGTTTTGTATTTACTATAGTTTCGTTAATTATTAAGTTCTGTGCATTTTGAGATACTGAGTCTTTGAAAATTATATCTACTTGTGAGTAGAATTCAGTAATATTAAAAGTATGAGTTTCTAATATATTTTGAAGATCTCCCAGTTTATCGGGATTTTGCATCCTATTTCTCAGAAATATTGAATTTTGGTAATAATTAAGTTGATCAATGATTCTATTTCGAGAAGCCTCAAACCCAAATTGATTTATAATTTCTTGTTCAAGATTATGCGCTTCATCAATAATTAAATAATCGTATTCGGGTAAGATATTGTTTCCTGATTTTAAATCAGCTAGTAATAAAGAGTGGTTTACAATTAGTAATGTTGATGTGTTTGAAAGTTTTCGCGCATGGTCATAAAAGCAAAAAAAACCTTGTGTGCTACATGAATGTTTTGTTCCAACAGAAATTTTTTCCCAATTTGAGTATTGCCATCCGGGAATATGGATTTCATTGCGATCACCAGTTAATGTTTTTGCTAACCAAACACCAACTTTACTATACAAACGATATTGATCAGTAGTTAAAGTATCTGAGTTTAAAACATCAAAAAATTTAGTAATACAAATATAATTATTTTTTCCTTTTTGAGTATGTGCTATTTTATTGATCCGAATATCATCAAATTGCTCAACTAAAGATTGTAATAATGAAGGAATGTCTTTATATACAAGTTGATCTTGCAAGCTAATTGTATTAGTCGAGATAACTACTTTCTTTTCATTTGTTAGCGCAAACCATAATGCAGGTATAAGATAGGCAATAGTTTTTCCTGTTCCAGTTCCTGCTTCTATTAATATTTCGCTTGTTGATTCAAAGGTAGTAGCTGTTTTTAATGACATCTCTAACTGAGATTGTCGTGGATAATAGTCAGCTATTGAATTAGAAATCGGGCCGTTTGTTGAAAACATATATGAGATAAATTCTTGATAAGAGAATTTCGCGATAAATTCTTGTAATTGTGATAAATCTTGTGGAAGATAGTCATTTTCAGTAAATGTATTTAAGGTATTTCTGTATGATTCCATGTCAAAAGTTTCAACATTAGCACCTTTAGATAGCAATTCCCAAATAGTCAAGGATTGTTTCGACACTTTAGATGAAAGAAATGAATATAGTGAAAGATCTTGTAACGGAATTAATTCTATATATGTTAGCAAAGATTGAAATACCTGAAAGGATAACAAAGCATCTCCTTCAGCTCTATGCAATTCGTTAAATTGAACATTTAAATGTTCAGCAAGAGAACTTAGTGTCAAATTAATACCTGGTTCCACTAGTGCATAAGCTATATCATAAGTATCAATTAGATCATTTTGTAGTCCAATTTTTTCACGATTTAGTACTGCCATATCAAATTTTAGATTATGCCCAATTAAAGGTATATTCCCAATGAAATTATTTAACTCAGATTCTATTTGACTTATTGTAGGTGAAAACAGTACGTCATCGTCGTTTATACCAGTCAAATCAATAACCACTTCAGGTATTTTTTGCATGGGGTTGATAAAAGAAACAAATTTATCAATGCATGTGCCATTTAAAAATTTCAAGGCTGCAATTTCGATAATACTATCTTTATCAGTATTTAATCCGGTAGTTTCAATATCGATTGCAACTAGGTAATTATCATTTAATTTATTTATTGCTGTTTTTAACTCTATAGTAGTCATGTTTAATTATAAAAATACTTAATGTTGTGTACTTGTTATTCAATAAAATTATAGCTATATTATAACTCAATATAAAGGAGAAATGATGCCACAAAAACCACTTACATTGTATGAAGCAGCAAGAAGTATGGGTGTAATATTTGAAGTTGATGCAGTACCTGAAGAAAAAGATGTAAATGTTGACGGTATAAAATTAAGTTATCTTGACTGGGGTAATAAAAGCAAACAAACTATGTTGCTCCTTCATGGCAGAACAAATTCAGCTCATACATGGGACTTTACCTCCTTAGCGTTTCATTCAGATTACCATGTTATTGCCCTTAACCAAAGAGGCCATGGAGACAGTGATTGGAACAAGGATGGTGATTATTCACTTGATACAAATATTCCTGATATAGAAGGCTTTGTTAAAAAGTTAGGATTGGAAAATATTGTGTTAATAGGTCATTCAATGGGAGCAAGAAACTCTATGGTATTTGCCTCAAGGAACCCTAAAGTAGTATCGAAGTTAGTTTTAGTTGACATGGCTCCTGAAACTGAACGGGACGAAATTGATACAATTGCAGGATGGAGAAGATTGCCAGAAAGGGCTGATACATTCGAAGAATTTATTGATGCCGCGCTTGCTATTAATTCTCGTAGAACTCGAGAGCAACTTAAAGGAAGTTTATCTCATCAATTAAGATTATACCCTGATGGAAAGTGGAGTTGGAAATGGGACCAAGCTCTCCGAAGAGCTGATACTAATGGTTGGGGTCCTGATATTTTATGGGAACATGTTGAAAAGATTAAAATGCCGACTATATTGATATTAGGTAGCGAAAGCAATTTAATATCTCCTATAACAGCAAGAAAAATGGCATCGAAGATCCAAAATTTTAGATATGAATATGTCGAAGGTGCAGGGCATCAAGTTCCAGGTGATCGACCTGCAGGTTTTCAAGAAATTGTACGCACTTTTCTTAACAACACATAATGAGATTCCTCCCCAGATATATTAACTTACAGTTTTTTGGATGGTGGATTGCTTTCAGTGGTTTTTTTCAATTAGTATGGGTATCTGGAACTATTTTTTTTGGTATGTCTGCATTTATAGATCCGATTGCTGAACAATATGGTTGGTCTCGAGCTGCAATGGCAGGTGCTATATCTTTACAAAGAACAGAATCTGGAATAGTTGGTCCTTTTATTGGCCCATTAATTGACAGGTTTGGAGCGAGAATACCTATGTTTGTAGGCACGATACTGACCACTTTAGGTTTTTTCTGGCTTGCACGTACTGATGGCTCAATAGTAACGTTTTATTTTGCATTTGGAACAATTGCACTAGGTGTTTCAATTGGAACTGTGATTACTACAACAACTATAATAGGGAATTGGTTTATCAAATTTCGAAGTACTGCACTTACAATTGCCTTTTTAGGTACAGGGTTAGGTGGCTTATTAATACCCCTATTAGTCTGGGGAATAAAAGCTTACGGCTGGAGAACAATTTTAGACTACATTGCTGTAATAAATCTATTTATTGGCTTCTTTGTTATGATTTTCATGAGGCATAAACCAGAACAATACGGATTATTGCCAGATGGCATTGATAAAGACGTAATTCTCACCAATCAAATTGCAAAATATACAAATGATTCAGAAATATCAATGGATACAAAACAGATATTGAAAGAAAAGTCATTTTGGCTGATCAATTTAAGTTTTGGAATAACCGGTATTGCTTTGTCGACAGTGATGGTTTTTGCAATTCCTAGTCTATCAAGTATTGGATTTGATCCTTATGTTGGTGCTTTTGTTTTAACTGCTACATCTGTATTATTATTTATCGGAAGATTAATTATAGGGTTGTTAGCAGATAGTTTTGATAAAAGGTATTTATTATGCATTACATTTGCATTAATTGGGTCTGGAACGCTAATATTTGGTATGTTAACGGAGGTATGGCACATAGCATTATTTGTTATATTGTATGGCGTAGGGCATGGGGGCACAGTTCCTGTACGTTTTGCTTATTTAGCTGATATGTATGGACGAAAGTCATATGGGACTGTTATTGGTATAACGACAACTACAGGAGCATTTTTTGGAATTTTAGGACCCATTTATGCTGGATATATTTATGACCAATATCTAGATTACACAATTGCTTTTACCGTAATAGGATTATTAACATTTTTAGCAATTCCTCTAATACTTATGGTAAAAAAAACTGAAGCAATGAATTAACATATAGTATAATAAATAAAAAAGATTGATAGGAAAAATATGAAAGAAGAAATACATAACATTATTATTATCGGATCTGGACCTGCTGGTGATACAGCAGCATTGTATGCCGCTCGAGCCAATTTAAAACCTATAGTCATCGAAGGCATAGAACCTGGCGGGCAACTAATGATAACTACTGATGTGGAAAACTATCCGGGATTTCCTAAAGGGATCCAAGGACCAGAGCTCATGGAGGAGTTTAAATCTCAAGCCGAACGTTTTGGAGCAGAATATATTTTTGGAGAAGTTAGTTCAGTTAATTTTGCTACTCGTCCATTTACAGTTACCGTCGATGAAGAAACAAATTATCAAGCAAACTCAATTATTATAGCTACTGGAGCAACAGCAAAGCTTTTAGGATTGGAAAGTGAAAACAAACTCATGGGAAGAGGTGTTTCTGCGTGTGCTACATGTGATGGGTTCTTTTTTCAAGACCAAGAAGTCGCCGTTGTCGGTGGCGGGGACACTGCTTTAGAGGAAGCTTTATTTTTAACTAGATATGCCACTAATGTTAAAATTATTCATAGAAGAGATACCTTAAGGGCTTCCCAAATAATGCAAGACCGTGCTAAAAGTAATGACAAAATTGAATTTATCTGGAATTCAGAAGTAACAGACATTCTTGCAAATCAAAATGGAGAAGTTTCAAAAATACAATTAAAAGATACTATTTCGGCTAATATTAGTGAATTGGCGATAAACGGAGTGTTTATAGCTATTGGACATCAACCCAATACACAAATATTTGAAGGCATTATAGATAGAAATGAAAACGGTTATATATTAACAAATAATGGGACAAAAACAAATATTGAGGGTGTGTTTGCGTGTGGGGATGCCCAAGATTGGATTTATAGGCAGGCAGTAACTGCTGCAGGAACAGGTTGTATGGCAGCAATTGATGCAGAACGATATCTAGCAGAACTCGATTAAATAATAAAGGGGATTTAAAAAATCCCCTTTATAAAGTTTTAGCAATTAATGGCCTCCGCAGCCACATCCACCACCACCCGCACCACAGGCACATCCACCTTGTGAAGTTTGTTCTTCTTGTGCACCACCACCGCCACAACCACATCCACCGCCACCACACGCACATCCACCAGATTCGGCAACAAAATTAGGGTTATTAATAACAAACCCGCTTTTCATTAGGCCATCAACGTAGTCGATTTCAGAACCATCCAGCAGAGGTAGACTGTCATTATCCACAACTAATCCAACACCACTTGCATCAATAATTGAATCTGTTGACTTAACGTCTTCTTCTAAAGACAACATGTATTGAGCACCGCCATTAGATCCAGGCATAACTACAATTCTTAAATATGAATCATCTTGACCTTCGTCACTCATAACTTCTTTGAGTTTAAGAGCAGCAACTTCAGAAACACTGATACCGTTTACCATTTCATTACCTCATTTTTAATGTAATAATATGAATAGATTTTATCATTATCAACTTTTACAGTCAATGAACAAATCTCTAACATAAAGTTCGGGTTGACTAAATGTAATCAATTAAATGACAATATATAAAATGGTTAATAATTAAGGATTATTTATGGAAATATTACTCGCAGAACCTCGGGGATATTGTGCTGGAGTAGTAAGAGCAGTTGATATTGTCGAACTAGCCCTTACTAAAATTGGAGCTCCTATATACGTACGGCATGAAATTATACATAACCAATTTGTGGTCAATGAATTAAAGCAAAAAGGTGCAATATTCGTAGAAGAAATTGAAGAGATACCAAATGATTCTACTGTCATCTTTTCTGCTCACGGGGTATCTCCTGAAGTTTGGACTGATGCTAAAATTAAGAATTTAAATATTATTGATGCTACGTGCCCACTTGTCACTAAAGTACACCTGGAAGCAATAAAGTATGCAAAAGATGGTTATACAATACTTTTAGTCGGCCACAAAGGTCATGATGAGGTTATCGGGACAATGGGTGAAGCACCTGATCATACTATCTTAGTTGAAGATATAGATCATGTAGAATTTATTAAAGTTCGTAACCCAGAAAAAGTCGTTGCATTAACGCAAACAACGCTAAGTATTTCTGACACTTCTGATATTATAAATAGATTAAAGCAAAAATTTCCACAATTAATTACTCGCAATGATATTTGTTATGCAACAACAAACCGACAAAATGCTTTGAGTTCTATGACAGAAAACGTTGATCTAGTACTTGTTGTTGGCGCGAAGAATAGTTCCAACAGTAATAGATTAAAAGAGTTAGCCTCGGAAAATGGTATTGAAGCTTATCTAATTAACGGACCTGAAGATTTAGATGATTCTTGGTTAATTGGCAAAAAAACAGTGGGTATTACGTCCGGAGCATCTACTCCTGAGGTCTTAGTAAATAGAGTATTAGCAAAATTAAAACCAAAGAATATAAAAAATATTATTTTTGCTGAAGAAAATGTCAATTTTAAGCTCCCAAAAGAAGTTATTTAACTTAACGAGATCTTAATTTCGCAAGCAATCTAAGTATTTCAAGATATAGCCATACCAATGTAATTAGTAGCCCTAAGGTTGCTCTCCACTCCATATATTTAGGAACACCAGCTTCTGATGCCTCTTCAATAAAATCGAAGTCTAGAACTAAGTTTAGAGAAGCTATAACAACAACTACAACACTAAACCCTATACTAAAGAGTGAACTGTTTGTAGGGTCCATTATGGGCATTCTACCAGCACCAAATAAACTCATAAGCATACTAACCATGTATAACATAAAAATACCGCCTGTTGCGGCAGTCACACCTAGTTTGAAGTTCTCGGTAGCTTTAATTAATCGTGATTTATATGCTAGTAATAGTGAAAAAAAGATGCCTGCAGTTAATACTATTGCCTGAGTAACAATACCTTCATACATAGTATTAAACATAAATGAAATGCCTCCAAGTGCCATGCCTTCAAATAGCGCATACAATGGAACAGTTTTAGGAGACCATTGTGGTTTAAACATAGTAGCTATTGCTAATATCATGCCTACAATAAAACCAATGAAAGTTAAGGCCATAAGTTCAAAAGTGTATGTAAATGCCCCAGATAATAAAAGAATGAACAGTGATATGATTGTTCTATTTACTGTGCCATCAATAGTCATTAATTTAAGATCACGAGATCCATGTAAAGATTTAAAGGTACTCGCTGAAAGTGCGGGGTTCCCAGAACGAAATGAAAGATGTCCTGTACTTTGTTGGCCACGATTACTAAACATATAGATACTCCTATGAATTAAAGTGAAATTTCAGATTCCAAAGAAAACCCAGTAGGTGCTAAGCCTCCAGCAAGGCCTCCACCATCCAAAACAAAAAAGTTTCCTGAAACATAGCTTGAAGCGTCTGATGCTAGGTAGACGGCCAAGGGGCCTATTTCTTTAGGGTAACCCGTACGACCAACTGGGATAAATGGAGATCTATGATCTCTATCTACATCAGTTGATATGTAACCTGGAACAATACAACTAACGTTAATACCGTGACGTGACAAGCTATTAGTTAAGACTCTAGTAAGATTAACGACGCCGCCCTTAGCAGCGCCATACATATAATTATTATTCGCTCCTCTTAATCCTAGACCAGAAGCTACATTAATAATTTTTCCAGAGCCGCGTTCAACCATTTCTTGTGCAACTCCACGGCTACAATAAAAAGTGCTTGAAAGATTAACGTCTATTCCCGTTTTCCATTCTTCATCAGTGATTTCCCAAATTGGTTTTGGAGCTTGACCCCTTACAATTCCGGCATTATTAATTAAAACATCTATTTGGCCTAATTCCCTTCTAACTGTTGAAAAGAGGTTATTTATTTGATTGGAGTCAGTTACGTCAGTAGAGATAGCTAATGATTTTCTACCCATATTTGTAATTTGAGCTGCTGTTTCATCTAATAGATTTTGTCTTCTGGCAGCAACAACAATATCAGCTCCAGCTTCAGCTAAAGCTA
>Ga0209403_10005631_pt1 | contig 13026 bp, 12 predicted proteins | sample ArcticOcean_MG_C_8_FD_187440 | JGI IMG/M metagenome (GOLD analysis project Ga0209403, IMG submission 187440) | Marine microbial communities from western Arctic Ocean - ArcticOcean_MG_CB11_86 (SPAdes) (version 2) | ecosystem: Environmental > Aquatic > Marine > Oceanic | place: Arctic Ocean... | reverse complement strand
CCGTTTCGAATAAATAAGAGGAGACAGCTCAATGGCTAAGGGCGAAAAAATCATCGGTATCGACCTAGGTACGACCAACTCGGTTGTCGCGGTGATGGAAGGCAAGGAGGCCAAGGTGATTCCCAATCCAGAAGGGAACCGGCTTACGCCGAGTGTCGTGGCATTCACCGACAAAGAGGATGAAGTGCTGGTCGGCGAACCCGCTCGGCGTCAGGCTGTGACCAACCCCGCGCGCACGGTCTACTCCGTCAAGCGTTTCATGGGACGCAGGCACAACGAAGTGGCTTCCGAAGAAAAGATAGTTCCCTACGGCATTGTGGGTGGCCCCGAGGACTACGTGAAGATCAAAGCTGGCGACGCCGAGTACACGCCGTCAGAAATTTCCGCGAAGACGCTCCGTAAACTCAAAGAGTCGGCCGAGGCCTATCTGGGTCATACGGTCAACAAGGCCGTAATTACCGTTCCGGCGTACTTTAATGACGCTCAGCGCCAAGCGACCAAAGACGCCGGCCAAATCGCCGGTTTAGAAGTCGCACGCATCATCAACGAACCAACGGCTGCTTCGCTGGCTTACGGCTTGGACAAAAAAACCCAAGAGCAGATATGCGTCTTCGACCTGGGCGGCGGTACCTTTGACGTTTCGATTCTCGAAGTTGCCGACGGCGTATTCCGTGTGATTTCAACCAATGGCGATACCCATCTTGGCGGCGACGATTTTGACCAAGCGCTCATTAATTACGTGGCCGATCAATTCCAAAAAGAACAAGCCATTGATCTTCGCAACGACCAGATGGCACTGCAGCGTTTGCAAGAAGCTTGTGAAAAGGCGAAGAAAGAGCTTAGCTCGGCCCAGTCAACCGACATCAACTTGCCCTTTATCACCGCCGATGCCAACGGACCAAAGCATTTGCAATTGAACATCACGCGCGCCGAATTCGAAAAGCTCGTCGATGATCTGATTACTCGCGTACGTGGCCCCGTACTGAAGGCCATGGAAGATGCGAAGCTTAAGGCCTCCGATATCGACGAAATCGTGCTCGTGGGCGGTTCGACGCGTATTCCCAAGGTGCAAGAGTTGGTCAAAGAAATTTTCGGCAAAGATCCTCATAAGGGCGTGAACCCTGACGAAGTCGTGGCGATTGGCGCTGCCATCCAAGGCGGCGTGCTGTCGGGCGAGGTGCAAGATATCTTGCTGCTGGATGTGACGCCCCTATCGCTGGGCATCGAAACACTTGGTGGCGTGATGACCAAGCTGGTGGAGCGCAACACCACGATCCCAACCGAACGGAAGCAGGTATTTAGCACGGCCGATGACAACCAAACGGCGGTCACCGTTCGTGTTTTCCAAGGCGAACGAGAGATGTGCGCCGACAATCGCTTGCTCGGCCAGTTCAATCTCGAAGGCATCCCGACCGCGCCACGTGGTGTACCGCAGATCGAAGTCAAGTTCGACCTTGATGCCAACGGCATCCTCAACGTCGCTGCCAAAGACTTGGGCAGTGGCAAGGAGCAGACCGTAAAAATTGAGCAGTCGAGCGGTCTGAGCGAAGAAGAGATCGACCGCATGCAAAAAGACGCTGCGGTCCACGCCGATGAAGATAAGAAGAAGCGTGAGTTGGTCGAGGCGCGCAACGAAGCGGAATCGCGTTCGTATCAACTCGATAAGCTGATCAAGGAGCAGGGCGACAAGCTTGCAGACAGCGACAAGTCGTCGCTCGAAGCCGCGATTGGCAAAGTGCGCGAAGCCGCCCAAGGCGAAGACACCGCGGCCATCCAGGGCGCAATCGCCGAGCTAGAGCAGGCCTCACAGGCGATGAGCGAAGCGCTCTACAAGTCTGCCGCAGCCGACCCCGCTTCAGCAGGCGAGGAAGCCTCAGAAACCACCGAAGCCGACTCCGCCGACGACGACGCCATTGACGCTGAGTTTGAGGTGAAGAGTTAACTAAGCCTTCAGCCTTCAGCCGTCAGCAATCAGATTTTGGGTGGCAGCATCTGGGTGGCAGCATCTGGGTGGCAGCTCCAGACTGACAGCTGATAGCCAATTGATGAGAGCTTAATATGGCATTTCGATTCGACAAACTCACCATCAAGGCCCAAGAGGCCGTGCAGCGGGCTGGGGATCTGGCTGCCGACGCGGGCAACCCCCAGCTCGAGCCGCTCCATTTGTTGGCCTCGCTAATTGGCGAACATGAGGGGGGGGTGGTGCGGCCGCTGCTCGATCGCATCGGTGCGAATCGGGCGCAACTCGTGCAGATCGTCGCTGCCGAGCTGGGCCATCTTCCCAAGGCGTCGGGCGGCCAGCATGCGCAACCCAGTTCGGAGTTGGGCAAAGTCCTTGAGGCGGCCCAGTCGACTGCCGAAACGATGCACGACGACTATGTCTCGACCGAGCATCTGCTGCTGGCACTTTCTACGATCAAAACCAAAGCACAAGAAGTTCTCAAGCTCAACGCGCTCGATGAGCAAACTATTCTCGAATCGTTGCAAGACGTACGCGGCAGCGCCCGCGTGACCGACCAGACTCCCGAAGCCAAATTCCAGGCCCTAGAAAAATACGGCATCGATCTTGTTGCCCGGGCAGAGCAGGGCAAGCTCGACCCCGTGATTGGCCGCGATCAAGAGATTCGCCGGGTGATTCAAGTATTGTCGCGTCGCAAGAAGAATAACCCCGTGTTGATTGGGGAACCAGGTGTCGGCAAAACGGCAATCGCCGAGGGGTTGGCGCTACGCATCGTCCATAGCGACGTGCCGCAAAGCCTCAAAAATAAGCGAGTGGTGGCGCTCGACATGGGTGCGCTGATTGCTGGCACCAAGTTCCGCGGCGAATTCGAAGAACGCCTCAAGGCCGTTCTCCGCGAAGTCGAAGATGCGGCCGGTAACGTGATTCTTTTCATCGACGAGCTGCATACGGTCGTAGGCGCGGGCGCAGCCGAGGGCGGCAACGACGCGGCCAACCTATTGAAACCTGCCTTGGCCCGCGGCGAGCTACGCTGCGTGGGCGCGACGACTCTCGACGAATATCGTAAATACATCGAGAAAGACGCAGCCCTCGAACGCCGTTTTCAGCCTGTCTATGTTGGCGAGCCAAACGTGGAAGATACGATCGCTATTCTGCGAGGTCTGAAGTCTCGCTACGAAGCACATCATAAGGGCGTGAAGATTAAAGACTCTGCGCTCGTCGCTGCGGCAGAGCTTTCGTACCGCTATATCGCCGATCGTTTTCTTCCCGACAAGGCCATTGACCTCATGGACGAAGCAACGAGTCGACTGGCGATGGAACTTGAAAGTGTGCCCAATGAAATTGACGAAGTGCAGCGTAGGCTGACCCAACTAGAACTGGCTGCCCGCCAGCTTGCCGGTGAGGAGGAAGAGCACGCCCAACATCGCTTGGCAGAAATTAACGACGAGATAGAGTCCCTCAAACGGGCGCTAGCCGATCTGCGCGAACAGTGGGAAAGTGAAAAGCTTGGCGTCGGCGATGTGCACCAGGTGCGCGAAAGGCTTCAACAATCCACCCACCGCTACGAGCAACTGGCTAACACGCTCAAAGAAAAACAGTCTGCCGGAGAGCCGATCGGCGAAGAACTCTATCAGTCACTCTACGAGTTGGACAGCGAGAAGAAGCAACTCGAGCAGCAACTCGAAGACATCGAACAGCGCCAGGCGAACTCTCAAGATCAACCCGAGGACCGGCGCCGCCTGCTTCGCCAAGAAGTTGGGCCGGACGAAATCGCCGAAGTGGTTAGTGCATGGACCGGCGTGCCCGTGAGCAGCATGATGGAGACGGAGCGTGCCAAATTATTAGTTCTGGAGGAGCGTCTGCACCAGCGCGTCGTGGGCCAAGACGAGGCAGTGACCGCGGTGGCCAATGCCGTGCGCCGTAGTCGCAGCGGTTTGCAAGATCCCCAGCGTCCCATCGGCTCGTTCTTGTTTTGCGGTCCTACAGGCGTGGGGAAAACCGAGCTCTGCAAGGCACTTGCGCAGGTGCTGTTTGACGACGAGCGCGCCATGGTACGTCTCGACATGAGCGAGTTTATGGAGAAACACACCGTAAGCCGTCTCATTGGAGCGCCTCCCGGTTACATCGGCTACGAAGAGGGCGGCAAGTTGACCGAAGCGGTGCGCCGGCGTCCCTATGCGGTGGTGCTCTTGGACGAGATCGAAAAAGCCCATCAGGATATTTTCAACATTCTGCTCCAGGTCTTGGACGACGGTCGGCTGACCGACAACCATGGCCACACGGTCGACTTTTCGAACACGATCATCGTGATGACCTCAAATATCGGCAGTCAACTGATCCAGCAGATCGCGGCCGAAGGCGGCTCCGAGTCCGACATTCGCGAGTCTCTGGAAGAAACTCTCCAGACACGCTTTCTGCCCGAATTTCTCAACCGTATCGATGAGACGATCATCTTCCACCCGCTCGATCGCGCGCAAGTGACCGAGATCGTGGACCTGCAGCTCCAGCTGCTGGCCGAGATCCTCAAGAAGCGCGGCTTGGGGCTCGTCGTTACCGAGGCAGCACGCAACCGTATCGCGGCAGACGGTTACGATCCGATGTACGGGGCTCGACCGGTGAAACGCGTGATTCAGCAATCCGTGCAGAACCCACTGGCAACCGAATTACTCAAGGGAGAGTTTCCCGAAGGCGCCACGGTCGAAATCGACCACGACGGCGAATCGTACAACTTTTGCCGCAATGAGCAGGTAGAGGCAGCAAAATCGCCGGTTGCGGCGGCTGGTTAAGTAGGTTGTTCGCTTGATTCGAGCCTAGCGATCCGCACCGGCCAGTGACCAAGCTTCGATCAGGACTTCCGAACCAGGAGTCATACTGCGCAGCTTGCGGGCCATATCGGTCTTTTCGGTTTGCGACGCCTTGTCTAAACGACTGCGAAAACGAGTAATCTTCTCGCGCCGCTTACGACGACGGCGAATTTCTTTCTGGCGTTCACTACAACCCACGCGAATCTCCTTAGGACGATCCTACTTGTCAGAATGGGTGTCCAAACGGTATGAATGACACCTAGCACAAGACTGTTTTTACCGTACCTGCGTAAATACGTCAACGCAGGTGGAAATGGCGAAATGACGAAATTCCCCGGGAGGTAATGACGAAATGACGAATGACGAATTTTGGTGCAACCAGTGATTCGTCATTTATTTCCCTATTGGTCGGGTGGCAGAGTGGTCGAATGCACCGGTCTTGAAAACCGGCGTGCCGCAAGGTACCGGGGGTTCGAATCCCTCCCCGACCGCTTGGGCGTTTGGCAACTGTCCGCAATACGACGTAGGAGTCTGCAGTGGAACAACTTAGTAGTTTGAGTCGCGTTAGGTTTTCTGGATTGGGGCCTAGGTGACACGGCGCAAAAGCCGCGGCAGCCCAAGCACGAATAGTATCAAAAAACTTGGCTCGGAAACCGCCGCTGCGGATGCGACGGGACCCGGCCCGGTAAATTGGCGCTGCCAGGTTTGGAACCGTGGTGGAATTGCCGGGTTCGTGTTCTCCAGGAGCAAATTGAGCTAATGCCCGATTCGTGAGGATTCGCGTACGGTGCCTCGGGCTAGCCGATTCCGAGTGACGTGAGCCCAGCATTGGCAATGCCCATCAGGCCTTCGCCGGCGATCAGGCCCGACGCGACGGTGAATGTAAACTTGTCGGATGAGGTGGGCGCAATTTTTGTCCAGACCCCCCAGGCGACCATGCCGTAGAAAATGACGAGTGAGTAGTAGGCTGGAATGATAAATGCGATTCCCATGGCCAAGCCGCTAGGTACGTAGGACTTGGTAATACCGGCCGCCATCAAATTGCTGGCAAGGTTGCAAGGTTGCCAGGGTGCAAAAATCCAAAGACTAGCTGGGTGACTTTTCCCATTCCACCGATTGGGTTGATATCGGTCCCGCCTAAGGAACGGGTTGCCACCGCCGACAATAGGGCCGACAGGGCGATGGCCAACATCGCCAGATACCAGGGGATTTCGAAACAGGTCGAGGCGATATAAACCGTCAGCATCGAACCCAATATCAAGCCACCGATCCACCAGCTATTGGGAATCAAGTCCTCTTCCGGGAAGGTATCTCTTCCAGGCTGCTCAGAGGATTTGAGTATTTTGAGGAATGATTTCCAAGAAAAAGCGACGGCCGTAAGTGCCTCGCTCACCATCAGCGCCACTCCGGGCCAGAGTATCCAGCCGCGCGGTCCCGTCTTGTAGTCCATGACGTCCCCAGGCGCCCAGCCACTCGATTGAGCATAAGGCCCGAGTACGCCCCAGGAAAAGATGGCTCTTAGTACGAGCGACAGAACGACGCGTGGCCCGATCAGAAATAAGAGAGAGGGTCCCAAATAGAGCTTGCAACTCCATGTCGCCAAGATCGCTAGAAAGGGAATGCTCAGCCACTCGTGGACTTCCAATATAGATGTTTGTGCAAGAAACAACGCTGCCAATCAGACAGCCAACGATCACCGCGCGTGCCGTAAGCTGCGCTTCGTTCGGCACGGGAGTATAAAGTCGATCGTCCGGTTGCGGATCGATTGGGGCCGCTTCGCCGTCACTCATAATAATATCTCATGCATGGAATTGTCTGTTTCGAGAGAGGCTTCGTGCATGCTCTGTCGAAAGGTTTCGGTCAGGCCAAAGAATCATGATATTGTGGCTCCTGACGATCAATCGCAGCTTCCTGTGAAGTTGGAGATAACCACCGCGGACAATCCGAAGTTGCTGTGACGGCTACGCTTGTATTGTCCGTCGACTAGTGCCTTACGTTGCTGCGACCAATCTTTCTGCTAAAATTTCTGACAAGAATTTATCGGCCGAAATTAGGGGCTTCCCATGAATCTAAGATGCTGTGTTGTCCTGGGTCTGCTGAATCTGGCAATTGTTCCCATTCACCGATCACAGAGCAATTGACTCTTCAACGGAAGCGTTCACGTGAATAGGCTGCCACTTCGGAGCCGCCAATGTCGCGGGTTCAGCCGAAAACGATGGGAGTTCGCTCCGCTTGGTGCCACTGCGTCTGGGTGCGAACAACCGTCCCATCGTTCCGGTCAAGAGTGCGGGCAATAGCAGCAAATCCCCTACCAATGCCACGAATAGAAGCGTGCACATTAGCCAGGCGAATCGTGCTGTGGGTACAAAGGAACTGAGCCCGAATACGAGCATCCCCAAACCGCAGATGACCGTGGTTTGCAACATCGCTTTTCCGCATTGGCGATACGCTAAGCGCACCGCCTCATGCCGATTAAGGCCGCGGTTCACACCACGCCGGAACCAACTCAGGAAGTGGATCGTATCATCGACGGCAATTCCTAGTGCGACGCTGGCGGTCATCATGGTCCCGATGTCGCACAATTGGCCGGCCCATCCCATGCCGCCGAAAACCATCAATGCGGGAAACGTGTTGGGAATCATCGAAATTAGCCCTGCCCGCAGGCTACGCAGCATCACGACCATCACCAGGCCGATCAGTACGAAGGCGAGCAAAAAACTCTTGATCAGATCTTCGAGCAGCATGCGTTGGGCTTTATAAACAAGCGGGACCACGCCGGTATAGATTGCGGAGATGCCACCGCCAAAACGATCGTTGTATAGAGCCAAAAGCGGATCGATCTGCGTTCGCATCCGCCCGATAAATTGGCCATAATCCACGGCATTCAGCGCCTCAACGCGGGCGCTTACTCGCCATAGTTGACCCTCCGCCGATTGCCGCACGTATCCCGTCTCTCGATAAACACTCTCGTTCCGCTCTAGTTGTTTCCTCGCAATTCCTCGCTTCATCAATTCGCGGATGCCGCCAGAGCGCGAGATCTGCGGCGCAAATGTCGCTGCCGAAATCGTCCCGTCTACGTTGTCCATGCGGTTTAAGCCTCGCTGGACGTCGGCCACTAATTCCATGCGTTCAAGCACGCTTAGGGAGTTGTCTGCATCGAAACGCACAACAACTTCGACGGGAATCATGCCCCCAAGATGTTCCTCAAGCCAACGATAGTCGCGAACGATCTGCGCCTGAGGTGAAAAAAGATTGAGGACCTTGATCGACGTGTCTAGCTTGGCCACGCCACTGCCGACGATCACCGTGACCAGCAGCGCTCCCGCAACGATCCAGCGATGGTGTTTGGCGATGCTTTCCGACAAACGATCGGCCCAACCACGCGTCGCAACTCTTACTAGCCCCTTCTGCCGAGCCCTCGGGCCGGCTTGAACTGGCCATAGCTGCAATACGGATGGTAAGAACACAAACAGCACAGGCAAGCTCGCCATCACTCCCAGGGCTGAGTAGATGCCGAACATCTTCACCGGCACCACTTCACTGAGCCCCAGCGAACCGAAACCCACCGCCGTCGTCATAGCGGTCAATGTGCACGGTAGCCAACCTACGGCAATTGCCTTGAACGGCGATGTTGACGGCCCACCTTTCTTGACAGCATCAAGATAGTAGTGCGTCAAATGAATCGCAGCAGAAACGGCCAATACATAAATAAGCGTCGGCATCGTGACTAACAGCAGACACATCTTTCCGCCCGTAAAATAGATGAGCGATAGGCTTGTGGCTGCGCACAAAAGGGCTGTAGAGGCGACGGCGACGACCAATCGAATTTGGCGCAGGCAGCGCCAAGCCAACACCAGAGCGACGACGAGCGATATTGCGGTCAACGTCGTGCGCGACCTTTGACTCTCAATGTCGAGCGCGACGCTGTCGGCCGTTGGGCCAGCAATTCGAATCTGTGACCGCTCAATACTTGCGGCCGATTCAACGGTCTCGTAGACGGCCAAAATCGCTGCGTGTCGATCGGTTGTGCCAGTTGCCGTCAATTGAAGGAGCATGCCGGTGCAATGTCCGTCCGGTCCAACGAGAGTGCCCGCCAGTCTGGCTTTTGCTTGCTTGGACGACAATCGGAGGGGCGGCTTGGTCAGTTCTGCAAGAATCTGGCGCCCCGTGCTGACTCGCTCGAAATATTCTGGAAAATCAGTCGATCTCGAAGACGTCGCCTCTCTAGCCGATGCCGTATATTTTGCCAAGGCACTGGCTGCCACGTCGAGACGCTCGTCCTCCAGGGTGCAACCAGGCCAGCTGACCACGACCATTTCGTCGCAGCCGAATTGCTCGACAAACCAGTCGTACTCCTGAGTTTCGGCAATTCCACTGGGCAACCATTGCCGAACGTCGTTGCTATTAGACTTCGCCGTCCGATAAACGCCGTAGCCAATCAATGGAAGGCAGAGGATCGTCGCCACGAGAACGAGAAACGCCAATCGATTTGGGCTTGGTTTCTTCATGGCTGGTCGGGGTTGCGCCGGAGAGAAAATCACTTTCCGCAAACCCGATTTCCTTGGAGTAGGTGGGGAGTTGGCAAGCTACGGAAGTCGGCGCGTGAATGGAATCGGTCGAGCATGGCCTGGACTCGCGATTGAATCGCGTCGGTCAGGTCGGCTGCGGCCGTCCTTAGATTGTCGTAGTCGCTTACGATCATTGGCTCGCCAAACCTGACAACGGCGCGTCGCGTACCGCGTCGCGAAGCGGTCTTCACGCCCAGTACGTCCTCTTCTAATTTGTCGAGTGTCTCGGCAAGTCGTTCGAAGCTTGGGTTATTTGCCAGGTAATCGCCCGGATAGCTGCAGAGTTGTCCTGCCAGGAACAAGTCCTCCAGATCCAAAGGACATTGTCGCGCCCAGCGAGATTCGTCGCGGACCTGTTGTTGTCTTGTCAACACATGTTGACGGAGTCGCATGATCCGGTCCGTTGTGCTCGTTGCACTTCGTTGAATTTGGTAACGATATTCCAAACGTCCCAGGATGACTCGGACCAGCGCTTCGGTTCGATCTGCAAGACTTCCACTTTGCAAACTTCCGAGGTAAGTTCGTTCGTGTTGCCCGAGCATCGCCACGTTGATGCGTTCGATTCGGCCCGCCAGAGGCATGTCGATGTCGGACTTAGATTTCATCCGTTGTTCAAGCTGCTTCGTAAGATCATCCAGGTGATCGCTGGGATCGGAAGTGAATCGGTAATTCAATGCACATGGTACACAAGCTACGGGGCGTTTCCCCCGACGACTCGCCAGCAGTGCGGCGACTGCGGCTCCGTGACGGAATGGCATCGTGCGATCGTTCAGGTGATAGACATCGCCCTCCGGAAAGACCACCAGGGGTTGGCTTTTCGTTTGCAGCACATCGACCGCTCGACGAAATGCGCCGAGATCGTACCATTCGCGGTTGATGCTAAAACATCCGTGGCGCTCGAGCACGCGACGTCCGATGAAGTGCGTGTCACGGAACACTTGCCAGGCCGTCATGAAATAAAAGGGGTCTCCCAGATGATCCGCCGCAGCCAGCATAGCGAACGGATCAGCGTGGCTTGGATGATTTGGCGTGATCAGCACCCCATAGCCTTGTTGCACGGCATCTTTAACCTGATCGATCCCCTGGACATCGACTTCGCCCAGGCCATAATGCTGCCGAGCTCGGCGCTGACGTAACGGCCTGAGAACCCGCGCCCATAAGTTACTCGGGCGAGCATGCCACTTGGGCGGTCTGACGCTATAGAGCTGCCGATTCATCGATACCACGCAATCAGTTGATCTCGTTTCGAGAGTCCCCAGGCAAATAATAGGTCTGCCGAAAGCCTGTCACGCAGATTCTGTCGCGGCAATTTGGAAGATCATCCCACAGGCTCGCTCGGATATAGGGGCCCTGTCGATGGAAACGCCGATGGTGCCGATAATGACGGTGAGACCGCCCAGGACGATAGAATCGCTTGGACATCATCCCGGCTAGTTGCTATCGAGATCGTTGTTGCGAACCTCTCGAAGTTTCTCCGTCAGCTTTGTCTTGAAGTTAGCTACGACGGGCTCATAACGATTCCCACAGCCCTCCATACCGAGAAAGCGAGTACAACGAGGATTGCGAGAATCCAAACATGACGACCGTCTACATTCGCAAGAATCGTCAAGGTCCAACCGGTTCGGCGGACCTTTCGTTCGAGAAGGAAAAGATGGTTTTTCGGCCTGTTGATCGTCAACGCACGGAGTCACCAGCGGCCGTCGAACTTTAATGAAGCATAATTCCGGCGAATCAGAAGTGTCTAACGCCAATTATCGAGTTGAAGCCCCGGTACCCACTGGAAGTGAGATGTGTTGCCAGTGACGTCAGGATATCCGTATCAAGTAAGGCTGCGTCCATGGCGATTAGATGTCAATATCACGACCGGGTGATCCTTCAAGAATAACGGACTCTAGCTCAGCAACTTTCTCGTGGCTCAAATCTCAACAGCAGGAATGCGGCCAGAAATATTCACAATGAACCGAGTTGTCAACTCGTTATTTCATAGAATGTGTGCCCTGTCAGGTAGTGGAATTACCGGATGAGGTTTTTGGGAAGGACCGCTAGTGAGCGGCCACCGTTCGTTGCTCTTGCTCACCAAGTCCTTCAATGCCCAAGCGAATGGTTTGCCCTGGTCCCAAGTATCTGGGAGGTTTTTTACCAAGTCCGACTCCCGGCGGAGTTCCTGTGGAGATCACGTCGCCTGGCTGCAGAGACATAAATTGACTTAGATAACTGACAAGTTTTGATACGCCAAAAATCATGGTGCTCGTCGATCCGGTCTGCTGGCGTTCTCCGTCCACGTCGAGCCACAATGACAGAGTTCCTGAATCTTCTATTTCGTCGGTGGTGACTAACCAAGGCCCGATTGGCGCAAAAGTATCGCAACTCTTGCCTTTGACCCACTGCCCTGATCTCTCGAGTTGAAACTCCCGCTCAGATAAGTCGTTCACCACGCAGTATCCGGCCACGTAGTCGAGGGCGGAGTGTTCGTCGATATATTTTGCCGTTTTTCCGATCACAACGCCAAGTTCCACTTCCCAATCGGTCTTTGTGGATCCACGGGGAATCTCGACATCGTCGTTTGGCCCGCAGATGGCACTGGTCGCCTTCATGAAAACAACGGGCTCAGCAGGCGGTTCCAGGCCAGACTCACGCGCATGATCGGCATAGTTGAGTCCGATGCACAAGAACTTACCCGTGCCGGCCACACAGGGCCCAATCCGCACATTGTTTTCGACTTGGGGGAGAGAACTAGGATCTATTGCAGCGATTTTCTTCAACGACGACCTCGAAAGTGCGTCATCTCGAAGATCTGGAATGACATCGATCAGAGACCGAATACTGCCATCGGGAGCAACTAAACCCGGCTTCTCCTGGCCTGCCTTGCCAAAACGTATTAACTTCATTTGTTTTCTCTCTTTTGGGTTGAATGGTCAAATCAGTGAATTGATGGGGCGACGATTAGCAAAATGAGAACGGAAACCGATTCAGCCTCTCGGTTATGGCGAAATCGCATTTAAGAAAGTCCAAACGCTTGCTGTGGGGATATCGATCTTCCAATAGGTTCGTTTTATAATCTCATAGGCATCAACCACCAGCGATGATGTGTATCGCCCCAGCTTGCGGGCACTGGAGGATTGAATCCGATTTCAAATTGTTGGGCGCACATTGGAAACGTGCTTAGCTTGTGTTGGAAGTCGTTGCTCTCGCTGAAGATAGACTCGTTTTAGGATTGGAGATGCATTGTAGTCTTTTTGGGTTTATAGGGGCAGTACTGCCCCCCATTTTCGACTACCAACGCTGGGTCCACGAAAAGAACTGCGGAAAAACCGCCAAGAAAATGGGCAGACCTCGAACCCTCGAGTTGATTCGAGAGATTATCATCCGTCTGGCTCGCGAAACAGGCTGGGGTATCGCCGTATTCTCGGAGAGCTGAAAAAGCTGCGAATTCACTCTGTTTCCCGCTCGACCATCAAGAGCATCCTCCAGGAAGAAGGGATCGAGCCGAGCCCGAAACGTGGATCCGGCAGTTGGGATGAGTTTCTTAAAGGCCATGTGGAAACGCTCTGGCAAGCCGACTTTTTCAGCAAGATGATCTGGACATTGATAAGCTCGAATCGCTCTGCCCCTGACCTGCCCCGTTCAACTGAGCCCAGCTTCTGAGTGATAATCTCATCAGCTGGAAGCTCATAACTTGAAGGAGGCGTTTTGA
>Ga0209403_10005628_pt1 | contig 13028 bp, 13 predicted proteins | sample ArcticOcean_MG_C_8_FD_187440 | JGI IMG/M metagenome (GOLD analysis project Ga0209403, IMG submission 187440) | Marine microbial communities from western Arctic Ocean - ArcticOcean_MG_CB11_86 (SPAdes) (version 2) | ecosystem: Environmental > Aquatic > Marine > Oceanic | place: Arctic Ocean... | reverse complement strand
GGAAGAAATAATCCCAAAATGTATAATAAAATTATAGCTAACGAAACAAGAAGCATTGCTCTTACAGCATTTATTTTCATAAAAATTATTTTTCTTTTAATCTTGGGAACAGTTCAACAAAGTTACAGGGTTTATGATTTATATCAAGTTGATATTTAAGTATACCTTCCCACGCATCTGTAACGCCACCAGAAGACCCTGGAAGAGCAAATATATATTTTCCATTTGCTAATACAGCGCATGCTCGTGACTGAATAGCTGATGTACCAACAGTTTTGTAACTTAGCTGTCTAAATAATTCTCCAAAGCCCGTAATTTCTTTATCTGAAATATCCTTTATTGCTTCAGGTGTAATATCTCTTCCAGTTAAACCAGTTCCACCAGTAGTAATTATAACATCAATATTATCTTTTTTTATCCATTCGGATAAAATTATCTTAATTTCATTTTTTTCATCTTTAATTATTTTTCTATCAACCAAATTATGGTTTTGTTCTTTTATTTTTTCTACTAAAATTTTACCAGATTTATCAGTATCAATATTTCTGGTATCAGTTACTGTGAGCAAAGCTATATTCACTTGCATAATTATATTATAAGATAACTATAAATGATTTTGCTATCAATATTATTTTTAGTCACAGCAACATTATACTCTAGCGTAGGTTTTGGGGGAGGCTCAACATACTTAGCTTTGTTACTAATTTGGGGCATACCCTATTATATTTTTCCTGTAATAGCATTATCATGTAATATTATTGTCGTTTCTGGTAATTGCTTCAATTATATAAGAGCGGGAAATTTAAATTTTAGACTCCTAATTCCATATCTGGTTGGCTCTATTCCCTTATCATTTATTGGAGGTTCTTTACTTATTGAAAAAAGATTATTTGAAATATTATTATTTTTAGTTTTAATTATTGCAGGAACTTTGCTTTTATTTAATTTTAAATCATATGATGATAAAGAAAAAAGCTTTCGAAAAATGCCAATACCATCATCAATTTTAATTGGAGGAACGCTTGGATTTATTTCAGGAATAGTGGGAATTGGAGGTGGTATTTTTTTAAGTCCAATTCTCTTTTTGTTAAGAGCTGGTAAAGCAAAACATATAGTAACTTCAGCATCATTATTTATTTTAATTAATTCGATTTTCGGTATAATTGGCCAATTAACCAAAACCAATGTTTGGATAGAAACGCAAAATTACTGGTATCTATTATTAGTTGTTTTAGTAGGTGGGCAAATTGGCAATTTTCTAAATTTAAAAATATTTCCTACTCGATTTTTAGTTTTAATAACGGCAGCACTTGTTATTTTAGTTGGGATTAGGATGGGGATTAGGTTTAGTGGAATTTAATAAAAAATTAAGTTATATATAATCTTAATTATTTTCAATTAACAAAAAAAATGTCAAAAAAATCAAATATTAAAATAAGCACAAATCGAAGCTTCGGGTTAGTTTTTTTTATATTTTTTTTAATTATAGGTTTTTGGCCATTAATCAATATACAAGAAATTAGAACTTGGTCGCTTTTACTAGCTATGCCTTTTTTGATTTTAGGCATAATAAATTCTAAATTACTTACTCCACTAAATTTATTATGGTCCAGATTTGGTATTCTTTTAGGATCTATTATAGCCCCGATTATAATGGCATTTGTATTTTTTTTTGTAGTTACACCAACAAGCTTTTTTATGAAAATATTAGGTAAAGATTTATTAAATAAAAAGTATAAAAAAAACGAAAAGTCTTATTGGATAAAAAGAAAAAATTTAAAAAGTTCAATGAGGAATCAATTTTAATTATGTGGTTTTTAAAAGAATTTTGGAATTTTTTGAGAGTAAGGAAAAAGTATTGGCTTTTTCCAATACTATTTGTACTTGTTCTTTTTGGAGCTTTAATAGTATTAAGCCAGGGATCTGCTATAGCTCCTTTTATTTATACAATTTTTTAAGTGACTTCTATATTAGGAATATCAGCGTTTTACCATGACAGTGCAGCAGCTATATTAGTTGATGGAAAAATAATAGCAGCAGCGCAAGAGGAAAGATTTACTAGAAAAAAACATGATTCAGGTTATCCATTTAATGCTATTGAGTTTGTTTTAAAAGAATCTAAATTAAATCTTAGCGAGGTTGACTATATAAGCTTTTATGAAAAACCTTTTTTAAAGTTTGAAAGAATTTTAGAGACATATGTAGCTTTTGCACCCAAAGGTTTCAAATCATTTTCAATGTCGATGCCAATATGGTTGAGGGAAAAACTATTTCAGAAAAAAATACTTTTTGATGAATTAAAAAGTCATGATGATAAGTTTGATGACATGAATAAGATTTATTTTTCTGAACATCATTTTAGTCATGCGGCTAGTGCATTTTACCCATCTCCATTTAATGATGCTGCTATTTTAACCTTAGACGGTGTTGGTGAATGGGCCACCACAACAGTAGCAAGAGGTGAAAATGAGAAATTAGAGATTTCAAAAGAAATACATTTTCCTCACTCAATAGGTTTGCTTTATTCTGCATTTACTTATTACACAGGTTTTAAAGTTAATAGTGGCGAGTACAAAGTCATGGGTTTAGCCCCATATGGAGAACCTAAATTTAAAAAATTAATTTATGATAATTTAATTGATCTTAAAGAAGATGGAACTTTTAGATTAAATATGGAGTATTTTGACTACGCGACCGGATTAAAAATGATTAATAAAAATTTTTCTAATTTATTTAATAATCCAGTCAGAGATCCTAAAAATAATTTAATTACTCAGTTTCATATGGATGTCGCATCTTCAATTCAATCTGTAACTGAAGAAATTGTTTTAAGACTTGCAAAATCAATAGCAAAAGAAACTAATAGTAAAAATTTATGTATGGCTGGTGGGGTAGCTTTAAATTGTGTCGCCAATGGGAAAGTAATAAAAGAAAATATTTTTGAAAATATTTGGATACAACCTGCAGCAGGAGATGCTGGAGGAGCACTAGGAGCGGCTTTAGCATTGTGGCATAAAGAGCTGGGCAAAAAACGCATTTCTTCCAAAAAAGATGATATGCAAGGTTCATATCTTGGTCCTAGTTTTAGTAATAATGAAATAGAAAAAAGCCTCATTAGTTTAAAAGCAAATTTTGAAAAATTATCAGATCAAAACTTACTAGAAATTACAGCCAAGGAGCTAGCTAAAGAAAAAACTATAGGTTGGTTTCAAGGAAAAATGGAATTTGGACCTAGAGCGTTAGGCGCAAGATCTATTATCGCTGATCCAAGATCAAGTAAAATGCAAAAAATTTTAAATCTTAAAGTAAAATTTAGAGAAAGCTTTAGACCTTTTGCTCCTTCTATTCTTAGAGAAGATTTATCTAAGTGGTTTGATTTAGATAAAGACAGTCCGTATATGCTTCTAGTGGCAGATGTTAATAAATCGATTAGAAGAGAAATGACAAAAGAAGAAAAAAAACTTTTTGGAGTAGAAAAATTAAATATTAAAAGGTCAGAAATACCAGCCGTTACACATGTAGATTACTCCGCAAGAATACAAACAGTCCATAAAGAAACTAATATTAGATATTATAATTTATTAGAAAATTTTAAAAAAATCACAAATTGCCCAATACTTGTTAATACTTCATTTAATGTAAGAGGTGAGCCAATCGTTTGTAGCATAGAAGATGCATATAAATGCTTTATGGGAACAGATTTAGATTTGTTAGTATGTGGAAACTTTATATTATACAAAGAACAGCAGAATAATAAGTCAATAAAGAGTTACAAAAATGAATTTATGCTTGATTAGAATTTATGAAAAAATCTTATTATAGAATCCTGTTTACTTAAATTATATGTTTGATAAAAAAATTAAAAAGTTTGGACTTTTTTTCATAATAATTTCTTTAATACAGCTGTTTTATATATTTCATTTCAGAAGCGGCTTTATCCTTGATGTAATAAAAAATCCATTTAAAAGTGATTCTGGTCATGAATATGCGGTATCTCCAGAAATTATTGAAATGAAAGATATTTTGTTAAAATTAGAAATTAAAGATTTTAATTTAAGCAAAACAATAGCAAAAGATACGTATTTGTTTCAAAGATCTATTGAATTTAACTATCCAATAAGATTAAAAAAAGAATCTAAAAACATTTTCTTTTTAAAAAACGAATCTATACCTAACGCTTGCGGCGTTATTAAAACAGGTTCATATTTAATTCTAGCAAGATGCTGATATGATTAAACATTATTTTCATGAGAAAATTTCTTTATTTTTAAGTTTTTTAATATTAAATAATTATTTTCTTTTAAGTTTTAATTCCCCTTTATTCTTACTTAAAATTAATTTTTCAATATTTTTTTTAGTAGTTTTTTTATTTTATTTCTTAAATTATAAAGAAAATTTGAATTTAAAAATTTTTTTTTTACTATTAATTTTTATATCTTTAGGAGTTCCGCTATCTGAATGGGACCCAAGAAGCACATGGCTATTTCATGCTAAAAGAATATTTTATGATAACTCAATCTTTATATTTGCGGATAATTACGCACCATTTAGTCATAACGATTATCCTAAATTAGCTCCAGCTTTTGCTTCATCATTTGCATCTCTATTTGGGATCTGGAATGAAGTTTATCCAAAAATTTCTTTTACATTAATATTTTTACCTCCCTTAATAATTACCTATTCATTTATTAAAAATACTTACTATATTGTTTTTTTATTTTTAGTTTTTTTCTTTATAGGGCCCTTCCTAATTAACGGTTGGTTAGATGGGCTTATCACAATATATTTTTGCTTAAGTGTTTTTTTTATGTATTTATTAATTATTAATAATTACGAAAAATACAAAAAAAATTATTATCTTTACCTGTTAGCACTCTTTTTTTTTACATCACTTACATTATTAAAAAATGAAGGCACTGCACTTTTAACAATATTATTTTTTGTAACTGTCATAATTGAATTATTTAAACATAATTTAAAATTTAAACTAGGGCGATTATTTTTTTTATTACTTTCATTTTTACCAATAATCATGTGGAAGTATTTTTGTTACTCAAACGGAATAGGATATAATGATTATATAAACTCTGAATCATTAATGAATTTCTTACCAAGAGCAAGTGAGTTAAATAATTATATAAGCATTTCATATTTTTTACTTTTAAATGAAAAATTTTTAATATCTTTAGCACTATTTTTATTATCTTTTTTTATAGCAAAAAATAATAAATTATTTATTTTTATTTCATTTATTTCAGTAATATATATTTTTGTTTTATTTTTAGTTTTTCTTAATACGCCACATGATTTTTATTTTCAGCTAAATTCTACAGCCTCAAGAGTTATAAGAGTTTTGAGCTTTCTATTAGCATTTTTTGGACTGTATAATTTAATGGATTATAATAGAAAACTTAAGAATTTATATAATCCGACACTTTAATATTTGAAAAAGAACAAGAAAAAAATGGTGTAGTTTAATTTTTTTCCCCTCTGAATAGCTTCTTCCGTTATAACTAATTGGTACTTCAAAAAACTTATTTCCTTTTTTTATAACTCTTGACAAAATTTCCGCATGTTGTTCAAATCCATTTGTCTTTAAACTTTCTGCTACTAATAAATCTTTTTTAAAAGCAAAGTAGCAGGAGTATATATCTGTAAATGTAGTGTTATATAATATATTAAAAATAAAAGTCAAAATTGTATTCCCAATTTTATTTAATATATTATGTGATCGTGTATAATTTGAATACACAAACCTTGAACCAATGATGCCATCTGCATCAAAGTCAGAAAAAATTTTTTCAAATTTTTTAAATTCTACTGGATCATACTCAAAATCTGCATCTTGAAAAATAACATGAGTTCCTGAAGATTCTATTAAACCTTTTTTTACAGAAAAACCTTTTCCTCTATTAGTTTCATTAAAAAGAAGTTTATTATAAAGATGCTTATTATTTTCGAGCAACTTACGAGAATCATCAGTGGATCCATCATCAATTACGATAATCTCATACTTAAATAGACTAGGCTTGTTATTATTAATTTTTTTAAGAACATCAATTATAGTTTTTTGCTCATTATATGTCGGTATTATTATGCTTAAAATCATATAAACTGGACTTTTTTTAATTAATAATCTTTGAGTTAAGTCGTTTTACAATTAATTATTTATGATTTATATATACACTTTAACTTTAATAATTTAAATTTTTTAATTGATAATGAAAGTACTTTTTTTATATCCATTATGGACGGGCGAATACAAGGGAATATCTGGCTATTTTGCCAGAAAATCTGGGGGAACGTATATACCTTATAATTTAGCTTTATTAGCTGCTATAACTGAGCAGACGGGACATGAAGCAAAAATAATTGATGGTGAGCTTGAAAAAATATCTCTTGCTGAAATTGTAAAAAGAACAAAATTATATAATCCTGACATTATTGTTTTAACAGGCATGACACCTTTTTATAACATTGCTGTTGAATGTGCAGCTTTATTAAAATCAAATAATATTAAATCAGATATATGCGTAGGGGGTCCTCACCTAACTATTATGGCTGAAAAAGCATTTAATAAAGAATTTGATTTTGCTTTTGTTGGTGATGGAGAAGAATCATGGATAAAATTCTTAGAAGCAAAAGAAAATAAAACTAGTTTTGATAATGTCCCAGGATTACTTTACAGAGAAAAAGGAGAAGTTAAAAAAGTTAAAAGAGCTCATTCATCTAAAGATTTGGATTCTTATCCAATGGCCGCTTATCACTTAGTAGACATGGGAAAATATAAAATCGGTACATTAAAAGGAAAATTACCATTTACTTCTATTATGACTTTTCGAGGATGTCCTTGGAAATGTATCTTTTGTGCCTCAGACCAATTAGAAACAACAAGGATTTTAAAAAGATCAATAAAATCTGTCGTAGATGAAATACAGCATATTGTTGAAACTTATAACGTAAGACATTTTATGGTACTTGATGATGTTTTAACTCTTGTAAGAAAACGTTCTGTGGAATTTTGTAATGAGATTATAAATAGAAACTTAAACATAACATTTGAAGGTAGCACGAGGGCAAATTTATTAGATGAAGAACTAATAATTTTAATGAAAAAAGCTGGATTGATAAGACTTTCATTTGGATTAGAAACAGTTGATGAAGACATGAGAAAAACTATGAATAAAAAAGTTCCACTTGAATCTTATACTGCTGCAAATGCTTTATTAAATAAACATAATATTGAAGCTCTTAATTCAGTTATGATAGGTTTGCCTGGAGAAACAGAAAACAATGTTTGGAAAACATTAAATTTTTTAAGCAAATCAAAAGATGTCAAACAAGCAAACTTTGCGATAGCAACTCCATACCCGGGTACAAAATTTCATGATATGGCGACTAAAGGAGAAGGTGGCATGAAACTCCTTAGTAATAATTTTACAGAGTATAAACGTTATGGGCAGGCTGTTACAAAAGTTAATAATTTAGGACCACAAGATTTAGTCCGTTTACAAAACGAAGGGTTTGTCAGTATATATTCTAAATATTGGAGATGGTGGCCTGTTATAAAAAAACATGGAATTATAGGTTTGGCGTTAACTTTTTATAGAATGCTTAAAATGATTTCTGACAAAATAAAAGACAGAGCTTTAAGTTTCTCAAAACGTCCATCTCTAAAATATTAAATTAGATAAATAGTCTAATATCCATCGCAATAATTGTAGAAAAAGATGAAAAAAAAAGCTTTAATTATTTTCAAGTATCCTCATGAATGGAATGAAGAAGTAATAAAGAAATTAGAAAATAATTATAAAGTTGAATTTCTGTATATCAATGAATTAAAAAGCAAATACTTTAAAGGAATAATTGATGAGATAAATTTTCTTATAAAATCTAAAGATATTGAAATTACTGTCTTTGATGCTGATTATTATAAATTTATTAATTTATTTTTTATAAAGGAAATAAACAGTAAGAAAAAAATACTGATCACACAAGATGATTTAGAGCTTCATGAGCTTAATGCTGTAACTGCTAGCTCATGCGATGTAATATTAAGTGCATGTCCACTGTCAGTTTTAAAATATAAAGAAAAGGGATATGATTCCTACTACTTTCCACCAGAAAATTTAAAAATAAATGAAAATAATTATCAAAAAAAAGATTATGATGTAATCTTTTTTGGACATCTGACGCCAGATAGAAAAGAAATATTAGATTATATTTCTAATGAAGGAATTTCAGTAAAGATATTGGGTAATGAAATTGGTGGATTAAGATTACCAAGAGACAAATTTTTAGAAACAATTAAAAAAGCAAAGATTGTTTTAAATCTATCTAAATCAAGAGATGCCAAATCAATTAGAAATTATTCTTCCGAGAATATCTATAGATTTTTCTATCAATTAAAAGGAAGAATATGGGACGCTGGATTAAATGGAGTTTTGTGTGTTTCAGAATATTCTCCAGGTCAAGAGCTTCTATTTGACAATAATGAAATTCCTACTTTTTATGAAAAAGATGAATGTGTTAAAATTTTAAAAGAACTTTTAAATAATGAAGAATTATTATCTAGGTATAAAAATAAATTTCTTTCAAAAGTAAAAATTTTATCTGAAAAATTTAATAATTTTGAAACTATTTACCAAGCCATAGAAAGACCAGCTAAAAAAAGATTTATAATAAATAAAGTTCCCTATTGGTATTTAAGAATTGTAGCTAAACAAATACTATTAAGAAATCTAAAGTTAATTAATTTATTAAAAGCGGTCTTACAATTTAAAATAATTTTTAAAATATTAAAAAAATCAAATTTTATCACTAAAGTTTTGGTAATATTTGAGTCTATTATTAATATTATATGGTATTCTATTATTTTAACCTTTAAATCTAAATGATATTTTATATATGAATAAAAAAGAATTAATCTCTTTCGAAGAAGATATTGCAAAGCTTTTTAATGCCGGAAAAATTAAAGCTCCAGTTCATTTATATAAAGGTAATGAAAATGAAATCATAAATGTTTTTAAAAAAATAAAAAAGGATGATTGGGTATTTTGTTCTTGGAGATCACATTATCAGTGCTTACTAAAAGGAGTTCCACCTGAAAAAATAAAAGATGAAATTATTGCTGGCAGATCTATTTCTTTATGTTTTCCAGAATATAAAATATTTTCTTCAGCAATAGTAGGCGGAGTACTGCCAATTGCTGTAGGTGCCGCTATGTCAATAAAGTTAAAAAAAGAAAAAGATAGTAAAGTATTTTGTTTTATGGGTGAAATGACAGCCGAAACAGGTATAGCGTATGAATGCATTAAATATAGTAGAAATTTTAAATTACCAATACATTTTATTGTTGAGGATAATGAAAAATCTGTATGCACTGACACAAGAGACGCTTGGAATCAAAATAAATTAACATATGAAAATAAAAATGATGAATATATTACGTACTATAAATATAAAACTATATATCCTCATGCAGGAGCAGGAGTTAGGGTGCAATTTTAATTTATGAGTTATTTTGATGAATTAAAAAGATCTATGGATTACTTAGCTAAAGACGAACGGGTAATTTTTTTAGGACAAGCAGTTAAAGTTCCTGGTACCGCAATGTCAAATACGTTAAAAGATATTAATTCCAACAAACTTATTGAATTGCCTGTTGCAGAAGAAATGCAGATGGGTATGACAAACGGTTTTGCTCTTAATGGCTTAGTTCCCGTAAGCATTTTTCCAAGATGGAATTTTTTATTATTAGCGCTAAACCAGTTAATAAATCATTTAGATAAAATTAAATTTATGTCTAACGATGGTTACAAAACAAAGACAATTATAAGAACAGGAATTGGATCTCAAAGACCTTTGCATCCTCAACACCAACATATTGGTGATTTTACTGAAGCGGTGGGAAAAATGTGTTCCAATATCGAACTTATAAGATTAGATGAGTCAAAAGATATTTTTAATGCTTATGAAAAAGCTCTAAATAGAGAAGATGGAAAAAGTACAATAATTGTCGAATATGGGGATTTTTATAATGAAAAATAATAATGGCTAATAAAAATCTTTCATCAATCGATGTGTGTTTTGTTGTTCCGAGCAGCGCTAAGAAAGCTTATCAAAAATTAGCAGATTTATATTCTGCAATCGAGCCACCAACATGGGCTTTATTATTAGCTCAATCTGTTAGAAATAAAAACTATGAATGCTCTATCCTTGATTTTGATGCAGACCCAAAAGGTATAAATGAATCTATCAAAGATATTGTAGATTTAAATCCTAAATTAGTGATTTTTGTTTTATACGGACAAAACCCTAATTCAGGAACTACAATGATGATTGGTGCTAGTGAGCTAGCAAAAGAACTTAAAAAAAATTATTCAAACTTAAAAGTTGGTTTTATAGGATCTCATGTTTCAGCATTGCCTAAAGAGGTAATTAAATTAGATTATGTTGATTTTGCTTTTATTAATGAAGGCGTTTTATCGCTTTTATTGCTTTTGGAAACTAATTTAAAAGATAACTTAGAAAAAATTCCAGGAATATGGTTTAAAGATTTTGACGGAAATCCAAAGCAGGGAAAAGCAGGGCAAATTGTGATTAATGAAAAGATGGATGTTGTAATGCCAGGTTATGCATGGGATTTGTTGCCCAAAAAAAATAAAATGTTAGATAAATATAGAGCGCATTTTTGGCATACAAATTTTTTACAAGATGAACGTACTCCTTTTGCAGCTATATACACTTCATTAGGATGTCAATTTGCATGCAATTTTTGCATGATAAATATAGTTAATAGAACTTCGCATGATGACAACATAACAGCAGCTAATTCTAAGGGAATGAGATTTTGGAGTCCCAACTTAATTTTAAAAGAATTTGAAAAATTATATGAATTTGGAGTAAAAACATTACGTATTTCAGATGAAATGTTTTTTTTAAATAGAAAATATTATGTTCCTATACTCGAAGGATTAATTCAAAGAGGTTTGAAATTTAATTTGTGGGCATACGCAAGAGTAGATTCTGTTCGAAAAGACCAACTTGAACTATTTAAAAGGGCAGGAGTCAATTGGCTTGCTTTAGGAATAGAGTCTGGAAGTCAAGAAGTAAGAATTGAAATTGATAAAGGTAAATTTAAACAAGTAAATATAAGAGAAGTTGTTCAGAATATTAAAAATGCAGGCATTAATGTTTTAGGAAATTATATTTTTGGGTTTCCTGACGATAATATAAAAACTATGAATGAAACACTAGATCTAGCTATGGAGTTAAATTGTGAGCATTCAAATTTTTATTCTGCGCAGGCTCTTCCAGGAAGTCCTCTTTATCATTTTGCCAAAAAAGAGGGGTGGGATATACCTAGCAAATATGAAGAATTTGCTTTTCTTTCTTATGAATGCAAACCTCTAAGAACTAAATATTTAAAAGGAAATGAAGTTTTAAAATTTAGAGATGAAGCCTGGCATAAATATTTTTCAAATTCTAATTTTTTAGACTTAGTAGCAAAAAAGTTTGGTAATGCAGCAGCTAAAAATGTCACAGATTTAAGTAAAATTAAATTAAAACGTAAAATCCTGGGAGATTAATTAGTTTTATTTTTAAATATGCTGTCAGCAACCAACTCATATCCGTCAGCATTATAATGTCCATAGATACCTAAATTATAATAATTGATAGGATTTACGCTTTTATTAAATTCTTTTACTATATCAATGTACGAAATATTTAAAGAGGTAATAATTTTTTCTATTTTTTTTTTATGAAAAATATTAACTGGTGTATATGATTGATAATACCTACTCCAAGTTGGAAGATAAATAAAAATAAATTCACCATTCCATGTATTAACTTCTGACTGCATTTTACTTAACACATTTGTAAATAATTTTTTATCAACAGAATATCGGGAATTAAAAAAGTATTTTTCAAAAAAAAGTTTTTTAACTTTTTCTAACTCCAAAAAATCTTTGATTTTATGTAAATGCTGATTTTTTTTATTTTCTGCTATTCTTAGTTCAATATCTTGATTATTTATTTCTTTAGAGTTTTTAATTTCTTTATTATAGATTTCGTAAACAAATTTTTCATATTTAGAAAGAAATTTTTTAATTTCTTCATTTTTATTAATAAGATTTTGTTTATAATTATTAAGATATTTAATTAAGAAAGTTTTTTTTTCTTCACCTAAATCAATCATATCGTTTCCTTCATAATATAAATAAATTACTAAATTTGGTTTGTAATGTGTCGCATATTCTTTAAGCGCAGCTAGGCTTAACAAAGGACCTGCGCCAGCAATTCCATAATTAGCTGCATTAATATTAAATTTATTTCTCAAAACACCAGCAACTCCTTGTTTTTCGTTCAAACATGCTCCTTCGGCAAATGAGTCACCAATTAAAAATATATTAATTTTTTTCTCATAAATTGAGTTGGGGTTTTTAAATCCATTTTTATCATTGTTTATTAATTTTCTTTCGCCGTCTTCATTACAACTCAAAGTTTTTTTATTTATTGGGCCCCTTAGCGGCAATATATTATTATTAGATAATCTTGATTTTATTAGTTTTTGAATTTGATTACCTCCAGTAGATTCCTGAGTTAATCTATATTTTGATAGTCTGTATTTTGGTGATAAGTTTAAAGTAGTTTTTTTCTCATCAAAGAATGCTTTATATAAAGATCTTTTATCAAAATCTACTCCCATTTTTTTTGCCTTTTCGTATCTAAGTAGCTCCATTCCTAAATACATATCGATCTTTGGCTGTACAAAAATAGTTAAAAGTAATTCTGATAAGTATAAAATTAATATAATATTAAAAAAAAATACCCATAAATATTTTAAATTTTTTTTAAAACTCATAAATTAATATTACTTTTGACTTACGTTAATTTGTATTTTAGTAATTATATAGTAAAATTTAATATAAAATTAATATTAACTATTGTACACTATTAAGAATTTAATGGCGGGGTAGCTCAGTCGGTTAGAGCGCAGGACTCATAAGCCTGAGGTCAGTGGT
>Ga0209403_10005624_pt1 | contig 13030 bp, 9 predicted proteins | sample ArcticOcean_MG_C_8_FD_187440 | JGI IMG/M metagenome (GOLD analysis project Ga0209403, IMG submission 187440) | Marine microbial communities from western Arctic Ocean - ArcticOcean_MG_CB11_86 (SPAdes) (version 2) | ecosystem: Environmental > Aquatic > Marine > Oceanic | place: Arctic Ocean... | reverse complement strand
TAGGGGCTGGGCTTTCTTCGCGTACCACCTTTACGCCGGGATAATGCTCCTCAAACCACTCTTCAGCACCCGGGTGTTGGCCGTGTAATATAACTGTGCGATCATCTAGATCACCGATACCTGCGTCGTCATAGGATGCCGTCACACTACTGCGTGCTTCATAAGCTTCTTTCGCCACCTGTACCCACTTATCAATTGATACGTCTTGCTCTACCAGGTGTACAACTCTAGCATACTGAGTGCGTGGTTCGCCCCTATTCATTTCATTATCCACCACCACAGGTCTGGATCTACACAATAGTCCTGCTTCTGCTTCTCTTCGTCTGGTGAGAGCTGCGAGTTGCTTACCTCCAGCGTGATCGTAGAGTCTAAGCATGTCCGCAGCACGTTGAAACTCGCCCGAATTACACGCGATAGTAATTTTACTAATCCCACCCACACCAAGATTATAGGCCGCCGATAGTAAACCGGTGGTCTGACTTGGGGTTGGCTCAAAGGTAAGTTTTCTGGCGAGCTTGTCTGCGTATGCTTCAACCACCTCTTGTAATCTCTTAGCCGCTTCCGCCTCTGTAACTGTTTCGCCTTCGTATCCCACTGTTCCGTATCCAACGGACCAACGTGATACGTCATAATAGGCGGTAGCTGAGAATCCTTCCCAGCTTTTGATGAAGTTAATCGTCGCATCTTTTATATCTAAAGACATCCTCTTTTCTTTTTGCCCTTCTTCTTATAGCTACTCTGGGTACCCTCGCAACCACAACCACCGAAAAGGCAAGAGCAGTTGCACTTGCGTTTATTAGCTTGGTTCATTTGGGTACACCACATCATCTGCGTTTGCATAGTCTTCTGGAATATCCCTTAACTCTTTACGGTAATCAACCCAATCGGTTCTGCCAACTTCATGAATGGGATAATCTGAAAGCATAACCCTATCACTATCTCTTAACATAGCATCACGCTTGTTACGTACATCCTGCCAGTCGAAGTCATCTTTAGCCTGTACTAATCCTGATTCCAAACTAGCTTTAGTCGGCTTACTATACTGGTCATCATGTATAACAATATTACTATATACCTTATCTTTACTATCTGACCAGCCGAACCATTGCCCCTTGTGGAGCTTTACTAATACATCCTCGATGTGGTCTGGTCTGCCTGTTAGGTCATCCATTATGTGTCTCCTAATCTAATAAATGTCATGTTGGTATAGTTATAGCCTGTGTCGCCTTTACAGGTTGCGGAATCATCCTCGGTCTTGACATGGAATCTAACCTTGCAATTACTTGTGCTTGTCACATCAAAAACAAACTCGGAGGATGGATTACCAAATTGAGGACCAGAGGCATTGATACCGCTTCTGGCATAGGTGGCTACATTATAGGTGCTGTTATCTGTTGTTATATATATTTGTGAATCGGTATAGGTTGAACTGCCTGTATAATTATATAGTGCATCAAATTTAACAAGCCAAAAACCAGTCGATGGAAATGTAAAGATGCCACTACTTTCGGTCATGCTGCTTCCTAATATACCAAACCCTGCAGGTGCGTCCACTTCTTCCAAGTTACTTGCTATTGGAGCTTGGTCACCATCGAAGTTAGTAGTCAATCGCCACTGGCTTGCCGCAGTAATACCACCACCCCCTGCTGCCTCAAATGCTGGGGGTGCTCCTGCTCCTGCGGAAGTAAGGACTTGCCCGTCATTACCTGTGGCAATCGCTACTGGGTCACCACTGGCATCATACGAAATGATATTGCCGTCTGTTCCCCCTGCCATCATCGCTAGGGTTATAGAATCGTTTGCTATACTGGTTGTGGGGGTGGCAGTATACCAATTAGTGGCATCAACTGCTATGTATCTACGGGAACTGCCTGCAACAATCTGATTAGCATCTACTGCGTTAGCTGATCCCCCATCTATTGCGTCCGACGTTGCAGGCCATACCTTAATAGTCTGAGCCGAATCGTCGTTGATAATTAATATCTGGAGACCCGCTACAGCAGTGGGTAATTTCACTCCATCACCGTTGGTACCCACCACGGTAACACGGTTTATGTTTTTGGTTAGCGCAGCTGCACCGGCTTGAGATTGCGTTGAGCCAGCAGTGATACTATTCGTGACACCCAGTAACCAGGTGTTCAAGGATGTATTTACATCTGTAAACGCACCAGCAGGATCTGTACCTAGTTCTGTCTGCGTGGCGATAATTTCATCTTTGATTTGATTGGCCCAATTTGCAGTAGGTACAAAGTACACGGTTGTCCCATTCGCATGTTCTGCCGCAGCACCTCCGCCAGCCGCATTGGAAGGTCGAGTGCATCCCGTCAAGGTTGCGCCTGACACACCAGTGAAATGAATCAGTTCACTATCTATAAGGCAGTAGCCCGGCGCATTGACATTACCTGCACCCGTGGAAATGGTGCCCGTGGTCGTGATGACAGTCGCACCAATGAGACAAGTTGCGCCAAGCGTAAGGCTCAGTTGGTTTGAGTGGTCGCCCAGCAAACTCGTACTGTTTGCGAGTGCTGCTGGATAATTTGCAGATGTAGTTTCAGCCATATGTCTCTCCTAAATAATATTCGCCCATGCTCCATTTTCATAGGCTTGTAATTTATTTGTGCTACTATTATAGACCACCATGCCATTGCTTGCAGAGATAGCATCTCGCCCATCAGCATCTAGTGATGGCATTTGCACGTAATCACCAGTTAATTGTGTTTTATCAGCCCCAGCACCTATCCGTAAGCCATTCTGTTTGTCCCAGCTAAGGAAATCCCCAAGTTCACCAAGCCCGATACCAATATCATCAGTTGCCGAGTAGTCCAGAAACCCGGTAAGTTTTCCAAAGCGACCATAAGCCGTGTAGTCAGTCGCATTTGGTCCCTCTCGTCTCACAATCGAGATGTATGGACCTTGCGAAGACGTACCTTCGAGCTGTACCCAGCCACCAAAAGCACTGAATCCAGTACCACCAAAGGACATGGTGCTCTGCCCGAACTGACAGAGTTTACCGTCCGTGAAAGGTGTCTCCGCATTATCAAATAAGCCACCGAAATTAACACCTGCGGTGCCCCATGCTGCGGTACCCCAACCATAAAGGTCGTTTAGTCCGCCAAAAACCTTGAACGTACTTGCCACCCCCGTCCACTCTGTACCACTCTCATTCTCACCCCACATAGCAGCTCTCGATTCAACAGTTGCACGTCCACGTGTGATTACGCCTTCCCCTGATTCGTATGCGAATTTCCCGGTACTTTCAAGGTCTCGTACTACAGTGTACCGGTAGCCACCAGAGATTGCAGTGCCAGAATTTGTTACCCGCATCCACTCTTTTCTGGAGGCCTCTGGAGCCATGTATATCATCCCGTTCCGCTTCAGAACATTAGAAGCCACATCTATCGTGACGTGACTCGTATCTACATTTGCTATCAGTACATCCGAGGCATCGTTCACAATGAATGTGCCAGAGGTAGAGGTCTGTACACTGGTTTCCGTGACGTGACTTTTTAGTAGCCCCCGCACAGTGGCATTTTGGAACTCGGCATGGCCATTCGATGCGTTAAGCGCAAAACCTGACACCCCTTCCGAGAAATTACTGCTCTTAACTACCTTGTTACCACCATCAATAATAATGTTTGGGGCATCAGAGCCAACCGTAATCTTCTCGTTGTCAGCATCTAGGACTACACCCGTGGCGGTTAGTGTGTCTCCGCTAACTGTCCAGCCCCCTATGACACCTGACGTGGCGGTTATCAGGCCACGGGCATCTACCTGCGCAAACTCAGCAGTACCATCAGCATCGATCTTAAAGCCCGCACTACCCGTAGAAAAGTTTGTGGACTGGATGTATTCATCCGCACTCAAGTTACCTGCCCTAATCTTCTCCACCGTCACGTTTTGAATATTCGTATTACCTATCTGAAGGTGAGGATGGGCCTGCACAGTACTTACCAGGCCCTCTAGCTGAGAAATTCGGTCCTCATCAGCCGTGTGACGGACCTCAAGAGCTTCAATTAAATCTCGCAACTCTTGTGCTACAGTCATGGTGAGGTCTCCGTCTGGGCCCATTTCTGGGTCATAAAGGAATCCACCAGTACTAGGAGCGACATCAATATGCCTACGTAACCACTCATCGAATTGCCATTGGTCGTAGACAGTATCATCATATACATCAAGTACATGATAGCCCATATTTGCCAGGATATCACGTTGAAAATCATCCCTTTTTTCCGCTTGAAATCCTGTGTGCCACTTACGGCCTTGGATACGAACAATAAGTGCCCGTGTTTGGAGTATAAAGTCCGCCACCATACCGCCCAGGAATAACCGACCACCCTGTAAACTGGATTGGAAACTAAAGTCCACCCCTTCACGCATGCCTCGGTCCAGCAATGCTTTATAGAAGATACGCTCTGGTAAAGTTCCAGCAACTCTCGCGTCAGATATTGCTCGTTCTTCCAGTGGGTCTTCAAACCCAACCAACATACGAAGCGGGCCACGCCTATGGATAACAAGATTTTTGTCCCCAATTTTCGGTGGATAAACAAGCCTCCGAGCACGCAACTGTAATGGACGGAAGACTGGCTGCTTAGTTTTGAGTACCCAACGGGTAGCTGACTTAGAACCTTGAGCACGCCCTGTTTTACTGCCCGGTGTAAATATAGATCTACTCGGCATATCATGTTTCCACCAAACTTACTCGTACTCTATGCTCAACATCAGGTAATTCCGGATTACTATCCGCTCGAGACCTCGCGGCTTCAGTAAGAGAAGCTAAGTACACCTTTTTAGATTCCCCTAATAAATTTACAAATGCCACCGGAGCAGTAGATGCTCTAACAGTTTCAAGGTCAGTCATTATTTGTGCTGCTGTCCTATCGTCTACACCACCACCATACTCACTACCGGAAGCGGCAATAATATCAAACACGTAGCCATAAGCTGTGTCTGGTCGCATCATGTACTTCAAGCTATAACTCTTTAGTACTGGTGATGATGTTGCCTGTGCATTAAATGCAAACCTAAATTGTATGTTCTTGAATTCTTTTGTATCAGATAGGGTTAGGGTTTGTGTTGGCGATGAGTTTATAACCCCGTCACTAGATAAATCATCGGAAGTAAAAGTCGCACCATCCAGAGAATATGTTACTGTAATCGTTCTGTTTGAATCACAATTATCAGTCTCAAATGTTATAGACCGTAAACTCTTCTCCACCTTCCTAAACCCCATATCATGGATACTGGAGAACCAGAAGTGACTACCAGATGTGGTAAAAGATTCTTTAGGAAACTCACTCTTATCCCGTAATGCTATATAACTTGTTGCATCACTAGATGTATCTGTGTGATACCAAATATAATCATTAGCAGGATCTAATGCTAACATAGTAATGCGATTGTCAGAAGCTGCAGATGTAATAGGATCTAACATTCTATGCCAACCCATACCATCATAGGCTAAAATACTTTCTGTGGCGAGATCATCAGCCTGGTCTGTCCGTGCTGTGCAATACATATATGCACCACGCGATATAAAGTTATCATATTCCCCATACTGTATGAAAGGAAATGTATCATCAATACGTTGAGGAGTTACATCTACTATTGTAGATCCGGTCCATCTATAGATACGGTGTCTGATAGGGAAATACAAAGCTCCCTGGAATACTACCATTGACCTAAAATTATCAGCATGAGTTTCAGCACTAAAGTTTAGCACCTGCCTCGCCGTAAATTCTCCATCTTGATTGACTACCCACAATCCATCAGCACGGGCTACATATAACGCATTAGAAAATGAGATCATGTTTCTTATAGCAAGACCGCCCGGACCCACTACTATTACATTAGTATCACTTTTACCATCCCCCTCTAAGTCAGATAGATCAAGCTCTTCACCATAATGTACAAAGCTATTTCCATCTTCAGCGAACCACATATAGCCACCATGTGTAGTAGCAATTTTCATATCCGTAGGTGGATTACTGTCTATACCAGCATTCTCCCAGGACCCACCGGTGGCTTTTCTCTGCACACGAGCCCCATCCTTGAGATTAAAGATATGTCCACTACCTACTACCAGAGAATTAGATGCACCTGAAGCATCTTCACTCCACGAGCCACTGCTGTATTTTCTTACTGCTGCTCCCCAGGTGTAGAAATCACTACCGAATGTTACGCCACCATTCTTAATCGCATTATCAGTTTCGGAAGATACCCCTTTTGTAGAGCGCATGATAAGACCTGGATGCCTAGTATCTATTTCGCCTTCAGTTCTTTGGTAGCCTGCCGCATCAGTATAGCGATAGAACCCAAACCCATGCCTAAAATCCTCCTGGGTTAGAGTCTGATATAGTCCTAGCTCTGAATATGAAATTGATGCGCCTGTTGCTGTGGAAGCACGAGGACTGAAGTCTACAATATCCCTGCGCTGATAAGATGTTACATCTATTCTATAAGGCTTGCTGTTTATTAAGACATCACCTTCAATACCAACTGTTGCCATAATTACCCGCTACTCGAAAAAGGATAATCCGAAGGTAGCTGATCCCCCACCGTATCTTTCTCCATCCAGAGAGTACCTTTTGGCATGCGCCATTTATTTTGTAGTTTGTACGCCTCTGACCGGGACTCCCAGAATTGATGTAAGTATCGGTGCCTATCCTGGTCAGACCTACTATCAGCAACTTTCATTCCGTGCAATAGGGCCATAGCTTTTGCTATTACAAATCCAGAAGGTATTATAGTTGTGCCAGATTCGGCACTAAGAGCGGCTGGCTTTGCAATGTACTGAATACGAAAAGCCATACCTTGAAACCGGGTATAGCGTGATGTTAAGTACATCTTAGTGGGCCAATACGCCTGGTCAAAACGTAAAGAGGGGATTCTACGCCATGTATATTGTTCGGTTGGTGTATCTTTGATAACGTATTTACTATCTGTAGATGGTGATGTAGTACCAGTACCGGACCATGCCGCTACTGTAAGTGTAGTTCCTGCAGTAGTATCTGTAATAGTGGCGAACTGCCCTTTGCCTGTTCCATCATAAATAGCCACCGTCATATTGTTGAAGGCATCATTGGTCCAAGATTGAGTACTATCTACTAGTGTAATAGAGGAGCCACTACTAGCTGTGCCTCTTGATTTATCACTTACTTCTTCTATCCACACCTTGGTTACATAATAAGGTGCTATACCTGTGGGTAAATCGTAGGCCATTGTGTCTTCTAAATGCACTACTGTTTCATCCATCACTGTATCAAAGAACTCTGGGAAACCATCGTCAATAGCATCATTGATGGCATCATGTATCTGTAACGCATTCCAGGGTGAATGGATCTCGTATTCGTCTGTATTTGCAATAGCGGCACTGAACGGCTCTACCACAGCAATACTTCTAGTATCGCTGGTAAAATCTGATATCAAACGCACTTCACCGTCATTGTCAGTCCCGGACGTATCATTGACGATATATAACCAGGCCCCATTCCAAAAGTCATCTGCCTGTCTTAATCTGTTGGTGTCTATAAGCTCGTTGGTACCACCATCGGTTGCTGTTGAGGATGCACCTATACGTAAAGCAAAATCCATATTGGTACGACGTGCTATCTCTTGTCTTAGTGCAGCTCGTGTACTGGTAGGTTCTGCCATACTATACTCTAGATGCTACTGGCATAATTTCGCTTTTGATACCATACTTCTGATCAATAGCTTGCATGCCACGCGATATTGCTGTGTCCTGTTTAATATTGTCTGCATCCAGTAATTTCTTCTTCTCGGCAAGCACAGCCCTGTCAAGGTCCTGTGATTCCAGGTAATCTACCACTGGACGGGGTACTTCTACTTCAACATTAGGCGGCATTATGTATTGCATACCATTTAAACTTACCACCTCTGCCTCCATTACTAAACCTTGCGGGGTGGTAATAGGCCTACCAGGTCGAGTGATCTTTACTTTAGGAGCATTCTTCATAAAAGCTTTCTTTTGCATATCGTCTACATTTCTATTAGCACGTATCGATTGTGTCATCTGCTGTACCTGTTGCATTGTTTCAGCCTGTGATTGTGCTCTTACATCTGCTGACACATTCTCAGAACGGTCACGCCACATGTTCTCGTACTTAGCACGATTGTCTTCAAAAGTTTTAGCGAATGTCTCCATCTCTGCAGTACGTTCTTTTAGTTTAGACATCTCATCTGACATACGTTGCGCATTCTTATCGACCTTCGACACCTTTTCGATTAAAGAATCTTGTCCACGCAACAGTCTTTGTAACTGTAATGCTATCTCTAAAGCCTCGCTATCGCCCATCTCTAGGAAACTATCATCCTTGAGAGCTTTGACTGCAACATGTTCCTGTGAAATTATTGTCATTGTGTATCCCTCCTTGCGAGGGCATCAACATCTCAGATGATGCCCCGAAGGTTATTCTATTGTTTGTTGAGTAACTTAGTTACCAACGACAACGATCTGTACTATCAAAGGTCCTGTACTTGCGGTACCCGGAACCTCATCAACATCGAGGTCGAACTGTGCGCCTTCAGAGAACAGTGCTGTTCCATCACTGTTGAAGTCGCTACGACCAATAACAGCACTTGAACCATCAGAAGCAGAATACAATATCTGAAGAGTATCTGCTGCCCACAAGTTGTTAGAACCGTTAGCAATCATTACTTCGGTTGCACCAGAACTTCCACCAGTAGCGGTGAGAGTCATCTGTACGCTTTCGATGTAACCATCAAACGGCATTCTACAACTTTGCCAAGTGTCGCCAGTTGCCAGTGCTTGTGCTGCCTGAGTGCCAATGGCAATCATAGATAGAGTTGCCCATTTTCCAGAATGATTATAGCTCATGATTTATTCCCCTATGCATCCGTAAATTCATTAGCATGTTCAAGGCTGATAATCCAGCTTGCGTTTAGCATAGCTGTATCATGAGCCGCTTTCCATGCTACTGTTCCACGTTGGTTTAGTGGATCTTCTGCACCACCAGAACCTAAAGGTTTCACGATCAAATCAACTGGAGCAAGTGAGCGACCCTTGCCAGTATTTACGGCAAAGGGATCGTTTCCGGCCCCATCCACATCACGTGGATCTATGTTACCAACACCAACCACACCATATGCCTCACGTCCGATGAACAAGGCAATGTAAACATCTGCACTACCGGTACCACCATCTGCATACTCACGGGCATTACCAGAAATGTAGATGTCTACATTCAAGAATGTGCCCATAAAGCCTGTGCGCATTGGGTTACTGTCGTTGTCACGTGGTGAAGCGTGAAGGAACGTATTAACGAACCTGTCTGTATTCATAAGTGTCGCATAACTATGCGGATGCAATATGCAAGCATATCGCGCACCATCAACAGGAAGTGCACTGTTTGCCATCAGGACCGCAACGGCCTTGAGGAAATCAATGTACGAGATCTTGTCATTGGTGGAGTCTATATTTGTCCGGGCAGTAGCCGCACCAGCGAAACGCGTGGTAGGCGAAGAGCCCAGTAGGTCTTCACGAATAAGTGTGTCAATTGCCAATCCTGCATGTTCGCCTAGAACATTAGAGAACTCGGAGACAATCGGATCATACGATGTCATCTCAAGTTCATCTGTGTGCTGTAGGTACGAACCATAGAACGCAGGTGTTGCAGTAACAGTTGAAACAGAAGTGCTCTCGCTTTCAGGAGTCACGCCTTCACTAAGAGCGGAAGGTCCGCCTGCAGCTACAGTAATAGCACCGAATTTACGCCATTCGAGGCTACCGTAACCGGAAGCATTGGCCTTCTCGCCGAAGCGGCCATGAATCAAGCGGGGCACTGCCCGCATCAACAGTCGTCGCAAATATTGGGTTTTGACAGAATCACTCAGAGTACTTTGAGTCTGAGTTGCCATAGTTTATATCTCCCAAAAATTTATTTATCGTGGCATTTGATCGGACGATATTTGTCCTCTCTCTGCCTTCTTATAGATGGCATCCCATTCCTCGTAAGGAATGTCGTTCCATCTTTTTTGTCCGGGACTTGCTCCCTGTGGTACCGCAGTGGTAACTTGGGGAGGTTGTACCCGATTGTTTTGTGGCTGTTCTGGCTGTGCCACAGCTTCTTGCTGTGGTGCCTGCCGTGCAGCCTTCAATTGGGTATTTGTCCATCTTAGTGCAGAGTGTTGCATATTCTCTATTGAAGAACTATCTAACACGTTAGACGGAACACCCATTTGACCATAATAGGCACGCCATTGTTGCATTGCGTCTGAATATTCTGCCCTATACTGGGCATCTTGTACCTGTGTTTGAGCTTCTTCCGCTCTCTGACGGTACACATCCCGTTCATACGCAACCTTCTCAGTTTCAGACATGTCCGACATTTGCATATTTTCTACAGTGCGCGATAGCTCTTCTCGCTCTGTACCCCACTGCTGTTCCCGTTCTCGTAAAGCACGGTCCGAGGCAGAGAGTTGAGTCCTAGCTCTATCAAGCTGGGTTTGCATCTGGCGAACCTGAGTCTGTAAACGTCCTGCATCAACGGCTTCTGACTGTGGCTCTCCAGTGCTACCGGGGCTTCTTTGCGCCGGTGTGGCTGTGGGAGATGCTCCCGCTTGCGCGGCAGGATCTGCCCCTTCTGATTGTGCTCCCTGTGGTATATACTTTACACCACTTGTGGCAGGACTTTCAGAAGTTTGTTGAGTCAATCCTTCAGGCATAATTGCCCTCCTATTCTGTTGTTAAAACTACTGTTCATACAGTGAACATTATACAGGAATTATTCATGTATAGCAAGCACTCACGACCTTTGTGGGGTAAATGTATCTTCCCTACCACCGGGTGTCACTGGCATTTCAGGGGATACAGTATCCGTGCTTGCACCCTCCCTGTTCCAAATCCAATCATCTTCTTCTTTAGTGATATCTCCCAATACTGAACGTGCCAAATCCCTGAGTTGCTTCAAGAACGTCTCATATGGAGAATAAGATGCTACTCTCTGGTGTAATTTCTTCAGGTATTCTTCTGTTGTATCACTGACTTTACCAGCCAACAACTCTTCTAATGCTAATTGTGATACTTCTAACGTAGGCCATTGCCCTGGAGTCTGAGGCCTTTCTAAACCTTGAATGATCTTGCTGATACTAACACCTTTATAGCTATCTAAGGCTGCTGATGGTGCAAAGGAATGTCTCCAGTTTTCACCACCAAATGTTACTGTGGAACCAACTCCGGAGTAACCAGAGATAGACGATCTAGCTGTTTCAGTACCATGATATACATCAGGGTCAAAGAATTTTTGCCACGCTGGATGTTGTTCCCCCCAAGCATCTTTCATCGTCCAACCATCTTGTAACCGTTGCCACAGACCGGGGTTTTCTTTACGCCAGTCCAACTGCTCAGACCTAGTTTTATTGTAATACAATGCATTCAACCCATCCCAATTAGGACCATATTCAAGTTCTCTATACCTATTGAATTGATCATTCAATTGTTCTGCCAGCACCCATTCCTCCAACTCCTCGTCTGTGGGTGCCTGTAAGTCTAAAACTAGAGATACCTCACGCATTGCATTATAAAAATCTGTCCAGAATTTATCGGACCAGTATGTAAACAAACCTTGAGCACTTGATGTACGTTTTCGACTGGGATCCAAGAAGTCCCCCAATACCTCAGTCCATTCAGTACCATCCCTTTCGTCAATTTTTTCTAAGGTATCATAGAATTCTGATTTAGCACCTCGTGGTCCAACCCAGCCATACCACTTATATACTTCATTGGCCGCTTTTTGCCTTGCAGTAGCTTGCATCTCACTTCTTTCTTCTCTTGTAGCTACACCAGAACCATATCTATGTAAAGCAATTTGTTCGTCTGACCACTTGTCACCATAAATTGTTCTTATCCAACCAGTAAGATCAACTGTACTAGGCCCACCAGGATATTTCTCTATCCAAGCCCGCTCAAGCTGTTCTCTCTCTGACCCTTCAGCTTCGTTAAGACCACCTGCATCAATGGTGTCATAAAATGCTCCAGCATAATTATCAAGCCATACTCTATTGAGTGCATCATCCAATGAGTCACCATCAATGTCCCACTTGTTCCATTCGGCTGATGTTGCCATTGCCAATAAAGCTTTCTTGACCTCTATTCTCTTACCTAGTACTGATTCAAAGATTGTTTCTGGTACAGGCTCTCCTTTCGCATCTAACAATACATTGCCTGCTTCATCTTTCTGGTATAAAGGTTGACCCTCATAATCTTTCAAAGGCTCCAATAGTTTCTCGCCAGCTAACTCCATAAACAAGCGGTCAATATTTAGTTTACCTATATTTGGTATGTCATCTTCCCATTCCACAATACTATTCTGGAATTGAGTCCAATCCTGCTCTTCTCTATTCCAGTTGAAAGGCCTACCCTCACCCACAATTTTCATCCATTTATCTACGACATGCTCTCGTATAGTTTCGTCGTTCTTATTGTATGGACCCCATTGGTACACAACATCAGGGAATGACTTCAAAATAGATTTCTGTATTTCTTCATAGTCCTGATAAATCTCTTCTTTCGCCTCCCAGGGTGAGCCGATAGGTAATTCCGACAGCCTAATTTCTAACATCCTTCTGTTAGCTCCTTCTCGTGCTATCTTGGCCGCCATTTGTTGTTGATATGCAATGTTCTTCGAGACCTCATCCCATCGTGCTTGGCCATACAATTGCTTACCATCTTCATCAGTTACCCAACTGATGTCTTTGTATAAACCATAGGTCAATCCATCTGCTGTGTTATAACGGTAATCCTTATAAAACTCTTCATAGTTCGCATCTAAAGATATTTGTCTACGTAATCGACCAACTTCATCCCGGGCCTCATACAATGCTGCTTCGCCCTTATGAAACTTCTTTCCATACGTACCAGATAAGTATCCTACTATCCTAGCAAAATAATCAGTTTGCTCTAGCTCTTGTCTGGCCGTACTCCATCTCTCGCCAGTACGTAGTAAGATGGCCATCTCCGCTTCTTTCACTTTCTCCTGCTTGCCAAGTTCATGCA